>Ga0207644_10001061_pt1 | contig 17586 bp, 22 predicted proteins | sample KBSS73metaG_FD_184326 | JGI IMG/M metagenome (GOLD analysis project Ga0207644, IMG submission 184326) | Switchgrass rhizosphere microbial communities from Kellogg Biological Station, Michigan, USA - KBS S7-3 metaG (SPAdes) (version 2) | ecosystem: Host-associated > Plants > Roots > Rhizosphere... | reverse complement strand
TCGGAATGGACCCAACATTTGTAGAGATACGCGCGCCCCTCATTCTCCGAAAAACTGAGCCAGGCGTAAGCCTCGAATACACGCACAATGTCCATTTGTGAGACGATCGGCGTTGCCAGCGCCGCCGAAGTGCGGCGAGCATTCGTAGATTCGGCCCCCGAATTGCGGGTGACAGCAGGCAGATCCTTGACGATCGACCATTCCACACCCATCCGCACCAGGTCATTGCGCGTGAGGTAATGCACCTCACCGCAAAGCGGGATCCCCTCCAGGCTTTCGCGGTCCCAACCAGGCGTCTTGAAAAACAGGTCATTGCTGACGGGAGCGCATTTGAGCCGATTGCGCTTTTCGGTAATCTCGACCTGGGCGGTTTGCTTGTCCTCGTCATAGCGCACCAGCCGCCGCTCGACCGCGACGCCTTCCGCAATCGGTTGCTGTTCCATGACGATCGGCAGATCCGCCCGCGCGATGTTATGGTGCGTCACCATGTACCGGTTGATATCGTCATCCCACCAGGTCTTGATGTAGCCAACGCGATAGAGCAGCGCGTTCTGGATGCCGCCGAGTATGACGCGATAGCCGCCGTTGTCCTCGATCGCCGCCTTGTTGACCGCCCGCGATTCGGCGGCGGCTTGCGTCTCGTCCTCGGCGCTGTTCGCCTCGAACGTGACGACGCTATCCTGGCCGAAGGAAATCACCATTTGCGCCGTGACGGCGGTAATGGACGAATTGACGTCTGAGGATTGCAGCGTGGAATTGGTGGCGTCCAGCAGCGTATCGCCCGGTCGCGGCGCATTGATGAAATCCCGCCAGGCGCGCGCGCGCTGGCCGTCATCCTCGCCCGCTCTGGCGTTTATCGCTTGATCGCATGCATGGCGTAAATCGGTTATTACCTCGCCATACCCCCCCAGGTTCTGGCTTACTGTAACCATTTTTGCTCATCCGCTCTAGCGCGTTTGAGCGTTCGACCCATTCCCCCAGCATGCCCGACCGCAAACATGCGCACTGCATCTACTGCGTGTGAAGTCCAGTCATGTTTCGGCCTAGTCTTAAACGATCTTGAGCGTTCGTCAAACTCATATTGGTAGTTGACGAGGCATTCCAGAAGCCTCTCGCATTTTGACGAATTTATCCAAACTCTTGGCAGAATCGCGCGGGTGGCCTCTATGCCGTCTTCTAGCGCCCAATTAGGCACCTGCACGAAATCGATGCCTAGCTCTTGCGCAATCAGAGCGCGAGACTTGCCCGATCCCAATTCCGTCACCTTGATATCGTGCGGCCCGTAATGCGAGCTCGCCAGGTATTGATATGGCTTGGCCCTGACAGCCGCGATCGCTTGCGGCAAGGCCGTCAGTGTGTATTCCTCATAGTCGATGATGCGCAACTCATTGCCCGCGATCTGCCAGAATACCACCGCCGTCGCATCCGCCCATCCGAGATCCCACGACGTATAGACCGGTAATTGCGGATCCCACATGAACGGCACATAGCGATCAAGTTGCAGCGCATTCATTTCGCCGCCATAAACAGCGCCTAACAGCGCCGCGTTAAAGCTGCACATGAACTCTTGCTCGTACAGCGGCGCTGACATTTCCCGCTGCAATGCGGCCAATTCCTTTTGCGCGATCATGCCGGTCTGATCGGCCCGCGCCAGGTGGAAAGACCATTCCGGATCATCCGCCGCGACCTTGCTCAATTCGTACAGCATGTTGGAACGGCCCTTTGGCGTCCCCATTAGCAGCGCGCGCCCCTGGCGATCGGCAAGCGCCGGACGCAACACAGTCGGCCACAATCTAGGATCCATGTCGGCCAATTCATCGGCAACGATACGATCGAAGTACATGCCACGGATCGCGTCGATGTTGTCGGCCCCCAAAAGCATGAATTTCGCCTCGGTCGGCTCGAATGTCACCGTCAGATCGGATTGGTGAATCGTGAAGTATTGTTTGGCATTGCCACGGCTGACAGTGCTTGTCAGATAGTCCCAGGCCAGCCGCTTCGCCTGCTTTTGGAATGGCGCGATATATGCAACGCGCGGCTGCGTTAGTTTGCACGATAACAGGCCATCGAGCAGGTCGAATATCGCCATGACAGTCTTGCCCGCTCGACGATGAAAGACAACGCCGCGATGGCGATGGCGATCGAGCAGCACGCGGCGTTGATGGGGTTTGGGCTGAAACCCGATACGGGCTTTAATGATGTCCGTCAAAGGCGTGTACATCGATCGTGATGCTGATGCGCTTCACGCCGCCCGGCTGTTCCTGTTCGTCCATCTCGATGTGCCAGACGTTCTTCTGATCGTTGATGGCCATGAAGTGCAGCCGCAGCAATTCGTAGATCGATCGGCCCTCAGCCGTGCTCAAATCATTCTGTCCGTCGATCATTCCGCAGACCTCGCCATTGATATCAGCAACTCCCTGAATTCCACCGGCGTGTGGATCCGTGGCGTCGAGTTCTCGCCACCCCCACGCGCACCGACCTCGCCCAGCCGCCGGGCGCGCTTCAATCCCATCCGCTCGACCACGGCAGGATCGAGCGTGGCGTTGCGGTAGCCCCATTTCAGGCTAGGCAGCTCGACGCCATAGGCCAGCAGCAATGTCGGCTTGCGGGCGTAATGGCCGTATTGCCCCTGTTCGACACAGCACGTCCATCCACCCTCGAAATCAGCCATGATCCAGCCGCCCGATCGCTCTGGTGTCGCCAGCCCGAAATGCGGCCACGCCAGAGATCCCCACGGATGCTCCAGCACGCCGCCAAACCGCCGCACCTGATCGAGTGCAGCCGCAAAGCAGCCGCCATCATCACCCAACTGTTTGCGGATCCCGGTTTTCTTGACCACATCAGGCGAGCCAAACCACATCTTGCCCCATCGCTGGCACGGCGGATGCGCCACAACCGGATGTGGCCCGTCATACTTGCGCGCATCGCGGCGTTCGTCCCACGGATCGACATCAGGCCGGTTGAAATAGGCCCCGCCCGTCTCGACGTACAACGCCGCTATCATTTGTTGGCGGCTTTGTGCTTGGCCTGCTCGACGTTCTTCGCCTGCAACTCGGTGGCCTTGTCGATCGCATCCGCATGGCTGTCCAGCGCCTTGGCCAGCTTGCGGCAGGCACCGGCAACGCGGCCCTCGTATTCGGCATGCGGCGGATGGATCCCCGACGCGATCGACGCCGCGACCAGAAACCATGCGTCGGCGGCTTCCTGATAGGCGATGTCAGCGGCCAGTTGGCCGAGCGTCACCGCCGCGTCATTGGCGTTGTCAGGCGCAAAGTTCTGGAAATGCGTCAGATTACGTAACCGGATCTGACTGCGTGGGCTTCCCTTCATTCTCATTCTCTCCCAGGTTGGACCACCCGAAGTCAAGCTGGAACGCCAGTTCGTCGGTGGTCTTTTTCTTCGGCTTTTTCAGCACCTCATTGCCGTAAAGACGGTCATGCAGTGCCAGAGCGGTGCGAACGGCTTCCCCAGGTTGAAGCCGCATCTTGCTCTTGACGTCATAGGCAAGGCGTAGAATGTCCGCGACAAAGACGATCGGCTCCTTGCCGAGCGTTGCCACCACGCAGGCGTGCATCATGCCCTCATCGAGACGATCGTCCACACTCTCGGAGTTGGCCAGCAACTCCTCGATTCGCCTTGATAGTGCCTTGCCTGCTTCCCTTGCCACTTTTACGAGTCCCCGCGATTGTGATTCAGGATCAATGACTTAGTGCCAAAGGCCCAATAGAAATGCGGCGACTACAAGCAAATAGCCAACGAAAACAACGCCTAAGCCTAGCCCGATCCATATCGCGATCGGCTTATACCATTCGTGCCAGGTCCATCTACTCATCGCATCACATCCACGTAAATCATCACCCCAATCAAAAACGGCATGACGGCGCACATGACGGCGCATACCACCAGCATGCCCATTGCTATCAGCATTCCAACATCTTCCGCGCTCACGCCAGCAGACTCCTAAGCTTGCCGAAAAACAGCGTTCTCAGCGGATTGATGCCGTTCATATAGTCCGACAGAAACGCATCCGTCGTCATGTGATCGGCAGTAAAGAGCGGACCGCCTGCCCGTTGATCCGGTTGAACAAGACTTGCGCCAGGCGCGCGGCTATCCGAATACAACGCGGCCCCGGCAGGAGCCGACACGCCGTTCGATGGTAGGCTCAGGCTTCCCCCATCTTGAGCGCCAGACGTAGCAGGCGGACCGATCGCGATCTGCGGCGTGTTGCCCCGCGTCGAGACCGGTTCAATGTGCCAATTCTCATTGGCAAGCGGAAATTTCAGGCCATAGTCGGCGGCGTGTTTTTGCGCCCAGGTCAACGCCTCTGGCGTCGAATAGCGCAGATCCGCAGCCATGCCGCGATTGTGATAGGAGCGGCCAGGCGGCGCGACCCATTTGCGCGCCGCATCCGGACCGCCATACTTTTGCACCGCCGCATCCCATAGGCCCGCCTGCTTTTGCGGCGATCGATAGGCCGAATAGATCGAGATCCCAGGCGAGGCCGCGATGAACTGGTCAAGCTGGCGCGCAAACGTCGAATCGAGACCCGACACGTCAGCATTTCCCACAGCATAATCACCAACCGGCATAGCTTCGCCCTCATTGCGTTGCAACTTTAGCGGAGTCAGTGAGAAAGTAAAGATTCGCGCGGGCGCTAACACAAGAAACGTGCAACATCAACGCCCGTTTCCACCTGCCTTGGCGTCAAATCCAGATACTCCAGCACCATCTTTACCGCTGTCAAAGCGTTATATTTAGATCTTTGCTTAGTTTGTCTCTTACGCTTCCGACTCTCTTCAAGTTGCGCCTTTCGTGCCGCAATCATCTTGCGGTAGAACTCCAAAGGCACCCTGATTAGGCTGATGTTCTTGATTCCCTTGCGGTTTTTGCCCACCAGCCTTTGCACAAAAGGGCCAAGTTCTGCCAAATGTCGATACCAGGTCGATCGATCACAGCCGCGCACCTTCGACCACCAGCGGACAGTCTTGCCCTGCCCCCGGTTGCCCTGGCCGATAATCGTCAATGCTGTCACGATTGCGCCGTCAGATATGCCCGCGTCCCGCAATGCCGGAACGTCCTTGGCAGTCATGCGAAGTATGCTATCTAAATTTTGCATTTCATCCCTCTTGTAATCAGAGGGCAATTCCGCAATATAGAACTCGTTACTTGCTAGGCCAGATCTTGACGGAATTGCCTGGTAAATCAGAGGGTGATTTGTTTGCGCAAATCACCCTCATTCGTTTGTACTCCCACGATTGCTAACGAGTCGTCAACTCCCCCCAGGCGTCATTACCCACGCCTCAATCCCAAAGCTTGTTTGCCACTCCCAATGCTGTTCCGCCGAGAATGCCGCCGATCGCCGTTTGTTTGGCGATCTTGCCGATATCGCGCGACAGTCTGACGCCCGTCGATGGCGTCCGTCCGAGAACGGTTTGCTCATGTGCGGCGGCTTGCGCGATATCCCATAGCGCCCTGGCGTTGCTCGTCTTCGGCGGGCCTTTCGTCCCCCATCCGCCATTCACAGGTTGCGACATCATCCGGTTCAGAATGGTCTTGGCGTTGATCGTGCCATCCTTGCCCCAGGCCCCGTTGCTCAAGCCCATCATGTACACGCGGTATTCGTCGCGTAGCTCTTTCCACCCCTTGCCGACGATCGTTTCGTCACGATAGCCGCCGCGCCTGGATGGCGTCTGTTTCGTCACCCGTTCCGCCGTGTCGTAATAGAGGTTGACCGCCTGGTTTAGCCGCTCCGCCGTCCCCTGGTCGCCATCCTTGGCGGCTTGCAAGGCTTGCGCCTGCAACATTCTGAGATCTTGAATGAAGTCCTTTGGCTGCATCGTCAGGTTCGGATTCTTCACCAGCCCCTCGTTGATGTTCTTGATGGTGTCCTGCAACACCGCTTCGCCCCTGGATGCTGGCACCATCTGCGATCGCGCTTCCAGATCCGACAGCCGCTTTTGCACTGCCCGCATCGGGATTGGTGCCATTTCCGCCTGCACCTCTTCAAACCCCTGGCTGAAATATTCCGCCGCCTTCGCCAGATCCCCCAAATCGATCTGGTTGAACGCCTGATCGTTGATATCGAGCGTCAGCCCCGCCGCCTTCGCAAATGATCGGTTCAGCAGCGCCGCGTTACCAATCCGCCTGGACTCTTCGTAGCTCGACGCCAGCGGATTGAACTCTTCCAACGCCGCATTCAGCGCCGCTTTCGAGCCGCGCGGCGCTCCCTCGAAACCTGGCGGCTGATAGCCGTGTTCTTCGGCCCCGGCATAGACGCGCCTGGCCTTGGTGTCGCCGACGCCTCGATCGAGATAGCCTTGCGACTCGTCGATGATACCGCCCTCGCGCGCCAGCGCCTCCGTTTCGGCATTCGTTACCTGTTGAGCGCCAGCAGTTGATCCGCCCGGAATGTCACCAGGCTGGCCAGGGACGCGCGTTGCGTCCGGCATGGCGGCTTCCATAGCCTGACGCGTCGTTGCGCGCTGAGCGCCAGCCTCGACGGCTCTGGCGGTCGATTCTGTGCCGCGTTGTACAATCCCCTTGCCGAGTTGCAACGCAAGTCCGACGCCCTTAACCGCAGCCTGGCCCAACGCCTCACCGCCAACCCCCGATATCGCCCCCCATAGCGCAGCATGCAAACGCTCTTCGACACTCCCAGGCCGAATTGCAGCCGTGCCAGCACCACTAAGCGCCGACGCCGCCAGGACCGCAGGAAGGCCCGCTCCGCCTGTAGCCGCGCCCGCGACGATACCCGCAAGAGCATCGGGAGCCGTGCCGCCGAGCATTTCGGCCATTGGCGCACCCGCCGCAGCCGCCGCCCCTTGCGCCTGGGAAGCCTGGCGGCGGGCCTCGATCTGTTGCGGCGTGGCCGCGCCGGTTGCTTGCTCGATCCCCAATCCGATATCGGAAAAGCCGCGCTCAGCGGCCCGCCCGACATTGCCGACAAAACTACCCTCTTGCGCCTTCGGATCGACGGGAACCCAATCATTCGCCTGGTCATCCCATCCCCAATAGCCGCCGGATCCGTCCGGCGTGACATGTGACACGCCCATTGTTCACCTCTTTGGCCGATATTGCTGATTGGCGCGCGAGCCTGGCACCGGCTCCGATGGCGCTTCCGGTTGCGGTTTCAGCCGGTTCCATCGCTCTAACGTGCGGCGATCGTCGGGCGCTTGCGGAATGATCGCCGGACCCGTGGGCATCGGCTTCGTGGGCGTCGATGGCGCGACCACCGCACTGGCTCGATTCGGCACCATTGACGCCGGAATCGACCAGCGATCGAGCGTTTGCGCCGCCTTCACTTTGGCGCGCTCTAGCTGCACCCGCAGCTTTTCCTGCTGGCTTCCCCAGTTTTGCGGATTGGCGGACCAATTCGAATTGTAGGCCGGAATCAGTTCCGTGTAGAAATCCAATGTCCCCTGATCGAGCGATCCCAGTTGTTCGGCTTTCTTCACTTCCATCAGCAGCGCCGCCCGCTCCGCGTCATAGGTGGCGCGATCGCCGGTATTGTTTTTCACCATGTCGTAAAGATTGCTGATCCCCGACACGACGTTCTGGTTTGACTGCACTTCGCTCATCATCTTCCGGCCGTTTTCGGTCATGATGTTCGGCCGATAGGTCAGGCCATTCGCGCCTGGCACAACGTCCATGTCGTTTGGCCGCTGATTTGGATAGACCGTATCAAACGCCGCATTGCGATTTGCTTGCTCAAGAAGGCCGGGATTGCCGCTTTCGCCAGGCGCAAACAGCAGATTCAACGCCGCTTGCTTGCCCGCCGCATCGCGCTCGCGCTTTTTCTGATCGACCATCAATTCCGATTCCGCCGACAGGTTCAGTTGCTTTTTCCAAAGCTCATCCTTGAAGACGTCCGCCTCGTGGCCGTAGATCGCTGAAATCGACTTGTCCAACAGCGAGTTTCCCAATGTCGGATCGCCGCCCTTTTGCCCGTAGAACTGCCCCCACAGCCCGAATTGCGCATCGCGTGACAACGGATTGGCGTTCGCCCGTTTCAGTTCGTCGGATCCGAGAAGCCCCGTCGCGAAACTCTCGCGATCCTTGCGCTTCTGCTCATCCCATGCCGCCTGGTCGCGCATCGCGAAATGTTGCGCCGCATAGCCGCGACCGCCGAGCAGCATGCCGAGAATGTTGAAGCCTGGCACGCCGGATTCGTCGTCGGAAAAGATTCCGGCCATCTGTCACCCTCCTAGAAAAACTGGAATCCCCAGTTGCGGCTCGATCCGCTCGATTGACTGCTTCCCCAGTTTTCAGAACCCGATTGCGCCTGGCTGACGCCCATCGAGTTGCTAAGCACCGTCGGCCCGCCAATCGCCGCCATCATCGACGAAATCGGCCCCCAGGCCGACGAATAGGGCGATAGGCCGAGATTGTAGCTTGCCGTCGCCGCCCCTGGCAGCGCCCCGCCCGCATTGATCCGGTTCGAATCCGCTTGCGCCGCAGAACTCGCGCCAATCTGATATTGCTGGCCATAGAGATCCGTGGCGGCGCTCCCGATCGCCCGTGCCGCGTCCCCCGCCGCCACGCCTTTCGCCAGCGCCGCCCTGGATCCGCCGATGCCTCCCACCTGGCCCGCGCTCGACTGAATCGACGGCAGGATGGAACGGCGGAACTGGTCGCCAATATCAGCCGTCATTGCCGCCAGCTGGCTCTTTGCCAGGTCATTGTTGGGATTGGCATAGGTGGCGGACATGCCGCCACTGCCGGCGACGTCGCGCAGCGCGCCGACGCCTGCCTGGCTATCGCCATAGCCTTGCGTCCCGTATTTGGCGGCGTCCTGCTGAATCGTCCCGCTCTGCTGTTTCGCCAGGTCCGATGCCTGCTGATAGCCGCCCGTCAGGAATTTCGCCTGGTCGCCCCAGACGTTCGATTGGCTGGCGTTGATCGATTGCGCCAGGTTCTGCGAATAGCCGTAGCTATTGCTTGAGCTAGATTGATTACTGGAGCCGCTGGAAACGCCCATAGCGCAATCCCTCCTGATCCTCCGAAATGAAGCCCTCCGGATCTATGTAAAGGCCCATCCGGTATATGAGCGCCTGCCACGCCCCTCGCCCCCCCAGGTACAAACGGCCATAGCCGTCAAAGCCTTCCTGTTCCTTGTAAAGCTGCATGAACTGGAACAGCCACCACGTCAGTTCCCGCACCAGCTTTTTCGTCAGCCGCCCGCAATAGAAAATCGGGCTGATATACGGCCCCTTGCGATCGCGCATAAGCTCGATCCCTAGAACCGAGCGGTAATCCTCCTCAGTAATCGAAACGCAAACGATATGGCCGGACCGTACCTGTGAAGAAAATTCCCACCAATTTTGATAGTAATCATCAGCCGCTTGCTCGTACGCCTGATAAAACGCCTGCATCGTGAGGATATCGAGATCCTTGCCCCAGGCATGGATTTCGACGTCAGAGTTTTCGCCATGTGCCAGCGCCAACGTCATATTCGTAGGCCCCCTCCAAACTGCCAGGCGCGACCACATCAGCCGCAAAGAAATTGACGTCGCCGCGCATCGGTTTTTCCGGAAGATTCGACAGGATATCCCACCGCGCCCCGCGCGATCGGCCCTCGCTCGTCGCCGTCGAAATCCGTTCGAACTCGCGCACACACCAATTGCGCAATTCGTCCAGCCCGCCCGTTTGCGGCGGCGGCGACATGTTGTAGGTGGCCCCGCGTCCCCTGGTCTTTTCTACCATCGCCCGCTGGCCCTCCCGACCGGTTGCAGGCCAGACAGCGCCCATTGCGCGCCGCCAACCGTAAACAGGTTCAAGGCGATCAGCTTGCCGTCGATGAAGAAATCCAGTTTCTCATCGACGCCGATCGTGAACTCCTGAATCGGCAATGTCTCCAAGGGCGAATTGTCATGCGCCTGCATGCCAAACTGAAAATTCACGATCGTTCCGGCGTTGCCCTCGATCCTCGGATACATCCCCGATACCGTGGCGCGTCCGGCATAGGCGGTAAAATCAATGCCGGATCGCGCCGCATAGCAGCGGATATCCTGCCAGGCGTGATCGACGATATGTTGCGGCCCCGTCGATTGACTGAGCATGCCATGCTCGCCACAGGCAAACAGCAGCAACGGCGGCTGATAGCCCGACGCCCCCTGATCCCAGGACGTCGTATCGGTATCCCACGGCTCATCGTCGGAATCCCACGACGTCGCCAGTTGGCCGATATTGCCGATCGCCACCATGCGCGCGTCCGGCATGTCGCGGAATCCCTGGTCGAGATTCGACACGTCAACCGATAGCCCCTCCGTCGCGAACTGGTTGACGCCGGTCGGGTAACACAAGATCACCTGGTTTTCCGCCTGGTCGTGGTAGACGAAAACCGATTCCGGATGCTGATAGTTGATGGCGTTGCGCAGATATTCGGCATTGACGCCGGTCAGCATGTCCAACTGCCCCGTTCCATCGGTGCGGATGAATTTGCCCTCGCCGGTCAGCATGTAGATCATGTTCGAATCTTCGGCCCAGGCCCCCGTCGCAAACAGCCCCGTCGTCGGAAACACATCGCGCGACTGAAACACGAATTGCCCGCCGATATATTGCAGCACGCCGCAATAATTGCGCTTCGCCACAAAGAACTGGTCGCGGATCGAAATGCCATCGAGCAACGGCCCCGGCGACTGTGAAAACGTGTCGTCGCCCGCGTCGTTCTCAGGCGTCGGGATCCATTCCGTCGGGATCGATCCGGCTTCGGCGGAATTGCTCCACGACACCTGGCTTTCGAGTTGGCCGATATCGGTCTGCACGTTGATCGCCATCAGGAAATCCTTGTGCGACCGCATCACGCGACAGGTCCAATTGTCGGGCCAGCCAATCAATTCCTGCATCGGCGCCGCCGTGTTGTAATCCCAATAGAACGGCGCCAGTTCCGGATGATTGATGAACGGAATATTGTTGATCGTGCCGCCGGTCAGCACAAAGCCATCGGCAATAATCGCGCTCCAGCCTGGCGGCGTCAGATCGTAATGCAGTTCGCCGTCGGTCACCCCGATTCCGATATCGCCCGCCCCCGCACTGGCGTAGATCCAATAGCGGATTGGTCCCAGTTCCACATATTGCAGAAAATCGACGTCGCAGATTCGGCCAGGATCCGCATAGATGTTATAGCCTGGCGAGCGCACCGACTTTCCCGCCTTGAAATAGATATTGCGGCCATCGGTATAGCGGCCCGCATCCGCCATGCCTGGCAGCGGATCCTTGGCGATCCCATGCAGCGCCAACATCGACATTCTTGGACCGGCCATGCTCTCACCTATTTGTAGCGGTAAACCTGCGGCGGTTCCTTCGGTTGCTCGTCCTGCTCATAGTCCGGCCATTCGATCGTCTGGCAGAGCAACAAACAGCCGTAGTGATTGCGCCTGGTCGTGCTTTGGCACGACGTCACGGCCAATGCGATTGCAAGCCAAACTGCAAGGGATCGCCAGGCCTTCTTATGGCGATCGCTTCGCCCCGATGCGTGAACCATTGCTCGCCCCTGTGATCGTCCATCAGATGCCATCTAAAAAGATCCGGATCAAAGACCGCCACCAGCTTTTCACCCTCCGGAGGCTCAAGAATCGTCGCATTGAGCGGCAATAAATAAACGCGTTGCGCACCCGCTGTTACCTCCGGCTCGATCTCGCTTTCATGCGAGAAGCAAAACCACCGATCATAGTGGAAGATTTTCAGGCGCTCGCTCATCGGATGCCCTCGACAATCATCCGCCCCGTCAGTGACGCCGCGCCGCCCGTCATCAGACGAAAGGCGTTACAGACTACTTGCTGCGAACTGGCGTAGCCTAAGTTTTGAATGTTTAAACCCTGGCCCGCATTCGAAAAGCAGGCTTGCCCGACACCAACAGTCCACAATGGCTTGTTGAATCGCGTCAATTCCAGCACACCGCGTCCACCCCATCCGAGACTATCGATAGCGGCAAGCTGCATCATACTTATGCTGGCGATGGACCCCGAAGTCGTAATAGACGGCAATTGCAGCGTATACGTTGCACCGACGGCATAATCAGTCGCACCTGATATCCACGACGCGCCATTATTGGTACTCAATTGAATCCCAAGGCTTGTGGATGCCGTAATTCGCGTTTCCCAACTGATCCTGATATCGTTGAATGCGCCCAGGTCCAGAACCGGAACACCCGTCGAAGCGCTCACAAAATCCACGACGGCGATCGGTTCCCACAGCGAAAATGTGCCGTCGATCGGCTTGGCGGGAACATACAGGATGCGCGTCGTTCCCGTCGTCTGCCGCGACAGATCCAACTGAAACTTTTTCGTCGCATCGTCAGGCGAATATTCCAACACGCTCGACCCGATCAGCAATTGCGCCTTTTGATCCGGCGTTGCTGCATCGTCAAACGCGGTGATCGCCAGGCCACCCGCGCCCGCCGTTTCCGTCGCCGCGATCGTCGCCCTGATCTTGTCGGCGGGATCGACCAGATTGACAGGATTGTCGATCTTTGCCGCCGTCAGCTTGTCAGCCGTTGCCCCGCCCGTCACCGTCAGGCCACCCGCGATATCAAGCCCGCCGGTAATCGTCACATCTTCCAGGATCGCCCCCGGCGGCGACTCGATCGGCAACGTGGTTTTCAACGTCGTGCCGCTGTCGTCAAACACGTCTTGCAGCACGCCCTTGATCAGCCGCAGGTGATTGTCGCCCTCGCTCTTCGGATCTGAGCCTGGCGGATTGGTGGCGACCAGTTCGGAAATTTTCGTGGCGACTTCGACCCCGCTCATGCTGCACCCCCGACAATGACCGGCGAAAAGCCCGCCGTGTAGCGCATTTCGTCGCTGGCAGCATTTGCCCGCTCCAGCCAGTTTTCGTAGGTTCCCTCATCGACGCCGATAAGCTCGAAATCGGCCATCAGCTTCGTCGCGTGCGTCAACAGCCCATACAGGTAGACATTCGGGTAATAGGACGCCTCGACGTTCTCGTCATTGTCACCCGTCATCAACTGCACCCGCTTGGCATACAGCATGATGCAAGGCGCAGATTTCGACATGTAGATTTCCAGGCCGACTTGCGTGAAAAACCGATCGCGATCCGGACGCGTAAAGAACGCCTTTTCCGGCGATGAATTTAGCTCATCCGTGTTGCGCATGATCGACTTGGCGCGGGCATAGTTTGGAGGTACCGGACAACTATAGAAACCGGGAATCCCCGCCGACGTCGAAAGTGTAAGGTTCGCAACGCCCTCATTGATAACCGTGTTAAGCCGCGCGTCCAGGTCAGCCGCCAGCAGAACTTGCGCCGCATCCCAATCGATATCCTTGCGATGTACATAGCTCGCCGCCTGGCTCTTCAGTTGCCCCCATTTCATGCCGGTTCCTCCTCGTCCTCTGGCTCCGGAACGGGCGGCTCTTCGCCATCATCGGCGGGAACGGGCGGCGGCTTTGGCGGGTGGCTGCTGTGCGGCCAGATTGTTTCGCCGCGTTTGACAATGCGGTCGAAACTGTCACCCAGGATTACCTTAACCATTGTCGCCCCCCGCAATAAACAAGGGGTCTGTCTCCGATTCCATCACGCTCCCTTCCGCTGTTTCCGGAATGATTGGTGGCGGCGGTTCGGGAGCCACTTCGTTGATGAATGGCACCTGTATGCCTGCCGTCGCATCCGCCACGCCTTGCCCATAGGCGTAGGCTTCGGAATTGTGATCGGTCACCAGCCCCGGCACCTTGGCCGGATTGTCACCGCCCGCAATGAAATCGAGATAGCCCATCACATAGGCCCGCCACAGCCGCGATTGCGGCGGCCACGGGAACAAGGCGGACGCATCCGCCTCAAACACGCCAACCGGATAATATCGACGCCCGTCCATCACTTGTCCTCCACCGATAGGAACCGGTATTCCGGATCGTTCATGATCTTTAGCCAGGCGCGCGTGCGCTCCTGATTGTCGCGGCTTTTCAAAGCCGGAAATTTTTTCTGCAAATGCAGATATTGCGCCAAAGACATGCGCAGCGCGGGCTTGCACCAGGTGAGGGACCGGGAACCCCCCGCGCTGCGCACTGCCTGATTTTCCCGCATGATCGCATCTTCATGGAGTGAAATGTGGCTGCGATGCATCATGCCGTCCGCGTCAAGATAGAAGCGTTCTAGCTCTTCCCCGTCGTTGAAAATCAGGCCAGGTTTCGGCATTAGGCGTATGTCACCTCCGCCGTTTCATCGATCCCATGAATCGCGCCCTGGGATAGCTCATTGCGCACGCGGTTCGTCCAGTCGACCAGCATTTGCCGCTTGTCGGCCAGGCCGGTCTTGGCCAACGGCTCGACCCGATAGCCGGTCAGATAGATCAGATCGAGATACTCGAAATCGAAGATGCCCGCCGACGATACGCCCGTGGAACTGGCCGGTTGCAGCCGGTTCGGGATGAGATCGAGCGTCACCCCGAAATCCGTCACAAAGACGTTGATCGAGCCTTTTGCCGTCGCTGGCGTGCGATCCTGGCCAACATCCGCCGTGACAGTGGCGACACGCGCACTGGCGGTAAACAGGTATTCCGACAGCTTGCGAATAACCGGCGTGCGCGCCATGAAAATCGACGGATCGCCGCCCGATTCATAAACCGCCTGGCAGACGTCGCGGATCATCGTTTCCGTCAATGGCCGTGCCGTGCCGGGATTGATATCCGCCGTCAGCTTCGTCGTGTTGTTGAAGCCGCCGACCGATCCGCCAGCCCCGACCAGCGCATGCGTTTTGATGAACGAAAACACAGATCCGGCATTGCCCGCGACCGTGTCGCCGTCATCCTCGACCGATCCCTGCATGGAAAGCGCGATCGCCTCGACGTCGCGGCGCAATTCCCGCTGGCGCATCATGATCTGATAGGCCAGCCCGCCCGTGTTGCCAAACGTGTCGGAATCTTGCGCCCTGGTCGAGACTTGCACCGTCTTGGTCGAGATCTGGCAGTGATTGCCAAGCCTGTTACCGGTATTGGTGTCGTTCTCCTCGATCGTGTCCTGGCCATCGACGCGCGCGTTCGTAAGATCGGGGTCTCTCAGCTTGTCGACATTCCATTCAGTGAATTGGTTATCGGCATTGCCGCCGCCCGCCCGATCGGTATAGGGCAGCGGGATATGCGAGATATCCCAAATCGAATCCATCACGTCTTCGGCCACCCAACCACCGGCAGGCACCTTGCGCAGATCCGCAGCATCCAGATTGTTTGTCGTCATTGTCGCTTATCCCAAGAGTTTTGCGACGGCTCCTACCTTGTCTCCGCCGTCGGCCAGGTTTTTCGCTTGCTGCTGACGATTCGGAACGGGTGACTTTTGACGTGACGGGCCAGTAGTCGAAGGCGTGCGCTCTCGCAGACTTTCCTTTGCGCGCTGATAGCGATCCATCAGCCTGATGGCGTGCATGGCAAAGCGTATCAGCCTGGCGTCAACGACGTTATCGACTTCCGCGCCGGAGAACCCGTAAGAGGCAAGCGCGCTCTTCAGTTTCTTGCGGTCGGCGGCTTTCTTGTCGCTGTCATCCCATTCAGGAAAATATTCGCGGATCTGTTCCTTCGCTCTCGCGATCTGGCCGTTGTAACGCTCGATCTGATCGGCGAAGGCTCTCGCCAGGTCTTCAGGTGGAACAACTTGTTTCAGTTGCTGAAGAACCCCGTCAATCTGCGTGCGGCTTTCCACGATTTCGTTCATGGCGCTTTCGCGATAGTCCGCGAAATCATCACGATCGAACTCGAAGTTTCGGACCTCGCGGATCCGATCCTTCATTTGCCCGATCGACATAGGAGTCTCCCCCTCATCGATCGGCACAACCAGGTCATACACCGCCTTATGCGGTATTGACTGCTCGTCGGCGAACTCTAGCAGACTCTTCGGCTTTGGCGTACGCTTGAGCGGCTTGCCGTCCTCGTCTTCGTCGAGTTGCAGAAACGGACGATCGCCGTCGTTTTCGCGGGAACCTTCAGGCTCTCGCCAGATTCCTGCGTTATCGTCGGGCGATCGTCCGTCAGGAGTTCCACGGTCGCGACCTGGGGGGACGTCTTCCGTGGGACTCCGTTGCTGACGATCGGGAAGACGATCGCCATCCTGTTTAGGCTCACCATTTAATAAGCCTGCTACCTTATCTACATCGTCGCGTGTCGGTTTTCGATCCCGTTGTGGTTGCGGCGGGCGAAAATCACGAATTTGTTTATTCGGGCTTTCCGAGCCGTTAAGCTTGCCGTTCGGCGCGCTCGATCCTGGCGTGTTCTTCTTCGGCGACGGCCCTGATTGCTCCGATGGCATAATCGATCCCCCTCAGTTGATTAAGAATTGTTTCCACTTCCGCCGCCGTCACCGCTCCCGCGCTCAAGCTTGCGTCTTGCAACGTCTTTTGCGATAGCCACCTTCTGAGTTCTTCCAGGTGATCCGCGCCCTTGTGTTGGAGCCTGGACAGCGCGAGCCTGGTCTCGTGCGCTAGCGAAATCGATGACACTTTGACGTTCCCCCTCTGCCGTCTTGGTGATCGCATCCAGGACGCTATCAAAATACTTGAACTGCGTTTCCTGGTCGGTCTCGTGCTGGCGGGCAATGGCGCGGATCTGCTCCGGAATCATCACCAGCGCTTGCGCCGCTTCGTTGGCCATTTGCGCTTGCATTGCCGCCTGCTCTTGCTTCGCCTTGCCAGCGGCTTGCGCCTGATCGCTGTTCGGATCGATGAAATACGATTCCGGATTGTCGATCAGCGCCAGGCGCATGTAATCGGTCACCAGCTTGTACAGCCCCGGCAGTGTGAACATTTCGCCGCCCGCCATCTGCAAGCCCGCCACGTATTTGTCGATCAGCCCGCCAATGATGCCGATTTTCTGCATGCGCTCGCCCATCGAATAGCCCGACTCGACGTTGCAGTGATTGCGGCCAGGCCATTGCGTCGGATCGACTTGCGTGTACTGCTCCGCGATCTTGATGGTGATCGGCCCGCCGTCGCCGTCGCGCAATTCGGCATGCGCTTTCAGAAACAGGCCCCTAACGAGCGATTCGGCCAGGTTGCGCGTCATGTAGCTCACCAGTAGCTCACGCGCGGCGTAAACCCGTTCCGTGCCATGCGCGGAATCGCTGGCGATCTGCATTTCCGCGCCCGCCATGTCCAATGCAGCCCCTCCCCTCTCGGATCGCGCTTGATCAAGGCGATCCATTGCGGCGGCGATCGACGGACCGACGTCGATCACGGGGATAGGCTGCACTGCCCCTTGAGCGCGGACGCGCACCGGCCCGCCCGCGCGTGGAGTCAAAACGTCTTCCATCATCACCTGGCCCGACAGAGCCGAATAGCGGCCATAACTGCAATTTCGGACGTTGTCCGCCCATTGCCGCAGGAACTCGGTTTTACCGTTTTGGATTTCGGCCATTTTGTCAGCCAGGGCCTCGCCCTCATGGCGGTTCGCAATCGGAAAGGCAGATCCGCACGAATAGGGGATTCGAGAGACCGGGAGCGGATCCAATAGCCATTCGTCGTAGTCGGAATGGACCCAACATTTGTAGAGATACGCGCGCCCCTCATTCTCCGAAAAACTGAGCCAGGCGTAAGCCTCGAATACACGCACAATGTCCATTTGTGAGACGATCGGCGTTGCCAGCGCCGCCG
>Ga0207644_10001060_pt1 | contig 17587 bp, 21 predicted proteins | sample KBSS73metaG_FD_184326 | JGI IMG/M metagenome (GOLD analysis project Ga0207644, IMG submission 184326) | Switchgrass rhizosphere microbial communities from Kellogg Biological Station, Michigan, USA - KBS S7-3 metaG (SPAdes) (version 2) | ecosystem: Host-associated > Plants > Roots > Rhizosphere... | reverse complement strand
ATCAAGCTCAAATACGGCCGCAAGGTCGCGATCGCGCGGACCATGGCCCGCTACATGGCGCCGCTGGTCGGCGAGGGGGATGACCGGCTGCTCGTTCCGGTCCCGCTGCACCGGACGCGCCTGTGGGGCAGGGGCTTCAACCAGTCGGCGCTGGTCGCGAGCGAATTATCGCGCCGCCTCGGCATCGCCGCCGATCATCTGGCCCTTGCACGCAGCCGACGGACCCCGGCGCTCAAGGGAATGAGCCCGCTCCAGCGCCGCAAGATCGTCGCCGGCGCGTTTCGCGTTCGCGACAAAAGCCGCGTCGCCGGCAAGACTGTAATCCTGGTCGACGACGTGCTGACGACCGGAAGCACCACCGACGCCTGCGCCCGGACGCTTAAAAGAGCCGGCGCGGCGCGCGTCGAGTTGATTAGCTGGGCGCGCGTGGTGAAACCTTCGCAGTTGATGCGTTGACGCTCCTGCCTAAGTATATTCGCGGGAGAGACCGCTCGTGACCGTTGAGATCTATACCAAGGCATTCTGCCCCTATTGCTGGCGAGCAAAGCAGCTGCTCGAGGACCGAGGCGTCGAATATCGCGAAATCCCCGTCGATTATGGCGGTGAGGCGCGCGACATCATGGTCGAGCGCGCTCAGGGCCGCACCACGGTGCCGCAGATCTTCATTCGCGAGCATCACGTCGGCGGCTGCGACGACCTGTTCGATCTCCATCATTCGGGCAAGCTGGACGAGCTGTTCAAGCCATGACCCGAATCGCGCTTTTCCAGGCGACCGCCGGCATCGACCCCGCGGCCAATGCCGCAGCGCTGACCAAAGCAATCGCACAGGCCGCGGAGGGCGGAGCTGAGATGCTCTTCACCCCAGAAATGACGGGCCTTCTTGATCGCGATTCAGAACGTTCGGCGAAGGTCCTCCGGTCCCAGGAAGAGGACCAGGTTCTAGCGGCGGCAAGGGAAGCCTCAGCGCATCATCAGATCTGGGTCCACATCGGCTCGCTCGCCGTGCTGGTCGATAGCGGCAAGGTCGCCAACCGTTCCTTCGTGATCGACCGGCAAGGCAAGATCCGCGGCAGCTACGACAAGCTTCACCTGTTCGACGTCGACCTGCCCACCGGAGAGAGCTGGCGCGAGTCCAACACCTATTCGCCGGGCGCGGGTGTCACCCTGGTCAACGGCACGCCCGTCGGAAAAATCGGCCTTACCATCTGCTACGACCTGCGCTTCCCAGGACTTTTCGCGCGGCTCGCCGAATCCGACGCCGACGTCATCGTGGTGCCTGCTGCATTCACCGTGCCGACCGGAAAGGCCCATTGGCATATTCTGCTTCGCGCTCGGGCGATCGAGGCCGGGCTGTTCATTGTCGCCGCCGCCCAGGTCGGCCACCATGAGGATGGGCGCAACACCTTTGGCCATAGCCTGGTGATCGATCCGTGGGGCGATGTCCTGCTCGACATGGGCGACGAGCGTGGTGTCGGCTTTGCCGACATCGACCTCAAGCGTATTTCCGATGTCCGTTCCCGCATACCGGCCCTTAATCACCGGCGGCCTATCCCGGACGCGGTGACCTTATGATCGTTTTCGATCTTCAATGCTCTGCCGGCTGCGGCGCGTTCGAAGCCTGGTTCCGCTCGAGCGCAGCTTATGATGAGCAGCGCGCGGCCGGGCTGGTTGAGTGCCCGGTCTGCCGGTCGGCCGATATCGACAAGGCCCCGATGGCGCCGCGAGTCCCGCGGAAGAGCTCGGATAGCCCCATCGCCAGACTAGCCGCCTTGCAGGCCGAAATGCTGAAGGGCTCGCGCTGGGTCGGCGAAGAGTTTTCCGACACGGCGCGCGCCATGCACAGCGGCGAGGTCCCGCTTGAACTGGTCCATGGCAAGGCTACCCTCGAACAAGCGAAATCGCTTGCCGAAGACGGAATTTCGGTCGCGCCGCTGCCCTTGCCCGTCACGCCGCCTACTCAGGTCAATTGATTGCAGTTGCTGCTGCCCCTATTCGGGGCTGGGCGACCCCGTAGCTCAGCAGGATAGAGCATCAGATTCCTAATCTGAGGGCCACAGGTTCGAATCCTGTCGGGGTCACCACCGATTCTGGGGTGAGGGTGCGATGGCTACGGAACGACAAATGGAGCAGCGGGTGGGAATCGCGAACCGGATGTTCCTGGAGCATCCTCGGTCGCTCGGCATGAGCTGGGCTGGTCATGGGATCGGCGCCGTGGCGATTGGCGCGCGCCTGGTCGGCGCCGGCTGCGCTTGCATCATCCATGCTGTTGTGCCCGGCCTGTTTACCCAGACCGCCGGCAAGACCATCAATGGCATGTATGAGCACATGATGCAGCGCAAAGCGGGCGCGGCCAATCCGGAGAACTGGCCTGACTACGAAATCTGACCGTCAAACGACGGTCGCTATCGTTGGTGGAGGCGCTTCGGGCACGATCCTCGCGGCCCAGCTCGCCCGCCGCGGCCTGCGCTCGTTGCTGATCGACGGCAGCGGCCGAATGGGGAAGGGCGTCGCATATTCGACGACTGAGGCAGCGCATCTTCTCAACGTTCGCGCCGAGGGCATGAGTGCACTCGCCGGCGACCCCGGCCATTTCGCGAGACGATACGAATCCGAAGGGGGGAACCCTCGCGGGTTCGCCGAGCGTCGCTTCTTCGCTACCTATCTTGGCGAGATCCTGAGCGAGGCCGTCGCCAGCGGCTGCATTGAGCTTGTTGAAGGCACAGCGGTCCGCGCTTCGAGGGCTGATGCCGGATGGAGTCTCGGTTTCGCGGATGGGTCTACGGCGGACGCTGATGCCCTCGTCATCGCCCTTGGCAATCAAGAACCCGAAGCACTGCCCGCATTCGAGGGCGTCGGTACGCGCTTCGTCCGCAATCCGTGGGGCGGTGATGCGCGCGCCGCGGTCGACGACCTAGCGGCAAGCGGAGGCGCGGCGCTGATCGTTGGGACCGGACTGACGATGGTAGACCTTGCGCTATCGCTCAATGCGGCGGGTCATCAGGGGCGCATCGTCGCACTTTCGCGGAGAGGGCTGGTCCCCAGGGCGCACGCCGATTTCGATCCTGCGCCTGTTGACCGAGACGACGTTCCGACAGGTCTCCGTCCGATGTTCCGCTGGCTTCGCAAGCGGAGCGCCCAGGTCGGATGGCGCGCCGCGGTCGACAGCCTTCGACCGCACAGCCATTCCCTTTGGCAAAGCCTGAACCATGACGAGCAGGGGCGATTCCTACGCCACACCCGGCCATGGTGGGACGTTCACCGGCATCGGATTGCGCCGGAGGTTGCAACGACCATCGCCCAGATGATTGCGGAGGGCCGTCTGCAAGTCGTTGCCGGACGGATCACGGCCGCGCGCGACACGGCCGAGGGCGTAGAGGTTGACTATGTCCGCCGCGGCGATTCGCGAGCGCGGACGGACACCTTCGCTTATGCCTTCAACAGCACGGGGCCACTCCATTCGATCACGCGCTCGAAGGACCCGCTGCTGCGCAGCCTGCTCGACGCAGGCCTCGTTAAACCCGACCATCTCGGAATCGGCGTGGAAGTCAGCGATGATTGCGTGGCGGGCACAAGGCTCTGGGCCATGGGGCCGCTTACCAAAGGACGTTATTGGGAAATCATCGCGGTCCCTGATATCCGCGAGCAAGCGGCCGCTGTGGCCGACGATATTGCGCGAGAGCTTGGTAATGAGTGACGATCATGGCGATCCCGAAGACGGCGATTTGGTCGAGTCGTCGCCGGCCTGCGAGGTTCCGAAAAACGTAGCCGAAGCGGTCCGGACGCTGATCCGCTGGGCGGGTGACGATCCCGATCGCGAAGGCCTGCTCGATACGCCGCGCCGCGTAGCCCGTGCCTGGAAGGAATATGCCAAGGGCTATGCCGAGGATCCGTCGGTCCACCTAAGCCGCACGTTCGAAGAGGTCGGCGGCTATGACGAGATCGTCCTGCTTCGCGACATTCCCTTCCAGTCGCACTGCGAACACCATCTGGCGCCGATCATCGGCAAGGCGTCGATCGCCTATCTCCCGAAGGACAAGGTAGTCGGCATCAGCAAGCTTGCACGCGTCCTTCACGGCTATTCGCGGCGGCTTCAGGTACAGGAACGGCTGACGGCGCAAGTCGCGGATGCGATATGGAAGCATCTCCAGCCCAAGGGTGTCGCCGTGATCATCGAGGCGACCCACGCCTGCATGACCGCGCGAGGCGTCTCGACACCCGGCGTGATGATGACCACCAGCCGCATGATGGGCACTTTCCGCGAGGACGAACGCAGCCGCCGCGAAGTTCTCGCCCTGATGGGATATTGAGCGCAGGCGGGGCAGCTCCGCTGGCCTTAGAGCCGCCCCGCGCCCCACCCCGAACACGAGGTGGTGAGTTTAATAGACTTCGAACGCGCAGCCATTCGCACGGTTTCAAATTCCGGAGTCGCTGCACTTGACCGAAGATTCGAGACCGTTCGCCGACGAGCACGTGACGGCTGGCGCGCGCTTCACAGCGTCAATACAAGGCACCAACCGCCTTATGGGGGACGATCCATGCGCATTGCCTCACTTGCCATCATTCCACTCCTCTTCGTCGCGATGCCCGCCAGCGCGAGCCCAACTCCAATGGGAACCGTTGCTACCGCTTTGGCGGCGCCTGACCGCAGGCCCGACAATGTGAAGCTGGACCAGGGCCGCAAGCCGGCTGCCGTGCTGCAGTACCTTGGCTTGGCGCCGGGAATGAAGGTGCTCGATCTGTTCGGGGCCAATGGCTACTGGGCCGAGATCATGGTCCCGGTGATCGGGCCGAAGGGCCACGACACGATCTGGCAGCCGACGCAATTCTACGGCGCGCGGGCCAAGACCTACATGGATGGATTCGTCGCCAAGCACCCGAACGTCGATATCGTTGCGTCGCCGTTCGAAGCGCCGAACCTCCCGAAAAATTATGCGGACTTCGTCATCCTCAACAACAATTATCACGACACTTATTGGACGTCCGAGCAGTTCAAGATCCCGAGGATGGATCCACACGCGTTCCTGAAGGCGGTCTATGCGGCGATGAAGCCGGGCGCGGTGATCGGCGTCATCGATCACGTCGCCAACAAGAATGACGACCCGCGTGCGACGGTCGAAAAATATCACCGGATCGACCCGGATCTGATCAAGGCCGACTTCAAGCGCGCCGGTTTTGTCCTTGTCGGCAGCAGCGACCTGCTTCGCAACACGACTGATGACCACAGCTTGGAGTCGACCGACCCCAAGATCCTCGGTCACACCGATCGCGCAATCTTCAAGTTCAAGAAGCCGCGTTGACCGAGGCCGCGGACGCCAAAGGCGGAGCAAAAAAGGGTCACAGCCTGCGCGCTTACTATGCGCTCGCCGCCCTGGTGGCCGGGCTCATCGCCGGAATGCTCGCCAACCGGATCGGCGCCGATCAGCGCGACGCTGCGCTCGGCGTCGCATCCTTCGTCGGTACGCTGTGGCTGAACGCATTGAAGATGACCGTCATCCCGCTCGTCGTCGCGCTGCTGGTCGTCGGGGTCGCGAAGAGCGCCGAAGCTGCGCAGACCGGGCGGGTCGCCGGCCGGTCGGTTCTCTGGATCGTCATCATCTGCTCGGCATCGGCGATATTCGGCGCGTTCGCTACGGTTGCCCTCACCGACGCCTTCCCGCTTCCACGCGCGACCGCGTCCTTGCTCCAGGGCGCGCTCGCCAATGTCGAAAAGACATCGGCACCGCTCGCCAGTCCGGCCGAATTCTTCAAGGGCGTCGTTCCGCCCAACCTGTTCGCAGCCGCCAATAACGGCGACATCCTGCCGCTGACCGTATTCGCTTTACTCTTCGGGTTGGCGCTGACCCGCCTCGCTGGACCAGCCCGCAAGTCGGTGATCAATTTGTTCGAAGCGATCGGCGACGCCTTCGTGATCATCATCGACTGGGTGTTGCTACTGGCTCCGCTTGGCGTGTTTGCCCTTGCGTTTACGGTGGGATCGGCTGCCGGTGGTGCGGCCTTCGCTGGCCTCGGCCATTATGTCGTGGTCATCTCGCTCATCGGCGTCATCGTCACCTTGGCGGCTTATCCCCTGGCATCGTTCGTCGGCCGCATCGGCCCCACGAGCTTCGCGCGGGGCATGATCGGGCCGCAGACGGTGGCGATCTCCACCCGCTCGTCCCTCGCTTCGCTCCCCGCCATGCTCACTGCTTCACGCGACATGGGCATTCGCGAAAATGTCGCGGACGTTACGCTTCCGATCGCCGTTGCGCTGTATCGTGCCACGGGTCCGGCTATGAACACCGCGGTTGCCTTCTACGTCGCTCATTGGCTGGGCCTTGAGCCGAGCATGTCGCAGATGATCGCCGCGACCGCCGTCGGAGCGGTGATGAGCTATGGTGCCGTCAGCCTGCCTGGAGAGGTAAGCTACATCAGCTCGATCGCACCGATCGCGATCGCTCTTGGAGTTCCGATCGCGCCGCTCGGCCTGCTCGTTGCGGTCGAGATGGTGCCCGATATTTTCCGCACTGTGGGCAATGTGACGCACGATGTCGCTCTTGCTGCCATCGTCGACCGGGACGCCCGATCCGCCTCCGAAAGCTGAACGCCAGCTGACCACCGTTCGTCGTTTGGACGACTGACAAGCGGCCTTTGTCGGGCCGTAGACTACATTTGTCGCGCCATCGAAGGCAGCACGACCGCGGAACAACAACAGCGCATATCGACCCTGCGCCGCGGGCTCCCCTCCAAATCCCCAGCCGCCCGCGACGCAAAAAGGGAGATGATCATGTTGAAGACGCTTTCAGCGCTGGCCTCGATGTTGGCCGCGGCGACGGTCGTCGTGCCGACGGTCAGCCAGGCGGAAGAAACTCTCTCCGTCCGCGTACCTTATTCGGACCTCAACCTCGCTTCTCAGACTGGGCAGATCACGCTCAAGGGCCGCATCAACTCCGCAGCGCGGTTCGTCTGCGAAGGCGATTTGACGATGAAAGATGCAATTTCCGCCGACTTCGCCTGCCGCTCCGACGCGGTTGCGAGCGCTCGGCCGGCCTATCAGGCTGCCATCGCCGAGGCGACTCGCCACGGCACCGTCACCGTCCTTGAAAGTGCATCTCTGATCGTCACGAAGCCGTGACGCTCGAGGCAGGGCGCCGCGACCTCCCCTAGGGTCGCGGTGCCCAATCCCGATCGCACAGGCTGCAAAAGGAAGATCGAAATGTTCAGGATGCTTTCCGCCCTGGCCTCACTCGCGGCCGCGTCTGCGGTCGTGGTTCCGACAGCCGGCAATGCCCAGGACAGCACTTCAGTGCTCGTTCTCTATTCTGATCTGAACCTGGCTTCGGCCGTCGGGCAGGACAGGCTTCAGCGGCGCATATTCTCTGCAGCCAAGAATGTATGTGGCGACGCGACGTACATTGCCTTGGGCTCAGAGGCCTTATCCTGCCGGACGGCCGCGGTCGCCAACGCACGCCCGGCATACGAAGCTGCAGTTGCCGAGGCGACCCGCCATGGCACCGTTACCGTTCTTGGAAGTGCTTCCCTGATCGTCACGAAGCCGTGACGTTCAGGACAGGCCGTCGCGACTGTCCCCAAGGGTCGCGGCGGCCTTAGTCTTTATTAGCGGCCGGCTATCGTCCGCACCCTGTCCGTGTAGAGCCTGCCAACGGGCTGCTCCGTCCCATCCGCGAGCCGTGCGATCCAGCGTCCCGATGGATTGCGCGTGAAGCCGGCGATGAAGTCCTTGCGAACGATCGCCGAACGATGAAGTCGGACGAACAGCTCGGGGTCCAATCCTTCCTCCAGCGCCGCCATTGAGTGGTGGATCAGCCAGCTGCGCCGACCGACGTGGAGGCGCATGTAATCGCGCTCCGCCGATACCCGGTCGACATCGCGTGATGCGATCCGCACCAATCCCGAGAGATCCGATGCCCAGAATTCATCGAGCCATTGCGACGTCTTGCCCGGGGCTGGCTCAGCGCTGCGCTGCTGCAGGTAGGCATGAGCGCGGTCGAGCGCCCGCTGCAGCCGTACCGGCTCGACGGGCTTCATCAGATAGTCGACCGCTTCGACTTCGAAAGCCGCCACGGCAAACTGGTCGAAGGCGGTGACGAAGACGACCGCCGGCGACGGATTCTGTGCCGCCAGCGCGCGGGCGACGCCGATCCCATCGAGCCCGGGCATTGCGATGTCGAGCAGCAATAGGTCCGGATGCAGCGCATCGGTGAGATCGATCGCGCTGTCGCCATCGCTCGCTGTGCCGACCAGCTGCGCCCCGTCCGCGCGGGCCAGCAATAGCTGCAGCCGCTCGGCGGCAAGTGGCTCGTCGTCCGCAATGAGGACGCGCAGCGGATTGGACTCAGACATGGAAATCAACCGGCATGGTGAGTGCAACCTTGTATCCGCCTCCCGACATCGGCCCCGACCGGCAACCGGCGCGATTGCCCCAGCGCGCCTCCAGCCGCTGGCAGACGTTGGCGAGCCCGAGCCCGGTGCCCTCGTGGGTTGCGGCGGGAAGTTCTTCCTTGCCGCCATGCTTCAGGCGGTTGCTGATCTCGAGTGACATTCGACCCCCATCGATGCGGCGCGCGGCGATTCGCACCAGGACGGCCTTGCGGCTCTTCGACACGCCATATTTGATCGCATTTTCGACAATCGGCTGAAGGATCAGCGCCGGAAGGCGTGCCTGCTCGAGGTCAGGGGGAACGTCGATCTCCACGGTCAAGCGATCGGGGAAGCGCGCCATCTCGATGTCGAGATAAAGCCGCTGCAGGTCGATCTCCTCGGCTAGGCTGACGTCTTCGCTTGGGTCGAGTGACAGGCTGGTCCGGAAGAAGGTCGACAAGGCAAGAAGCATGTTCTCGGCGCGGTCCGTCCGCCCAGTCATGACGAGAGATGACAGTGAATTCAGCGTATTGAACAGGAAGTGTGGGTTCACCTGGTAGCGCAGCGCCCGAACCTGCGCGGCCTGGGCCGCGCTCTCAGCATCGGCGAGGCGCCGCTGCGCCCTCAACGCCTCTGCCTGTGCCTGGTTGGCCAGGTAGAAGGCGCTCCATGCAATGTAGAAGAACAGCCAGGTGACGGCGATGTCGAGTCCGTACCGGATGCGCTTCATCTGATCGAGTTCGCGCACCTTCGGCATGGTCAGCACAAGCGGCTCCTGCGCCGTGCGCTCGATCCGGATCTGGTTGCCCTGCTCGACGACCGTGAAGCCCTCGCGAGCCTGGAAGCGGAACTCCTCCTTGCTCTCGTGCATCATGTCTTCGATCGCCACGAGCGTCGCGCCCATGGTCAGCGACGCGATCGCCGAACTCACGCCAGCGATGACCGCCTTGCGTCGGATGCTTGCGCCGGTCGCAAGCGTGGTGATCGCGGCATAGATGAAGCCGGTGATGAGGACGCCGATCGCAATCACGATCAGCTTGTTCTCGAGCGTCGTCCAGGGATCGGTGCCGAGGAACGCGCGGACGAAGACCGTCAGCGAATAAAAGAACCAGAATCCGACAATCGACTTGAGAGCGAACGGCCAGTCGGCGAACCGCGTCCTGGCCGTGGGCGGAGGCATCATGAGCATTGGCACTGTCATGTCCCAATTCTCCCCTCGCGCAAACCGCCGTCTGCCCATTGGCAGAACCACCGCCGCAGCCGGTCGAAACGGGGCCGGCAAGGGAACGACTGCACGGGCCCGCTCGTTTCCCCGGCGCAATGTTAGGCCAAGGAGAGCCTGCTGTGAATTCAGCAAAGAATACGGGTTCAGCGCCACCGCCGGTTATTTCCGCGCCGCCCGAACGAGAGCTTGAGCGGAAGCTGAAACTGAAGCCCGGCGACCCCGACGCTAAGGCCGACGTCGGTAGCGATGAATCGATGGACGCCTCGGACCCGCCGGCCGCAGCTCAACCCGGCTCATCCGACGAACCTGTTCCGTCGTCCGGCTTTCCCGACTGACGCTTCCGGAGCGAAAGTAACGGTAGCGTCACAAAAAAGCCGCGCCGTTGCAAATATTCAACAATCCACAGTTTTCCCGGTCGGGGCGAATTTCTGGCCTAGACGCGGTGACTCCCCTCTGATTCAATCTGAACGGGGGGTGGGACCGTGGTTAATAAATGCGAAACTAGTCGCGCCGCATGATCCCGCCTGGGAACTAAGGAGTCGGGTTCATGATTACGCGGACCAGTCAGCCGGCAAGTGGGGCCATGCTGATCTCCGAAATGAAGGAGTTCGCAGGCTTTACGAAAGCGACGCAGCGGTATGTCCGCCGCTCGTTAGACGTGGCTTACGGCCGCCGCGACCCAATCGAGTGCTGGGCCCGTGACGAAGGCGAAGCCGCCTCGATCCGCGCCCAGGCCCGGCTTTACAAGCAGCTCGATCATCTCCGCCTGCAGGTTCCCGACGACAGCGGCCTCGACATGATCGAGCCGTTCGTCGGCATGCTGATCACCTTGAGCGCGTTCGACCTCGGCCAGGACCGTCTGCCGAACTTCGCCGCTTATCGCTTCCTCTATGAGCGGCTGATCGGCGCCGCTGCACGTCCATGGCTGCCGAGCGCTTTCTGCTCAGCCGCTGCGCTTCCGCACCTGCACCCGGATCGCCGCCGGACCCTGCTCCAGTCGATCAGCGAGAGCGCTGCGACCGCGCCGGGCTGGTCGAGCCGCGAGCCGGTATTCTGGCCCGAGTGGGTCGAAAAGGTCGACCAGCAGCAGGCTGCGTAAGCTCAAGCCGGCACTTTCACTGACGGGAAGAATTTCGCGAGTTGCCTGAGGCTATCCTCGGCGTTTCGGTGATGCACGAATGTGACTCCGGCTGCCTCATAGGCAGCGCGATGGTTCTGGCGATCGTCGACCAGCACGTCACCCGGCTTCATATGCTTGTGCTTGTCGCGGGCCATGCAGGTGATGATCGGCACGCCCGGGAAATGCTCCGCCGCCCATTCGACTTTCTGCGGCGCCGCCCATTTTCCCAGCGGTAGGCCGGTCAGGATTGTCGGCTTCAGATGCTTGACGGCGTCGAACAGCAGCCGCGCGTCGGGCATTTCCGGCAGATTCCCGTAAAAGTTCCTGGCTGAAGCCAACTGCTTCCAGAAAGCGTGGCGGCCATGCTTCGACTCATACTGGCGGAGCGTCATCCCGAGCAGCTTTTTCGCGCCGGCATCGAAGTCGGCGAGCACGCCGTCGGCATCGAGGAACAGTCGCCGCGAGTTTGTATCCTTTGGCATCAGAAGCGCGCCGGCTCCAGGGTCACATCGATCGGGGCGGCCAAATGCTGCCAACCCTGGTCGCGAAGCACGTCATTGCTCTCGCGCGCCTTGCGGCCGGGTCCGAGCGACCAGGTGATGTGATAGGTCGAGCCGTCGGGACGATCGCTCGTCCCGTCGAGCTCGACGACGAGGCATTCGAGGCTAGTACCATCGTCGGAGCGGCCGACGATCCGCGCTTCGGGCGTGCGGGGCAGCCGTGTCGACGGCGTTGCGCCAACGCGCAACGTCACGTGATCCGCGATGACATTCTCGTACCTAGGCGGAAAGCGCTGCAGCAGTTGCTCCCGCTCACCCCGCGGCAGCTTCCAGCCCGTGACGCTTCCCGGCTTGGCCATCAGCCTCCAACGCCGAGCCGGGTGACGAGGTCCCGCGCGAAATCGATCAACGTATCGTCCCTGGCGCCCATGATCAGTATGCGGTCGCCGGGACGTGCCTCCTCGACCAGCGCGTCGGTGATCCTCGCCCGTTCTGGGATATGGTCGGCGTGCTTGCCATGTTTGGCGACCTCACCAGCGAGCCAATCCGATCCCCGCGACTTGTCGACAGTCCCGCCCTGGTAGACGGGATCCGGCAGGTATAGCCGGTCATCCGGCGCCATTTCCTCTGCAAGCGTCTCCGCCAGTGGTTCGCCCATCTTGGCGAGCGGGCCGTAGCCGTGCGGCTGGAACATGATCAGCAGCCGGCCAGGCTGGGCACGCACGGTCGCCAGTGTCGCTGCAATCTTGTCGGGGTTGTGGGCAAAATCGTCGATCACGGTTACGCCGCCGGCCTCGCCGACGATCTCAAGCCGTCGCCTCAGGCCTTCGAAGCGGCCGATAGCGACGACCGCATCCTCGATCCTGACCCCCAGTGAGCGCACAGCGGCAATCGCCGCGAGCGCATTGGAGGCATTGTGGCGACCGGGGACGCCGAGATGCACATCGTGCCGCGTGCCTTCGGATTCGATCGCGAAGCGGACACCCTGCGCCTCGAGCTGCAAGTCCTTTCCCATGAAATCGGCGCTAGGGGCATCGAAGCCGTAGCTGATCACCTTGTCTTTCGGCACCGTCTCGGAAAGGGCGCGCGTCTCCGGATCGTCGAGGTTTACGACGGCCTTGCGCGAGCGCCCGAGAAAATGTGCGAAGAGCGAGCGAAGCTCGTCCATTTCCTTGTGGTCGAGGCTGATGTTGGTGAGCACCGCGACCTCGGGTCGATAAAGTGCGATCGAGCCGTCGCTTTCGTCAACCTCGCTGACGAACAGCTCGGGGTCGCCGACGAGCGCGCTGGCAAATGGGGCGCTGGGCGTGACGAAATTCTTCATCACCGCACCGTTCATCACGGTCGGCTGGCGGTGGCAGGCGTGGAGGATCCAGCCGATCATTCCCGTCACGGTCGACTTGCCGCTGGTGCCGCCGACCGCGACGCTGCGCTGCGCCGAGTTGAGCAGGCGCGCGAGAAACTCGGGGCGTGTGAGATGGGCGAGGCCCAGTTCCCTGGCGCGAACGACGTCAGGCACCGTTGCCTCAACCGCGGCCGACGTCACGAGCGTCATGCCGGGTTGCAGCCCCGAGCCGTCTTGCGGGAACAACTGGATTCCGAGGGAGCGGAGATAATCGAACTTTTGCGGCGTACGGCCGGCGTCAAGAGAACGGTCGGAGCCTGCGACCCGCGCTCCGCCGGCGCGCACGATCGAGGCGAGGGGAAGCATGCCGCTGCCGCCGATGCCACTGAAGAATACTGGAGAATCGATCATTGCGGCGGCCCTATTGGCTGCGGCCGGGATTGGCTAGCGGTGCATGCCGAGCATGTGTGCGCCGCAGCGTTGGGTAACTGCGACAGGCTGTTGCGCGCCGAGGCTCGCAACCAAGCCTGCGTCTGGCATTGTTGCGTGCGTACCGGGGAGGGTATTCGTGAAATTCATTCGCTTGTTCTGGGCGGGCCTTGCGCTCGCATTTGTCGGATCGGCATCGGCAGCGCAGGAGACGCCGCCTGCCCAATCGCCGCCGGCGTCGGTCGCTCCGGCGCCGCCGCCTTTCCCCAATTTCGGGCCGGGACCGGCTGCACGGCGTCATGGGACGTCAGCGACCCCCCACGCCACAACGTCGCACAAGGCGACGGCCGCCAAGCACAGCGCCAAGGCGTCGCATCGAAAGGCCTCGGCCAAGAATAGCAAGCGCGTCGATAAGGCTTCGGCACACAAGACGAAGCATGGCCGGGTCGCGGAGAAGCGAAACGCTTCGAAGCGCGATCGTCATTCCGCCTCGAAACGCCATTCGAAGCATGAAGCTGTCAAGCGCGACAAAAAGAGCGCGAAGCTCGACCGGCATCACAAGTTGAAGGACCAGAAAGCCGCGAAGGTCGAACGTCACTCGAATTCGAAGGACAAGAACAAGAAGGCTTCCAAGCCCAATCGGCACGCCAAGGCAAAAGACAAGAAGGTCGCGAAGATCGACCGTAAAGCGACGGCGAAGGACAGGAAGACCTCGAAGCTCGACCGATCCGCCAAGGCGAAAGACAAGAAGGCCGCGAAGCTCGATCGGCGCGCCAAGGCGAAAGACAAGAAGGCCGCGAAGCTCGATCGGCGCGCCAAGGCGAAAGACAAGAAGGCAGCGAAGCCGCCACTAAAAACGAAGGTCGAGAAGAAGACGACGAAAGCCGATCGGGCGCATAAAGTGACCGCCAGCAAAGCGAAGGCCGGCCGCCACAAGACGGCGGTAGATCCGCTCGCTTCGCTGCCTGACGATGGCAAGAAACAAGCTAAGAAGACGACGAAGCCTGCGGCGAAAAAGCTGGAAAGGGCTAAAGCTACGAAGCGCAAGACAACGCGCTGAGTCAGCGGCCATTGCGAAGCCGGGCTCGGTCCCGCCATAAGCCTGCATGCGCATCGCCATCGTCGCTCCGTCATGCCGGCTGACTGAAGAGGCCGCAGAGCGGGTACGGGCGATCGCTGCGCGCCGCGGCGACTGCGAGCTCGTCATTCACCCGCAATGCTTTCTCTCGGACGGCCATTTCGCTGGGCCGGACCAAGCGCGCCTAGCGGCGCTTCGCGAAGTCATGGCGGATCCCGGCTTCGACGCTGTGTGGTATGCACGCGGCGGATACGGATCGAACCGGATCGCCGAGGCGGCGCTGGCAGACATGCCGAAAGAGGCGCGGAGCAAGGTCTACCTCGGATATAGCGACGCCGGTTTCTTGCACGCGGGCTTCCACAAGGCGGGACTCGAGGTCGCGTGGGGACCGATGCCGCAGGATGTTGTGCGCGAAGGCGGCGTGGCAGCAATCGAGCGGGCATTGGACTGGCTCGTCCGGCGCGACCCAACTGCGCTCGAGCCCGGGCTCGACGGGCCGGCGATGGCGTTCAACCTGACCGTCCTGTCGAATCTGCTCGGAACCCCACTCGAGCCCGACTTCAGCGGCGTCGACCTCATCGTCGAGGATGTTGGCGAGCATCTCTACCGGATCGACCGCTCAATGTTCCATGTGACCGCGAGCCAGGCCGTCCGGAAAGTGCGGCGGATCCGCCTCGGACGAATTAGCGAAGTGCTTCCGAACGATCCCGATTTCGCATCCGACGAGGCATCAATTGTCGAGGACTGGTGCCGCCGTTCGGGAATAACATTCGGCGGCCGCGCCGACATCGGCCACGATGCTGCAAACCGCGTGGTTCCGTTTCCTGTGAGAAACGACTGAATTTCCCTCTGGTAGAGCATTGCAAAGCGTCACGCTTTGCGCTCTATCCTCAGAGAGGAACAACAGGAGGGCCATGATGGCACAAGGCAGTCGGAAAGCAGGGGGCGGACTGGCCCGCCCGGTTCAACCCTCGGCGGATCTCGCCCCGATCACCGGCAGCGCGCCGTTACCGCGCAGTCAGGTCGTGTCGAAGGTGTGGGACCACATTCGCAAGAACAACCTGCAAAACCCGCAAAACAAACGGGAAATTATGGCAGACGCGACACTCAAGAAAGTTTTTGGGGGCAAGGACCGGGTCAGCATGTTCGAAATGAACAAGCACCTGTCCAACCACCTGAAATAAGCTTCGGCTCCTTTCAGGATATGAGGGGATCGGCTTCGGCCGGTCCCCTTTTTCATGTGATGATCGCGCGACTCGGCTGTGACAATCAGCCGCGCCAGACGCTTTCCAGACGCTCCTCGGTAACCGGATAGCCGAGATCGTCGGGAATTCGGATGAACCGTTCGCCATCGCGCTCCTCAACCCACGGCGTCACCGGCACGATATCACGCCCCTGTGCGTCGCTCAGGATCTCGTCGAACGAGCCATGCTGAGCGAGGCGCTCGAGCGTGCGACGCGTCGGAAAAATGAGGCGTGCCGAGCCGCTTCGGTCGCGTTCGAGCACATCCGCGGCTGTGACCCATTCCGCACCCGCACACTCGCCCTCGATTACGCGCGGCTGCCAGTCGCCGGACGGGCAGCGCGCAACAAAGAACAAGGTGTCGAAGCGCCGAACGGCGTGGAACTTGGGGACCCAGCGCGCGAACGGGGTCAGCGCCGATGCGTCGATGGCAAGTGCGTGCTTTAGAAGCACTTCAGCGAAGGGCTCGTCCGCGACGAGCTCATCCTGCAGTTGAAGCGAAGTCAGCTGATCCGGCAGCGGGCTGAGGCCGACCGGCACGGCGGTTTCCTCGATCGTCTCGCGGATGGCTGCAACGGCCGCCGGGTCGATTCCAGCCCTTGCAGCCAAATCGCGATCTGCGGCGTCAATTCGCCCGCCGGGAAAGACCAGGGCACCGGCAGCGAAGGCCATGCCGCCGGCGCGCTCGACCATCAGCAGCTGCGGCGCTTCGCCGGCTGGCTCTCGAACCAGGATCAGGGTGGCGGCCGGGATCGCTTCGTCGCTCACCCGCCAGGCCCGGTTACATGCCGCTGACGTTTTGCTCGTCGGCTTCGCGCGGATTCACGGTGTTGTCCGCGGCAGCGTTCAGCTCGTTCGCGGCCGCCTGCGCGTTGTTCGCGGCAGCCTGGGCATTGGCCGCATCCATCGCCGCCTGATTGGCGAGCTCATTGAGCTGGTCGGCGTCTGGCTGGTTGATCTCCGCGTTCTGAACGGCATCCTGGTTGCTGCTGTTGCAGGCTGCAAGCGCCAGCGCCGTCGTCCCAACCACTACAAAAGCCAGTTTTTTCATCGCTTTCCATTTCCCCGTGAAGGCGGTTGCCGACAAGCGCCATAACAGCGAGCAACTTGAGATTCACCTGCAAAATCCCTATCTAGGGCGCGCCGGTTCGCCGGCTATGTCGGTAGACTGTCAGGTGGAATAGGCACTTCGGACCCGGGGGGCAGTACCCCGGCGCCTCCACCATCAACCGCGAGGCATCGCGGCTGTTGATGGGGGCGAAATAGGATCGACGAGTGCAATAAAGGCCCGATTGCCGATCGGATTGAGCCACCGCAACGGCTCATTCACACAAGTGCTAACGATAACGAGGCACTCGCTATTGCTGCGTAACTGACGTCCTAACGGATTGAAGTTACAAGGCTAAAGCGCGGTCGGACCCCACCGGGCAACAGAAGGGGATTCCAGCGGCACGGGGAGGGCCGGGCAACAGAACCTCCCCACCTTTCTTCCCCCCGAAACATTGCTCGGCTAATCTTGTTCGCAAGGGGGACATCGCCATGCATCATTGGGCCAAGCGACTGTTTGCCATCGCGGCGCCGCTGCTTCTGACCGGCTGCCTGTGGGGGCCAGGCAAGTTCGCTTCCAACCTGATGCTGAAGAAGGACGGCAGCTTCGTCCTCGACTATCGCGGCGAGATTGTCCTGCAGGTGCCCGACGACCAGGACACGCAGCCATGGACCGATGCCAAGGCTAAGTGCGAAGAAGACGGTAAGTCGCGCCCCTGCACCGCGACCGAAATCGCCGATCAAAAAGCGGGCTATGAAAAGCGGCGCCAGGATTCCGAGCAGACGCTGAAGGCGTTCGGCCTGTCAGGCCTCGACGATGCATCGAACCGCGCCTTCGCCGCCAAGCTGATGAAATATGCCGGGTGGCGGTCAGTGACCTACGTCGGGAAGGGCGTGTTCAACGTCGACTATCATATGGAAGGCCGCGCGACGCAGGACTTCCTGTTCCCGGCGCTTCCGGACAACAATTTGCTGATCCCCTTCGTCGCGCTGAGGCGCCGGGCCGACGGCTCAGTGCTGGTGACTGCCCCGGCCTTCACCGGCGGCTCGGGACCGATGGGCGGCGCGGCGGGAAGCAGCGACATGGCGAAGGGACCGGTGTCGCGGGCGCAGGGCCGCTTCACCATCGTCACCGACGGCGAGATCCTGACCAACAACAGCGAGGACGGCGCGGCACCCAGTGCCATCGGCCGCGAGCTTCACTGGGACGTCAATTCGAGCTCGAGCAAAATCCCCGAGGCGC
>Ga0207644_10001059_pt1 | contig 17593 bp, 16 predicted proteins | sample KBSS73metaG_FD_184326 | JGI IMG/M metagenome (GOLD analysis project Ga0207644, IMG submission 184326) | Switchgrass rhizosphere microbial communities from Kellogg Biological Station, Michigan, USA - KBS S7-3 metaG (SPAdes) (version 2) | ecosystem: Host-associated > Plants > Roots > Rhizosphere... | reverse complement strand
CCGCCGAACGCCGCGCCCTGGGTCGAGATCGCGCTGGCGATCGCTCGTTCGATCGGCGTCTAGCGGTAGACGTTCTCGCCGCGGTTCGACTTCCATGAGTTCTCGAGATAGCTCGCATCCTCGTCGTTGCGCGGCCGCACCGCCATCAGGATGCCGCCCTCGCGGATGCCCTGGTCGTACTCCTTGACGCGCTCTTCCGGGATGCCCCAGCCGATCAGCGCGCCGACGATGCCGCCCGTGGCCGCACCCGCGCCGGCGCCGGCGATCGCTGCCGCGAGCGGACCGGCGATGACCAGGCCGAGGCCCGGCAACGCGATGGTCGTTCCGACCGCGGCGATCGCCGCCGCGATGGCGCCCAGGCTGCCGCCGATCGCGCCGCCGATGCCGGCGCCTTCGGCCGCCTTCGTGCCGAGCTCGGTCTCGCGGCCGCCGGTGTTGCCGGAGAAGTGGCGCTGCCGCGTCTCGTCCGACATGACGACGTTGACGTCATCGCGCGAATAGCCTCGGTCGGAGATCGACTGGTACGCGCGCTCGGCGCTGTCGCGATCGCGGAAGAGCCCGGTCAGCACGCGGTCGCTGCTCTGCCGATTGTTGGTCTGGTCGTTGGGGGTCATGTGCATCCTCCTGGTGGGGTTGAGAGCCAAGGGGAAGCATGGTCCGGGGCCGACGGAAATCGAAGCGGCAACTATCGCCCGCGGCGGTCGTCTTGGCGGTACCGGCCGCGTCGGCGCGCTCCTACAGCGCGCTGCCTCGCGTCGACGAGGACGAGGATCAGCGGTGCGACGCGGCCCGGGCGAGGAAGTGACGAACCAGCGGTGCCGTCAGCATCAGGCAAGCCGAGGCGGCGAGCGCCATCGGCAGCATCGACCCGGTCTCGCTCATCGCCCACGCGCCGGCGAGCAGCGCGACGTGTCCGGTGGCGTACAGCTTGAGGGGCCGCATCACCGCGGCGGGCGCTTTCTTCGACATGGGCTCTCCCGTGGTCCGGACCAGTGTGCCAGCGGGCCCGACGCTCGGTGGCGCCGGCCGCGACCGCGCTCGGTGAAATCGTGCACTCTTGGCACCCGCGGGCGCTGTTCTTGCTGGCTCGCCCCGCATGATGATGCTCGCACGACTCGTGTCGCTCTTCGCCATCGCCGCGGCGCTCGCCGCCTGCGGCGACACCGCCACCTTGCCGCTCGCTGCGGGGACCGGGCCGCGGCCGCAGCTGCCGCCGCCGCGCGAGAGCCTGCTGCCGACGGTTCACATCGCCCCAGCGAAGGGCTGGCCGGCGGGCGACAAGCCGGTCACCGCGCCCGGTCTCGCCGTCACCGCCTACGCCGCCGGCCTCGATCATCCGCGCTGGCTGACCGTGCTGCCGAACGGGGACGTACTGGTCGCCGAGACCAACGCGCCGCCGAAGCCCGAGGACGGCAAGGGCGTGCGCGGCTGGGTCATGAAGCAGGTCATGAAGCGTGCCGGCGCGGCGACGCCGAGCGCCGACCGCATCACGCTGCTGCGCGGCCTGCGCAACGACGGCAGCGCCGCGTCGAGATCGGTCTTTCTCGAGCACCTGCATTCGCCGTTCGGAATGGCGCTGGTCGGCAACGACCTCTATGTCGCCAACTCCGACGCCATCGTCCGCTTCGCCTATGTCGAGGGAGCGACGCGGATTGACGCCGCGCCGGGCACCGTCGCGGCGCTGCCCGCCGGGCCGATCAACCACCACTGGACCAAGAACATCATCGCCAGCGTCGACGGCTCGCATCTCTACGCCACCGTCGGCTCGAACAGCAACGTCGGCGAGAACGGGATGGCCGCCGAGGAAGGCCGCGCCGCGATCTGGCAGTTCGACCTCAAGACCGGCAGCGGCCGTCTCTTTGCGACCGGCCTGCGCAACCCGAACGGCATGGCGTGGGGCAGCGACGGCACGCTCTGGACGGTCGCCAACGAGCGCGACGAGATCGGCAGCGACCTGGTGCCGGACTACCTCACGTCGGTTCGCGACGGCGCCTTCTACGGCTGGCCGTACAGCTACTACGGCCCCCACGTCGACGAGCGCGTCCGGCCGCAGCGGCCCGATCTCGTCGCCAAGGCCATTGCGCCCGACTACGCGCTCGGCCCGCACACGGCGTCGCTCGGCCTCGTCTCGGCGGCGGGAGCGTCGCTGCCGGCGCCGTTCACGAACGGCATGTTCATCGGCCAGCACGGCTCGTGGAACCGGAAGCCGCACAGCGGCTACAAGGTGATCTTCGTTCCGTTCGACGCCAACGGCAGGCCGGCGGGCGAGCCGATCGACGTGCTCACCGGGTTCCTGACCGGCGACGGCGATGCCAAGGGTCGCCCGGTCGGCCTCGCCATCGACAAGACCGGCGCGCTGCTGGTCGCCGACGACGTCGGCAACACGGTCTGGCGAGTCGCCGCGCCCGGCCGCTGACGCACTCGCGACGCCGGCCCGGGCCGGGACGCTACGGGCCTCGAGCCGGTTACTTTTTCGCCTGCGCCCAGTCCTTGACCGCGGCGAGCGTCTTCTCGACGTGGCGGCTCGGGTTCAGGCTCTGGTAGTTGTAGATCACCTTGCCGTTGGGCGCGATCACGTACGAGACGCGGTTGGCGTATTCGGGCCTGAGCGACATGGCCGCGTCGTACGACTTGATGACGCTCTGCGTGTTGTCGGAGGCGACCGGGAACCTGCCCTGGCAGGCCTGGACCGAGAACTTGCCGAGGGTGTCTATGTCGTCGGTCGAGACGCCGATCACCGTCGCGCCGAGCGCCTCGAATCTATTGATCGCCTCCGCGAACTCGTGCGCCTCGATCGAGCAGCCGACCGAGAACGCCGCCGGGAAGAAGTAGAGGACGACCGGCCCCTTGGCGAGCGAATCGGCGAGCGTGAACTTGAACACCTTGCCGCCGAGCGCCGCCTGGGCTGTAAAGTTTGGCGCTGCATCCCCGACATCGAGTGCTGCGTATGAAGACGTCGCCAACGAGAGCATCAGCAACATGGACGCGAGGATCTTCTTCATGACGGGCTCCCAAGGGTCGATTTCGCGGTCTTCATCTTACGAGATGGACGGTCGACCGGACCACACCGAGGGGCGTCGCCGGGATGCGCGCGCTTCGCGCGGAGAGGTGCGCGCTGCGCTCGCCCGCTGGGCCGCGGCCGCGCTCGTCGCCGCGACGACGCTCCTCGCCGGCTGCGGCTCGCTGCCGACCAACGTCGGCAAGACCGACAGCCTGGCGCTGCCGCTCAATCCGGAAAGCACGCTCGTCAAGATCGCGATCCGCTCGTCGCCGTCGCCCGAGCAGACCGGCGTTCGCCTCCTGCCGCTCGGAGCCTACTCGCTCGACACGCGGATCCAGCTCGCGCAGCGGGCGTCGACGTCGCTCGACGTCCAGTACTACCAGCTCGAGGCCGACTCCACCGGTCGCCTCCTGCTCGCCGCGCTGCGCGACGCGAGCCAGCGCGGCGTCCGCGTCCGTCTCCTCGTCGACGACCTCTACACGACGCACTCCGACCCGCTGCTGCGCGGGCTGGCGTCGTTCCCGAATGTCGAGGTGCGCCTCTTCAACCCTTTCTGCTGCAACCGTGGCGCCGGCGCCGGCGGCCGCTACACGGCGTCGATCTTCGACTTCGGCCGCCTCAACCACCGCATGCACAACAAGCTCTTCATCGCCGACGGCGTGATGGCGGTGGCGGGCGGACGCAACATCGCCGACGAGTACTTCCTGCGCGCCATGGACGCCAACTTCGTCGACCTGGACGCATTCGTCATGGGCGCGGTCGTGAGCTCGATGGCGGCGATCTTCGACCGCTACTGGAACAGCGAGGTCGTCTACCCCATCGAGGCCGTCGGCGAGCCGATCGGCGACAAGGCAGCGCGCGCGAAGGCGTTTGACGCCGCGATCGCAGCGCAGCCGCCGTCGCCGCCGATCGAGCTGCCGCCGACCGATCTTCTCGGCTACGGCCCGCTCACCGAGGAGTTCGACTCCGGCCAGCTCGGCCTCGAGTGGGGAATCGCGCGCGCCTTCGCCGACCCGCCCGAGAAGCTCCTCGCGATGACGCCCAAGGTCGCGTTCGAGATGAGCGTCACGAACGATGTGATGATGCAGGTCTGGCAGGCCAAGGACGACCTCGTGCTGACGTCGCCGTACATGATCCCGGGCGAGCTCGGGATGCAGTCGTTCAACAACCTGCACAAGGACAAGGTCAAGGTCACGGTGATCACGAACTCGCTCGCCGCGACCGACGAGCCGCTCGTCCACAACGGCTACTCGCGCTACCGCGCCCGCATGCTGCAGGCCGGCGTCGACCTCTACGAGCTGAGCCCGACGCGGACCCAGCAGACCAAGCGTCTCGGCATGTTCGGTTCGTCGCTCGGCCGGTTGCACGCGAAGACGGCGGTGATCGACAAGAGGATCATCTTCGTCGGCTCGATGAACCTCGACCCGCGCTCGGCGAGCACGAACACCGAGTTCGGCATGTTCATCGAGAGCCGGGCGCTCGCCAAGGAAATGCTGCGCGTCATCAACATCAGCAAGCTCGAAGGCGCGTACCGGCTTCGCCTCGACCCGAGCACGTCGCAGCTGCAGTGGCTGACCCTCGAAGAGGACAAGGAAACCGTGCTCGGCGTCGAGCCGGAGTCGAGCTTCTGGCTGCGCGTGCACAACATGCTGCTCGGCTGGTTCGTCCCGGAGCAGCTCCTCTAGCGCGGCCGCGGTCACTCGCTACGTTCATTTTGTTCACTGCGCTCGAACAGATGCCGCAAGTGAGCTCTGGATGCGCGCTGCGCGCGCGGCCCCGAGTCCTGCGCTCCTCGGCGCCGCAGAGGCGCACTACCGGCCACCCGCCCGCGGCGCTCACGTGCGCGGACCCGCCTCCTCTCGAGAGGGTGCGCTCGGCCTGCTCCGCAGTCACGACGCTCACGGGGCAACGCCGAGCCGCGCTTTTACGTCTGGGTTCACCCGTTCCTCTCCCGCGGCGTTCAGCGCTTTTGGTACGGATGAAAGATGTAGTCCTTCCCCTTCACCGCGACGTGGCAGGCATGACCGCAGTCGGCGGGGCTGGGGTCCGCCGTGAACTTGTCAGGGGCAGTTTCATAGTTGAAGAGCGCATATCCCCAGCCGCCCGTCTTCGGGAACCTCGCGCTGTTTTTCTCCATGACGAACGCCTGCGAAAACACGTCCGGCACATCGACAGCGAACGGAGCCTCGGTGCTCTTCTTCGGCTTCCATTGAAGCTTTACCAGCTTGGAGCCCTCCGGGAATGGCCGGCCGTTTCCCGGAATGCCCGCCTTGTACGCCTTGACGATGACCGGATTGCCGACGATGACCTTGAGCACCTCGTCGGTCCGGGCGGAGGAAATGACAGCCCAGTCCTCGTAGCCCTTGAAATCGGAGAACGCGATTCCGCTCGGCGCTCTTAGCGCGTACTTGTCCTGTGCAAAAGCGCCCGCCGCTCCGAACATGCCGAGCGCCGTTGCCGCTATCACCAGCTTGACCTTGCTTGTGCGATCCATCGCTGATCCTTTCTGAAAGTGGTGGATGAGATCCACTTAACTGGCGATTCGGAACGCCAGAGTCTGTGCCGTGAGGTAGGAGCTTCGGATCTAGACGGCGCGCAGCTGCTCCCCGGCCGGAAGTACGGATCCGCTTGCTCCCAGTGGCCGGTTCATGTCGACGCCGCGCGATCGACATCGATCACGGCTTGAGCGAACGCTTGCGGCGCCTCCTGGGGGAGGTTGTGACCGATGCCCCCGGTGACGCTTCGATGCATGTACTTCCCGGAGAACTTCACCGCGTACGCGCCGGGTTCGGGATGTGGCGCACCGTTGGCGTCGCCCTCGAGCGTGATCGTCGGCACCGCGATGGCTGGTGCCGAGACGAGACGCCGTTCGAGGTCGTCGTACTTCGCTTCGCCCGGTGCGAGGGCGAGTCGCCAGCGGTAGTTGTGGACGGTGATCGCGACGTGATCCGGGTTGTCGAAGGCCGCGGCGCTGCGTTCGAAGGTCGCGTCGTCGAACGCCCACTTAGGCGAGGCGAGCTGCCAGATGAGCTTGGCGAATTCGCGCCGGTACTTGTCGTACCCGGCCCGGCCGCGCTCGGTCGCGAAGTAAAACTGATACCACCATTGCAGCTCGGCCTGTGGCGGCAACGGCACCTTGCCCGCCTCGGGGCTGCCAATCAGATAACCGCTCACCGACACCATGGCCTTGCAGCGCTCGGGCCAGAGCGCGGCGACGATGTTGGCGGTCCGCGCGCCCCAGTCGAAGCCGGCGAGCGTCGCGCGCTGGATCTTGAGCGCGTCCATCAACGAGACGGCGTCGAGGGCGACCGCCGAGGGCTGGCCGTTGCGCACGGTGTCGCCCGAGAGGAAGCGCGTCGTGCCGTAGCCACGCACGTAAGGCACGAGCACGCGATACCCTGCCGACGCGAGCAGCGGCGCGACATCGACGAAGCTGTGGATGTCGTACGGCCAGCCGTGCAGCAGGATCACAGGCGGACCGTCGGCGGGCCCTGTCTCGGCATAGCCGATGTTCAGCACGCCCGCGTCGATCTGCTTCAGCGGGCCAAGTGACGTCTGCGGCGCCGGCCTTGTGGCGGCCCCGTCCCGTCCGGGCGGCGCCGACTGCGCGTTCGCGCCGCCGGCCCATCCGAGCTCCGCCGCCGCCGCACCGAGCGCCGCCGTACTCAGAAAGAGTCGACGGTCCTGCCTGATTTCTTCGAACATCTCGTTCTCCCGCCAGTGCAGTTGCTGATCACAGATCGAAGAGGCGCCCCAAAGCCGTCGCACGCCGGTAGCTTGCGATGCGAACGCGTGACCCCCCGGACATTCGAGAGAGGACGACCTCGGCCCCAGGGAGGATGCTCGCCGACGTCGACAGTCCTCAAACTTACCTCTTTACCCTTTGACAGGCGAACCGGTGAGCAACAACCCCTCTCCGATGATCGAACGCGCCGACGTGAAAGCGTAGAGTTCGGCAGCCGGGAAGCAGACAGTCGCGATCGACTGGTTCTGACCGGCTGCAGTCAGTCTGGAGTGCGCGGTCGCGGTCCGGGGGGTGTTCACAGAGGACGCGATGGCGCAAACTCAGGAACCCTCTGCAAATGGTCCGGCCGCCGGCGGTGGCCCGGTAAGGCTCAGGTCGCAGGCTTCAGCTTCGGGCAGTTCCCATCGGGCGGTCGGCGCGTCTTCGCTGCCGCCAGCGCTGCATCGCTCGCCTCGCACGAAAAGGCGAGCCCGTAGTACATGCGCCGCCAGAAGACCTCGTCGCCGGGCGCTTCCTTGGCGAGGTTGGCGATGAAGAGCTTGTCGATCTGATCGAGCACGCTGCGGCGTTGCGCCGCGCTCCAGTCCTCGCGCAACGGTTGTTCCATGAACAGCCGCTCCAGCTCGGCCAACTCCTTGGTGTGGGCCCACATTCCCGGTGTCGATTGCAGCACCGTACGCTCGTTCAGCACGGCTTGAACGAGGGTCGCCTTGTACAGGCACTCGCGCATGTCGGGTGCGTAGTTCTCGGCGCTCGCGCGCAGCCCCTCGAGCTGCCTCAGCGCGGCCGACGGGGCCAGATAGCGAGCGTCGCGCGCACGCTGCTCGAGCCGAGCCACGCTCAACGTCGCGATCGCGGGGTCGTACATGCGCAATGCGGTGCAATCACCCGCACCGGCAGTCGCCGTGGTCGCGGGGGCGATCGCAAGCTGGGGGTTCGCACGGAGTGCGCCCGGTCGTACCGGCTCGCCATTGATGATCACGAGGCCCCCTCCCGACCTGACAGCCGCTTGGTCAGCCTTGGGCGCGATCGGGTCCGCGGTCAGCGCAGACGCTGCGAGCGACCGCGGTGCGGCCGATGCGGCATCGGCGACGGCAGCGGGCGGCGATGCGTTCCGGGTCGGCAGTGCGTCCTGGGTCGAAAGGGCGTCCTCACCGGGCCTGATCGCGAACCACAGCGCCACCGCTGCGATCGTCGCGATCGCGGCGAATGCGGCGCCGACCATCGCGAGCTTCCGAGATGCAAGCGTCGTTTGCACTGGCCTGCCGAGGACGACTGTCTTCTGAAAGCCCTGCCCCGTGGACGCGGCAAGCACATGGCTGTCACGTCGTCGCTCCATGGGTTGCGCCGCCGACCATTTCGGCGACGGAACATCCTGCAGCGCTCTGATCATGCCGCCCATCGAGCCGAATCGCTCGCTGGGCTGCTTCGCGCACGCCTTGGCGATGATCGCGTCGAGCGCTTGGTGATCGCGCATCGGCTGCACGCTTCGCAACGACGGCACCGGTTCGTTCAGCTGTGCCCACATCAGCTGCGAAGGCGACTTCCGATCGAAAGCCTTCCGACCGGTCAGCATCTCGAACAACACCAGGCCGAGCGCGTACACGTCAGTGCGTGCGTCGATCGTGCCGCCCGTAATTTGCTCCGGCGCCATGTAGCGCGGGGTTCCGGCGACGCCTCCTTCTACCGTGAGGCGGGTCGCTGCCTCGTCGGTCACCCGCGCGATGCCGAAATCGAGCACCTTGACGTGCAACCCCGCCAGATCACGCCGCACGCGGATGTTCTCGGGCTTGATGTCGCGATGAACAACGCCCTTGTGGTGTGCGTAGGCGAGCGCCTCGGCGACTTTGAGCGTGACGGCGAAGGCTTCGTCGTAGGCAAGCGCACCGTCGCGGTCGAGCAGCGTGGATAGATCGTCGCCTTCGACGAACTCGAAGACGAGATAGAGACGCCCATCTTCGTCTTGGCCGGCGTCGAGGAGCTGCGCGGCGCCAGGATGCGTGACTTGCAATGTCAACGCGGCCTCGCGCTCGAAACGCCGCCGCAGGTCCGCGTCATCGGCCAGGTGCGCCGGCAGGAACTTGATCGCGACCTGGTTGCCGACGTTCACTTGGCGCGCGAGGTACACCGCTCCCATGCCGCCACTGCCGATCTTGCGCACGATCTGATAGCGGCCGGCGACGATCCGCGGATGGTGCTGATCGGATGGGAATGAAGAGCGCATCGGTTGAAGACGTGAAGTTCGGCCGTATGGACTAGCGACGCAGGATCGCCAGTTAGCCGCCTTCTGATTTCTTCTTGCGCCTGGCCTTGGAGTACAAGGAAGCGGCAGCCGGCACGGTGATCGCTACGCCTGCGAAAGCAATGGCTTGATGCTGCTCGTTGAGTTCGCGCAGGACGTTTCGGACACCTGCCGACAGCTCACCGACCTTCGCCTTCGCGCCATCTGCTGGCGAACGGTTCTCGCGCGGATCAGCTGGCATGCGCTACCTCCGTCGGCATTGTTAGACGGATTAGCACCTTCGTGAGTCGGCGACGCGTCTCTTTCCCTTGCAGCGTTAACCAGTTCGCGCCTTCGTCCGCCCACTCCCTTCCTCAGGCTGTGCAGTCGGGCACTCCAGCCGCGCAAGCTAGACCTAGCTCGCCTCGGACAGGTAAGCGCGGTCAACGATCGACCGGCGTTGCGAAAATCGCGGCATAAGCGGGTGACCGCGTCCTTGGAACGGGAAGTTCTGACGTCCACCGGTCTACCGGCAGGGCTGACAGGTGTTTTTACCTTGGCATTCCAGGTGCTCGAGCCAAGCAGTCACTCCGAAAGCGTGACGGCTTCGTCTCCGCCCTTGCACGAGCCGCGGCGCGAATGTGCTCGACTTCGAGCATAGTGGGCGAGTCCACATCGACGGAGGCTTCCATGCCGGGAATCCAGGGAGGGTGCCGATGCGGCGCGGTGCGCTACGAGTTGGCGCTGGATGCGTTGCCGACCACGTACGCCTGCCATTGCTTGGACTGCCAGACCTGGAGCGGCAGCGCGTTCAGCCAGCAGACCTTCGTGCCCGAGGCCGCGCTGGTCGTGACCGGACCGGTCGTGGTCTACGCGTTCACGACCCCGAGCGGCAACACCTCGACGCAACGGATGTGCGGCGTCTGCCATGCCCGCATCTACAACACGAACAGTGCCCGGCCAAACGTAGCGGTCGTGCGCGCCGGCACGCTGGATCGCAGCGACGAGCTCCGCGTCGTGGCTCACATCTGGATGAAGCGGAAACAGGACTGGCTGGCGTTGCCGGATGGCGTGCCGACTTGGCCGGAAGCGGCCCCCGGCACCGAGCTGCTGCGAGCTCTGACGCAGCGCTGAGCGCGGCGGCTTCCTGGAGCGGTGGCGCAGGCGGCCGCTAAGAGCGCCAGTCATTTGCCTTGACGTCGTCCGCTTCAGACTAAGTGCGGCAGTCAGTTTTCGTCGTCGAACGTCAGCTGATGTTCAAAGCTGACGTTGGCCGCTCCCTTCGCGAGTGGCTGCTCCACTTCGGAAGCCGACGCCCGACACGGTTTGTCGAACGTCCGCTTCCTGGCGCGGCGAACTGGCGCTGTGGACCATTGCTGCCGGCCGTCTCTCAGCACAGCAGACGTTCGCTCATGCCGCACACTCTTCGAACGTTACTGAATCACATCGTCCGCCCGGGCAATCATCGATTGTGGAATCGTGAGGCCAAGGTTCTTGGCAGTTTTGAGATTGATCACCAGCTCGAACTTCGTCGGTTGCTCGACCGGGAGGTCGCCAGGCTTGGCGCCTTTGAGAATCTTGTGCACGTACATAGCCGCGCGCCGAGACAAATCGACGAGATTCGGTCCATAGGACATCAGACCTCCGGCATCGACGTATACCCTGTAGGAGTACACCGCCGGAAACCGGTTCTTTGCTGCTAGTTCCACGAGGCGTCGTCGCTCAGCCGAGAACACCGGGGTTGACAGCACGAACATGGCGTCGGCGCGCCCGCTGATCATGTTCGAGAAGGCCCTGTCGAAATCCTCCGCGCCCCGCGCCTCGACGACTTGCAGATGCATGCCGAGCGCGCGTGCGGCGACTTCTGCCTCACGCAGAATGTCCATTTGAGTCCGTTCTGGAACGGCGCCTGGCTGCAACAGGAACGCGACCCGACTGATCGACGAAACAGCCAGCTTTAGCTGCTCCAGGCACTTGCCGACGAGTTCCGGGGTTAGGACTGACAACCCGGTGACGTTGCCGCCCGGCCGCGCCAGGCTGCTGACGAGTGTGCTCGTCACCGGATCGCCAACAGCGACAGCGACAATCGGCAGCGTGCTGCTCGCGTGCTGGGCGGCTCGTGCAGCGAGTGTGCCTGCGCCTGTCACGATGACATCAACCTTGAGCGCAACCAGTTCGGCCGCGAGAGGAGGAAACCGTTCCGGCTTGCCCTGCGCTGTCCGAAACTCGATCAGGATGTTTCGGCCCTCGACGTAACCGAGGTCACGCAGGCCTTGACGAAAGGCCTCGAACAAGCTGGTGTCCGGCAAGCCAGGGTCAATGAAGCCAATTCGAGCGATCTTGGCAGGCGCCTGCGCTTCGGCGGTGAGGCTTGCCGCAACCAGTGCGCCCGCGGCAGTCAGGAAGTACCTGCGCTGGGTGCGGACCATGCCATTTCTTCCCCAAAGCTCGCGGGAGTCTACGCTTGTCGTCTGCTTGGCCGCCGTTCATCAACGAGGGACCGCTTTCGGCAATTTCGGCGCACGGCCGCTTGTGGGCCGAGAGCTGTCGCAGTCGAAGCGAACCCGCTGCCCGGCCGCGACCATGCGCGCTCGGTCGCCGTAGTCGAAGCGACCGCGGCTGCTCGCTCGGGCACTCGTCGAATCGGACGGCACAATCGTCGCGATGCGCTTCCCGCACGTCCTCGCCGTCGCGCTCGTCAGCATCGCCGCCTCGACATCGGCGCGTGCCGTCGAGAGCTGCGAGCTGAACGGACAGCACGTCAATCCCGCCAACGGCAATACGACCGCGGGCAAGACCGGCCTGATGCGCTGCCGCGACGGCGAAGGCGGGCCGGTGATCCGTGAACAGGAGCTGCAAGGCGGCGTCTTCATGGGCGTCGTCCGCTACTTCAGGGACGGCCAGCTCGAGAAAGAGCACCGCGTCAACGAGCGCGGCAATCGCGACGGCGTGGCGCGCGAGTACGCGCGCGGCGAAGGCGCGGCCAAGGCGGTCCTCGTCCGCGAGGAGACCTATCGCGACGGCCGCACCGTCGGCATCTCGCGCAGCTGGTATCCGAACGGGCAGCTGCGCCGCGTCGCCTTCCACGGCGACGACGACCGCGAGCAGGCATCGGCCGAGTTCACCGCCGACGGCAAGCTCTACGAGCTGCGCTGCGCTCCCCGCGCCGTCCTCGGCGCCGGTGCCGACGACGCGCGCTGGTGCGGCCACGCCGGCGGCGCGTCGAACGTCGTCCTCTACAACGGCAAGGGCGTGGCGAAGGCGCGCGTGTCGTACGAGCGCGGCGAGCGCAGGAAGAGTGAGTCGCTCGGCGAGGGCGGCAACGTTCGCGAGTCGCAGGAGACGAGCGCGAGCGGCGGCGTCGAGCGCTCGTTCTACGCCGACGGCACCAAGCGCCGCGAGCTGGCGTGGGTCGCCGCCGCGGGCGAGCGCGCCCGCCGCCTGACCACGCTCGAGCAGGAATTCCATGAGGGCGGCAGGCTCGTCCACGAGCGGCGCTGGCGCGTCGCCGAGGGCGGCAGCTCCGCCGAGCTCGCCTCCGAGCAGCAGTGGTACCTGAACGGCCAGCCGAAGGAACGCGTCGACTACGCCGTCGTCGACGGCCGGCTGCAGCGCCAGGAGACGAGCTACCACGACAACGGCCGCAAGTCCTTCGAAGGCACGTGGCGCGGCACCGCGACATCGGGCCGCGGCCGCGACATCGCCAGCGGCGTCCACCGCAGCTGGGACGAGGGCGGCGCGCTGCGCGCCGAGCGCTTCCACGACGAGCGCGGCCGCGTCACGCGCGAGCGCGCCTTCGACGGCGCCGGGGTGCTCGTCCACGACGACGAGGTCTTCGAGGACGGCTCGCGCAAGGCGTCCGGCAAATGAACGACGCCGGCGAGTTCGACTACGTCGTCGTCGGCGCCGGCTCGGCCGGCTGCGTGCTAGCGGCGCGCCTGTCGGAGGATCCGGCCGCGAGTGTCTGCCTCGTCGAAGCCGGCCCGCCCGATCGCAGCGTCTTCATCCACTGCCCGGCCGGCCTCGCCGGACTCGCGCTCACCGGCAGCTTCAACTGGGGCTTCCAGACCGTGCCGCAGCCCGGCCTCGGCGGCCGCCGCGGCTATCAGCCTCGCGGCAAGGTGCTCGGCGGCTCGAGCTCGGTGAACGCGATGATCTACGTCCGCGGCGCCGCCGAGGACTACGACGGCTGGGCCGCGCAGGGCAACGCGGGCTGGGGCTGGGCCGACGTGCTGCCGTACTTCAAGCGCGCCGAGAACAACGAGCGCGGCGCCGACGCGTTCCACGGCAGCGGCGGCCCGCTCAACGTGATGGACCTGCGCAGCCCGCATCGCTTCGGCCCGATCTTCGTCGAGGCGGCGCGGCAGGCGGGCCACGCCGTCAACCGCGACTTCAACAGCGCGAGCCAGGAAGGCGTCGGCCTCTACCAGGTGACGCACAGGAACGGCGAGCGCTTCAGCGCCGCCCGGGCCTATCTCGAGCCGAGCCTGACGCGCGCCAACCTCCGCGTCATGACGGGCGTGCAGACGACGCGGGTCGTTCTCGACGACAGCCTGCGCGCCGTCGGCATCGAAGCGAACGTCGACGGCGCGCCGACGCGGCTGCGCGCGCGCCGGGAAGTGCTCGTCGCCGCCGGCGCGCTGCAGTCGCCGCAGCTGCTGCTGCTCTCGGGGATCGGCGCGGGCGACGAGTTGCGCGAGCTCGGCATCCCGGTTCGCCATCACCTGCCCGGCGTCGGCCGCGCGCTGCACGATCATGTCGATGTCGTCCAGGTCCTCGACGCGCCGCACCTCAAGGACCTGTTCGGGCTCTCGCTCGCGGGTGCGGGCAACGTGCTGCGCGGCATCGGCGAGTGGCGCCGCCATCGGCGCGGGCTGCTGACGACGAACTTCGGCGAGGCGGGCGGCTTCATCCGCAGCAGCGCCGAGGAGCCGCGCCCGGACCTGCAGCTTCACTTCGTTGTCGGCAAGCTCGTCGACCACGGGCGCAGGCTGACCTGGGGGCACGGCTACTCGTGCCACGTCTGCTTGCTGCGCCCGAAGAGCCGCGGCAGCGTCACGCTCGCGAGCGACGACCCGATGGCACCGCCGCGGATCGATCCGAACTTCCTCGGCGAGCGCGACGACGTCGATCGACTCGTCCGCGGCTTCAAGGCGATGCGCGAGATCCTCGTCCAGCCCGCGCTGGCCGGCCACGGCGCGCGCGAGCTCGCGGCGTCGGCGGCGGCGCGCAGCGACGACGAGATCGAGCGCTTCATCCGCGCCCGCGCCGACACGATCTATCACCCGGTCGGCAGCTGCCGCATGGGCAGCGGTCCGCTCGATGTCGTCGACGCCGAGCTGCGCGTGCGCGGCCTCGACGGCCTGCGCGTCGTCGACGCGTCGATCATGCCGAGCATCGTCAGCGGCAACACCAACGCGCCGACGATCATGATCGCCGAGAAGGCCGCCGACATGATCAAGGCGGGGGCGAATCGAGGGCGGGCGGCGAGCGCGCCCGCCGAGCACCACAGCGAAGAGGAGCAGCGATGAAGACCCGAGCAGCGGTGGCCTGGAAGGCGGGCGCGCCCCTGACGATCGAGACCGTCGACCTCGAAGGGCCGCGCGCCGGCGAGGTCCTGGTCGAGGTCAAGGCGACCGGCATCTGCCACACCGACTGGTTCACCTTGTCGGGCGACGATCCCGAGGGCCTGTTCCCGGCGATCCTCGGCCACGAGGGCGCCGGCGTCGTCGTCGAGGTCGGCGCCGGCGTGACGACGCTCGCCCGGGACGATCACGTCATCCCGCTCTACACGCCCGAGTGCCGGCAGTGCAAGTTCTGCCTGTCGAGGAAGACCAACCTGTGCCAGAAGATCCGGGCGACGCAGGGCAAGGGGCTGATGCCCGACGGCACGAGCCGCTTCTCGCTCGACGGCAGGCCGCTCCTGCATTACATGGGAACGTCGACGTTCTCGAACTACATCGTCGTCCCCGAGATCGCGCTCGCGAAGATCCGCCGCGACGCGCCGTTCGACATCGTCTGCTACATCGGCTGCGGCGTGACCACCGGCGTCGGCGCGGTGCTCTTCACCGCCAAGGTCGAGGCCGGCGCCAACGTCGTCGTCTTCGGCCTCGGCGGCATCGGCCTGAACGTCATCCAGGGCGCGAAGCTGGTCGGCGCGAACCGGATCATCGGCGTCGACGTCAACCCGGCACGCGAGGCGATGGCGCGCAAGTTCGGCATGACCGACTTCGTCAATCCGAAGACAGTCGCCAACGTCGTCGACGAGATCGTCGGCCTGACCGACGGCGGCGCGGACTACAGCTTCGAGTGCATCGGCAACACGCAGACGATGCGCCAGGCGCTCGAGTGCTGCCACAAGGGCTGGGGGCAGTCGATCATCATCGGCGTCGCGCCGGCCGGCGCCGAGATCTCGACCCGGCCGTTCCAGCTCGTCACCGGGCGGCAGTGGAAAGGCTCGGCGTTCGGCGGCGCGCGCGGCAGGAGCGACGTGCCGAGGATCGTCGACTGGTACATGGACGGCAAGATCGCCATCGACGACCTGATCACGCATCGCCTGCACCTCGACGACATCAACCGCGGCTTCGAGCTGATGAAGAGCGGCGAGTCGATCCGCTCGGTCGTCGTCTATTGAGCCTGCGCGGCACACGTCACCCCGCGAGCGAGGGAGCCCCGCTAACGCCGGGCGTAACGACGCTTGCCGATCGTCACAGACCGGCCCGGCCTCGGTGACTATGCTCGACGCAGGCACTGCTTGGAGCGACTTCCCGACGATCCGCAGCATGAAGACGACCTGGCGCACCCTCTGGCAGCACAGCGACATCGTCGTCTATCGCGACGAGGTAGAGGTCGACCGGCTGCCGGCCGAGCGGATCGCGCGCGTCTACCTCGTCTATCGCGGCCACGGCAACACGCCGAACGACATCGCGCAGACGATCGTCGAGCTCGCCGGCGACGAGGGCTTCGCGGTGTTCGAGCCCGAGACGGGTTTCGCCGGCCGCGTCAACTTCGAGCGCCAGCCGTACTGGCAGGAGCGCCGCTGCATCTACTGGGTCGCCGCGCCGCTCGCGCTGCTGCCGTGGCGCCTGCGCGCCGGCGCGTGGCGCGGCGAAGCGAACAACCGGGCCTTCCGGCGCCTGCGCCGCGACGAGCTCGCCGGCTGCGCCGAGCGCTGGCGGCTCGAGGGCCCGCAGACCTGGGAAGACCGCAAGCGCCGGCGCATCGAGCGCAGCCGCCCGTTCGGCTTCACCCGCAGCGGCGCGCACGCCTGAGCGACCGGCGCCGCGACGCGGACGAACGACCTTCGTCGGCACGAAAAAAAAGCCCGGTCAGACCGGGCTTTCCTTCGCGAGAGGTCGCTCAGGCGGCGGGGGCCGACGCCTTCTTCGCCGGCTTCTTGGCGGCGGTGGTGTGGCTCTTGCTCGACTTGGGAGCCGCCGTGGTCGTGCTCTTGTGCGACGACGACTGATGCTTCATGCTCGAATCGCCCGCGGCCATCGGCGCCTTGCCGGCCGGTGCGGAAGCGGATTGCGCGAAAGCGCCGAAGCTGACGGCCGATGCGATGACGGCGGCGATGAGGGTCTTCATGGAATGTCCTTTGGTGGGGTTGGAAAGCGTGCGAGCAGGGGCTCCGGGCTGACAACGCGCCCCCCTCTGCGCCGGTTGACACGCGCCGCTGCGTCCCCGCTTACTCGAAGCGTCCTTCACGAAGCCACTTGGTCGCGACCCACTTCTCGCCGACATCGACCGGCGCACCACCATGCAGCGTCCGAGTCGCCGGATGGGGCCGGTCGTAGCTGAAGAAGACGGCGTTGCCGCGCACCGGCGCAACCTCGAGGCCGACATCCGGGAAGACCGTCGCGCCACCGGCCTCGGGTGTGTTCAGGTAGCAGACGATCGAGCCGACGCGCTGGCCGCCGCGCTTGAGGATCGCCGGCGTCCCGGCCTTGTCGGGATCGAAGTAGTCGAAGTGCGGCAGGTACTCGGCGCCGGGCCCGTAGCGCAGGATCTGCAGCCCCTCGCCGTTCTCGATCGGCCAGCCGAGCAGCGCGGCGATGCGCTGCTCGAGACGCGCGCAGACCGGGAACTCGCCGGGCGTGAAGAACATGCCGTCGCTGGTTCGCGCCGGGTTGACGGAGCTCGACCCGGTCGAGGTCTCGACCGTCTCCGAGCGCGCCAGGCGCGACCGCGCCAGGACGATCAGCTCGTCGCACTCCTCGGCCGTGAGGAGATCGGCGAAGACGACGACGCGCGGCAGCGTCATCGTCATGACGACGCGGACATCGCGGTCGGCGGCGCGGACGACCGACGTGCCGGCGGCGATCAGCGCTCCCGGCACCGGCCGGGCGGGCTGCGTCGCAGCCGCAGCGAAGAGCGCCGGCGGATCCTCGCCGTCGGCAAGGCCGAGATGGCTGCGCATCGTCGTCTCGAGGGCGTCGAGGGCGACCGTTTCGTCCCAGCCGCTCGCCTTCATCGCGTCGAGGACGATGTCGGGCGGATGGCCGGCGGTGGCCTGGGCGATGATCCATCGCCTCAGCTCGGGAGTGATCGACTGCTCGGGCATGCGACGATTTTGCCGGAGGCCCGCCGCGCAGGCGGCGCGCGACCGCGGGCGGACGGAACGCCG
>Ga0207644_10001056_pt1 | contig 17616 bp, 24 predicted proteins | sample KBSS73metaG_FD_184326 | JGI IMG/M metagenome (GOLD analysis project Ga0207644, IMG submission 184326) | Switchgrass rhizosphere microbial communities from Kellogg Biological Station, Michigan, USA - KBS S7-3 metaG (SPAdes) (version 2) | ecosystem: Host-associated > Plants > Roots > Rhizosphere... | reverse complement strand
AGGCCGGTGTTCGCGGCCTTCGCGCGACGAACCGCTTCAGCGACGCCCCCACAGACGGCAACATGATTGTCCTTGATTAGCAGGCCGTCGTCGAGGCGCATTCGGTGGTTCTTTGCGCCGCCCATTAGCGACGCATATTTTTCGAGAATGCGGAGTCCGGGAATTGTCTTACGAGTGTCGAGCAGCACCGCATTGGTTCCGGCAATGGCATCCACGTACCGTCGCGTAAGCGTTGCAATGCCTGAAAGATGTTGCAGCGTGTTCAACGCCGAGCGCTCGGCGGCGAGCAGCGCACGCGCGTTGCCCGACAGCCTCATCAGGCTCGTGCCATGCTCGACGCGCTCGCCGTCCTGCACCGATTGTTCGAACCGCACTTCAGGATCAAGTGCGCGGAAGAAGGCGGCTGCGATCTCCATGCCGGCAATGACCAGCGGCTGCCGAGCGTTCATCTGGGCAGTAAAGCGCGCACTTGCATCAATGGTAGCGGCTGACGTCGCATCGCCGCCGCTTCCGAGATCTTCAGCGAGGACACGGCCAACGAATTCATCGAGATCGAAGTTGTCAGGCAACGGCATCGGGCGCGTCTACGCGAGCGCCACGGCCGCGGACAAGATCAGTGTGCGGATTCTGCGGTCTGGCGCAGAATCCATCTCCCGTCCTGCCAATGGTAGCGGCGCGCGTCATTTGCCTGGAAGTCCTCCCCCCGCCACCCGTGAACAGTGATGGTCACGTCCCCGGCAACAATATCGATGGTGTTGAAGCTTTGCTCCTGTTCCCTGACCCGCGTCGAAGTCGCGGTTCCAGCTTGCACTACGAGAACGCCGCCGGCACGAGTGACGAGATCGCCCGCGTCGTGGCTCGAGGCATGATGAGCATGCCCGGCAAGCACCATGTCGACGCCAACCTCCTCCACAGCGTCGAGCGCGAGGTCCTGCCGTCCGATCGCCCGCTCGATTTCGCCGCCTATTTCCAGCGCGAACAGCGGATGATGGGTGACGAGGACGCGAAACGCGTCGCTCGGGGTGCGCGAGAACGTCTCGCGAATGAATACGACCTGTTCCTTGTTGATGCGCCCGTCCTTGAATGTCAGCGAGCGCGCCGTGTTGATGCCGAGCACAGCAATGCCAGGCAGCTCGACGAACGGGCACAGGCTCTCATCAATGAAACGCCGATAGCGTGCCAGCGGCGACATGAATCGACGCAGGACGTCGTAGAGTGGAACGTCGTGGTTGCCCGGAACGCCCAGCACCTCATTCCCGCGCTCACGCAATCTCTCGAGAAACTCGCATGCGTCACGGAATTGCTCGGTGCGCGCGCGCTGCGTGAAGTCACCGCTGATGACGCGTGAAGTCACCGCTGATGACAACGAGGTCAGGCTTCAGCTGGTCGACCTGCCATTCAACGGCCTCGATCAGCCTCTCGTCGTGGGCGCCGAAGTGCAGATCTGACAGGTGGACGAGCCGGGTCATGGGCAGAGAACGCGCCTCCGCCCACTCCGGTTCAGGTCAGTTGATCGGGAATCCGCTACGCTTCAGCAATGCGAGCAGCCAATCAAAGATAACCAACCGCCCTCACTTGCTGGGCGGACCAGGTGTCGCAACCGGCCGTTCGACGAGCGGCGGCTAAAAATTGAGGAGGAGCAGCAACTTGGCGTCGACACCGAAGCCTTCAGCGCGCTTCTGTTCAATGAAATTCGGAATCTCGTCGCGCGGCACGAGGTGGACGACAATATCCTCGTTCTCGTCACCGCCCCCCTCACCGACCTTCCGGAGTCCATGCGCTCGTACGAGCGTAAAGCCCTCCGAGAGCATTCCGGGCGAAGCGTAAAAATCGCCCAGCCGCTCCACGTGCTCCGCCGTGAACCCCGTCTCTTCCTCAAGCTCCTTGATGGCCGTAGTCTCCGGCGTTGCGCCCGGATCGGTATCGCCGACCAGGCCGGCAGGAAGCTCAATGCAACGGCAATCCGTCGGGACTCTCGGTTGATCTACGAGGATCACTTTTCCCTCGTGCTCAGCAAGGATGACCACGGCGCGGATATTGCGTGCGCGGCTCGCATACTCCCATTTGCCGCGGCGGAGCGCCCGGACAAACTTGCCTTCGCACATCACCTCCGCAGGAGGCAGGTCGTCCAAATTCATAATTTGCCGCGGCGGAGCGCCCGGACAAACTTGCCTTCGCACATCACCTCCGCAGGAGGCAGGTCGTCCAAATTCATAGCTCGATCAGCTTGTCCGGTATTTCGTTCCTGTCGTTCTCCGAGCGGGGGAAATGTTGGGAAAGCACAGTCCCAACGCGCTCGATCGCGGCAACGATCCCGTCAGCCACCCGGCCCTGTTTCACATCGACAAGCAAGCCGGTCATCGCGTCGCCCCACGTTTCCGGCGTCGTCACGCCGGTGATCGCAGCATCGCCGATGATCTCGGCACGCCGCTCGGCCATCGAGAGATAGATGAGAATTCCGGTCCGCTCTGCCGTGCGCCGCTCGGCCGCTGCCTTGAACACGGCAATTGCGCGTCGTCGAACGCGCCGGTGCTTGGTGGCGCCAGGAGTGAGTGCCAGCCGGAGGGGCATCCACTTCAGGACAAGCAATGCAACCGTGAACTTAAGGGCTGCAAAAACCATCAACAACGTCAGCAACTGACCGAGGGTCGGATCGGCCTGCCAGCCGCCGAAGAGAAAATTGTACCACCAGACGAGAGCGCTCGGTCGCCACGCCGCCCAGGCGAGGACCGCGAACAGCGGGATCAGCGCCCAATGAAGCGCAACGTCGTGATAAGGATCGCTGATCGGTGTCGCGACCGCGACTATCTCGCCGTTCGTCCGCGCCTCGGCCGCGGCGATCGCGGCGCTGACTTTTTCATGGTCAGCTTCGGATAGCTCCGTCACCATGATCCGGATGCCCCTCCGCCCCCAAAAGAACCGCCACCGCCAGAGAAGCCGCCTCCGCCGCCACCCCAGCCACCGCCCATGCTGCCTCCGCCACCCCATGAGCTGCCGCGTGAGCCGCGGCTGAGCTCATTGAGGCCCCAAAGGATAACCCAGGGACTGATTCCACCGCGCTGACGGCGATAACGGTGGCCGGCTGCTCTGCGAAAGCGCGAGAGCACCACGAAGCCAATGACCATGATCCAGAAGATGACAGGCAACGGGTTTCCGCCCGAATGCTGGCGCTTCTGCTGGGCTTGTTCTGCCGCCGCGACATTCTTCTGCGCCTCTTCGGGCGGCAGGCTCATCTGCTTGATGATCTCATTCGCGCCCGCGACGATACCGCCTCCATAGTCGGGCGGATTCTGCTTGAAATGCGGAATGATCGCTTCGCGGATAATCACGCTGGACACAGCGTCCGTGAGAAAGACACGGGCACCGTAACCCGTCTCGATGCGAACCTTCCGCTCCTTTGGGGCGACCAGCAGGATGACGCCGTTGTCCTTGCCCTTCTGACCGATCCCCCACGCGCGGCCGAGGCGATAGCCATAATCCTCGATCGGGCGGCCATCGAGGCTGGGCACCGTGGCGACGACGAACTGCCGGCCGGACTGCGATTCGAGCGCCTGCGACTTGCTGGTGATGTCGATGACCTGCTCGGGTGTCAGCAGGTGCGCATTGTCAACGACCCTCCCGCTGAGCGGTGGGAAAGTCTGTGCCGCAACCGGTGTGGCCAGTGCAAAAAGCGCCAGCCACAAGACAGCAAGATAACGCGTCACCTCAGCCGGCGTTGGTGTTGAAGTCGACCTTGGGCGCTTCCTGCGCCGCGGCACTCGCCTCGAACGGCACCTTCGGCTTGGCTCCATAGAAGACCTTGGCGCCGATCGCGTCCGGGAAAGTGCGAATACGCGTATTATACTGCCGGACAGTCTCATTATAGTCGCGCCGGGCGACGAGGATCGAGTTCTCCGTACCTTCCAGCTGTGCTTGCAGCGTCAGAAAGTTCTGATTGGACTTAAGGTCCGGATAGTTTTCGAAGGTCGCCAGCAGGCGTCCAAGCGACCCGCCAAGCTGGGCCTGCGCGTTCTGGAAGGCCTGGACTTTCGCCGGGTCGGATAGATCGTCGGCCTTGAGCTGAATGCTGCTGGCCTTGGCGCGTGCCTCGGTAACCTCGGTCAGCACCGATTTTTCCTGCTGGGCGTAGCCCTTCACCGTGTTTACCAGGTTCGGGACAAGATCCGCGCGTCGCTGGTACTCGCTCTGAAGGTTACCCCACGATGCGTTGACCTGTTCCTCGGCAGTCGGGACACTGTTGATGCCGCATCCCGCGAGGCTGACGGCGGCAAGCGGTGCAAACAAACCCAAACGGCGAATTGCAGTCATCGAATGTCCCCTTCGGTATGTCGGGGCGCATAAGTAGATGCACGGCTGCTGCGTTTCAATATGCTGTCTTAAGCCAGCAACACACAAACTGCTGCACTTTTCATGCCCGCCGTTCGCGCTACTGTCGGCAATGCGAGGCTAGCGGAGGGTGCTTATGCTGCGGGATTTCAAAGCTTTCATCGCCAAGGGAAACGTCCTCGACCTTGCGGTTGCGGTCATCATCGGCGCGGCCTTTGCCAAGATCGTGAGCAGCCTGACCGACGACATCATCATGCCAGTTGTCGGAAAGATTTTCGGCGGCCTCGATTTCTCGAGCCACTTCGTGCTGCTGGGCCCCGTTCCGGCCGACTACCACGGTTCGCTGACCGACTATGCGGCGCTCAAGAAAGCCGGAGCGCCGGTCCTGGGATGGGGAGCGTTCGTGACCGAGATCGTGAGCTTCGTGATCCTCGCCTTCATCATCTTCCTGATGGTGCGCTGGGCAACGAGGCTCATCAAGAAGCCGGTCGAAACCCAAGCGGGTCCAACCGAAATCGAACTCCTCACCGAAATCCGCGATGAACTTCGGCGCCGCTAGAGCCTGATCAACGTCTCCGGTATTTTGTTTGAGGCAGGCCCAACGTCCCAGTGAAGCTGCCTGCCAGCAGCCACGGATGTGGCGCCCTCCTCGCTGTTGTTGGTCAGGATCTCACCATCGGTGGTTACGCTAAAGCGTCCCTGCGCACGCGAGATCGGACCGCTTTTCGAGGCTTCGACTGCTGCTGATCCGGCGCGAGCGCCGAGCGGACCCGCCGCCCCGGTAAACGCGGGCGCGCTCACGAGCACTGTTCCGTCGGTCCGGCGCCGGATCGCAATGAAAGGAATGATCAGGTCGTTGTCGGGGAGCGCGGGAAAAAGGAAGTCCTGTGTCGCCCGTCCCTCGAGATGATAGTCGACGTCAAACACGCCATTTCCACGATAAGTCACCGACCGCCAGCCTGCATATTTCATCAGCTTTAGCGCAAACGCACGGTTGGACTGGTCATCGAGGCCCGGGAGGCCGAACGCCTTGGCCATCTGCTCGGTGTCGAGCCTCTTCCTTTCGTATGCTGACCGTTGCCCGTCGATTTCCGCCCTCGTGCAAGGACGCTCCTTGTCGCCTTCAACGCACCTTGCCTTGGCGTCTGTCCAGGGCTCCGCATTCTGATCGGGCGGAAGCTGCAGGACGATCTCGCCGCGGTAGTCGAGAACGAACATACCGTTCTTGCGGATCGTCAGATCCGAATTGAACTTGCCCGGGCCCCAGATGCAGCCGGTCAGAAGGAGCGCCGCGGCAATCGCCAACGGGCGCTTGATCAAATGATCCATGAAATCGCCCCTCACAGCCGTTTACAGCATCGTCGAGAGAGCTGGAAGAAGGTGGGAGGCTTCTGTTGCCCGGCGCCTCCCGTGCCGCTGGAATCCCCTTCTGTTGCCCGGTGGGGTCCGACCGCGCTTTAGCTTTGTAACGTCAGTCCGTTAGGACGTCAGTTACGCGGCAAGAGCGAGCGCCTCGTTATCGTTGGCACTTGTGTGAATGAGCCGTTGCGGTGGCTCAATCCGATCGGCAGTCGGGCCTTTATTGCACTCGTCGATCCTATTTCGCCCCCATCAACAGCCGCGATGGTCTCGCGGTTGATGGTGGAGGCGCCGGGGTACTGCCCCCCGGGTCCGAAATGCCTATTCCACCTGACAGTCTACCGACATAGCCGGTTGCCCGGCTCAGCTCAGATAGGGAATTAGCGCGTGAATCTCAAGAACGGCGCTGGTATGGCACCCTCGATCAACAACTTGAGTGGGGAACCGAACAACATGAAAAGACTGGCTTTTCTGACGCTTGGCATGGCCGCCATCGCGCTCGGGGCATGCAACAAGGGCAATGAGGACGCCGTCCAAAATGCCGAGATGAACCAGCCCGAGGCCGAGCAGCTGAACGAACTTGCAAACCAAGCAGCGATGGACGCCGCGAACGCGCAGGCTGCAGCGCAGGCGAATATCGAGAATGCGACGGCGCAGGAAAATGCGACTGTCGACAACACCGTCAACCCTCAGGAAGCCGACGAACAAAACGTCAGCGGCATGTAGGCCTCAGGCGCGGCCCGTGAGCGAAGAAGCAATTCCGGCCGCGACTCTTATCCTCGTTCGAGAGCCCATACGGGGCGCGCCTGAGCTTTTGATGGTCGAACGCGCCGGTGGAATGGCCTTTGCCGCCGGTGCACTTGTCTTTCCCGGAGGGCGGATCGACGCCGCCGATCGCGAGCTTGCAGAGAAGCTCGGCAGTGATGCTGCCGCGGTCGCCGCAATCCGCGAAACGGTTGAAGAAACCGCAGTGCCTGCGGGCCTACGTCCCGTACCGGACGCAAAGGGCGCTCGTCAGCTCCAGGACGCGCTTGTTGCTGATCGCTCACTGGCAGAGTTGCTTTGCGAATTCGGTCTCGAGATCGACCCGATCGCGCTCACTGCCTTTGCGCGATGGGTCCCGAAATTCCACGCCGTTCGCCGCTTCGACACGTTGTTCTTCATCGCCCGCTGTCCCGCCGGCGAGTGGCAGCCGCGCGTCATTGAAGGCGAATGTACCGGCGCGTTCTGGATGACCGCCGCTGAAGCCCTCGAGCGCGACCAGCGCGGCGAGGCCCGATTGATTTTTCCGACCCGCCGCAATCTTGAGCGGTTGGCACAGCATTCGACCTTTGAAGAGATCCGCGCCGACGCGCGGGCACATCCAATCGAGGCTGTCACTCCCTGGGTCGAGGAGCGCGAGGGAGAACGTTTCATCACGATCCCGGGCCATCTCGGCTATCCCGTGACGCAGGAGCGCCTCGACGGCCTCTGGCGCGGCTAAGCACCGAGTCGCAGGTTACCCACGAATAAAAAGGGGACCCGCCGAAGCGGATCCCCTTTCGATCCTGAACTTTTCCGAAACTTACTTCAGGTGGTTCGACAGATGCTTGTTCATCTCGAACATGCTGACGCGGTCCTTACCCCCAAAAACCTTTTTCAGCTTGTCGTCGGCCACGATTTCCCTCTTGTTCTGAGGGTTTTGCAGGTTGTTCTTGCGAATATGGTCCCACACCTTCGAAACGACCTGGCTGCGCGGAAGCGGATCGCTGCCGCAAATCTGCGCGAGATCGGCTGACGGGGTAACCGGGCGAGCCAAGCCGCCCCCTGCTTTACGACTGCCTTGTGCCATCATGGCCCTCCTGTTGTTCCTGTCTAAGGATAGAGCGCAAAGCGGGACGCGTTGCAAGGCTGTTGCAGAGGGAAGGTCAGCGATTTTCCCTCGTGAACGGAACGACCTTGTTCCGAGCGTCATGCCCGATGTCCGCGCGACCGCCGTAGGGGATGCCCGAACGCGCGCACCATTCCTCGACGATGCTGCACTCGTCGCGGCCGAAATCGGGGTCGTTTGGGGGTATGTCCCCAACCCTTCCAAGGCGCAGGCGCGCAACGCGGCGAATGTTCGGACTGGCAGCCAGATGGAACATCGTCCGGTCGATGCGGTAATGATGCTCGCTGACATCCTCAATGAGCAGGTCGACCCCGGAAAAGTCGGGCTCGAGCACCGTGCCCAGCAAGGTTGCAAGTACCGTCAGGTTGAACGCCATCGCCGGACTGCCGAGCGTCGGCTCGAGCGCTGAGCGATCCCGCCGGGCGAGCCAGTCGATCGCACGCGTCACAGCCGCTTCTCCGCCCTCGCGCATCGCGTCCTGCGGCATCGGCCCCCAGGCGACGTCGAGACCGGCCTTGTGGAAGCCTGCAAGCAGGAATCCGGCGTCGCTATAGCCCATGTAGATCTTCTGCCTGGCAGCCTGCGGAAGATCGGCCAGCGCTGCTTCAGCAATACGGTTCGATCCGTAGCCGCCGCGAGCGAACCAGATGGCGTCGATGCTCTCGTCGGCCATGACCTCGCGAAGTGCCGCGAGACGCGCATCGTCAGGACCCGCGAAATGGCCTTCGCTGAGAAAGCACTGCGGGTGGATCATCAGGTCGCAATCGCCGCGCGCGGCAACCATGCGCTGCACGCGCTCCGCAGCCTCGGGCCTTAACGTGCAACTCGGAGCGACGACGGCAATGCGCATGAACGCTGCTTAGGTTGGCTTCCCCGATGTCTGCAATGGGTGGACAGGATTGCTTCCCCATCCCCGGATCAAGCCGCTAGCCAATCGGCGCCTCACCCAATAGGGCCGCCGCCATGATCGATTCTCCGGTTTTCTTCAGCGGCATCGGTGGCAGTGGCATGTTGCCGCTGGCGAGTATCGTCCGCGCCGGCGGGGCGAGGGTCGCGGGATCGGACCGCTCCCTGGACGCAGGCCGCACGCCGCACAAGTTTGATTATCTGCGTTCGCTTGGAATCCAGCTGTATCCGCAGGACGGTTCCGGCCTGCAGAAAGGGATGACGCTCGTCACCTCGGCAGCCGCGTCACCTCGGCAGCCGTCGAGGCGACCGTTCCGGATGTCGCCCGTGCCAAGGAGCTTGGCCTCGAGCATATGACGCGACCCGAGTTTCTCGCCCGGCTGCTGAATTCTGCGCGGCGCAGCGTCGCCGTCGGCGGCACCAGCGGAAAATCCACCGTTACGGGAATGATCGGCTGGATCCTTCACGCCTGCCACCGCCAGCCAACCGTGATGAACGGTGCGGTGATGAAGAATTTCGTCACCCCTTCAGCGCCCTTCGCAAGCGCTTTGGTCGGCGACCCCGAATTGTTCGTCAGCGAGGTCGACGAGAGCGACGGGTCTATCGCGCTTTATCGGCCGGAAATCGCCGTGCTGACCAACATCAGCCTCGATCACAAGGAGATGGACGAGCTCCGCGGCCTGTTCGCCGGCTTTATCAAGGCCGCGAAGAAGGCAGTGCTTAATCTTGACGACCCGGAGACGCGGGCACTCGCCGAAGCGGCGCCAGCGGACAAGGTCATCAGCTACGGATTCGACAGTCCAGCAGCAGCCATCATGGGCAAGGACCTCCAGCTACAGCCCGAAGCAGTCACGTTCGCAATTCATTCGGCCGAGGAGCGCCATGACGTCCGGCTGGCCGTTCCGGGTCGCCACAATGCTTCGAACGCGCTGGCCGCAATTGCCGCGACGCGCGCGCTCGGGGTTCGGATCGAGGACGCTGTAACGGCGCTGGCGCGTTTCGAAGGTCTCAAGCGACGCCTCGAAACTGTCGGCGAGGCAGCGGGCGTGACCGTGATCGACGACTTTGCGCATAATCCCGACAAGATCGCCGCGACTATGGCGACTCTTCGCGCACAGCCGGGCCGACTGCTCATCATGTTTCAGCCGCATGGTTACGGCCCACTCGCCAAAATGGGCGGACCGCTCGCGGACAGCCTTGCCGAAGGAATGGCTGCGGATGACCGGCTCTATTTGCCCGATCCCGTCTATCAGGGCGGTACGGTCGACAAGACGCGCGGCTCGGATTGGCTGGCAGAGCAGGTTAGCTCCCGTCAAAGGCAGGTCGAGCATATTGCCGATCGCCGGAAGATCGCGGACGCGCTCATTGCGGAGGCACGCTCGGGCGATCGCATTCTCATCATGGGAGCTCGCGACGATACCCTGATCGATTTCGCACGGGATCTTGTCGAGCGGCTGGCGGAAACAACTTCCGCCTGACAGGGTTGGACGCGGCATGGCGAAACGCGGAACGGCGACCGGCTGGAAGCTTCCGAGTGACGAACGCGAGATGCTGCTTCGGCGCTTTCCGCCCCGATATGCAAACGTCATCGCAGACCACGTCACTCTGCGTGTTGGCGCAACTCCCATGACGCCCCTGCCGCGACGACCCAAAACCGCCCGCATCGTCGGCCGAGCCGATGACGGCACCAGCCTCGAATGCCTCGTCGTGGAGCTGGACGGCACGACGGACCGTCCGGACGGTTCGACCTACCACATCACCTGGTCGCTCGGTCCGGAGCGCAGGGCGCGGGAGAGCAACGACGTGCTTCGTGACCAAGGCTGGGATCCACTGTCCTCGTCCATCCACCTGAGGTTGGAGCCAGCCCGCTTTTGATGGAGGAGCCACGCCTGTTCCTCGACGCTGACGGCGTACTTGCCGATTTCGACGAAGGCGCTCGGCGGCTCCTCGGCATGTACCCGCTACAGTACGAGGCAAAGCGTGGCCGTGGTGCCTTCTGGAGGGAGCTGGCGAAAGCGAAGAGCTTTTATGGCACTCTACCCGAGATGGCCGACGCGCGGCTGCTCTTCGATGCCGTCAAGCATCTTAAGCCGACGATCCTTACGGGCCTGCCCCTCGGCAATTGGGCAGCTCCACAGAAGGTACGTTGGGCAGCCGAGCATTTCCCAGGGGTACCGATCATCACCTGCATGGCGCGCGACAAGCACAAGCATATGCGCCCGGGCGACGTGCTGGTGGACGATCGTGAGAACCATCGCGCTGCTTACGAGGCAGCGGGCGTGGTGTTCGTGCACCACGAGAATGCCAACGACAGCCTCAGGCAGTTGGCGAAGATCTTCCCGTCGGTGAAACCGCCGGAGAGCGCCTAGGCAAATGCCTAGGCAGCTGCCTTGAGGTCGACCTTCTCGACCCACTCCGGCCAGAACACCGGCTCACGGCTCGACCAGCCCGGAGCAGTAGCTGCGCTCTCGCTGATCGACTGGAGCAACGTGCGGCGGCGGTCCGGGTGGAGGTGCGGAAGCGCTGCGGCAGCACAGAATGCGCTCGGCATCCACGGACGTGCCGAGGCACCGATCAGCCGCTCGTAGAGGAAGCGGTACGCGGCGAAGTTGGGCAGGCGATCCTGGCCAAGATCGAAGGCGGAAAGCGTGATCAGCATCCCGACAAAGGGCTCGATCATGTCGAGGCCGCTGTCATCCGGCACCTGGAGGCGCAGATGATCGAGCTGCTTGTACAGGCGGGCTTGTGCCCGGATGGAGGCCGCTTCACCTTCGTCGCGAGCCCAGCACTCAATCGGGTCGCGGCGGCCATAGGCCACATCCAATGAACGACGGATATAACGCTGCGTCGCCTTTCCGAAGCTCGCGAACTCCTTCATTTCGGAGATCAGCATGGCCCCGCTTGCCGGCTGGCTCGTCCGCGTAATCATGAACCCGACTCCTTCGTTCCCGGGCGGGATCATGCGGCGATATTGGTTGCGCAAAACTTAACCACAGTCCCACCCCCCGTTCAGATTGAATCAGAGGGGAGTCATTGCGTCTAGGCCAGAAATTGACCTTGGACTGGAAAACTGTGGATTGTTGAATTCTTGCAACGCCGGTGCTTTTTTGTGACGGCTGCGTTACTTATCCGGGAAACTGGAAGAGGGCGCCGGCTCGTTTGAACAACCCGGCTGGGCCGAGGAAGGCGGGTCGGAGGCATCCATGGACTCATCGCTGCCAACGTCAGCCTTCGCATCAGGGTCATCGGGATGTTGCTTGAGTTTGCGCTCGAGGTCGCGCTCCGGGGGCGCCGAGATCACCGGCGGCGGCGTCGCGCTATCTTTGTCTTTCGCTGCATTCACAGCCCGACCTCCATCCCGTAACATTGCAGCAGGGAAACGACCGGACCCCGTCCGGCGTTCCCCACGGCGTCTCGTTTCGACCGGCTGCGTTCGTCTTTCTGCCAACGGGCAAGCGGCGGTTTGCTGATGGGGAGTTTTGGGACATGACGGTGCCAATGCTCATGATGCCCCCTCCCCAGTCGACACGCACCCGATTCAGCGACTGGCCATTCGCGTTGAAGTCGATTGTCGGCTTCTGGGTCTTCTACGCCATGACGGTGGTGATCCGGGCTTTTCTCGGGGCGGATCCCTGGGCGATGCTCGAAAACAAGCTGATGGTGATTGCCATCGGTATCGTCATCAATGCCCTGATATACGTAGCGATCACCGCGCTAAGCACTGGCGCCGGCATACGACGCAAAGCGCTGGTTGCAGGACTGGGCTGCCTCCTCGGCTCATTGGTGCTCGGCGGGACGGTTGTCCTGACTGAAGACTGGATGCGGGAAAGCAAGGAGGAATTCCGCTTTCAGGCCCGGGAAGGGTTCACCGTCATCGAACAAGGCAACCAGATCCGGATCGAGCGTACCGCGCAGGAACCGTTGGTGCTTACCATGCCGAAGGTGCATGAGCTCGGCTCCATGAAGCGCGTTCGCTACGCGCTCGATATTGCGGTGACCTGGCTATTCTTTTTCATCGGCTGGAGCGCTTTCTACGTCGCCAACCAGGCGCAGGCCGAGGCGATGGGAGCGCAGCGACGCCTCGCAATTGCCGAGAGTGCGGCTCAAGCGGCCCAGGTCCGTGCCCTGCGTTACCAAGTTAACCCGCATTTCCTGTTCAATACGCTCAACTCGCTGTCGTCCCTCGTAATGACGGGTCGAAGCGATCGCGCAGAAACGATGCTCCTGGCCTTGTCGACGTTCTTTCGAACGAGCCTTTCTCTCGATCCGAGCGCCGACGTCAGCCTCGCGGAGGAAATTGACCTCCAGCGTCTCTATCTCGATATCGAAATGGCGCGTTTTCCTGATCGCCTGACGGTCGAGATAGAGGTTCCGCCGGAACTTGAGCAGGCACGCCTGCCCGCGCTTCTTCTGCAGCCGATCGTTGAAAATGCGATCAAATATGGCGTTTCGAAGAGCCGTAAGGCGGTACTGATCCGCATCGAGGCGCAACATCTCGACGACCATCGCATGCTGCTTGAGATCAGCAACCGGTTGAAACATGGCGGCAAGGAAGACCTTCCAGCCGCCACCCACGAAGGAACAGGCCTCGGCCTCGCCAATGTCTGCCAGCGCCTCGAAGCGCGCTGGGGGACCCGCGCGAGCTGCCGTTTTGGCCCCATGACCGGCGGCGGGTACAAGGTGTCGCTCACAATGCCGGTGGAGACGAATGGCTGAAGTAGACCCGCTGCGCGTACTCATTGCAGATGATGAACCTCTGGCTGCCGAAAGGCTCCAGCTCCTGCTCGCTCGCGCTGAAGGCGCGCAACTCGTGGGGACGGCGAGCGACGGGGATAGCGCCATCAACCTCACCGAAGCACTTCATCCCGACCTGCTTCTACTCGACATCGCGATGCCTGGGCTCGACGGGATCGGCGTAGCCCGCGCCCTCGCAGCACAGACACCATCCCCAGCAGTCGTCTTCGTGACCGCCTTCGATCAGTTTGCGGTGGCAGCCTTTGAGGTCGAGGCTGTCGATTATCTGATGAAGCCGGTTGATCCCAACCGGCTACAGCGCGCAATCGATCGTGCTCGATCCTACCTTCAGCAACGGAGCGCGCAGCCGCAAGCGGCAAAGGCTTCCCAATGGCTTGAGGAATTCTGGGCGTCGGACCTGTCGGGCCTCGTGCGTATTGCCGCGCGGGACGTTGACCGGGTGTCCGCAGAACGCGACTACATGCGGCTTCATGTCGGCCGGCGCAGCTGGCTGATCCACCATTCAATGGCCGCGTTGGAAGAGGGCCTGGATCCAGAACTGTTCGTTCGCCTCCACCGGTCGGCGATCGTGAGAAAGGATTTCATCACCGGCTTCAGCCGGAACCCGTCCGGGCGCTGGATCGCGCGGCTCGCCGACGGGACGGAGCAGCCGGTCGGGCGGCTCTATTCGGATCGCGTCCGGGCGATCGCCGGACGTTAGTCTTCAAGACAAAAAAAAGCCGCCGCACGTCCTCGGGCAGGACGCGCGGCGGCTGGTGCTGGCCCTCACCGCGGAGCGGTGATGATCAGCGCGGAGGTGTCGAGCACCTCGACGGTGCCACGGCGGGCCTTGGCAACGGCCTCGGCATAAGCGGGCTGAGCGCCGGCAATCGCGCCGGTGCGGCACTCGGCCATCAGGCTGGCGAGCTTAAGCTGTTTTGCATCGGCGGTGTCGCAAACAGAATGCGCCGCGAAAACGATGCGCTTCTGCAGTCGCGACTGGCCAAGCTGCGAGGCAAGATCGAGATCGGCATAGGACACACGAGCCGAATTGGATTCTTGGGCCTGAGCCACGGTCGGAACGACCAGCGCCACCGAAACTGCGAGTGCGGCAAGCGCGGGAACGGTCTTGAACATCATAATTCTCCCTTTTCGGGCGACGCGGGCCGGCTGGGGAATGGAGAGGGATGGCCCGCGTCGCTGAACCTTCAATGGTCCTGCGAGCGCTGGGAGTCGTGCCTTGCTCGACGACCGGTCGGCGATTTGTCGGCGGCTCGACGAAGGCCGTTCGTCGGTCGCTTAATCGACGAACGGCGGTCAGCGGGCATTAAGCTTTATTAACGCGACCGCGTCTCGCGATCGATGATACTCGCAAGGGCGACATCGTGGGTCACGTTTCCGACCGTGCGGAAAATGTCCGGCACCATTTCGACCGCTACGAGCAGGCCGAGCGGCGCAATGGGCACGCCGAGCGCCAGCGCGATCGGTGCAATCGAGCTGATGTAGCTGACCTCTCCTGGGAGGCTGACGGCGCCGTAACTCATCACCGCGCCCACCGCGGTCGCCGCGACCATCTGAGCGAGCGTAGGCTCCAGGCCCAGCCAGTGAGCAACGTAAAAGGCTACCGCGACGTTCATGGCCGGCCCGGTGGCGCGGAAGAGAGCGACGGAGATCAGAAGCGCGACGTCACTCACCTCATCCCTAATACCCATACTTCGGGATGCTGCGAGCATCGCAGGGAGGGACGCGAGTGACGATCGGGTGGAAATCGCGACAGCCTGCGGTGCAATCAGGCCACGAGTGAATGTCCCGGCAGAGACTTTTCCCGCGATGATCGCCAGCGGGTACGCGGCGAGCGTCACAAGAACACCAATGGCCGAAATGATTACAACATAATGGCCAAGACCCGCGAACGCGGCACCGCCGGCCGCTGAACCAACGGTAAAGGCCAGCGCGAAGACGCCGATCGGTGCCACGGCAAGCACCCAGGCAATCACCACCAGCAGCGCCTCGGCGATGGCGTCAAACAAGTCGACGACCACTCGCCGTCCGGAGGCAGCGATCCTGGTAAGCGCGAGCGCGAACAAGACTGCAAACACGGTAAGCGGGAGCACGTCGCCGTTGCTGGCCGCCGCAACGACGTTCGAGGGAACGACACCCTTGAAGAATTCGGCCGCTCCAGGAAGCGGCCCGGTCGCTGTCTGCTCGACGTGTCCAAGCGCAGTCTGCAGGAGCGCAGCCGTTTCTCTTGAAAGCGGGAATGCGCGGTTAAGGGCAAGCGTCGCGATCGCGCCAAAGACGGCAGATGCGGTGCAGATGATGACGATCCAAAGGACCGACCGCCCGGCAATGCGCCCTGCCTGCGCCGCTTCGGCGCTCTTGGCTATGCCGACGACCAGCAGGGCTACCACCAGCGGAATCACCGTCATCTTCAGGGCGTTAAGCCACAAGGTCCCGACGAACGAAGCTACGGCAAGGGAATTGCCTCGAAGTGCTTCACCCACGCTTCCTGCGAGCATTCCGGCGAGGAGGCCAAGGACGAGCGCTGCCAGCGCGTAATAAGCCCGAAACTTTGCTGCGCCCGACCGTGATTCGGGCTTGCCGTCTCGGTTGCTCAACGGGGCTTCTTGAACTTGTAGACCACCCGGTCTGTCTTCCCGCGGATCTTTGGATCGAACACGAGCAGGGTGTGATCGTCGGCCGGATTGCGGAGTAAGTCGCTCGTGCCGGTGAGCACAAAACCTGCCCGTTTGAAATCCGCCTTGATCACATCAGGATCGATCCGGTGTAACCTGTCGACCGTTGCCCGGGTGTCAGCATTGGCATTCGCGACGTGGTCGACCACACCTACGGTCCCGCCAGGCTTCATCGCGGCATAAAGGCGCTTGAGCCACGCATTCGGGTCCTGGCGCACGACTTTCCGCTCCGCATTCTCCCAGTAGACGTCGTGATAGTCGAGGTTGATGATCGCGAAATCGAATCTCGATTTCGGCAGATCCGGCGCCTCGAACGGACTGGCGATGAGCGAGACGTTCTTCTGCCTCGCGGAAAACTCCTCGAACGGACCGCGGTTTTTATCTGTCAGGAACTGCGTGGGCTCCCAAACGGTGACATGGCCGGTCGGACCGACCACGGGCGCCATGATCTCCGACCAATATTTGTTAGCGCCGAACACATCGAGCACCTGCATGCCCGGCTTCAGGCCGAAGAACTTCAGAATCTCTGCGGGCTTTCGCGACTCGTCGAGCTTTACATTGTCCACTGTCCGTTTTCCGGTGTCGGCGACCGCTGCGGCTATGGTCGGAGCCGGTCGGGCTGGAGTTATTGCAATGGCCGGCGTGGCAGCGAGCGCGAGCGACAGCGCAATGACGTTCGAAAGGCGCATGGTTCCCCCTCCAGGGCTAATGGACATCTTCTATTGCGGCAGCGGCCGACGCGCCAGCAGTCACTCAAACCTCGTTGATCGGTCTTTATTTTTCGATCAATGTCCATTCGCAGGGGATTTGATCAAGGGGGCTGGATCAATGGCGACTGTTGTTGCGTCGGCAGCGGACCGCAAATCTTCGGAACGAAAATTCTATTCGCGGATGGCGATTTTCCTGGCGGCGCTGGTGCTCATCGGCTTTGGCCCGAGCTTCTTTCTCAAGGACATTGTCCCGCCCTTTCCCCGCCCGAACCCGACTCTCCCGCCGGCCGTTGTTCTTCACGGTGCCGTCTTCACCTTGTGGATGCTGGCAATCGTTGCTCAGACGCAGCTCATCTCCGCGAAAAAGCACGCCGTGCACATGAAACTCGGCAAGCTGACCGTGCTCCTGGCGGTGTTCATGATCCCAATCATGTACCTCGCTGCTGTCTGGCAGGTCGCCCGCGCTAACCAGCCACCGTTCACCGATCCGCTGACCTGGACGATCGTTCCGCTCGCGGTGATCATTCCCTTTGCAATGCTGATCGGCCAGGGCTGGGCGAAACGGCGTGACGTCCAGTCGCACAAACGCCTCATGTTGAGCGCGGCGATCATCACGGTAATGGGCCCGACGCTCGGCCGCATGCCCATCGCGCCGCCGACGCTCGTCGGGTTTACCATCGTCCTGCTTCTTGGACTCGCTCTCTTCGTCCCTCTGTTCATTTGGGACCGCAAGACCACCGGAAGGACCCATCCGGCAACGATGCTGGGCTTCTCGATGGGTGCCGTGACTGTCGCGCTGCCGCTCTTCGTCTGGTGGTTCGACCTGCCATGGGCGAAGGTCGCGACCCACTTGCCAGGCGTCGGTGCCTAGCCGGACGGCAATTGTGTCTCGCGATGGTCAGGCTGAGGTTCTGACCGGCCTCTCCTTCACCATCGCGGCGAGAGTTTTGAGCGCTTCGTGGGCAGAGAGCGCAGCTCCCTCCTGCCAAAGCCCCTGGTAACTTAGATGTTCGCC
>Ga0207644_10001055_pt1 | contig 17632 bp, 22 predicted proteins | sample KBSS73metaG_FD_184326 | JGI IMG/M metagenome (GOLD analysis project Ga0207644, IMG submission 184326) | Switchgrass rhizosphere microbial communities from Kellogg Biological Station, Michigan, USA - KBS S7-3 metaG (SPAdes) (version 2) | ecosystem: Host-associated > Plants > Roots > Rhizosphere... | reverse complement strand
GGGGCGCCGCGGCGATCAATGCGGTGCTGCCGAGCAGGATCAACTTACGCATCACGAGTCTCCCTCGTCATCGCCGCTAACCCCCTCCGCCGGGGATTGCGAGTGGCATTGTCGGCCGTTTCCGCCTCGGCTAGTCCTCCGAGCAATTCACCGGAGGGACCCCATGCGTAAATCTGTTGCTTCGCTGCTCGTTGCAGCCAGTCTCGTCGCCAGCGCTGCAAACGCCGGTCCCATTGTCATTCCGCCGATCCTGACCGGCGCTCCGAGCGCGGCGCAGATCAATGCCCGCTGCGACTGGTTCGTGAAGCAGAGCACCTCGCTGCGCAAAGCCCTCGAAACTTCGAAAGCCAAGCCGAGCACGGCCACCACGCTCGCCGCCTATGACAAGCTCAACGAGCTCATCAACGACGGCAGCGGCGAAGTCGGCTTCTATCGCCAGGTGTCGCCCACGGCCGCCAGCCGCGAAGCCGGCGAGAAGTGCGAAGTGCGCATGGCGAGCGAGCAGACCAAGCTGTCACTGTCGCGCCCCATCTACGACCATCTGAAGGCCATCCCAACGCCCGCCGATGCGTCGACCAAACTCTACCTGGGTCGCATCCTCAGCGCCTTCGAGCGCGCCGGCATCGCCCTCGACGCCGCCGGCCGCGCCAAGGCTCAAGCGCTTTCCGACGAGGTCGCGAACCTCGGCACCAGCTTCGAAGCGAACATCCCGAAGGGCCAGAAGACGATCACCGCGACCGTCGCCGAGCTGGACGGAGTGCCGGCCGACTTCATCGCCTCGAAGAAGAAGAATGCGGACGGCACGATCACGCTGACGACCAATAGCACCGATTACGTGCCGGTGATGAGCTACGCGAAGAGCAGCGCGCTCCGCGAGCGCTTCTATCGCGCCTACAACCTGCGCGCTTACCCCCAAAATGACGCCGTCCTGCGCGACATGATCAACAAGCGCGGTGAACTCGCCCGGCTGGTCGGCCGCCCGAACTATGCGACGCTGAACTTCGAAGACCGCATGCTGAACACGCCGGACAAGGTCCAGGCGCTGCTCGACGACATGGCGTCAGCCGCCAAGCCCGCCGGCGAGCGCGATTATGCGAAGAAGCTCGCCATGCTGCAAACGCTCCAGCCCGGCGCAACCAGGCTTCAGCCTTGGGACAGCGGCTATGTCTCGAACCTCGTCCAGAAGCAGTCCTACGGCTACGACCGTCAGGAGGCGCGGAAGTATTTCACCTACACCAAGGTCCGCGACGGCATCCTCAAGCTTACCGAGGACCTGTTTGGCGTCGACATCCGTCCGTGGCAGACTCCGAAGTGGGACCCGCTTGCCGAATCCTACGGCTTCTACGACCACGGCAAACTCATCGGCCGCATCTACTTCGACGCGCACCCGCGCGACGGCAAGTATGAGCACGCCAACGCGATCCCGCTGCGCTACGGCGTTGGAAGCGCAATCCCGATCGGCGTCCTGGTCTTCAACGTCCCCAACGGGCTGATGGAGCACAGCGACGTCGTCACCTTCCTCCACGAATATGGCCACCTGCTGCACCACATCTTCGGCGGCCAGAAGCAACGCTGGGCCGGCCAGAGCAGCTTCTCCACCGAGTGGGACTTCGTCGAGGCTCCGTCGCAGATGCTGGAGAACTGGGTCTACGACTATGACACGTTGAAAGGGTTCGGCGTGAACGCGGAAGGCCAGCCGATCCCGCGCGACCTCGTCGAGAAGATGAACCGGGCGCGCTACTTCGACCTCGGCATGGGCGACATGCGCCAGCTGGGCCTGTCGAACATCGCGCTTCAATATTACCTGCGCCCTGCCCCCGCCGACCTCGGCGCGGCAGCGCACGAATATGACGCGAAGTACGACCTGCTTCCGCCGGCCCCGGGCACGCAGCCGCAGGACAGCTTCCCGCACCTCGCCGGCTATGGCGCGGCCTATTACACCTACCGCTGGTCGGTGGTGATCGCCGACGATTTGTTCACCGAGTTCCAGAAGAACGGGCTGCACGACAAGGCGACGGCGGCGCGCTACCGCAAGCTCGTCCTCCAGCCCGGTGGTTCGAAGCCAGCTGCAGAGCTGGTGTCGAGCTTCCTCGGCCGCCCGATCAGCCTCGATGCGTACAAGGCCAAGCTGGCGAAGGATCAGTAGCCGCTAGCGCGCTAGAATCCCTTTTCGGCTCATTCCCGCCCTTGGCCACGTCCGTCGATGGGCGTGTTCGGGGTCTATTCGTCTGAAAGCCTTTGAGCGAGCGAGCCGCCACGAATCGCAGCGGCCTTCGCGCGTTCAAGCCTCACCCGGATTGCGGCAGAATCAGGCACGTCGGCAATGCGCTCCAGTGCGGCCTGGAAGAGGCTTTCAAGTTCTTTAAAGTTCTCGCCGACCTCTAGGCCGACAGGGTGAGAGGTGCGCCTTTGGACGCCGCCTTCGTCACGCATCTTGCAACTCGCGTCAGTCTCTAGAGCGGCTTTTTTCTCAAATTCGCGCAACAAAGCCAAGTCAGTATATTTACTGATATGTATGTCTTGCTCAAACTAATCTATATTAGGGATGACCTACCAAGGGTTCCTCGGGGCGAAGTCCAGTGGACACTGAACGAATTCGCGCGTCCTCGCTAGACTCCATTGAGCATCAACTGCACGAATCCACGTTACCCTTGCTCGAGGCCATACAGTCACAGCTCGCGGATTTGCGAAGCTACGGTCCTGACAAGATTCAAGAGCTCGTGTCCGAATGCGAGCAGACCGTTGCCGAGATTGCCCGTGAACTTGATGGCATAGCCGCCAGGGATGAGGATCAAGGGCGCTAACGTCCGCTTTCCACCCATTCCTGCTATTAACGCCCGCGGCCCTCGGTCGAACGGTCAACACCTTACGTGATGGTTGTAATGTGCGTAGCCATGGGCATCCACCCAATAGCAGTAACCGTAAGCACCACGATGATAGTGGTGGTCGGCGACGACCCCCCCGATGGCGCCGCCGGCTGCCGCGCCAATCGCCGCGCCGGCAACATTTCCAAGGCCAGGAATGGCGGAACCCGCGAGTAGGCCAACTCCGGCGCCGATTGCGGCTCCAGCAGCGACGCCGCCGGCAACATGGTTGTTGTAATAGGGATCGGTAGTGCAGCCACCCAAAGGAATAATGGTCGCCGCGACGGCCAAGATGAGTAGAGGTTTCATGAGCTTTCTCCGAAGCTGCTCGAACCCCCGCCCCGGTTTTGCCCGCTTACAGGGCCGCGCTACTGACCGGGGGCATGTCGATCTGGCACGGCCGGATGCTTCCTCCTTGCCATGGCGTCATACTCAGCGGCCATCCGACGAAAAGACGCAACGTCAGTCTGGTCGGTTAGCGTTTCTGCAAAGCGACGGCACTTGGCCGCCAGTTCGCGGAGACGTTCCGTATCCGCAGAAAAATCCGCCATCCCAAAGGGTTGGCGCAACTCAGTCCGTGCGCAAACCCGTATTTCTACCGATCAGGCAGTTAACCGTGGCCCATTAACGACGGGAAGGGCGCTTTTGCCGTCAGCCAGCGTCCAAATAACGGCGTGCTCGGCGACTTTGCGCAGATCTTTGGCATACCCTTTCGGTGCAGAGGGGGGCTGGCGAATGCCAGGGGATCAAGTCGCTCCTTTCGAGCGCATTCGTGCTGAGGAGCGGATGCGTATCGCTCAGTATCTTCACGATTCCGCATTGCAGAAGCTCGCTCTCCTTCAACTCACCTTTGGTCGAATGAGGCGCGAAGGCTTTGGATGCCTCGAAGCTAACCTGGCCGAGTGCGAAGAGATGGTCGCAGAAATCGGACGCCAGATGCGCCACATTGAAGCCGCCGGATTTCCTAAGGCTAGGAAACCGCCTCGTCGGCTCCATCCGTGATGACGCTTCCTGAACGGGGCGGCAGCTTTCCACCCGTTCCCATCGAATTGGAATGTAAGCCGCAACTGGAATTCCAGAACATCCGGGTTTAGGGGAGCGGCCATTCCGATCCCCTAGATTTCAGGACGCGTATTCATGCTTCGCAGCATCGACCATTTCATCGGCGGTTCCCCCTTCGCCTCTGGCGAGCGGCAGGGCGATGTGTTCGACCCGAACCAGGGCCAGGTCCAGGCGCAGGTCCGCCTCGGCACCGCCGCCGACCTTCAGAAGGCGGTCGATGCCGCCAAGGCCGCCCAGCCTGCCTGGGCGGCGACGAACCCGCAGCGCCGCGCACGCGTCATGTTCAAGTTCAAGGAGCTCGTCGAGGCGAACATGGACGCGCTCGCGCACCTGCTGTCGAGCGAGCACGGCAAGGTCATCGCCGACGCCAAGGGCGACGTTCAGCGCGGGCTCGAAGTGATCGAATATTGCTGCGGAATCCCGCAGGCGCTGAAGGGTGAATATACGGTCGGCGCGGGCCCGGGCATCGACGTCTATTCGATGCGCCAGCCGCTCGGCATCGGCGCGGGCATCACGCCGTTCAACTTCCCCGCGATGATCCCGATGTGGATGTTCGGAATGGCGATCGCCTGCGGCAACGCCTTCGTGCTGAAGCCCAGCGAGCGCGACCCCAGCGTCCCGATCCGCCTCGCCGAGCTGATGAAGGAAGCGGGCCTTCCCGATGGCGTCCTCAACGTCGTCCATGGTGACAAGGAGATGGTCGATGCGATCCTCGACCATCCCGACATCGCGGCGGTGAGCTTCGTCGGAAGTAGCGACATCGCCCAGTACATCTATTCGCGCGGCACCGCTCACAACAAGCGCGTCCAGGCCTTCGGCGGCGCCAAGAACCACGGCATCGTCATGCCCGACGCGGACCTCGACCAGGTCGTGAACGACCTCGCCGGGGCTGCGTTCGGATCAGCCGGCGAGCGCTGCATGGCACTTCCGGTCGTCGTCCCTGTGGGCGATGAGACTGCTGACCGGCTGCGCGAGAAGCTCATCCCCGCGATCCAGGGACTTCGCGTGGGCGTCTCCACCGACCCCGAAGCGCACTACGGCCCCGTAGTCAGCAAGGCGCACAAGGAGCGGATCGAAAGCTACATCCAGCTGGCGATCGACGAAGGCTCGGAGCTGGTCGTCGACGGCCGCGGCTTCACGCTGCAGGGCCATGAGGAAGGCTTCTTCATCGGCCCGACCTTCTTCGATCATGTGAAGCCCAGTATGAAGTCTTACCAAGACGAGATCTTCGGCCCGGTGCTGCAAATGGTCCGCGCCAGGGACTTCGAGGAAGCCGTCCGCCTCCCGTCGGAGCACGCCTACGGCAACGGCGTCGCGATCTTCACCCGTAATGGCCACGCGGCCCGCGAATTCACCGCCCGCGTCAATGTCGGGATGGTCGGCGTCAACGTGCCAATCCCGGTGCCGGTCAGCTACCACAGCTTCGGCGGCTGGAAGCGCTCGGGTTTCGGCGACATCGGCCAGTACGGCATGGAAGGCCTTCGCTTCTGGACCAAGAACAAGGTCGTTACGCAGCGCTGGCCCGACGGCTTCGTCGACGGCGCTGGAGACAAGGCCGCGTTCCACATTCCGACGTTCGGCTGACCGGCTGGTTCGAAAGCGCCATTCGCGGTAAGTGACCCCCATCGTTCAGGCGATGGGGGTAAGCATGATCCTGCTGGCGCTTGCACTGGCCGCACAGGGCCAATGGACCGGTCCGAGGACCGAGGAATATCGCGGACCGGGAAATTTCTGCGGCGGAGGCTATCGCGTCGCGCTCGGCAAAGGCGAACGGGCGCTCGTTCTGCCTCAGCAGACCGGCGGCCAGGGCGTCCGCTTCGTCTTCAGCCAGGGCGAGGTGAACATCCACTCCGGCGTGAGGCCCGAGCCCGGCCCCGTCGTAATGCACTATCACGGCGGGACGTCGGTCACTCAGCTCAACGAGGGCGGAGTCTCCTATGTCGTTGCGGACCAGACTAGCTTCGCGCTCGGCGTCACCAGCGACGCCTTTCATGGATACAAGCGCGACCGCTGGTTCTTCGCCAAGGCGAATTTCGCCGAAGACTCCGACCACGGGGTCAACTGCTTGTCAGCCTACAGCTATTGAGCTGAAACAAGTTCGGGTCTGCAGGGGTTAAGGCCGTATGGGTATAAGAGGCAGCATCCTGGCCTTGGCCCTCGGCGCGGCGGCGCTGACGGCATGCAACAAAGCTCAACCCACGCAGAACAATGAGATGTCGATCGACGACAATCTCGGCGTCGGCGATCTCCCCGCGAATGCCGACATCGAGACCCTGCCTCCCGACGAAAGCAGCGTCACCTCCAATGGCGAGCTCGTATCGGGCAACGACAATCCCGACGTGAACGAGGGGGGCAACAGTCTCTGAGGGGCGGACTTGCTGCCGTAACGTCCCCGCCCTAGAGCGCCCCCTCAATGAGCCAATTCGACCTGACCGAGGACCAGCTCCAGATCCAGGAGATGGCGCGGAAGTTCACTGCAGATGCGATCACTCCCTTCGCCGCCGAATGGGACGAGAAGCATATCTTCCCGCGTGACACGATCCGCGAAGCCGCCGAGCTCGGCTTCGGCGCGATCTACGTCAGCGAGGAGAGCGGCGGCATCGGCATCGGCCGCCTCGAAGCCGCCCTGATCTTCGAAGCGATGGCCTACGGCTGCCCTTCGACGAGCGCCTTCATCTCGATCCACAACATGGTGGCGTGGATGATCGACCGCTTCGGCGCCGCCGAGGTGAAGCAGAAATATCTGCCGTCGATGATCACCATGGAATCGATGGGTAGCTACTGCCTCACGGAGCCGTCCTCCGGCTCTGACGCTGCGGCGCTGAAGACGCGGGCGGTCAAGGATGGCGATCATTATGTGGTGTCCGGGTCGAAGGCTTTCATCTCGGGCGCCGGTGCCAACGACGTAATGGTGGCGATGGTCCGCACCGGCGAAGACGGACCCAAGGGCATCAGCGCGCTGGTAATCGAAAAGGATATGCCGGGCGTCAGTTTCGGTGCCCAGGAGCGGAAGCTCGGCTGGCATTCGCAGCCGACGGCTCAGGTCAATTTCGATGAGGTTCGGGTCCCAGTCGCCAACCGCGTCGGCGGAGAGGGGGAAGGCTTCCGCATCGCGATGATGGGCCTCGACGGTGGCCGCCTCAACATCGGCGCCTGCTCCTTGGGCGGGGCGCAGCGCTGCCTCGACGAAGCGCTCAACTATACCAAGGAACGCAAGCAGTTCGGGCAGCCGATCGCAGACTTCCAGGCCACACAGTTCACGCTCGCCGACATGGAGACCGAACTGCAGGCCGCGCGCTATTTGCTTTATGTCGCCGCCGCGAAGGTCAGCGCAAACGCCCCGGACAAGACCAAGTTCGCGGCCATGGCGAAACGTCTGGCAACCGACACTGGCTCTTCGGTGGTCGACCGCGCGCTGCAGCTGCACGGCGGCTACGGGTATCTAATGGACTATCCAATCGAGCGCTTCTGGCGCGACCTCCGTGTCCACTCGATCCTCGAGGGGACCAACCAGGTCATGCGCGTGATCGTCAGCCGGGACCTGATGCGCCAGTGACCGATGATGTCCTGATTTCGACCCAGGACCGGGTCGGACGAATCCGCCTCAACCGTCCCAAGGCCATCCACGCGCTCAACACCCAGATGTGCGAGGCAATCAGCGCTGCCCTGCTCGGCTGGATGCACGACGACAGCGTCGAGGCGGTGGTGATCGACCATGCCGAGGGCCGCGGCTTCTGCGCCGGCGGCGACGTGGTGATGATCGCCCGCAGCGGAAATGAGGATGGCGCCGACGCGAAGCGCTTCTTCTTCGCTGAATACCGGCTCAACCACCTGCTGTTCACCTACCCCAAGCCGACCGTCGCCATAATGGACGGGATCACGATGGGCGGCGGCGTCGGCATTTCGATGCCGTGCGACTTCCGCATAGCGACCGAGAACACCCGCTTTGCGATGCCGGAGACAGGTATCGGGCTGTTCCCGGACGTTGGCGGCGGTTGGTACCTCCCGCGGCTGCCCGGGCGCGTCGGCGAGTTCATGGCGCTGACCGGGGCGCGGCTAGATGGCGCAGAGTGCCATTATCTTGGCCTGGCTACCCACTATGTCGAACAGGCCTCACTGCCCGACATGATCGACCGGATCGCGACGACGCCCCAGCGGGTGCAGGGGCCGATCGGCACCTATGCTGCCACGCCGCCTGAAGCGAAGATCGAGCAGAACCTGCCGCAGATCGGGCGTTTCTTCGCGTCGGACCGGCTCGAAGAGATCCTAAAAGCGCTCGAGGAAGATGAGAGCGATTGGGCCCAAACTGAGCTTCACACTCTCCGGACCAAGAGCCCCCTGTCGTGCAAGGTGTCCCTGCGGCTGATGACGGAAGGTGCGAACCGCACCAGCTTCGCGGATGAGATGAAGGCCGAATACGCCCTCGCGGGCCGCGTCGCGCGAACCCATGATTTCCGCGAAGGTGTCCGCGCGCTGTTGATCGACAAGACCAATGACCCGCAGTGGGATCCGGCGACGCCCGAGGAGGTCAGCGGCGAAATGCTCGATGTCCTGTTCGCTCCGCTGCCCGACACGGAAGCCTGGACGCCGTTCCCGGAGACCCAAGAATGAGCGACTTCAATACGATTCTAGTCGAGAAACGCGGCGCGGTGACGCTCGTCACCCTCAACCGCCCGCAAGCCCTCAACGCGCTCAACAGCGAGGTGCTGAGGGAGCTCATTACTGTCTTCACCGCCTACGACGACGATGACGGCCAGCGCTGCCTGGTACTGACGGGCTCCGAAAAGGCGTTCGCGGCCGGCGCGGACATCAAGGAAATGTCGGGCCAGGGTTTCGCCGAAATGTATTCGTCAGACTTTTTTGCCGGCTGGGAGAAGGTCACCGCGACCCGCAAACCATGGCTCGCCGCGGTCGCGGGCTATGCACTGGGTGGCGGATGCGAAGTCGCGATGATGGCCGACTTCATCATCGCCGCAGACAGCGCCAAGTTTGGCCAGCCCGAAATCAAGCTGGGCGTCACGCCCGGAATGGGCGGGTCGCAGCGGCTAGCGCAGGCCGTAGGGAAGGCCAAGGCGATGGAAATGTGCCTGACCGGCCGGATGATGGGTGCCGAGGAAGCCGAGCGTTCCGGCCTCGTCGCCAAGGTCGTCCCGGCAGCCGAGCTACTCGCCGAAGCGTTGAAGACCGCCGAAGCGATCGCCGCCATGCCACCGCTCGCGGCCATTGCGGTCAAGGAAATGATCAACGCCGCTCAGGAGCTGCCCCTAACCCAGGGCATCCGTTTCGAGCGCCGACTGTTCCACGGCCTGTTCGGAACCGAGGATCAGAAGGAAGGCATGGCCGCCTTCGTCGAGAAACGGCCGGGGAACTGGAAGGGACGCTAGTCATGGCGCGTATCGCATTCATCGGCCTCGGCCACATGGGCGGCGGGATGGCGCCGAACCTCGCCAAAGCAGGGCATGACGTCCGCGCCTTCGACCTCGTGCCGGAAGCGGTCCAGCATGCGACCGATAGTGGCTGCACGCCTGCGGCTTCCGCGGCCGAGGCAGTCGGCGAGGCCGATGTCGTCATCACGATGCTCCCTGCAGCGAAGCACGTTCGCGCAGTGTTCCACGATGATGTGGCGCCGAACGCGAAGCCGGGTGCGCTGCTGATCGATTGCTCGACTATCGACGTGCAGAGTGCGCGCGATGTCGGTGAAGAGATGAAGGCCAAGGGCTTCGACTTCGTGGACGCGCCGGTCTCCGGCGGGATCGCGGCCGCGGCGGCGGGCACCCTCGCCCTGATGGTCGGGGGCACGGACGAACAGTTCGAGCGCGCTAGGCCATTCCTGGAGCCCATGGCTAAGGCGGTGATCCATGCCGGGCCGCTCGGATCGGGCCAGGCGGCGAAGATCTGCAACAACATGATTCTGGGCGCGACCATGGCCGCGACGGTCGAAGGTTTCGTCCTGGCGAAAAAGCTCGGCCTCGACCTTCAAATCTTCTTCGACATTTCGTCAAAGGCGTCTGGCCAAAGCTGGTCGATGACGACCTACTGTCCAGTTCCGGGCGTCGGCCCCGAAACTCCGGCAGACCGCGATTATGAGGGCGGGTTCGCTGCCGCCCTGATGCTGAAGGATCTGAAGCTTGCCGAGGAAGCTGCCCAGCAGGTCGGCGCCTATACTCCGATGGGCGCGAAGGCCGAGGAACTCTACCAGCGCTTCGTTGACGCGGGCAGCGGGAATAAGGACTTCTCGGGGCTGATCAGGATGATCGAGTCGGGTCAGGAATAGGAGAGACCATGCGTATTGCGTTCGTCAGCCTTACGGCTTGCACTGCCCTACTCAGCGCCTGCGGCGGGCCTCAGACCAGCCAGGCGAATAATTCTTCCGCGAACATCAGCAATGACTCGCGCGACGCGAACCAGGCGACGGCAAACCTCGAGGCACGGGTATCGCTGGGCGATGCGACGAAGATCATGCATGCACGCCACGAGGGCATGGAAACGATCGGCAAGGACTTCAAGGCGCTCCATCGCGAGTTCGACTCCCCAACGCCGAACCTCGCACTCGTGCGGACGGCCGCCGGACAAATCAGCGGCCTGTCGCGGCAGGCGTCCGGATGGTTCCCCGCCGGCACGGGCACGGAAATCGGCAAGACGGGCGCGAGGCCGGAAATCTGGTTGCCGCAGAACGCGACCGATTTCTCGTCCAAGCTTCGCAATTTTCAGATCGCCGCTGCCGCGTTCAATGCGACGACCACCAGGGGTGACCTCAACGCGATGAAAGCGCGCTACGCTGACCTCGCCGGCACCTGCAAGGCGTGCCACGACAAGTACCGCATGGACATGCACCACTGAGCGGTAACGGCGGCATGAAGCAACCGGTCTGGGATCTGGCCGTCCGGCTGACCCACTGGCTCCAGGCCGCCTTGATCGCCTTTTGCTGGTGGTCGGCCGAATATAACCACCTAGTCTGGCACATCTGGGCGGGCTGCGCAGTGCTCACCCTGCTGATCTTCCGCTTGCTGTGGGGCTTCGTCGGAAGCTCGACAGCGCGCTTCTCAAGCTTCGTTCGCGGACCGGCGGCGGTCCTCGCCTACTTGCGCGGCAAGTGGCGGGGGATCGGCCATACGCCGCTCGGCGCGCTCAGCGTGCTTGCCCTCCTGGGTGCTGTCGCAGTCGAAGTCGGGCTTGGCCTGATCGCCGAGGATGAGGACGGTATCTACACGGGTCCACTCTACCAACTCGTCAGTATCGACACTTCGGACCGCGCCGCCGGCCTGCACGAGGCCTGGTTCAATGTCATCCTGGTGCTGGTCGGGATCCACATCGCGGCGATCATCTTCTACCGGTTGCGCGGCAAGTCGCTGGTCAAGCCGATGATCACCGGTCGCGCCTCGCTGGAACCTGGCACGCAGCCGATGCGGCCCGGAAGATGGTGGGTCGCCTTGATCTGTCTCGCAATCGGGATCGGCGTCACTCGCTGGATCATTGCCGGAGCCCCGCCCTTCGGCCACTGGACGCCGCCTTCTTGATTGGAAGGCGCCGGCGGCCCACATCGCAACCATGCTGATCCGCACCGAACAGACGCCGAACCCCGCGACCCGCAAGTTCCTTCCGGGCCAAACCGTGATGGACGGCGGCACCCGCGACCTCGCCGACGCCGAGAGCGCAGCCGGGTCCCCGCTAGCCAATGCGCTGTTCGACAGCGGCATGGTGGAGGGCGTCTTCTACGGGCGCGACTTCGTCTCGGTGACCGCAGCGCCTGGCGTTTCCTGGACCGACCTCGAACCGCTGGTGCTCGAAACGCTGCTCGACCATTTTGTGAGCGGTGCGCCTTTGTTCACGCCCGGCAGCGCCGCGGGCATCTATGTCTCTTCGGAAGCGGACTTCGAGGAGAACCCGGAGGACGCCGACATCATCGACCAGATCAAGGAGCTGATCGAGACCCGCGTGCGTCCGGCGGTCGCCCAGGACGGTGGCGACATCGTCTACAAGGGTTACAAGGACGGCCACCTCTATCTTTCGATGCACGGCGCCTGCTCGGGCTGCCCCTCGTCCACTGTAACGCTGAAGCGGGGAATCGAGAGCCTGATCCGGCATTACGTTCCTGAAGTTGAGTCGGTCGAAGCCGTCTAATTTTCGGCCTAACTTTTGAGGGGGTTGCGGCGTTGAGCCGCATGTGCCCACTATCCCTCCCGAGATGATCCTCGCTTTCGACACCTCCAGCGCCGCGTGCACGGTTGCTCTGTTCGACGACGCCAGCAACTGCGTCGCGGGCCGCGATGAGCTGATCGGCCGCGGCCATGCAGAACGGCTGGTGCCGATGATTGCCGAGGTGATGGAGGGCCGCCGCGCGGCCCGGATTCTTGTCGGAGTGGGTCCGGGAAGCTTCACCGGCATCCGCGTCGCCATTGCTGCAGCACATGGTCTCGCGATCGGCTGGGACGCCGAACTCAAGGGAATGTCTTCGCTTGGCCTGATTGCCGCCAGCGCGGCATCGCAAGGCGCAGTCGCCGTCGCTGTAGTCGGCGGGCATGGCGAATTGTTCGTGCAGCAGTTCGATGCCGCAACGGGTGAACCGACATCAGTGCTGCTCAACCTGCCGCCGATGGCGGCCGCGAAGGCGACGAGCACTGCCCTCGTCGTGGGCTCGGGGGCAAAGCAACTGGTCGAAGCGCGCGGCTGGGGTGACGCACGCGAAGCTTGGCCCTCTGCTGCGAATGCGCTCCGCCTTTCCCAAGCGCAGCGTTCGCTTGCCGCGCGCCCCATCTACGCCCGCGCACCGGACGCGCGTGTCCCCGAGGCGGCGTGATGGCGACCGTGCAGTACCACCTCCGCATCGAAGCCGGCTCGTCGCGCGACATCGACGCCGTGATGCAAATCATGGACTCGGCGTTCGGCGACCGGTTCGGGGAAGCATGGACACGATCGCAGCTCGGCGGAATCCTGCCGATGGCTGGCGTATCGCTCGTCCTCGCGCGTGAGCCCGACAGCGAAGACGCCATCGGTTTCTCGCTGTTTCGCACAGTCGCCAATGAGTCTGAGCTGCTGCTGATTGCCGTGATCCCGAGCCAGCACAGGCGTGGAATCGGGCGGATGCTACTCGACGATTTTCTGGGGCGCGTACGAAACGAAGGAGTTTCGCGCGTGCATCTTGAAGTCCGCGACGGGAATTCAGCACTTTCTTTATATCGCGACGCTGGTTTTTCACCCGTCGGTCGCCGCCGCAATTACTATCATGCGCCCGATGGACGGCGATTTGACGCGGTTACGCTCGCTTATCAACTTTAGTTAAGTATTTGTCATCTTCCGGTGACTTAAGAGTCTGTTGCAGCGGTGCACAGACCGGCGTAGTTGTTCTTGAATGTAGGCGTCCAAAAAATGGTCTCTGCTCGAATCAGGAAACCAAAATGGCCGAATTAGATAGTTCCGACGACACTTTGCTTACCCTGACCGCCGACATCGTAGCGGCTCACGTGAGCAACAATAGTGTCGCAGTCAACGACTTGCCGAACCTTATCCAAAACGTGCACTCGGCACTGTCCGGCATTGCCGGCGCGAACGCGGCAGCGGAGCCGAAGCCTGAGCCGAAGGTCTCAATCCGCGCATCGATCAAGCCCGACTACATCGTGTGTCTGGAAGACGGGAAGAAGCTGAAGATGCTCAAGCGGCATCTGATGACCCACTACAACATGACTCCGGACCAGTACCGGCAGAAGTGGGGACTTTCGGCCGACTATCCCATGGTCGCGCCGAACTATGCGGAGCAGCGGCGTACCCTTGCCAAGTCCATCGGCCTTGGAACGAAGCGCCGGCGTACCCGGGGCGGCAAGTAGCGCTCGCAAAACTCGGATCGGCGACCTAACTTGGGCCGCATGACGCGTAAGATCGATATCGAGGCGCTGTGCGCCGACAAGGGGCTGCGCATTACCGAGCAGCGCAAGACGATTGCGCGCGTGCTCGGCGAAAGCGAGGACCATCCGGACGTCGAGACGCTGCATGCCCGCGCCGCCGCAGTCGACCCGAATATCTCGATCGCGACCGTCTACCGCACGGTGCGGCTGTTCGAGGAGGCGGGGATCCTCGAGCGGCACGAGTTCGGCGATGGCCGTTCGCGATATGAGGCTGCGTCGGAAAGCCACCACGATCATCTGATCGACGTCGAGACGGGCAATGTCATCGAGTTCGTCGATGACGAACTTGAGGCCTTGCAGAAGCGGATCGCGGAGAAGCTCGGCTTCCGCCTCGTGGATCATCGCATGGAGCTCTACGGCGTCACGCTCGACCGCGATCGCTAAGCCGGGCCGGCCCAACGGGCGAGCGGTGGCGCGGGTGGCCGCGGCACTGAGCCTTTTCGCGGTCGTCGCTCCGATCCACCTGGTGACGAAGGCGTTGGTCGGCCGATCGCCATGGCCGACCCGATTCCTTGCCGGTGTGAGCTGGCTCTTTGGGGCCCGGGTGCGGGTCGAGGGCGCCGAGGTGCGACCACACACATTGCTCGTCGCCAATCATTTGAGCTGGTTCGACATCGTCGTGCTGGGCGGCGCCACCGGCTGCACCTTTGTTGCAAAGGACGAGCTAGGACACCCTTTCATCCACTGGCTGGCCGACCAGAACCACACGGTCTACGTCAAGCGGACCCACCGCAAGGGCGCTAAGGACCAGGCGCTAGCGACGGCTGTTGCCCTGGAACGGGATCAGCCCGTCGCCTTGTTCGCCGAAAGCACCACTGGCCCCGGAACTCACCTGCTTCCCTTCCGATCGGCGCTGCTCGAGGCGGCGAATTACGCATCGAGAGAGGTGGTCATCCGACCGGTCGCGCTCGATTACGGGAGCGCCGCGACGGACGTCAGCTGGTACGACGAGCCCGCGATGGACAATGTCTGGCGCCTCCTGGGCCGGCGCCGAACCATTCCGGTCACGGTGCATTTACTCGACCCACTCGACCGCTCGCTCGACCGCAAGCAGCTGGCGCACGGCGCGCGCGAAGCGATCGGTCGAACGCTCGACTTAACGTTCTCGGACCACTCGCCTATAGGTGAGGCCGAATGACTCCCAAGACCTTTAAAATCAAAAGTTTCGGCTGCCAGATGAACGTCTACGACGGCGAGCGGATGGCCGAGCTGCTCGGTGCGCAGGGCATGAGCGTCGCCGCCGAAAGCGAAGACGCCGACCTCGTCGTGTTAAACACCTGCCACATCCGCGAAAAGGCGGCGGAGAAGGCTTATTCCGACATCGGCCGTTTGAGGCGTGAGGATGGATCGAAGCCTCTGATCGCCCTCGCCGGCTGCGTGGCCCAGGCCGAAGGAGCCGAGGCGAAGCGCCGTTCGCAGATGATCGACATCGTGGTCGGCCCGCAGGCCTATCACCGGCTACCAGAGATGGTCGCAGAGGCGGTTCGCGGCGCGCGCCCGGTCGACACCGACATGCCGGCGATCAGCAAGTTCGACGCGATGCCGGCGCGCCGGCGCGCTAACCCCAGTTCGTTCCTCACCATCCAGGAAGGCTGCGACAAGTTCTGCACCTATTGCGTGGTGCCCTACACGCGCGGCGCCGAGATCTCGCGGCCTTGGAATGATGTGGTGACCGAGGCCGAGGCGCTGGTCGACGCCGGAGCTCGCGAGATCGTCCTGCTCGGCCAGAATGTGAATGCCTGGAGCGACGGAGACCGTGGCCTCGCGCATCTGATCCGCGCGCTGGCGAAGATCGATGGGCTTGAGCGGATCCGCTACACAACGAGCCATCCGGCAGACATGACGGAAGAGCTGATCGCGGCGCACGGCGAGGTCGAGAAGCTGATGCCCTACCTGCACTTGCCGGTGCAGTCGGGCTCCAACCGCATCCTGAACGCGATGAACCGCAGTCACACGACCGAAACCTACCTCGCCATTCTCGACAAGATGCGTGCAGCGCGGCCGGATATTGCGCTCTCCGGCGACTTCATTGTCGGCTTCCCCGGCGAAACCGAAGAAGATTTCGAGGCGACGCTGTGTATCGTCGATGCCGTGCGTTACGCCTCTGCATATTCGTTCAAATATTCACCCCGGCCGGGCACCCCCGCCGCGACGATGGAGGACCAGATCCCACGCGACATCATGGATGACCGGCTGCAGCGGCTGCAGGAACGGATCAACCAGCATCGGCTGGCCTTCAACCGCTCCAAGGTCGGCGTGCACACCAAGGTGCTGATCGAGCGGAAGGGCAAGCTGCCCGGCCAGATGATCGGGCGGTCGCCGTGGCTCCAGTCGGTTCATGTCGAGGCTGACGCCCAGCCGGGTGATATTGTCAGCGTAACGCTCGTTGCCGCAGGCCCCAACAGCATGACGGGCGCCGAGCGCCAGAAAGTGGCCGCCTGATGGCCCGTCGCGATCTCGCCGCCGTTCCTGACCGCGCCCGGCTCGAGCTGGAGTTCGACCAGCCTTATCTGCTGGGGCCGCTGTTCGGCGACTACGACCGCCATCTGATCACCATCGAGCAGAGGCTTGGCGTGCACATCGCTGCGCGCGGAAACAAGGTGCAGATTGAGGGCGAGCCCGATTCGGCATCGCGTGCCCGCGAGGTGCTCGTCGGCCTCTACAATCGCCTGGACCAAGGTCACGATGTGGATGCCGAAGCTGTCGAGGCGGTGCTTGGAATGGCCGCGCAGCCCAATCTGGACGGCATCATATCGGACGAGGTGGCAAGTCCGCCGCGGGTGATGATCCGCACGCGCAAGAAGACGATCGTCCCGCGCTCGCCCGTTCAGACCGTCTACATGGAAGCGTTGGCCCGCGACGACATGATCTTCGCGCTCGGGCCCGCCGGCACCGGAAAGACCTACCTCGCGGTCGCGCAAGCGGTCTCGCAGCTGATCAGCGGCAGCGTCGATCGGCTGATCCTCTCGCGGCCGGCAGTCGAGGCCGGCGAACGGCTGGGCTTCCTTCCGGGCGACATGAAGGAGAAGGTCGATCCCTATCTCCGCCCGCTCTACGACGCACTCTACGACATGCTCCCGACCGAGCAGGTGGAGCGGCGTATCGCGTCAGGCGAGATCGAGATCGCTCCGCTGGCATTCATGCGAGGCCGCACCTTGAACGACGCTTTCATCATCCTCGACGAGGCGCAGAACACCACGCCGCTGCAGATGAAGATGTTCTTGACACGCTTCGGCATGCGCAGCCGGATGGTGATCTGCGGCGACCCCCACCAGGTTGACCTTCCCGACCCGAGCAAGTCGGGTCTCGCCGATGCGGTCCAGAAGCTCGAACGGATAAAGGGGGTTGCGACAGTACGTTTCACGGCTGCCGACGTGGTCCGGCACCCGCTCGTCGGACGCATCGTCGAAGCGTATGAGGGACCCGGCCGGTGATGCTGGAGGTCGCAATCGAAGCCGACGAGGAATGGGACAGTAGCAGCTCCTGGGAGCAGCTCGTCCGCCGCGCCGCCGAAGCGGCGATCGCCGAAAGCGCATTTCCGCAGCTGGCGACCGGCGCTCGCCCCGTCGAGCTTTCGGTCCGGTTGTCAGGCGACGATGAAGTCCGAGCGCTGAACACGCAATGGCGCGGCAAGGACAAGGCGACGAACGTCCTTTCATTCCCAATGGCCGAAAGCGACGATTTGACTTCGGCAAAGCTTGCCGGTGCGGAACTATTGCTCGGTGACATCATCCTGGCGCGCGGCGTTTGCGAGGCCGAGGCTGCAGACAAGGGCGTCAGCGTCGAGGATCATGCGACGCACCTGGT
>Ga0207644_10001050_pt1 | contig 17676 bp, 15 predicted proteins | sample KBSS73metaG_FD_184326 | JGI IMG/M metagenome (GOLD analysis project Ga0207644, IMG submission 184326) | Switchgrass rhizosphere microbial communities from Kellogg Biological Station, Michigan, USA - KBS S7-3 metaG (SPAdes) (version 2) | ecosystem: Host-associated > Plants > Roots > Rhizosphere... | reverse complement strand
GCGCCAGAAGTTATAGACCTTGCCGTCGATCTGCTGGGGTTGCGGAATGCGGTCGCGGTTCTGCACGATGGCCAATGCCTGCTCATGCAGCGCATCGAAACGCGGGTCCTTGGTCATCACGGCCAACGTCTTCGCGTTTTCCGCACGGACCCATTCCATGACGGCGGCCGAATCGAAAGGCTCCAGCCAGAGGTAAGGATCGTCGACGACGGCGTTTGGTGTCGCGCTCGTTTGCGCCGATGCCGATGCGGCCGCCAACGAGAGCACCAGCAAAAACGACCGAAAAGAAAGCGAACTCGTCATGCCCGACCATCTCAGCTGAACTACGTCATCGTGCCATAGCGGCGGACAGCTGCGAGTCGCACCGCTGAGTTCCTAAGCGGCCACGCCACGGTGCTCTCCGGCGCTTCGTGTGCGAGACCACACTCCTCGCGTTCCGTCGCGGACCGGACCGCGCACCCACCACGCGCGTATGCTCCGCCGCGCCAGCCAACTCCACGGGATGCGTCGCGATGAAGTGCGGGCGGTGCCAGTTCGATGTCTCCGTCGGCTTCGCCTTCTGTCCCGGGTGCGGGCTCAAGCTCGCGGCCGCGGCGCCTGCGCCCGACGGGGGAGCCGACGCCGATCGCCGCGCCGCCACCGTGCTGTTCGCGGACCTGTCCGGCTTCACTGCCATCTCAGAGCGGCTCGACCCCGAGGACGTGCGCCGCCTGCAGACCGACCTGTTCGGCGCGTTGCGCGGCGTCATCGACCGCTTCGATGCGTACCCGGAGAAGTTCATCGGCGACGCTGTCGTGGCCGTCTTCGGTGCCCCGGTGGCGCACGAGGACGACCCGCAGCGCGCCTTGCGCGCCGCGCTCGAGATGCACGCGTGCGCGGCCGAGCTCAGCGAGCGTTGGCGCGACCAGCTCGGCGCGCCGCTCGCGCTCCACATCGGCGTCAACACGGGCCGGGTCGTCGCCGGCCGTCTCGGCACGGCGGCGGACGCAGCGTACGCGGTCACCGGCGATGCGGTGAACACCGCGGCGCGCCTGCAGTCGGCCGCCGGCCCGGCGCAGACACTGGTGAGCGCCGCCACCCACCAGCTGACCGAGCGCGAGTTCGGGTTCGAGGCCGCCGGCATGCTGGCGCTGAAAGGCAAGGCCGAGCCGCTGCAGGTGTATCGGCTGCTCGATGTCCACGATGCGCGGCCGACCGACCTGCGCGGCCTCGCCGCGCAAGGGCTCGAGGCGCGGCTCGTCGGTCGCGACGCCGAGCTGGCGCAGGTGCTCTCGGCCGCGCTGCGCGTGGCCGACGGCCGGGCGCAGGTCGTGAGCCTGGTCGCGCAGGCGGGAGTCGGCAAATCGCGCCTGGTCGACGCTTTGCTCGAGCGCTTGCGTGGCGCCGCCGGCTTCGCGCAGGCGACCGTGCGCCGCGTCGTCGCCTCGTCCGTCGGCCCGCGACCCTACGGCCTCACCGCTGGCCTCTTCCTCGAGGGCTACGGCATCGCGCCGACCGACTCGCTCGAGCTCGCGCGCGCCAAGGTCGAGCACGGCATGCGCGCCATCGGCGCCGGCGACGCCGAGATCGAGCTGGTCGTGCCGGTCGTCGGCTACATCCTCGGCCTGCAGTCGGTCGAGCGATCGAGCGAGATCGAGCCCGAGCGGCTCAAGCGCCAGATCGCGATGACGCTGCGCACGGTGCTCGAGCGCCGTCTCGCGAACGGCCCGCTCGTCCTCGTCCTCGAGGACCTGCAGTGGGCCGATGCGGCCTCGATCGAAGCGATCCCGACGCTGGCCGATTGGCTGTGCGAGCGCTCGTTGCTCGTCGTCGTGACCGGCCGGCCGCCGTTCGACCCGGCCGCGCTCGACTGCGGCCGCGTCCCGAACAGTGTGGTGCGGCTCGAGCCGCTCGCCGACGACGCCACCCTGTCCTTGCTGGCGGAGTTCTTCGGTGCGGCCGCCGAGTCGCCGTTCGAGCCCGGCTTGCAGGAGCGGATCGTTCGCCAGGCCGGAGGCAATCCGCTCTATCTCGAGGAAGTGGTTCGCGGACTGATCTCGAACGGCGTCCTGACCCGCGGTGCCAACGGCCGCTGGCGCTGCGATGCGGCGGCCGGCAACGTCGAAGTGCCGTCGTCGATCGAGGGCCTGCTGCTTTCGCGCATGGACCGTCTGCCGGCCGCGGCGCGACGCACGCTGCAGAGTGCGGCGATCCTGGGGCCGCTGTTCGAGTCGGCGCTGCTCGGCGCGGTGGACGAAGCCGCCGCGGATCCGGCGCTGCTCGCGCTGTTGTGCGATGCGGAGCTGCTCGCGCCCGTGGGCGCCGTCGTCAAGCCGACCGAGCCAGATCCGGCGTCGGCGTCGGTGTCGGCGTCGGCGGCGCCGGCGCTGCGCTATCGCTTCGCTAGCACCATGGCGCACGACGTCGCGTACCAGAACCTGCTGTTGCGACGTCGCACCGAGCTGCATCAGCGTGCCGGCACGGTGCTCGAGCGCATGCATGGAACGCGGCCGGCGCGACTCGACGACCTGGAGGCGCTCGGCCACCACTTCAGCCATGGCACGACCGCGAGCGCGGTGCCCGCTACCTGGTGAACGCCGGCGACTGGGCGCGCGGCATCTATGCCAATGAAGACGCCCTGCGCTACTACGCACGCGCCCTCGTCATCCTGGAGAGCAGCCGGGCCCGCGACGAGCCGGCGCTCGCCGCCATCCGCGAGCACATGGGCGACCTGCTGGGGCCGAACGGTCGCCGCGATGAGGCGCGGGCGCAATTCGACACCGTACTCGCTTGGGCGCGCGGCGGCGCCCACACGATCTGCGAAGCGCGCATGCAGCGCAAGATCGCCGGCCTGCACTGGGACGCCGGCGAGCGCGATCGCAGCTTCGCGTGCCTGCGCGAGGGATTGCGCCTCCTCGGCGGCGACCGCGAGGTCGTCGCCGTCGACGTCGACACCGGCATCGAGCTGGCCCACCTGTGCCAGGAGATGGGACGCCTCTCGTTTCGCAGCGGCGACAACCAGGACGCGGTCACGTGGACCGAACGCGCCTTGCAGCAGGCCGAGCGCGCGGCCGGCCTCGGCCAAGGCGACACCGAGCGAAATCGCACCGCCGCCGCGGCGATCTCGCACGCGCACAACACGCTCGGCGCGGCGTTGGCGAGGCTCGACCGGCCGGCCGACGCCATGCTCCACATGGAGCGCAGCGTCGCCGTCGCCGAGACGGCAGGCCTCTTGCAGGCCGCCTGCCGCGGCTACGCCAATCTCGGCGTGCTGTACGCGACGCTCGACCCCGGCCGCGCCGTGCAGACCTGCCGCCTCGGCCTCGAGACGGCGCAGAAGATCGGCGACCTCGGCTTCCAGTCACGCCTGTACGCGAACCTCGCGGTCGCGTATTGCGCGCTCACGCAGCGCTGCGACGACGACGGCCTGCGCGCGGCGCAATCGGCGATCGACCTCGATCGCCAGCTCGGCCAGATCGACCACCTCGCGGTGCCGCTGATCGTCCTCGGCCAGATCCACCAGTGCCATGGCGAGTTCGAGAAGGCGCTCGGCTACTACGAGGAAGCGCGCGGGCTGGCCGAGGAGATGGGCGAGCCGCAGCTCATGTTCCCGTGTTATGAGGGCCTGGCCACGGTCTATCTCGACCAGGGCGACGATGCCCGCGCCGAGCAGTATTTCATCCGCGCCGACGAGGTCTGCGCGAAGGCCGGAGTCGACCGCGACTCGCTGGTCGTGCTGCCGTTCCTCTGCTGAGGACCGCCGTCAGCGGCCGAGGCGCTCGACGGCGGCGATCATCTCGGCCGGCGTGGGGAAGATGCCGATGCTGTTCGGCCCGTCGGGTGCCTCGATCTGGGTCCAGGCGACCTTGCCGTCGGCGTCGACGAGAAAGTGCCCGGCGAGCTGTGCCATATGCGCCTCGAGGATCGCGTGATCGGCCGGCTCCATCTCGAAGCCCTCCTTCGCGTTGAGGACGGGGTTGGTGTCGATCGGCTGCAGCGGTTCGTCGAGCTCGCCGCTCGGGTTGATGCGCGCCGCCATGAAGCCCGGCAGGTCCGCGCGATAGGGCCACTCTCGCGGCTCGCTGCTGTCTTCGGGCACGAACTCGATGTGCGGCACGCCGAAGGCGCGGTGCGTGGCGCAATCCGGGTCGCTCAGCAGCATCGCCGGGGTCGGCCGGTGGCGGAAGTACATGCGCGCGCGCTCGAGCGGGGTGTTGACGACGGCGATCGTCTCGACGCCTGCCGCGCTCAGCGCCGGCTGGACGCTGGCGAGCTGCACCACCTGGCGGCGGCAGAACGGGCAGTGCAGGCCGCGGTAGAAGCCGATCAGGAAGGGCCGCCCGCGCAGGTCGCTCATCGAGACGTCGCCTTCGCGATTGGCTGCCGGCAGCGTGAACTCCGGCACCGCGTCTCCGGGCTGCAGGGGCCGCTGTTGCTGGGCCATCGGATGCTCCTCGTTTCGGCCGCTCGGACGATGAGCGTGCCGTACCTTAGCGACTGTGGGGGCCCGGCGCAATCAGCGACTGAGGCCGCGCAGGTCTGCTCGACCGCTGCAGCTCGACGCAGTAGCCGCTATCGAGGGCGGCTCGTGTTTGCGCCGCCGGCGACCGCAGGACCGCAGCCCGGCTGAAGCTGCTCGAGCCGCAGGCGAAAGACGCTGCGCGGGGACGGTCCGCGCTCGAGCTCCAGCCAGTACCAGGAAACGCCGGTGGGGTTCGCGTCGATGTAGGTGACGCGCGCGCACTGGGCAGCGTCGCCGGTGCCGATCGTGGCGAGGTCGCCGACTTCGAAGTGAATCCCGATCGCGACCGCCGGCCCGGCCAACAGGAGCATCTGAGCGTGACTCAGGACCGCGAATACCGCGAGCCGTCTTGCCGCCATTGCTCGATGGGCACGCGATTCGTGCTGCACGTGGAGAGCCCCCTCTTCATCGCCCCGCGGGCTCGGTCGGCTCTCCTCCTTTGCCATCGCTGGGGAGGGCCCGCTTCTGTCTCGCATGCTAAGAACAACGCAGGGTTGGCCGTAGCTGTAAAGGCTGACAGTTGACAGAGCCCCAAAGCACGAAACGCGCCGACCTGGCGCTGCGGTGAGCTGCAGGCGCGGTGCAAACGAGTGGCCGAGGCTTGAACCTCGAAACCGCCGATAACCGGGCACGAACTGCTTTGCTTGCCCCAGCTGGGCGCCAGACGGCACTGCACTGGCGCGCCACCGTCGCCGGCCGATCTGAGCGCTTCACCGTTGCTACGAAGTCGAAGGCAGCCGCATGGGCCGTTCAACGGCTGATGATCGATGAGGAGCCTGTGCCGGTGGAGTCACTGTGAACTGGCCCCCGAAAAATGGACGCCACGAGGTCTGTTATGTTGACCTTGTGGAGGACAGATGAAGTCAGGACCAGATCGGCGGTACACGCCGGAGTTTCGGGAGGGGGCAGTCAAGCAGGTGATCGAGGGTGGACGGACGGTGGCGGCGGTAGCTCGTTCGTTGGAGATGTCGAGCAAGTCGCTTGCGAACTGGGTGTATCGCGCCCGTAAAGGCCAGGAGCTCGTCAAGCGAGTGCCGACGCAGCCGGTATCGGAGCTGGAGACGGAGTTGAGCCGGCTGCGGCAGGAAAACGCGAAGCTCAAGCTCGAGAAGGGGATCCTAAAAAAAGCGGCAGCGTACTTTGCCAAGGAGTCGATGTGAGGTACGCGTGGATTGACAAGCATCGACGGACCTATTCGACGACGATGATGTGCGAGTTGCTGTCGGTATCGCGCAGCGGGTTCAACGCGGCGCGCGTGCGTGCGCCATCGAAGCGCTCGCTCGAGGATGAACAGCTGCTCAGGCAGATCCGGCACGCGCAGCAAAAACATCGAGGCCGGTATGGTCGCCGGCGCATGACGGCGGAGATCAGCGAGACGCAGGGCTGTCGGGTCAATCACAAGCGCGTTGCACGAGTGATGCGACAACACGGGCTGCAGAGCCACAAGCGTCGGCGATTCCGGGTGGTGACGACCGACTCCAAGCACGCACATCCGGTGGCGCCCAATGTTCTGGAGCGCGATTTTGAAGCGACGGCGCCGAACCGGAAGTGGTTGGCCGACCTGACGTACGTGCCGACCGGCGAGGGGTGGCTGTACCTCGCGCTCGTGCTGGACCTCTACGCGCGCAAGCTCGTCGGATGGGCGATGAGCGAGGCGATGCCGCAGGAGCTGACGCTGTGCGCGCTCGACGTTGCCCTTGGGTGGCGCGATCCCGACGCTGGCCTGGTGCATCACTCGGACCGCGGGTCGCAGTACGCGGCGAAGGACTACCGAAGGAAGCTGGCGGCGCGCGGCATCACAGTGTCGATGAGCCGCAAAGGGGACTGCTGGGACAACGCGCCGATGGAATCACTCAACGGCACGCTGAAGGTCGAGTGTGTGCATGACGTGCACTTCCAAACTCGCGAGCAAGCGCGCCAAGCGATCGTCGAATACATCGGGTACTACAACACCGAGCGGCGCCACTCCTCGCTGGGCAACATTGCACCGGCAGAATTCGAGCGGCGCTGGCGCGCCGGGATTGAGCTCAAAGAGCAAGGCCTCGCGCTCGCGAGGCACCGCGTTACCCACCGACGGCCGGTTCCCGGTTCGTCGCAAGCGACCGAACCGGCCGTCCGTGGATAACGCTCATCGCGCCTCGTGGCGTCCACTGAACGGGGTCCGGTTCACTGCGGCACGGTGGCGAAGGTGTGCTCCGCTTCGTCAAGAGGCTGGAGGGGGTGAAGGGAATCGAACCCAAGGTGTAGACCGTTCCAGACCACCCACGCCCGTAAGCCGCGTTGCTTGGGGTGGTCCTATATGGGCCGAAAAGGGCTCATTCCGCAGAAGATTCCGCAGTAGAGGTCTTGTCGGTCGCAGGCGTTTGCGCCCCGACCAGCCTCCTAGCCATGGCCTTAGCCAAGCCTGTTACAAGTGCGCGGTTCCCCTTTCGAGAATCGAACCTCGGCACGCAATGCCGACGACGACGCAGAAAAAGAGAACAGACAGTTTCAACGACATCGCCCCAGGGCACACGGTCACTGCGTCCGCCGCGGGAGCCCTCCCCTTCGTGCCTCCGTTACGTTGAACGGCGTGGGGAGCGCGGGGCTTCTTGAGTTCGTTGTGGAGGGTGGGAAGCTTCGATAGGCGGGTAGGTGGCCACGCTCCAGTCGACCTACATGCTCGCGCGGTTGCTGCTTGGGCACAGGTCGACGCCTGGGAGACCTAACCGTCTGTCTATGCCACCGCTGTCCTTACGAGGCGCCTTCTTCAGGACACGCGAGATCGTCGTAAGGTCGCACTCGAATGATCGGACCACGGACCCAACTTAGCTCCTCGGATCGGTGCGCTTAGTAGGAGCCGCATGGATGATATTAAACATTATCATCCAAGAGGTTCCCGCAGATGGCCACACTTCAGACCTTCGACCAGGCGCTTTCGGACTCCACCGCGGCCAGCGGCAACGGGTGGTCCGACGAGCGCCTCGGGGTCGTCGCCGAGCTCGCCGCCAAGCTCAGCGAGGAAGAGCTGGGGCTCCTGCGCGTGATTTGGCCAGATCGCTCGCTCGTCTGGCAGGAGCACTGCGCTGAGGTCTTGGGCTCGGCGCGCCTCGACGAGGCGATCGAGCTTCTCATGGACATGCTCGATCGCGCCAAGCCGGAAGTAGCCCTGGCCGCGCTCGAATCCCTGCGGGAGTTCGATCCGAGGCGCTTCACCCGGGAGCAAACGAAGAGCATCTTGGCCGCTTTGAAGGCAACGCTCGAGCGATCGGTCGCTCCCCTGCACCGGGTCGTGCTGGAGGCGTTCCTGGCGACGCTGCGTTCGACCGGCGGCCCGCTCGAATGACTTCAGGCGGCGATCGGCTCGCCCAGGTCGCGCTTCGACCTTTGCAGCCCGGCGGCGGTCGCCGGCGATTCGCGCCGGCAGGCGTCCTGCAGCTGCTCGACCCGCGACCAGGCGGACGGGCGCTGCCGCTTGCTGGTGGCGACGAAGGCCTCCAGCTCGATACGGGCGAACTCGGACAGGTCGGCGCTGACCGACTGCCGGGCAAGCGTGGCGCTCTCCATGCCCCGAATCTTGCGCCGGCCACGTGTCGCAAGAGTGTCAGAACCCTGCGTCGCAGTCGGATTTGCAGCGGTGGGGGCAGCACCCGAGAAGCTGGCACATGGCGGTAGCAACCACGCCGCGCAAGTTCACCTCGGGGCATTTCGCCTTCATGCGGGCGGTGGTCCAGGGGATCGACCTGCGCGCCAGCTGGGACCGGTATCTGCGGACCGAAGGTGAGCACGAAGATCTGCGGAAGGTCCGCTCGACGATCGCGCGCATGCGCACGGAGTTCGCGGCCGCAGCGCGCCGCCATGCCCGGCCGGGGACGGCGCGGCTGATCCTTGTCCAGGCCGAACAGGTTTCGAAAACGCCGGGGTTGCCGAGCCTGGCCGCGTTCGCGGAGGAGCGCGGGCTGGAGGACTTCTCGGAAGCCGAGCAGCAGGCAGCCTTCATCGAAGCCTACGGCCCGGGCACCGACGCTGAACGAAGGTCGAGGCGCGCGCGCCTGATCCGCCGCCAACTCGAGGCCTTGCAATGGCTCGAGCGCCTGGTCGCGCAGGATCCGGGTCCGGACGACGGTGTCGCCGCCTGGTTCGCGCCGGCGATCGCAGCGCGGCTGGAGAAAGCCAAGCTGCGCACCCTCGCCGACCTGGTCGGCCGGATCAACGGCGTCGGCGCGCGCTGGTGGACGTCGGTGCCCGGCGTCGGCGAGCTGAAGGCCTCTCGCATCCTCGACTGGCTGCGTCTGTACGAGCCGTCGATCGGCGTTCGCATCGGCAGCCACGTGGCGGTGCCGCGCAGTCAGCTTCAACCAGCGCAGCTGGCCAAGGTGGTCGCGAGAGCGACGGCGATCGTGCCCTTCGAGAAATTTCTGCTGCCGGCCGAGCTCGACGGCAGCGACGGTCGGTTCCGAGCGCCGCTGCACCAGTGCCTGCTCGATGCGAAGAACGACTACGAGGCGATCGCCGCCTGGCTCGCGACGAAGCACGATCCGAATGGCACCGGGCGGACGGCCACGCACCGTGCCTATCGCAAGGAGGCCGAGCGGCTCTTGCTCTGGGCCATCGTGGAGCACGGCAAGCCGCTCTCGTCGCTGACGGTCGAAGACGTGAACGCGTTTAAGTGGTTCCTCGCCGCGCCACCGGCGCACTGGTGCGGACCGCGACATCACCAGCGCTGGTCGCCCCTCTGGCGGCCGCTCGAGGGGCCGCTCAGCTCGGCGGCGCTGCGGCAGTCGATCGTGATCCTGCGGAGCCTGTTTGCTTTTCTGGTGAGCCAGAACTATCTGCTCGGGAACGCGTTCGCGGGTGTGGCGCTGCCGCGCGAGCAAGCGAGGCCGCTCGGCTCGAAGAGGACGCTGACGTTCGGCCAATGGGATGCGCTCGAGGAACGGCTTGACGAGTTTTCGAATGAACCACTTGGAAGGCGCCGTGCGCGGGCGATCCGTTGGCTTTACGCGACCGGGTTGCGCCTCGCGGAGATGGCCGACGCGCACTGCGGCGATCTGCAGCAGGTGGACTACCGGCTGCCGGACGGCAAGGAGGACACAGGCTGGATGCTGAGCGTCGTCGGCAAGGGCGACAAGTTGCGCCAGGTGCCCGTCCCTGCTCGCCTCGTCGAAGAGCTGCAGGATGAGCTCGATCGCAACGGGCTGGAAGGCGACGTGCGCCAGGAGTTGAATCGCGACGTGGCGATCCTCACCCGCTTCGAGGGCGGCGTGGCCACGCCATGGTCCGCCTCAGGCCTGGCTAAAGGCATCAAGGAGGTTCTGGAGCGCTGTGCCGCCTCGATGGAGGTCGAAGACGCCAAACAGCTGAGGAAAGCCAGCACCCATTGGTTCAGGCACACCCACGGGTCCCACGCCCTGAACGGCCGACCGGGCGGCAAAGGCGTCCCGATCCAGGTGGTGCAGAACAATCTCGGACATGCCTCGATCGGGACGACGTCGGGGTACCTGACGACAGAGCGGGACGCCCGGCTGGCGGCCATGAAGGGGTTCGGTGAGAAAAATCTCCGCAGGCGGTGATTTCTACCGGAAGGTTTATGGGCTATACTTTCTGCCGAAAGCGAGGCGTGCCATGACCCAAGCCGTTGCTGTAGAGCGTTCCCACGGTGTCTTGTCGAAGGCGACTTGGCGTGCCGCACGGCAGCTCGGCCTGTCCGGCGCTGCGCTGTCCAAGGTCATCGGATTGAGCGAAGCGACAGTCAGCCGGCTGGGGCGGGGCGAATGGGATGTTGCGCCGCAGTCCAAAGAGGGGCAGTTGGCCGCGCTTCTAGTACGCCTGTTTCGTTCGCTCGATGCGATCGTCGGCAACGACGCGGCGAAAGTCGCGGCCTGGATGGGCTCGTACAACCAGGCACTGAACGCGGTTCCGCGCGAGCTGATCGAATCGCCGCAAGGGCTCGTCATGACGCTTCAGTACGTCGACGCCATGCGGGCCACTTCTTGACCCAAGCGTCACCGTCGCGGCTCTGGAAGGAATCGTGGTGGGCGAGCGTCCGCCCACTCGCCGCAGCGTTGTGGCGAGGCGTCGAAGCGCAGCACTTCGTCTCGACCATGAAACTGGTCGACTCCCTGGCCGAACAGGAGGAACTCGAGAGCCTCCTCGAGGCGAGCAAGCCAGCCGCACCTGCGACGGCGCGACAGCACTACCTGCTCTCCACACCTTTTCGTTATCCGTCGCCGCACCCGTCGAGGTTTCGTCCAGCCGGTGCCTTGGGCGTCTGGTACGGCGCCGAAAGCGTGGAGACCGCAAGCACTGAGCTCGCGTACTGGCGCTGGCGCTTCCTCGTGGACAGCGAGGGGCTGAGGAACACAGAGCTCATTGCGGAGTTCAGCCTGTTCCGAGCCAAGGTGAACGGCAGCGCCGTGGACCTTTCGATCCATCCATGGGACGCGCGCAGGTCAGATTGGACCAGCGACGACTACTCGGCTTGCTTGGCATTGGCGGCAGAAGCAAGACGTCGCGAGGTCCAATGGATTCGGTATTGGTCGGCGCGCCACGTTGCAGGCCATTGCGGAGCGGTTCTGGACCCGGGCAGCCTGAAAGCGATCGAACTGAACAAGCAGCAAACCTGGGTGTGCAAGGTTTCAGCGACAGCCGCGCTGATGCGCCATGAGCAAGACTCGGTCTCTATGTCATTCAAATCCTCGTAATCACCCCGCTCTTGAAGATGTTCGACGCGCCCGGTCTGTGACGCCGCTGGCAGTTCGATGGACGCAACATGCGACTCGTTGAAAAGCGAGAGCCCGTTCATGGCCCTTCCTGCCGCGATCTACTAGCGGTTAGCGCTCGGGGTCCGGCACAGTCACGACGACAGGCACCCGCAGCAGGTTGGCGATCGGCGTATAGACATCGATGCGAACGTCGTCAAGCACCGTCAGCGTCACGACGAGCGCATAGCGTGCGTATTTTCAGCCCATCGTGGACGGTCGTTTCAGGCGAACGTGGACGGTGTTTCAGAGGAACGTGGACGCTGTTTCAGGCTGATCGTGGACGACGTTTCAGCCTGAACGTTGGACGAATAGCGGAAGGCGCGAGTGATCTTGACCACGGGCATGCTGGCCGGCTTTGCCGGCCCGCCATGCCCAACAACAGGATCACGATGCGTCAGATACGAGTTGGGAAATCCCGTTTTAGCTAAACGGGCCTCGCTCGGGTAGTCCCACATAGCATCTTCGCATTCGTTCGCCTGCGGTGATTTCGGCCAGACGCCGCCCTCATCTGCGAAGGGCAGCTTCGAAGCTTTCGGGCGCACGGCTCTTGTACTAGAGCCAACCAAGGTGGGCGAGCAACGAGCAACTCGCTGGGGAGCAACAGCGCCCTCCTCTCTATCGCGGCGGTGACAGGTTCGCTTCGCAACGCAAGAGATTCGGAGAACTGACATCTTTGCCTGCACGTCTGTGACGACTTCGCTTTTCTTTACGGCACCTGATTCGCGCTTTCGCCGTAGCCGAGAACACGCAAGGGCGCGCGCATCTCGATTATTTGTTCCGTCTGCGTCCACGGGTGACCAAGGCCAAGTAAACCAACCCCCCCATCAGCAGCGCGTATGTTTCGGGCTCCGGTACGTCGGAAACAGCAACGTCGGCAACAGCAAACGTTGTGGCAGTTGAATAGAACTGGATGAGATACGTTCCTCCAGCGTCTAGTTGGGGCGTAACCCACTTCAGCGTCTCCACTCCAGTCTGAGAGCAGTTAAGATAGAAAGGTCCGCTACAGCCCTTATACAGTACCGGCGCCTCATCGGAGAACTTGAGTACGCTCTTGGGTAGTCCCAAGCGAAAGTCTTGACCAACCGGCAAGCCGAGTACGTCGATGGCTTCAGCGATCCGGAACTCATTCGTTACGAACGCCCCGGCAGAGGAAAACATCCGCGCTGAGCCTACAGAGTAGGAGAAGATATCCAGAAAGGACAATGTTAGCGAACCACTGGTATTCATCTGGATCCCGCGAGTCTCGACATACGTGCTAGTCGCAGCGGCATATGAAAAATCCTCCACTGAAGCCTCGGCCACGTTCTGGGCCGTGACCGTGGTTCCCATGGCGTCGGCCCGAGCCCCGTTAATGAACCCGTTTCTGACGAAAGAGAAAACATCTTCCGGCACCCGCCCGACCTCGGTGATGTACGGTTGCGTGAACGCTTGCGGGCTGTTTGAACCTTCCAAGCGGGGCCCTATGTCTTGCTCATGGATCGGCCTGTTTCTTGGGACCCATGGATTGATCTGCACGTCCACGAAGGACGCAGAGACCTGCGGACCTCGTTCGATGAAGTCTCCTTCCACGGTTAACAAGATGATAGTGTTGGAGGCCGATGCGACAGCTACGGGGGTGGCGCTGACCGATCCAGCGTAGGCCATTGATATCGCGAAGGCAGCAATCATTCGAGACGCGTCCCTGCGGATCGCAGTATTTAGGATACTCATACAAATCTCCTGGTCATTTGGCCGCTCGGGCGAATGGTCTGGCGGCTATGGTGGTCTGCGGTTCGGCGTTGCCTACGCTGGAAGGTCTTGTCGGGCCCTGGCGATAAGCGCGCCCAAACAGCTAAATAGCAAAGGCCCGGTTCGATCGCCGAACGTCACAGCCGATGACAAACTTCTTGTCGCCGGTAAAAGGAAGGACGGCGGATATCTCGAGAGGATCAATCCGCGGCGCAATCTGCGCAAACGCGGGCAATGGCAGAGCGATCAGCACGAGGAAGAGTAGCTTTGTCAAATGCATCGCTTCGGAGACGATTGACAACTTCAGTGGCGGCCGCGCTGACTCCACGGGCCGTCGCGAGCTCGACGGCTGATGTCGAGCCCGACCCGAACAAACAACAGGGACGAGCGGCAGCGCGCAGCGGTCCTTGCTCATAACGTCTCGGGAAGGTAAGTGCCGCGCTCAACGTGACCTAGCGCTAATACCGGTAACACCTTTTCTATACGGCTGCGTCGAGTCTGCGCGTTTGCGTGTGCCGGTCGCTAGGGGTATACGAGCGCCGAACAGCGCTCTCACAGACCTAAAAGGGGACGTCTTCAGAGTCCCCGAAACGGCGCTACGCCCATCACGCTTCAATGCGCTGCCCCAGGTTTCGTAGCGCTTTGATCTAGAGCCCGGGGCTTTGTTGACCCTGTACCCGATTCAGTACCGCTCAGAAGTAGGAACTTCCGGCTCCTCGATGCGGCCTGCAGGCCGCATCGACGGGCGGACTCGGTTGGCGTGGACCAGTCTAGCGCGGAGTGGGGTCGGCTCTCGTTGTACAAGCCAACAACGGAACACCCATAGTACCGATTCGCGAGTCGTCCGGTATCGATGGCATCCGTGGTTCGGCCAAGAGGTGTGGGTGCATCAGGCGCGGCAATGCCAGTGGCATGCCGAGACCGTTCTTCGCTGCGGCCTGACGCCTGATCTCGATACGCGATCCGTCGAAGTCCCGCTGTGGATGTTCGATGGCGCGGCGTGTGACGTGATGGTGCTGTCCGAGGCGCCGACGAGCAGCGCAGCCGCGCTTGATGAACTGAGGATTCTGCTGCTGGCGACGCGCGATGCCAATGCTGGCCGATCGCGGCAATCTGAGCACCTCGAGCCGATTGCTCCAGGAGATGCTCATGTCGACGACAGATGTGCCATTTCGGCAGGCGTTGCAACTGACGCTGTTCCACCAAGCTCGGCCAGCGCCGACATGGGAGGCGATGCCCATCGAGAGTCGCAGACTGGTCGAACAGCTGCTGGCGCGCATGTTGTACGAGTACGCCGCACGCCGATACGGCACGGCGCCTCACGTCGAGGCGCGCGATGAGTGACAAGATTCATCCCAATCACTTGGCGCGCAAGGCAATCCTCTATGTGCGCCAGTCCTCGGCGTACCAGGTCAACCACAATCTGGAGAGCCAGCGTCTGCAGTACGCCATGCGCGAGCGCCTCGTGCAGCTGGGTTGGCACGAGATCGAGATCGTCGATGAGGATCTCGGTCGCTCGGCCGCGGGTCTGGTGACGCGCAGCGGCTTCGAGCGCATGGTGGCAGATGTCTGTCTGGGCAAGGTCGGCGCCGTGGCCGCGCGCGAGGTCTCGCGCTTTGCCCGCAACAGCCGCGAGTGGCAGCAACTGGTCGAGGTGTGTCGCGTGGTCGACACCGTGCTGGTCGACCTGGACACCGTCTACGCGCCGCGCGCGAGCAACGACCGGCTGCTGTTGGGCCTCAAGGGCAGCCTCAACGAGTATGAGTTGGACCTGTTGCGCCAACGCTCGGTCGAGGCACGCCGCCAGAAGGCGCTACGCGGCGAGCTGCTCATCGTCAGCCCGGTGGGCTACCGCAAGGGCGAGCAGCGCCTGGAGAAGGATCCCGACCGTCGCGTGCAAGAAGCGGTGACGCTGGTCTTTCGCAAGCTGCTCGAGCTGGGCAGCGTGCGCCAGACCTTGCTGTGGTTCCATGAGCACGGGCTGGAGCTGCCGGTGATCAACGCCCGCGAGGAGGTGCGCTGGCGCAGGCCCTCCTACGGCATGGTATACAGCATGCTGACCAACCCCGCCTATGGCGGCGCGTACGCCTACGGCAAGACCGAGCAGGTCACCCGCTATGACGGCGCTGCTCCGCGGCAGTCGATTCGCCGCAAGCCGCGCGACCAGTGGCTGTCCTTCATCCCCGGCGCACATGAGGGCTACCTCGGTTGGCCCGAGTTCGAACGCGTGCAGCAGACCATCGCGCAGAACACGCTCGGCCGCGGCCACGTCGGCGCCGCGCAGCGCGGGGCAGCGCTCCTGGCCGGACTGTTGCGCTGCCGCCGGTGCGGCCATAAGCTTGTCGTGGGCTACACCGGCGGCGGGCACGACGTGCTGCGCTACCAGTGTCGGCGCGGATGGCTCGACAATGGTGAGCCCCGATGCATCGGCTTTGCCGGCTTGGCGGTCGATCAGGCGGTGTGCAGGGAGGTTTTGCGCGTGGTGCAACCTGCGGCGATCGAAGCGGCTCGGCTGGCCAGTGCCGCTCAATCGTGCCAATTTGATGAAGTCACCGCCGCACTGCAGCGCGATCTGCAGGCCGCTCGCTACAGCGCGCAGCGCGCGCATAAGCAATTCGACCAAGTCGATCCCGACAACCGCTTGGTCGCCGACGAGCTCGAGCGCCGCTGGAACCAGGCGCTAACCCGGGTACGCGAAGTGGAGTCGCAACTCGAGCAGCACCAGCGCCGTCATGAGCGCGACATGGCGCCGACGCCCGAGGACTTCGACGAGTTGGCCGCAGACCTCGAGGCCGTATGGGCTGATGAGGACACGGATGCAAGGCTGAAGAAGCGCATCCTTCGAACCCTGATCCGCGACATCGTCGTGAACGTTGATGAGCAGGCGTCCGAGGTGGTCGCAGTCATCCACTGGAAGGGCGGCGTGCACACCGAGTTGCGACTGCCGCGCCGGCGCCGTGGACAGAACGCCACTCACACCCCTAAGGAGGCCGTCAATGCAGTGCGCGTGCTGGCCCGTATTTGCACCGACCGCTCGATCGCAAGCTTCCTCAACCGCAACGGCATGCTCACCGGACGCGGCAATCGCTGGACGCAAGAGAGGGTGACGGCCTTGCGCAGCCACCACGGCATCGGACGCTACGTGCCCGAGCAGCGCGACCAGCAGCCGTGGTTGAACTTGACCGAGGCCGCACATATGCTCGCGGTCAGCTCACGCACGCTGAGACTCGCGGCCGAACGTGGCGAGCTCGCCGCGGAGCACCCATTGCCCGACGGGCCATGGGTGTTCAGGCGCGACGCACTGATAACCGCGGCCGCAGCCAGTCTAGTTGCCCGAGTCTCTTCGCACCGAATCGGGCTCGCGGTACCTTGCGTCGAGCAAGCCAGCCTCGACATATCAATGACATAGCCTCGTGGGGCAGCATGAAGCGCGGTTGTAGTACGTCCGCCAGGCATCGATCTTGGCCTTCGCGTCGTTGAGCGACAAGAACCAGTTGGCGTTGAGGCACTCCTGGCGCAGCCGACCGTTGAAGCTCTCCACACGCGCGTTGTCGGTCGGCTTGTCGGGCCGGCTGAAGTCGAGCTCGACGCCGCGCTCGTAGGCCCACTTGTCCATCACCTTGGAGATGAATTCGCTGCCGTTGTCGGTCTTGATCGTCCTAGGTAGGCCCCGCTCGCCACAGATCCGGTTCAGGCTGTCGACCACGTCCTCTCCCTTCAGGCTTTGCCCGACGTCGATCGCCAGGCATTCCCGCGTGTAGCAGTCGACCACCGTCAGCATGCGCAGCTTCCTTCCATCGAAGAGGGCGTCAGCGACGAAATCCATGCTCCAGACCTCGTTGATGGAGAAGGCGAGCTGCTTGGGCTGGCGCAGCTTGGCGGCCCTGTTCCGGCGCGGCCGCTTCAGGCGCAGCGACAGGCCTTCCTCGCGGTACAACGTGTACACGCGCTTGACGTTGTCCTTGTGGCCTTCGCGCCGCAGCATCACGTGCACCCGCCGGTAACCATAGTGCACGCGGGTCTGCGTGATCTCCTTGATGCGCAGCTTCAATGCCGTCGCATCTCGAGCCACCGAGCGGTACAGGTAGGTCGAGGCCGACATCCGCACCACCCTCAGCGCATTGCGCTGGCTGCACCCAAATCGCTGCATGAGCTCGGGCACGAGCTCGCGCCGGTGCGAAGGCCTCAGATTTCTTTTGCGACGACCGCCTGCAGCATCGCCTTGTCCAGGCTCAGGTCGGCCACGATCTGTTTGAGCTTCCTGTTCTCTTCCTCGAGCTGGCGCAATCGTCGCAACTCCGACGGACCGATGCCGCTGTACTTCTTCTTCCAGACATAAAACGTCGCCTCGCTGATGCCCATCTTGCGAAACACCTCGTCGACGCTCGTACCCAGCTCGTCTGCTTCAACGCGAAGGCGATCTGGTCCTCGCTGAACTTGCTTCTCTTCACGACATGCTCCTGGCCCTCTCGGGCCTTCAATCATGCCGGTCGTCCTGTAACCGAGCGGTGCCAAATCCTGGGATAGAGTCACCAGCCCGAAATGCCTTTCAAATCATCGACCTGGTGAGACACGCTCTGGCCTAGCTAGTCGCGAGCGCGGCATAGAGGGAGGTGCTCGACAGGTCGGATAGCGACGGCAAGAGCGCCGCAGCGCGCGCCGGGAACATGAGAACCTGGTCCGCGCAGCCGCCACCTGCTATCG
>Ga0207644_10001046_pt1 | contig 17740 bp, 18 predicted proteins | sample KBSS73metaG_FD_184326 | JGI IMG/M metagenome (GOLD analysis project Ga0207644, IMG submission 184326) | Switchgrass rhizosphere microbial communities from Kellogg Biological Station, Michigan, USA - KBS S7-3 metaG (SPAdes) (version 2) | ecosystem: Host-associated > Plants > Roots > Rhizosphere... | reverse complement strand
GGCCCGCGAGCTCGGCAAGCTCGGCGCGTGGGTGCGCCTGCACTACGTCTACCCCTACCCGCACGTCGACCAGGTCATTCCTTTGATGGCCGAGGGTCTGGTGCTCCCATACCTCGACATCCCGTTTCAGCATGCGAGCCCGAAGGTGCTCCGCTCGATGAAGCGCCCGGCCAACGAGGCGAAGGTGTTGGAACGCCTGAAGAACTGGCGCTCTATCGTGCCGGACATTGCGGTACGCTCGTCCTTCGTCGTCGGCTTCCCCGGCGAGACGGAAGAAGATTTTCAATACCTGCTCGACTGGCTTGAGGAAGCCCAGCTCGACCGCGTCGGCGCTTTCAAGTTCGAGCCGGTGTCCGGCGCGGCGGCCAACGCCCTCCCCGATCCTGTGCCCGAAGAGGTGAAGCAGGATCGCTACGAGCGCGTGATGGCACTCTCCGCGCGGATCAGCGCCGAAAAGCTAGCTGCCAAGGTCGGCAAGACGATTGAAGTGCTGATCGATCGAGTGGACGAAGTTCCTGCCCAGGGAGAAGGCGCGGACCGGGGTCACTTCGACGCTCCTCATCCTCAGCATCATCATGACATTGGAGCGACTGGCCGCTCCAAAGCCGACGCTCCGGAGATCGACGGAGAGGTCCATCTTCGCGACGCCGGCGACCTCTCGCCGGGCGACATCGTTCTCGTCAACGTCGAGGATAGCGACGAGCACGACCTGTACGGGGTACCCGAGACAGCCTGACTCGACAGCTGAACAGCCGCCGCTAGGCTGCCGCGATGCTGAAACATGCCTGTGCGCTTCTCGCGTTTGTCGCCGCCGTCCCCGCAACTGCCCAACCGCTCACCGCAGGCGAGATCGCGCAGATCGACAAGGCCGTGGCCAAGGCGCTCGCGGACACATCGGTCCCGTCCGCATCCATTGCGGTTGTTCGGAACGGTACGATTGTCCTCACCAAGGCTTACGGGAAGGCGTCAGAGACACTGGGGGCCAAGCCTGACCTGCCTTACCAGATCGCGTCCAACTCCAAGCAGTTCACGGCAATGGCGCTGCTGCTGCTCGAGGACGAGCGCAAGCTTTCGCTGAACGACACGGTGTCGAGATGGCTGTCGGGGATCAGCGGCGGCGACAAGATCACCATTCGCCAGCTCCTCAGTCATACGTCTGGTATCCAGGACTTTTGGCCGCAGGACTACAGCTTCGCTGCCATGTTTCGGCCTGCAACGCCGCAGGACATCGCGGACCGCTGGGCGAAGAAGCCCCTGGACTTCCAGCCGGGGGACCAGTGGCAATATTCGAACACCGGTTATGTCGTTGCGGGCATGATCGCGGAAAAGGCGTCGGGCGAGCCTCTGCTAAGCTACCTTAAGCGTAGGATCTTCGATCCGCTGGGCATGAACAGCGTGCACGACCTCGACGACACAAACGGTCCTGCATTTCCTCACGGTTACGGCCGCTACGCACTCGGGCCCGTGCGGCAGGTAATGCCGCCCGCTCCGGGCTGGCTTTGGGCGGCGGGCGAGCTGTCGATGACGGCCGAGGACCTTGCAAAATGGGACATTGCGAGGATCAACCGAACGGTAATCCCCGCGGAGGACTGGGAAGAACAGGAGAAGACCGTCAAGCTCAACGACGGGAAGGACAGCGGCTACGGACTCGGCGTCTATGCCGGCAACGTGGACGGCCGCCGTCGGATTTCCCACGGGGGCGAATCCGTAGGCTTTCTCTCGACCAACCAGGTCTTTCCAGCCGAGCAGGCAGCCATCGTCGTCATGACCAACAGCTGGTCAGGCGACGCCTACAGCCGCATCGCTCGCGATCTGGCGAAGATCGTCTTGCCGGCATCGACTGCGCAGGACGCGACTATGATTGCGCAGGCTGCTCGCGCGCGCACGGTTTACGACGCGCTGCGCGCAGGAAAGCTCGACCGGAATCTGCTGACTGAGAACGCGAACTATTATTTCACGGCGCAAGCGATCGCCGATTATCAGTCGAGCCTCTCACCGCTGGGCGAGCCTCAGTCATTCGACCCGGACGGTAAACCGGTGCTTCGCGGCGGCTTTGTCATCCAGGGTTACACGATCAAATACCCCGGCCGCACGTTGAAGCTGTCGACCTTCTATGAGCCGGGATCGGCCGGTCGCATCGAGCAATTCCTCGTAAGTCCCGGCGAATAGCGCCTGCGCCGACCTTTCGCTAAGGGCGGCGGCATGACCGATTTCTCGAAGCTGCTCGTTGCGGATCGTGGCCAGAAGGCGCGCATCATCCACCTCGTCGATAAAGAGAGCTTCGATGAGTGGGCCAAGAGTCGGCCTGCCGAGGACCGTGCCCTTCTCAAGGCACACGCCTTCAATGGAAAAAGCGGCTTCGCCTTCGCGATCCTGCCTCGCGGGGCTGACGAATTCGAAGTTGTCAGCGCGGTGGCAGATGCGAAATCTCTCTCCCCCTGGTGTCTCACCAAGCTCGGGGAGAGTCTTCCCGAAGGTACCTACAGGCTTGCCGACGGCGAGCCGGGACAGGCGGCGCTCGGCTGGCTTCTCGCCCAGCATCGCTTCGACACCTATCGCAAGGCGGAGGAGTCCGAGCGCGGTCCTCGCGTTCTCCTCACCGGAGAACCCGCCAGGTCCGATGCCGCCATCCGTCTGGCAGAATCAACGGCTCTCGTTCGAGAATTGGTCAACACTCCGGCAATGGACCTTGGCCCGGGCGAGCTTGAGCAAGTCGTTCGCGACGAAGCCGAGAAGTTCGGTGGTGTCGTACGGGTCATTTCCGGCGATGAGCTTTCGAGCGGCTATCCGCTGATTGCGTCCGTAGGCGCTGCGGCGACGCGAGAGCGTTCTCCGCGCTTGATTGAAGTGGAATGGGGAAATCCCGAACATCCGCGCATTGCGATCATCGGCAAGGGCGTCTGCTTCGATAGCGGTGGATTGGACATCAAGCTCGCCAGCTGGATGCGACTGATGAAAAAGGACATGGGCGGCGCCGCTCACGCGCTGGCACTTGCCCGGCTGATCGCAGGCGAGCGGCTGCCTGTTCGCGTACATTTGCTCATTCCGGCGGTCGAGAACGCCGTGTCCGGGAACGCGCTTCGCCCAGGCGATATCGTCAAGTCGCGCCTCGGACTGCAGGTCGAAATCGACAATACCGACGCCGAAGGCCGACTGATTCTCGCCGACGCCCTAGCCAAGGCCGGCGAAAGTGGACCGGAGCTCATCATCGACTTCGCTACCCTGACCGGTGCCGCGCGCACTGCGCTGGGACCGGACCTTCCGGCTCTCTTCTCCAACGACGATGAGCTATCAGATCAGCTCGCATCGGCAGGCAAAGCGATCACCGACCCCATTTGGCGGTTGCCGCTCTGGGATGCCTATGACGAGATGCTTAAGAGCGACATCGCCGATCTTGCCAATGCGGCAGGCGGTTCTCCCATGGCCGGCGCGATTGTAGCTGCAATGTTCCTGGAGCGTTTCGTTCCGGCAGACACGCCTTGGGCGCATTTCGATACCTATGCTTGGCGGGATGCTGCCAAACCGGGACGTCCAAAAGGCGGTGAGGCCCTGGGATTGAGAGCGGCTTTTACAGCACTAACAGCGCGTTATCGGCCGTCTTAAAGGCGCTCTCTCTAGAATTTCTGGTCTTATTCTCAAGCTGATCTGCAACATTTCGCGCTCTGGCCGGTTTACTTCGCGATCAAACGTCGGACTGGAGAGAGTGCCGCAATGGGCGACGAATCACTGGCTGGCTGGATGCGGGCGCTGATTGCGTATGTGCGATCAGGCGAGCCGGATCTAACCAATCGCCAGATGGGCTTGCTCATGCTGGTCTATCTCACGCCCGGCCCGCACACGGTGCGCGGTCTCGCGAAGGTCCTCGGGGTCTCCAAACCCGTCGTGACGCGCGCCTTGAACACTCTCGGAGCACTCGGCTATCTGCGCCGTGAAAGAGACCAAGACGATCGCCGAAACGTGTTCGTCGTCCGGACCAGCAGTGGGGCTGATTTTCTTGAAGGGTTCAAACGAAACCTCCGCGAAAGCGACCGCGTCGCCGCGCAACACCGGCCCGTCATCGGTCAGCAGCAGCCCGCCTTCGCCCACCGCTAAGCAATTCGCACTTAGCGGGCCGTCGCTTCGGCCCGATCCCCGCTATCATGCATACCGACCTGATCTCGCTGACGTCGCTCTGGCGAACGAAGTAATCGCATCGCATTATGCAGACGCGGTGGCCAGGAAAGTGGTGGCCGGCACGCTTCTGAGGTCAGCGGCATCGGAAAGCGCCGAGGAACTCGCTCTCATGGAGCCGGACGACGATTTCAGCATGCTCGATGACACGCTCGGCTGGGCCTGGGGCTATGCAGGCCGTGACCGGCTCGTCGGGTACGTGCGCTCGGACGCTCTGGCCTAGTTACATTTCTCCGCGCTGCCGGCGAATCTGATACCAGCGCTGGACGTTCGCTTGGTGCTGTTGAAATGTGTCGGCGAAAACGTGACCGCCTGTACCGTCAGCCACGAAGTAAATTGCCTTTGTATCCGCGGGGTCCAGGACCGCGACAAGGCTTTCCCGTCCAGGATTGGCAATAGGACCGATCGGTAGGCCGGCCCGGCGATAGGTATTGTAGCCTGTCTCAGCCATCAGCTCCGATCGATTTATGCGACGGCCCAGCGGTTTCCCTCTGGTAATGGGGTAGATGACCGTAGGATCGGCATCGAGTTTCATCCCCATGCGGAGGCGGTTGCAATACACACCCGCGACCATCCGGCGTTCGGACGCTTTTCCCGTTTCCTTCTCGACGATGGATGCAAGAACAACTGCCGCTTCTCGCGTCGTCACCGGGCATCTTCCGCTATTCTTGGGCCACAGCTGATCGAGGGTCTTCTTCATTGCAGCCTGCATCCGCTTCGCGACGGCGGCGCGTTGTTCGCCCCGTTCAAAGCTGTAGCTGTCGGGAAGCACCGAGCCCTCGGCAATCGACGGCGTCGGACCGGTCAGGAGCTTGTTCGCCGCCAATCGCTCCTCGACCAGGATCGAGGGCATTCCCTCAGTGACCGTGACGAGGCGCTGCACCGGTCGGCCATGCTGGAGCAGATCGACGATGCTTGCAGCGCTAGCTCCCTTTGGGACCTCGAATTCGCCAGCCTGGATCGGCTCCGACGAAGCGAACAGGCGCACTCCTACCCTGAAGATCTGGGAGGACCTGATCACTCCACTCCGTTCGAGCGGAATGGAAATGGCAGCGAGGGAGCTGCCTTCGGGGACGACTATCGTGGTGGGCCGCTCGGCGGGGCCAGGCCCATACCAAGACCAAAGTACCGCCAGAAGCGGCACGCCAAGAACGATCAAAATCCCCAGCGCCGTCCGGCGCCAGAGGGAACGCATCATACAGCCTTCATAATGAGCGAGGCGTTGGTGCCGCCAAAGCCGAAGCTGTTGTTCAGCACCGCCCGCACCGTCCGCTCCTTCGCCTTGTGAGGAACGAGGTCGACCCCGGACGTCCCTTCACTGGGATTGTCCAGGTTGAGCGTTGGGGGAACGATCTGGTCCCGGAGCGCCAGGATACAGAAGATGCTCTCGACTGCTCCTGCGCCGCCGAGCAGGTGGCCAATGGCAGACTTGGTCGAGCTCATCGAAAGACTGCCGATCGCATTGCCGAACAACTTCCGGACAGCCCCAAGCTCGAGCTCGTCGCCAAGCGGCGTGGAGGTCCCGTGCGCGTTGATATAGTCGATGTCCGACGGCTGCAGTCCCGATTTGCGGAGCGCCATTTCCATAGAGCGATAGGCGCCTGACCCTTCCGGATGCGGCGCGGTCACATGGTGCGCATCGCCGGAGAGGCCGTAGCCGACGACCTCGGCGTAAATCTTGGCTCCGCGCGCCTTCGCGTGCTCATATTCCTCAAGCACGACAACGCCTGCACCCTCGCCCATGACGAAACCATCACGGTCCTTGTCGTACGGCCGGCTGGCCTTCTCTGGTTGATCGTTGAAATTGGTCGAGAGCGCCCGCGCTTGTGCGAAGCCCGCGATCCCGATCGGGCAGATCGTCGCTTCCGCACCGCCGGCGAGCATGATGTCCGCGTCGTCCATCGCGATCATCCGAGCAGCGTCACCGATCGAATGCGCTCCGGTCGAGCAGGCCGTGACCACTGCATGGTTCGGACCCATCAGGCCGTACTTGATCGAAACCTGCCCGGAGATGAGGTTGATCAGCCGACCATGGACGAAGTGGGGACTGACGCGTCCAGGACCGTTCTGGAAGAGATTGACGCTTTCCTTCTCGATCCCAGGCAGTCCGCCAATGCCCGAACCGATCGAAACGCCCGCGCGAAACTTGGTCGCCTCGTCCATGTCCGTGAGGCCCGCATCCTCGATCGCCTGACCAGCAGCATCGATCCCGAAGACGATGAACGGGTCGACCTGGCGCTGGATCTTGAAGTCCACGCGCTTATTCGGATCGAAGCCATATTCGTGATCAGCCGGCTTCACCTCGCAGGCGATGCGGCATTTCTGGTCGCTGGCATCGAATTTCGTAATCGGCCCGGCACCGCTCTTGCTCGCCAGGATGTTCTTCCAGCTCGTCTCGACGTCGGAGCCCAAGGGCGTCACGAGGCCAAGTCCAGTCACCACGACACGGCGCATGCTGTCACTCCAAATACAACAGGCCCAAGCCCTGTAGGGGCTGAGCCTGTCGAAGTCTTGCAATCTTACGATGCCCCGAAATCACGGGGCAGCCCTTCGACACGCTCAGGGCCGAGCCAAATCAGCCCTTGTTCTGATCGATATATTCGATCGCGTCGCGGACGGTCGTGATTTTCTCGGCTGCATCGTCCGGAATCTCGACGCCGAACTCTTCCTCAAACGCCATCACCAGTTCGACGATGTCGAGGCTGTCGGCCCCCAGATCGTCGATGAAGCTCGCGTCCTCGGTGACCTTTTCCTGTTCAACACCAAGATGTTCGACGACGATCTTCTTCACCCGATCGGCAGTCTCGCTCATGGAAGCTTCCTCCGTTTTGTCTTAATTTGGGCCTGCCCTAGCTCCGCAGTCGTCGCCCGGCAAGTAGGCCGCGCCTTGTCATCGCACACGCAGCAAAGCAATCGGGAAACCATGGATCGCAACAACGTGTCGCGTCCGCTCACCACTGGCGAGATCGAACTTGCCCGATCTGTCTTCGGTGACGCGATTGACTATCCGAGCGTTCGAATGGTTCGCCGCAGGTGGTGGCCCTTCCAGCCGCGCAGCGTCGCTATGGCGCCAATGGGCAATATCCATTTCCATCCGCGCTCCGACCTTTGGTCTGAGGACTTTGGTCGCGAGCCACTGCATCGTCAGGGTCTCTTCATCCATGAGTTGACGCACGTCTGGCAATCCCAGACCCGCGGCCGCTTCTATCTTCCGCTGATGCGCCACCCTTTCTGCCGCTATTCCTATCAGCTCGAAGACGGACGACCCTTCGAAGACTACGGGATCGAACAGCAGGCAGAAATCGTCCGCCACCGCTTCCTCGCCGACCGAGGGCGAAAACCGCCGGTGTGTCCTTCGAGCGACTTGCTTCCGTTTTCCTAGGAAACTTACCCGTCACCGCAGTGCAACATAGCGGCCAGAAAGCTGCACGAACTCGCTGCGATGCCTTCGCAAGGGCGGCCGTTCCGAATATCTCAAGTTCGTTACGCGCAAAGAACATAGGGGGAAATCATGCGCAGTTCGGCTTTCCTGCTGATCGGCACCGCCACCGTCGCACTTGCAACTCCAGCCTACGCACAGACGGAACAGGAGCAGGCTGCGCAGGCCGCCAACCCGCCCCAGGCAACGCAAGCGACGGGCGCGGACATCATCGTTACGGCAACGAAGCGCGCCACGAGGGTGCAGGACGTACCGTTCTCGATCAACGCGCAAACCCAGGAGGACATCGAGCGGGCGCACGCCCAGTCGCTCGAGGACATCGCTCGCAACGTTGCGAGTCTAACAGTCCAGAACCTCGGGCCCGGCCAAAGTCAGGTATCGGTGCGCGGCGTCTCTGCCGGTCAGATTGCTCGCGACCAACCGGGCGTGAAGGAACAGGTCGGCGTCTACCTCGACGAAAGTATCGCGTCGCTTTCGCTCTTCACCCCCGACTTCGATCTCTTCGATCTGAACCGCGTCGAGACTCTGCGCGGACCGCAGGGTACTCTGTTCGGTTCGGGTTCGGTCGGCGGAACGCTGCGCTACATCACCAACCAGCCCAATCTCAATGGAGTTGAAGGCGCCGTCGAGGGTGACGTCAACTTCCTGAAGGATGGGAGTGCCGGCTATTCGCTGAGAGGTGCGATCAACGTACCTCTGGCCCCGATCGCAGCTCTGCGCGTCGTCGGCTACGGCACGCACTTCGGCGGCTTCATCGACTCGGTCGGTCCGTACTTCAAGAAAAACGTCAATGACGGCAGCCGTATCGGCACGCGCGTCTCGCTGCTCTTCGAGCCGACGCCGGAACTGAAGATCACGCCTCGGTTCGTTTATCAGAAGGTGGAGGCCGGAGGCTTCAACCGCGAGGACCACTACATCATCTTCGATAATGAGTTCACATCATCGGGCGGCACGCTCGACAGGCGCGAGCAGTATTTGCTCTTCCGCGAGAAGTTCAGCGACAAGACGAAGCTCGGCGATCTGGTCGTCAGCTACGACTTCGGCCCTGCGGAACTGACCAGCGTCACCAGCTATCTGAAGCGCGACATCCTGGTCAGCCGCGATGCTTCGGCACTCAGCGATTCCATCTTCGTCAGCTTCGGCAATCAATTCCTGAATGCACATGATGACGTCGACGACACGCTGGATACGGTAGCGGATCCGATCCGGTCTGCGGCGATCCTCGCCCATGCGGCAAACCCGTCCAACCTTCGTGACACCACCGACCTCAAGCAGTTCACTCAGGAGCTGAGGCTTGCTTCGACGGGGTCAGGGCCGTTCCAGTGGGTTGTCGGCGGCTTCTTCTCGAACGTCGATCGCAAGTACCAGCAGGTCCTGCCGACGCCCGGATCGGATGACGTCGGCGACCTGTATCTCGCCGAGCTTTGCTTCGATTATGTCCTTCCGGACAATGCCACTTGCGCGACGAACGATCCAAACCCTGCCAATCGCGTGCCCTACACGGCCGCTGATCTCAGGAACGGGTACGGACCGGACTCGCCGTACAATGCGGCTCTGCCCTACAAAATCCATCAGCGAGCGCTGTTCGGAGAAGGCAGCTACAAGTTCGGTCAGTTCAAACTGACCGCTGGCGCCCGCTGGTACAAATTCAACGAAAAGCGCGACTTCGTTTCCGGCGGCTATTTCTCCGATGGCAATACGAACCTCGGCGACAAGACCAGCTCGAACGGCATCTCACCGCGTTTCATTGCGAGTTGGGAGCCGAACAGCAATCTCAGCGTGAACATCCAGGCCGCCAAGGGCTTCCGCCTCGGAGGCGTCAACGATCCGCTGAACCGGCCGCTCTGCACGCCTGAAGATCTCACGATCTTCGACGGTTACGGCACCTACGACGATGAAACGCTGTGGAACTATGAAGCCGGCGTAAAATATTCGAAGCACGGCTTCACCTTTAATTCGGCGATCTTCCACAACGAGATTCGTGACCTGCAGGTGACCTTGACCGCCGGAAGCTGCTCGTCACGCGTCGTGTTCAACGTGCCGAAGGCGCACTCGACGGGTATCGAAGCCGAGTTCTCGGCGCATCCGCTGCCGGGCCTCGAGTTTTCGCTCTCCGGCAACTACCAGAGCGCCAAGTTCGACTCGACCGTTCTGACCGGTGCTGGCGCCGTCCTCGGTGGGATCGAAGAGGGCAACCGCCTTCCGACCGTGCCCAAGTTCCAGCTTTCGGGCAGCGCCACCTATGGCACGCGCCTCAGCTCCAATTCGGACTGGTCGGTAACGGCAGGCGTTCAGCATATCGGCAATCGCTTCGGCGAACCGGCTGACCAGGTTCCGGGTGCCGGCTTCGTTGGAAACGCCATTTATTTCGATCCGGCCACCGGCGCGAACAGCCCGGGCGTAGCGGTCGACTTCGGCTCGCTTCGCCTGCCGGCGTACACGATCGCGAATTTGTCGGCCGGCGTTCAGTGGGACAGCGGCTTCGATGTCTCTGTCTACATCAAGAACCTGTTCGACGAGAATCCGAAGCTCGCAATCGACCGCGAACGCGGCCTTCGCGCACGCTTTGGCTATCTGGTCGGGCAACCGCGGACGATCGGCCTGACAGCCCGGTACAAGTTCTTCGCAGCGCCTGCTATTGCCGCACCGCCGCCTCCGCCACCACCGCCTCCGCCGCCTCCGGCGACGCAGACCTGCGCCGACGGATCGACGATCCTGGCGACGGATGCCTGCCCGGCTCCGCCGCCTCCGCCTCCTCCGCCACCGCCTGCGCCGGAACGCGGCTAAAGCAATGAGTCTTGACGTGACGCGCCGCTCGCTCCTTCGTGGAGCGGGCGGCGCAGCCGTCTTGGCAGGAAGCAGCGGCGTGGCAGCGCAGGGTTCGAAGGAACATATCCTTGTCGTCGGAGCCGGCGTCTTCGGCTCCTGGACCGCGCATCATTTGCAGAATGCGGGTCACCGGGTAACGCTGATCGATGCGTGGGGAGCATCTCACAGCCGTGCATCGTCGGGCGGCGAATCCCGGCTGACTCGCGCCGGATACGGCCGCGACGCAATCTACACGCGATTCGCAACCGACAGCCTGCCGCAATGGCAGGCGCTCAGCGCCGTCTCCGGCTTACCGATCCTTCATCAATGCGGTGTCGTCTTCTTTGGCGCCGTCGAAGACGATTATTTCCGCGGGAGCATGGACGTACACCGCGAGCTCGGCCTGCCGTTCGAGCGTCTCGGACGTAGCGCGATGCAGTCGCGCTTCCCCGTGATCGATTTCGACGGGGTCGAAGTCGGTTTCTTCGAGCCGAAGTTCGGTGCGCTGATGGCACGCCGCTCCGTACAGACGCTCGTCGACCGCTTCGTTCGTTCAGGAGGCGAATATCGGCGCGGCTTCGCATTGCCGGTGAATGGAAGCGGCAAGCTCGACGCCATAAGGCTCCAATCTGGCGAGACACTCTCAGCTGACCGCTTTGTCTTCGCACTTGGGCCATGGCTACCCAAGATTTTCCCCAGCGTCCTCGGCAAGAAAATTTTCGCGACGCGGCAGGAAGTCTTCTACTTCGCGACGCCCGCCGGCGATCGCCGCTTCCTGCCCGACGCCATGCCGGGCTGGGCAGACTTTAACGCAGGCGACATCTTCTACGGCTTTCCGGACCTTGAGAACCGCGGAGTGAAGTTCGCCCATGACCAGCACGGCGTTTTGGTCGACCCCGACACGCAGGACCGCCGTCCAACGCAGGCAGCAATCGACGAGATCATCGCCTTTCGCGATCGCCGCTTCCCCGCGCTAAGGGGGGCTCAGCTCACCGGCGCCGAAGTCTGCCAGTATGAGAATAGCTCGAACGGCGACTTCCTGATCGACTTGCACCCCCAGCTCGAAAACGTGCTTCTGGTGGGCGGCGGATCAGGGCACGGCTTCAAGCATGGGCCGGAGGTGGGCCGCTACGCAGCCTCGCGTCTTTTCGGAGCCGCGAAGGAGGAACCGCGCTTCAGCCTGTCGACAAAGGGCGAAACGCAGCACCGCGAAGTCCATTAGGGCTTGCGCGCCACTCCGACGAGTGCAGGCCGCAACAAGCGATCCTTGAGCATGTAGCCCGGCTGCATTTCCTGAACGATCGTCCCCGGCTCGACGTCCGCGGTCGGCACTTCCATCATGGCCTGATGCTTATGCGGGTCGAGCGCCTCGCCCATCGCTTCCACCCTGGTGATTCCGTGACGGGTGAAAACCTGGTCCAGCTCGCGCGAGGTGGACTCAATACCGGCGAGGAAGTTGCTCGCTACCTTGTCGCCACGAAGCTCCTCGGTGACGGCGTCGAGAGCACGCTCCAGGTGATCCTTGATCGCCAGCATGTCTCGCGCGAACTGCGTCGTTGCGTAATTGGCAGCCTGAGTCTTCTCGGTCTCCAGCCGGCGGCGGACGTTCTGGATCTCGGCCGCAGCGTAAAGAGCTTTGTTGTTCGCTTCCTCCAGCTGCCGTTCGAGCTCCGCGATGCGGTCGTGCTCGGCCACTTCGGGCGAGCCTTCGGCGGTTTCCCGGCGGATTTCCTCCGCCTCTTCTTCCAGTCTGTCTTCGTTCTCGATCATGCCATCAGTCTCGTAAGGGCCTTCGCGGTGAAGTCTACCATTGGGATTACGCGGGCGTAGTTCAACCGCGTAGGGCCGATGACGCCGACAACGCCAACGACCTCGCCCTGGCTCCCGCGATAGGGTGCGGCGATCACGGAAGAGCCCGAAAGAGCGAACATCCGGTTCTCACTGCCGATGAAGATGCGGCACCCCGGAGCGTCACGAGCCTCGCCCAGCAGGCGGGCGATTTCCTGGCGATCTTCCAATTCTTCCAAAAGGCTGCGCACCCGTTCCAGATCCAGGGCTGTGCTCTCGTCGATTAGATTAGCCTGGCCGCGAACGATCAGCACGGGCCGATGCGCATGGTCCTCGGTCCATGCCGCAAGCCCGGAGGCGACAAGCTGGGCCGCTGCTCGATCAAGAGCCTCACGATGATCGCGGATCTCGGCAAGCAATCGAGACTGGGCCTCGGCAAGGGTCATGCCGGACAGCCGCGCATTGATGAAGTTGGCGACCTCGATGAGTGCTTGTGGGGTCGTTGCTCCGTCGAGCGTCAATACCCGATTCTCGACCGCCCCGTCGGCGCCGACCAGGACTGCAAGCGCGCGCGTCTCACTCAACGGCACGAAGTTCAATTGCTTGAGGCGCATTTCCTGCTTCGGAGCAAGCACAACGCCGGCTGCTTGCGACAAACCCGACAGCGCTGCCGAAGCGGCCGCCAATGCGTCCTCGATCGGTTGGTCCCTTGTGATCTGCCGTTCGATCACGGCCCGCTCTCCCGGGTCGGGGGCAGCGACCTGCATGATCCCGTCGACGAACAGCCTCAGGCCGTTCTCGGTGGGAATACGGCCAGCGGACGTGTGCGGGTGCGTCAGGAGGCCCCGCTCCTCCAGCTCCTGCATTACGCCGCGGATCGAGGCCGGCGAGAGATTGATGGTCGACGTCAGCGCCTTCGATCCGACCGGCAGCCCGCGATCGAGGTAGGCTTCGACAACGCGGCCGAAGATGTCGCGCATCCGTTCGGAGAGTTCAGCGATATGCTCGGCCATATGCTCCAGCATCTAGGATTGCGGTCCCGCCCGGTCTAGGGGAGCGCCCACACCAGTATCAGGAGATCATGAATGCGCCCGAGCGGCCGCACACCCGACCAGATGCGACAGCTGAATTTCGAACCCGCCTTCACGCGCCATGCTGAGGGCTCATGTCTGGTCTCGTTCGGCGACACTCGCGTACTTGTCACCGCTTCGGTCGAAGAGAAGGTCCCGCCCTTCCTTCGTGGCAAAGGCCAGGGCTGGGTCACCGCCGAATATGGGATGCTTCCGCGTGCCACGCACACGCGCGGCAATCGGGAGGCGGCAAAGGGCAAGCAGTCGGGCCGCACTCAGGAAATCCAGCGGCTGATCGGCCGCAGCCTCCGTGCAGTCGTTGACCTGCCGAAGCTCGGCGAACGACAGATCATCGTCGACTGCGACGTGATCCAGGCCGATGGCGGCACTCGCACGGCTGCTATCTCCGGCGCGTGGGTGGCGCTACGCATCGCCGTCAACAAGCTGCTCGACGCCAAGGCGCTCGCCGTCGACCCGATCCGCACGCAAGTCGCAGCGGTCAGCTGCGGTATCCATCAGGGAACCGCCGTGCTCGATCTTGATTACGACGAGGATAGCCAGGCCGGCTGCGATGGAAACTTCGTATTGACGGCTGACGGTTCGATCGTTGAGGCGCAGGTGACGGCGGAAGGCGAATGCTATGACGAGGAAGGTCTATTGAGGCTGCTTCGGTTGGCGCGCATTGGTTGCGGCGAGATCTTCGAGGCCCAGAGGAAGGCCGTGGGCCAATGAGACCTATCGGCGACAAGCTGGTCATCGCGACGCACAATCCGGGCAAGCTGCGTGAGATCGCCGCTCTTATCGAGCCGCTGGGCATCAAATGCGTCAGCGCGAAGGAACTCGATCTTCCCGAGCCCGACGAGATCGGCAACACCTTCGTCGATAATGCCGACCTTAAGGCTCGTGAGGCAGCCGATCTGTCAGGCTTGCCGGCGCTCGCCGACGACAGCGGCCTCTGCGTCGATGCCCTTCACGGTTCGCCCGGCATCTTCTCAGCTCGCTGGGCTGAGGATGCCGACGGCAATCGCGACTGGATGCGCGCGATGGAGCGTGTTTGGCGCGAAACGGAGGCGACCGAGCCCGACGCTGCACCCGCAGCGCATTTCGTCTGCGCGCTGGCGATCGCCTGGCCGAACGACGGGCAGGCCGAAAACTTCGAAGGCCGCGTCGACGGCACGCTCACCTGGCCGCCGCGCGGCGACAAAGGCTTCGGTTACGATCCCATCTTTGTCCCGGTTGGCCATGACGTAACGTTTGGCGAGATGGAGCCAACCAACAAGCATCGCATGAGCCACCGGGCTGAGGCCTTCCGGAGGCTTGTGGCTGCATTGCGCTAAGGCCCTGTCCTACGCGGGACTTTTTCGATAGCCGTTCACGCCATGTCCGGGCCGAGCTTGAGTTTGACGAAATCGGACTCCGAAAACATCGCCGTCACTGCGAACATTCGGAACATTCGGAGCCCCGAAGATGCTTTGGCGCTCTACGTCCATTGGCCGTTCTGCATCAGCAAATGTCCCTACTGCGACTTCAACAGCCACGTTCGCTCCAACATTGATCAGGACGAATGGCGTAAGGCGCTGCTGACGGACCTCGCGCATGAGGCGCGCATCCTTCAGGGCCGACAACTAACGTCCATTTTCTTCGGCGGCGGGACGCCGTCGCTGATGGAGCCATCGACCGCAGCAGCGATCATCGATGGGGCTCGAGCGAACTGGAATGCTGCCGATGACCTCGAAATCACATTGGAGGCCAATCCGAACTCGGTTGAGTCCGCCCGGTTCGCCGATCTCGCCGCCGCTGGCGTGAATCGTCTGTCGCTCGGCCTGCAAAGCTTCGACGATGCGAATCTCGCGTTCCTCGGCAGGGCTCACTCCGCAGCAGAGGGGCAGCAAGCGCTGGAGATCGCTCAGAAGCATTTTGGACGCGTCAGCTTCGACCTGATCTACGCATTGCCGTGCGATACCGGGGCAAGCTGGTCGGCGAACCTCGATCGAGCTTTATCGCTCGGAACATCGCATCTCTCGCTCTACCAGCTCACGATCGAGCCGGGCACGCGCTTTGCTTCGATGGTCGCGAAGCACGAGTTCGATCCGCTCGACAGCGATACTGCGGCCAGCCTCTATGAGCTGACCTCCGAGATGACTGCGGCCAGCGGGATGCCGGGCTACGAGATTAGCAATTATGCCCGCCCGGGCGATGAGAGCCGCCATAACCTGACCTACTGGCGCTATGCTGATTATGCCGGCGTCGGTCCGGGAGCGCATGGGCGGCGGCTCGGAATGCGTACCGTCCGGCATCGCAAGCCCGAAAATTTCCTTTCTGGCGTGCGCCGAAACGGCCACGGCATTGTGGAGGAGGAGCCGTTGACCGCACGCGAAGCATCTGACGAAGCTCTCGTCATGGGCTTGCGGCTGTCAGAAGGCATCGACGTAGCAGCCGTGGAGCAGCGTTTCGCCGTTCCCGTTGTGAATTGGTCGGCCGTAGAGCATCACTCTAATACTGGACTTCTCGAATTCGACGGAGGCCGCATCCGCGCAACACCACAAGGAAGACTGGTTCTTGACAGCCTGCTTGCTGCAATCGCCGCCTGATACTTACTGGGGGGTCGTTTCCATGGAGTAGCGGTCCGCCGCTGATGCTACGAAATCATCAATCTGCAGCCCTGCGTCGGACTCCGACTGCTTCTTCGACACCTTGTTCTTGGAATCGAAAGCCCACATCGCGGATTTGAAATTGGTTTCCTGCACCGCGCACTGCTGGTGAGCAAAGACACTGAAACCGTCGGCAGCCACTTTCTGCTTCTTCGCTTCTTCAACGGCTCCGTGGAGGCACGTCCTCAAAGTCGTGCGCGCACTGTCGGCGCCGCTGCTTTGAAAGGCCGCCGCATAAATCGAAGACGCAACCAACAACCCAATCATGACCCCTCTCCCCAAAAGAGTCGAACGAGCAGAGCATGACTCCATTTGCATGCCATTGGAAGTAGGGGATTTATTGAGCGAGATCAGGAGCTTGTTGCAGCTTCCGCGCCTTCAATGCCATTGAGCGGGCGAACATGGATCACCAGCCCCTCCCGCCCGGCCTCTACATCGTCGCGACACCCATCGGGAATCTGGGCGATTTGAGCCCACGCGCGGCCGAGACATTGCGCCGCGCGGACCTCGTTCTCGCGGAAGACAAGAGGGTCACGGCGAAGCTGCTCGCGCATGCCAACGCCAAGGCGCCGATGGCCAATTACAACGACTATACGAGCGAGGCTGAGCGCCAAAGGATCCTCGGTCGTCTCGCCAGTGAAGCCGTCGCGCTCGTGAGCGACGCCGGAACGCCGCTCATCTCGGACCCCGGCTACAAGCTCGTGCGTGCCGCGCGAGAAGCCGGGCATAACGTTTTCACGATCCCCGGCCCCTCCGCAGTGGTCGCTGCGCTCACGCTGGCCGGCCTGCCGACCGATCGCTTCCTGTTTGCGGGCTTCCTCCCATCCAAGGCGAAGGCGCGGGCGGATGCGATTGCCGAGCTTGCGGGCGTCCGCGCGAGCCTTGTCTTTTACGAGACCGGTCCGCGCCTCGGGGAAGCTCTTTCGGCCCTCGCCGACGTGCTGGGCCCGCGCGATGCTGCGGTCGTTCGGGAGATCACCAAGCTGCACGAAGAGACAGTGACGGGCTCGCTGCCGGAACTCGCTCAACGATATGCGGACCTAGCACCGAAGGGCGAGATCGTGATCGTAGTGGGCCCGCCCGCGGAAGAAGCGGAAGCGAGCGATGCTGAGTTGATCGCAGCGCTCGATGAAGCCCTGAAGACCATGTCGCCTTCACGCGCAGCTGCGGATGTGGCCCTACGACTGAATGTCGTTCGAAAGCGCGCATATGCGCTGGCACTGGAACGCTCCGGTAATTGAACCGCAAGGCTGCCGAAAAGCGCGGTCGAGGCGCGGAGAACCTCGCATGTTGGTGGTTGCGACTGCATGGCTGGCGCATCCTCGCGAGGCGTGCCCGAGTGCCCGGTGGCGAGGTGGACATTATCGCTCGCCGCCGACGGATTTTGGCTTTTGTCGAGGTGAAGGCGCGCTCGACGAGTGAGGCCGCGTCCATGTCGCTCGACGCCTGGCGACTGCGGCGCGTCGTTAGCGCCGCAGAACGCCTAGCGCCGAGGTACCTGCAGCCCGGCGACGACCTGCGCATCGATGCGATCTTCATCGTCCCGCGCCGTCTTCCACGTCATATGACGAACGTCTGGCAAGGGTGACAAAGCCATGCCCCTCGCCTACCCGCTCGACATGAGCCTTCGCGTTGCAGTGCAGATGGATCCCTTGGAGAAGATCAACATCTCCGGCGATTCCACCTTCGCGATCATGCTCGGTGCGCAGGCGCGCGGTCACAAGCTCTACCATTATCTCGCGGAAGACCTGACTTGGCAGGACGGCCGCCTCTACGCCGGCGTACGCGAAGTGACGGTTCAGCCAGTTGCCGGG
>Ga0207644_10001045_pt1 | contig 17746 bp, 20 predicted proteins | sample KBSS73metaG_FD_184326 | JGI IMG/M metagenome (GOLD analysis project Ga0207644, IMG submission 184326) | Switchgrass rhizosphere microbial communities from Kellogg Biological Station, Michigan, USA - KBS S7-3 metaG (SPAdes) (version 2) | ecosystem: Host-associated > Plants > Roots > Rhizosphere... | reverse complement strand
GGTCAGCCCGTTAATACTGAAAGTTAGCTGGGAGGTGCTCCTGACGCCGGCCACCTATGTCGTCGTGGGCTGGCTGAAGCGCAAGGAAGGCGTGGACGTCTACGACGTCGGCACGGACTTCACGCCGTTCGCGGTTGCCGATTAGGCGTTTACTGTTTCCAATAGGCCTTCAAACAGGCGCCTTCCGTCCGTGCCGCCGTGCGCTGGCTCGATCACGCGCTCCGGGTGCGGCATGAGCCCAAGGACATTGCCGGCATCGTTGAGGATCCCAGCGATGTTGCGGGCCGAGCCGTTGCACGGTTCGATGTAGCGGAAGGCGACTCGGCCCTCGCCCTCGAGCCGGTCGAGCGTCGTCTCGTCAGCCTGGTAATTTCCGTCATGATGGGCGACGGGGAAGACGATCTCCTCGCCGGAATCATATTGAGCTGTGAAGAGGCTCTGGCTGTTCTCGACGCGCAGGGGAACAGGTCGGCAAATAAAGCTGAGGCCGGCGTTACGCATCAGGGCACCAGGGAGCATCCCCGCCTCAGTCAGGACCTGGAAGCCGTTGCAGATGCCGATCACCGGCACGCCCCGCGACGCCGCGTCCCTGACTGCCTGCATCACGGGCGAGCGGGCTGCCATCGCGCCAGAACGGAGATAATCGCCATAGGAAAAGCCGCCGGGGACACCGATGAATTCCACGCCGTCCGGGAGTTCGCTTTCCCTGTGCCAGACCATCGCCGGCTTGCGGCCCGTGACCTCTTCCAGCGCAACGGCGAGGTCGCGGTCGCAGTTGGACCCGGGGAAGACGATGACGGCGCTTTTCATGCGTTCTCCAGCCGCTCGATCCGGAAATTCTCGATGACGGTATTCGCAAGCAACTTGCGGCACATCTCTTCGATGTCGGAATTGCTGGTGCCGTCGGCAAGGTCGAGCTCGATGAGCTTGCCCGCGCGTACGTCTTTGACGCCCTTGAACCCGAGGCCGTCGAGCGCATGCTGGATCGCCTTGCCTTGCGGGTCGAGGACCCCGTTCTTGAGGGTGATGAAGACGCGGGCTTTCATGGGCTTGCTGACCTCAATTCGGTAGGTGCCGCCCCTATGGCTACCCTGCTGGAAAGGGGCAAGCTTTACACTCTGTTTACCTTGACGGTGGAAAATGGGCCATTCGCCGGTCAGTTCTTCACCGGCGCGGGAGGAGTTCCAAATGGTCGGCGGAATTGCGATCGCGATGTTCGTTGCCTTGGTCGGCTGGGGCGGCAAATATTTCGGCTGGACCGATCCGGACGGAAAGGTGCAGCTCGCGCTGATCACCTCGTTCATCCTTGGCATCATCGGCGGCTTCAAGTCACGCGGCTAGCTCACCCAGACGCCGACCAGCGCGGCAAGTGCGACCATCAGTAGAAGCAAGTTCATCGGCACGAGCAACGCGCGCGGGAGCGGCCGGATGTCCGGTGCGGCGGCCTTGTCGATGCCGTGGAGCTCCCGCCAGATTGCGGCAACGAGACAGAAACCGGCGAAAACAATCAGCACCGATCCGCTGAGCTTGCCTGCCCAGTCGGGGAGGATGTCCTTGCCAAGCGCCCGCGCGCCAATGCCGCCGGCGAGCGCCGCAAGGGCGGTTCGCACCCACGCCGCATAGGTCCGCTCGGCGGCAAGCAACGACCGATCGCTGGCGAGGACCGTGCGCCTGTCGGCGCTGTCCATCAGCTCCGCGGTGCTCGCTTCGACCGCCCTCGCGCTGCGCTTGATGGCTGCCGTCTGCTTCCTGAGATCCTGGGCCTTGGGCGGGATTGGTTCGTTCATGGTCAATAACCGCTGAGCTCGGCGACCCGGTTGCGGTGGTAGTAGACATCGCCGAACAGCTCCCCGAGAACCGCCGCGCGCTTCATGAAGAGACCGATGTCATGCTCGTCCGTCATGCCGATGCCGCCGTGCATCTGCACGCTTTCGCGCACGGCAAGGTTCGCGACGCCCGCGGCCTTGGCCTTGGCGACGGAAACGTAGAGTTCCGCCTCCTCGTCGCCGCTGTCGAGCAGCTGTGCAGCCTTGAACGCGGCAGCACGCGCGATCTCGATTTCCGTATAGAGATGTGCAGCGCGGTGCTGGAGCGACTGAAACTCGCCGATGAGCCTGCCGAACTGCTTGCGCTGGCGAAGATAGTCGAGCGTCATTGCCGTTGCGCCCGAGGCGATGCCGACGAGTTCGGCCGCTGCGCCGGCTCGGCCGGCACCGAGTGCGCGTTGGAGCGGCTGCCAGCCGGCGTCGACGTCACCAATGACAGCATCGGCGTCGATCTCGACGTTATCGAAGCTAAGCCGCGCAGCTTTCGAGCTGTCGACGAGCGCAACATTCTCCACCTTGAGCCCGACAGCATCCCTTGAGACGGCGAACAGCGTCAAACCCTCTTTCCCGCCGGCCGAGCCGTCGGTGCGCGCGAGCGTGACGATCATGTCCGCCGAGGCTCCCTGCACAACGAATTGCTTGGCGCCGTTAAGGACAAACCCGTTGCCCTGCCGCCTCGCCTCAATTGCCGTCTGCTCCGGCGCGTGACGCGGACCTTCGTCAATGGCAACCGCAAGCACAGCCTCGCCCGAGAGGATCAAGGGATACCAGCGCTCCGCATGCTGTGTGCCCTCGATCGCCCTCGCGGCAACGACAGCGCTCGCGAGGAACGGCGAGGGCGTCAGGTTTCGACCGATTTCCTCGAGGACGAGCGCTGCCTCGGTCGCGCCAAGACCAAGCCCGCCATGGCTTTGCGGGATGCCGATGCCGGTGAGGCCAAGCTCTGCGAACTGCTTCCACAGGTCATGGCCGAAGCCATCCTTACAGCCGATCTCGCGCCAGTGTCGGAGCTGCGTTGCGATTCCGCCCTCCCGGGCGAGAAAGCTCGCCGCGGTTTCCTGCAGCATTTTCTGGTCGTCGGTGAGCAGGCTCATGCGTCAGGTTCCGGGCAGGCGCAGGATGTGCTTGGCGACGATGTTGAGCTGGATCTCACTCGTCCCGCCTTCGATCGAGTTGCCCTTGGAACGGAGCCACGCCCGGGCGGCGCTGCCGCCGCGGGAGCGCTCGCTGTCCCATTCGAGAGCGTCACTGCCCCCGCCGGCCATAGCGAGTTCGTTTCGGCGCTTGTTGAGCTCGGTGCCGGCATATTTCATCATTGAGGGCGACGCGGGATGCGCTTCGCCCGCCTTCCACATCGCTGCAAACCGTTCGTTCATCGCCGCGAAGGCCAGGGCGTCGACGTCGAACTCGGCGATCTCCGCGCGGAGCAGCGGTTCGGACGGCCTTACAACGGGTCCGAGGGTCACGCTGGTGCCGCCGGTACCAAGGCCCATGCCAGCTATCATCTCGCGCTCGTGGCCGAGCAGGTATTTCGCGACGTCCCAGCCCTTGTTCACCTCCCCGACGATCTGTTCCTTCGGGACCTTCACGTCATCGAAAAAGGTCTCGCAGAAAGGCGATGATCCGCTGATCAGGAGGATCGGCCTCGTCGACACTCCTGGCGTCTCCATGTCGAAGAGAAGGAAGCTGATCCCGCCCTGCTTCGATTGGGCCGAGGTACGGACGAGGCAGAAGATCCAGTCCGCTTTGTCGGCATAGCTTGTCCAGACCTTCTGGCCATTGACGAGCCAGTGGTCGCCAATGTCTTCGGCTTTCGTCTGGAGACCGGCCAGGTCTGATCCGGCGCCCGGCTCCGAATAGCCTTGGCACCAGCGGATTTCCCCGCGCGCAATCTGCGGAAGGTAATGCTTCTTCTGCTCTTCGGTGCCGAACTTAAGAAGGGCAGGCCCAAGCATCGAGATTCCGAAGCTCGTTAGCGGCGAACGCGCACCGATCCGCGCCATTTCCTGCCCGAGGACGCTGGCTTCCTCGGCTGAAAGGCCGCCGCCGCCATAATCTTCTGGCCAGTCAGGGACGGTCCAGCCGCGTTCCGCCATGACCTCGAGCCAGCGGCGCTGAGCGTCCGACTGGAATGCCCAGTTGCGCCCGCCCCAGCAGATGTCGGCTTCCGAGCGGATCGGCGTCCGCATCTCGGCCGGGCAATTTGCGTCCAGCCACGTGCGGGTTTGCGTGCGAAAGGTTTGAAGGTCAGTCATCAGGCTTGTTCGCAGCCCCCGAATATGACGCCATCGACGCGCGAGGAAGTCTCGGCGCGCTCGCGGAAAAAAATGCCACTTCGGGGAGCCAAGCACGAACGATGACAATAGGAAAGAGGCAGGGCGTCAATGTGCGCCGGCGGGGAGGGGGCGAGGGTGCCCTCGAACGTCGGAAGCGCCCTTGACGCCCGGAACATTGGCTGGGGTGCCCCACACTTGCAAGCATGTCAGTAGCGGACTAGCGCCGTTCGCCCGGAGACACGCCATGGAAGACGTGATGGACAAGCCGACGACCAGCCCGATTTCGACCCGCAAGCACGGCGACGTGCTCATCATCCTCAGCAACAATCCGCCGGTGAACGCCCTTGGCGCGGCCGTGCGGCAGGGTCTTGTCGATGCGATCGAGCAGGCCGAGGCGGACGACAGCGTGAAGTCAGTGGTGATAGCGTGCGAGGGCCAGACCTTCTTTGCCGGCGCGGACATCACCGAGTTCGGAAAGCCGCCCGTGATGCCGTGGCTGCCGATGGTCGTCGATCGGATCGAAGCTTGCACCAAGCCGGTGGTGGCGGCGATCCATGGGACGGCGCTCGGCGGCGGCCTCGAGGTCGCGCTTGGCTGTCACTATCGGGTAGCGCTGCATTCCGCGAAGCTTGGAACGCCCGAGGTGAAGCTCGGGCTTCTTCCCGGCGCTGGCGGGACGCAGCGCTTGCCGCGCGTTGCGGGCGTGCGCAAGGCGCTTCAGATGTGCGCAACCGGGAACCCGATCGGCGCCAAGGAAGCATTCGAATGCGGTTTGGTCGACCGGCTGATCGAAGACGATCTGATCCCCCACGCGGTCGGCTATGCCGAGGAAGTGCGCGATGTGCGGCCGCTGCCGAAAAGCTCGGAACGACAGTATAAGATCAACGAGTGCGAGCCGGCGGTGTTCGACGACTTTCGCAAGGAGAACGCGCGCAAGTTCCGGGGCTTCGAAGCGCCGGAGGCGAATATCCGGGCGGTGAAGTTCGCGTGCGAAAAGCCCTTTGCCGAAGGCGTCATCGAAGAGCGCAAGCTGTTCATGGAGCTGATGAGCGGAACGCAGGCAAAGGCGCAGCAATATTTCTTCTTCGCCGAACGCAAGGCCAACAAGATCGACGGCCTGCCCGAGAACACCGAGCCGCGCCCGATCCGCAAGGTCGGCGTCATCGGCGCCGGCACCATGGGCGGCGGCATCTCGATGAACTTCCTTTCCGCCGGCATCCCCGTGACGATTGTCGAGATGGGCCAAGAAGCACTCGACCGTGGCACCGCCGTCATGCGCAAGAATTACGAGGCAACGGCTTCGAAGGGGCGAATGACCCAGGAGCAGGTGGAGAAAGCGATGGGCTATCTCCAGGCGACGCTCGACTTTGCGGCACTCGCGGACTGTGATCTCGTCATCGAGGCGGTCTACGAGAATATGGACGTGAAGAAAGAGGTGTTCGGCAGGCTCGACAAGATTGCAAAGCCGGGCGCGATCCTCGCGTCGAACACCTCGTACCTCGACATCAATGAAATTGCGGCGAGCATCTCGCGGCCGGGCGATGTCGTCGGCATGCATTTCTTCTCGCCGGCCAACGTCATGAAGCTGCTCGAGGTGGTGCGCGGCGACCAGACGGCGCCGGACGTGCTGCTGACCGTCATGCAGCTTGGCAAGAAGATCCGGAAGGTACCGGTCGTCGCGGGCGTCTGCCACGGTTTCATCGGTAACAGAATGCTGATGCCGCGGCAGATCGAGGCGACGAAGCTCCTGCTCGAAGGCGCGACGCCGGAGCAGGTCGACCGGGTCCACGTCGAATTCGGAATGCCAATGGGGCCGTTCCAGATGGCCGACCTTGCTGGTGTCGATATCGGATGGCACCGCGATCCCAATCGGATTGAGAACATCCGCGATGCGCTGTGCGCGATCGATCGCTGGGGCCAGAAGAAGGGGGCGGGCTTCTACGATTATGACGAGAAGCGGCGGCCTGCGCCATCGCCGGTCGTGCAGCAGATCATCGAGGATTTCGCGAAGAAGCAGAGAATTGAACGCCGCGATATTAGCGATGAAGAGATCGTCGAGCGCACTCTCTACACCATGGTCAACGAGGGCGCGAAGATCCTCGAGGAGAGCATCGCGCAGCGCGCGTCCGATGTCGATGTCGTGTGGGTCTACGGCTACGGCTGGCCCGTCTACCGAGGCGGGCCAATGTTCTGGGCCGATACTGAAGGACTGCAGAAGATCGTCGACGGACTGAAGCGGCAGGAGGAGCGGATGATGCCCGAGTTCAGCTTCTCGAAGCTCCTGCTCGAGAAAGCCGCCAGCGGGACGAAATTTACCAAGTGAACCGCTTGCCATTGTTGCTGCTGGCGATCGTCGGCGGCGCGATAGCGGCTTATGCGGCGGTGCTTGCAATCGGCGGGGCCGTCGTCGGGCTCCTGTGGATCTACGTCTTCGGTGACGATCCCTGGCCCAATGCCTGGGAAGTTGTGGTCGGGATCATTCTCGCCTTCGTTGGAATGTTTGCATGGATAGTGTCGGCGCGAGCTATCTGGCGGCGGTTCGCTCCTCGCGCAGAAGGCTAAGCATCGCGAGGGCGACCGCGGCGACTCCCGCGCTGGTGATAAAGGTCGCTGAGGCACCCTCGCGATCCCACAGCCAACCGGCGCCAAGGCTCGCGAGAAGCGCGCCGATACCGCTCACAAACCAGAAGGCGCCGAAGCTGGTCGCACGAAGATGCTCGGGGGCGCTGTCGGCGATCATGCGCGAGAATATCCCTTGCGTCAGGGCCATGTGCGCCCCCCACAGGACGGCTCCGACGACCAGACCGGCAAAGGTCCCCGTCCAGGCAAGGACGAGGTTGGCACCGATGAGAATTGCGATGCCGGCCATCAAGATCGAGCGCGGGCTCATCCGGTCGCTGAGCGCTCCTGCGGGATAGGCGAGCGTGACATAGGCGAGGTTGAAGACCGCCAGCGTCAACGGCGACATCACCTCGGTGAGGCCGACATCGATGCCCTTGAGGATCAGGAAGCCTTCGGAGAAGCGTGCGAGCGAGAACAGGAAACCGACCTGGAGCAGGCGCTTCGTTTCCTTGTCGAGTTCGCGAAAGCCGCTGAAGAACGGTGATTTCTTCAGCGGCGCGAGGTGCTTCTCCGGCTCGCGGAGCGCGAGCCACGCCAGCAGGAACGAAATCGCAGCCGGGATTACTGCAATCCAGAACACTGCGCGAATATCGCTTGCGAGCCATGCCATCAGGCCGATTGCGACGAGCGGCGCGAGAAGTGCTCCTGCTGTGTCGAGTGCCTGCCTGAGGCCGAAGGCTCTGCCGCGGATTTCCGGCGGTGTCTCGTCCGCGAGCATGGCGTCGCGCGGCGCCCCGCGAATGCCCTTGCCGATGCGGTCGGCGAACCGCGCAACCATGACTGCAGGCGCACTCGCGGCAAGGGGGAAGAGCGGCTTGGACAAGGCAGCAAGGCCGTAACCTGCGATCACCCAAGGTTTGCGGCGCAGGCTTCGGTCCGAGAATCGACCGGAAAAAAGCTTCGCGAAATTGGCCGTCGCCTCGCCGACGCCGTCGATGGCGCCGAGCGCAGTTGCCGGCAATCCCAGCACGAGCGTGATGAATGCGGGCAAGAGCGCGTGATAGATCTCGCTCGACAGGTCCATGAAGAGACTGACGAAACCGAGGACCCAGACGTTGCGGGGGAGGCGGGACGGGGTGTTCACGTCTCGCCTCATTGCGGCCAGCCATCGCGAACGCAAGACGGACTGTCGATTACGCAACAACAGCAATATTGCACTGTCACGAACAATTGTTACGCTGCAAGCATGTTTGGGGGATCAACGCCGGAAGCGCTCGCCGCTCGCTTCACCGCCATCGCGCACGCATGGGTCACCGAGGGGCCGCGCGAGCGGACACAGCGCGCGCAGCGCAAGCTCCTGCAAGCCATCGCCTCGAACGAACCGGCGACGCTCAATGAAGTGGCAAAGACGATCGGTCGCGGCGCCCCGGCCGTCAGCCGGTCGGTCGACGCACTGGTCCGCGCGGGTCTCGTCGAGCGAACCCAGGATCCTGCTAACCGGCGGCGTCTCGCGCTCAAGCTTACCGCGCACGGGCGCAACGAACTGGACGCGCGGATTGCCGGTGGCGCTCCCCTACGCTCGAAGCTGGAGCGCCTCGCCCACAGTGAATTGCGCGCGGTCGAACGCGCGATCGAGATCATGGAGCGCGGCGTTTAGGCCTCAGCCCCTGGCGTGCCGGCGCCTGGTTTCCCAGCCCTTCTTCGCGGCTTCGCTGCGGCTGCGCGAGCGCCCTGACCCGGCGTTCTTGCCGCCATTGTCCTGCTTGTTGACAGTCCGCCAAGCGCGCTCTTCGGCTTCCTTCTTCGAGACGCCGCGCTTTTCGTAACTCTCCTCGATATGCTCGGCCTTGCGTTCCTGCTTGGCAGTATAGGCTCCGCGGGGCATCGCTACTCTCCCTCATGCGTTCGTGATGAAATGAAAACGCTCGAGGCGAACGACCGTGCCATGCTGCATTGCAACATGGACATAGTTTTACTATGGGGCCGCCACTCACTTTTTTCCGGAAAAATCGAATGAACCTGCGCAACGTCGCGATCATCGCGCACGTCGACCACGGCAAGACGACCCTCGTCGACCAGCTCTTCCGCCAGTCGGGCACCTTCCGCGATAACCAGCGGATCGAGGAGCGGGCGATGGACTCCAACGACCTCGAGAAGGAGCGCGGGATCACCATTCTCGCCAAGTGCACGTCGGTCGAGTGGAACGGCACGCACATCAATATTGTCGACACGCCGGGCCACGCCGACTTCGGGGCGGAGGTCGAGCGGATCCTGTCGATGGTCGACGGCGTCATCCTCCTTGTGGACTCCGCCGAAGGCCCGATGCCGCAAACCAAGTTCGTGACCGGCAAGGCGCTGTCGCTCGGGCTTCGTCCGATCGTCGTCGTCAACAAGATCGATCGCCCCGACGCTCGTCCGGCGGAAGTTCTCGACGAGGTGTTCGAGCTGTTCCTCAACCTCGAGGCGAATGACGAGCAACTGGATTTCACGACACTCTACGCCAGCGGCCGCGCCGGTTACGCCGGTGCCACCGATGACGTTCGCGGTGGCGATCTGACGCCGCTGTTCCAGGCGATCGTCGATCATGTGCCGGCGCCCGCGCTCGATCCGGCGGGCGAGTTCAAGATGCTTGCGACCCTGCTTGACCGTGACAACTTCCTCGGCCGGATCCTGACTGGACGGATCGAGAGCGGGACGCTCAATATTAACGAGCCGATCCGCGCCGTTGATGTGAACGGCAATGTGGTCGAGGATGGCCGCGTTACCAAGCTGTTCGCCTTCCAGGGGCTCGAGCGCGTTGCCGTCGAAACCGCGAAGGCTGGCGACATCGTCGCGATCGCCGGATTGGTGAAGGCGACTGTGTCAAACACGATCGGTACGCCCGCGATTGCCGAGCCGCTGCACGCGCGCGAGATCGATCCGCCGACGCTCAGCATGACCTTTGCAGTCAACGACAGCCCGTTTGCCGGCAAGGACGGCGACAAGGTGCAGAGCCGCGTCATCCGCGACCGCCTGCTCCGCGAGGCCGAAGGCAATGTCGCGATTCGCGTCAGCGAGACCGACGGTGGCGAAGCCTATGAGGTCGCCGGACGCGGCGAGCTCCAGCTCGGCGTGTTGATCGAGACATTGCGCCGCGAAGGGTTCGAGCTTGGGATCAGTCGACCGCGCGTGCTGTTTCGCGACGGTCCTGGCGGCCGCGAGGAGCCGTACGAGACTGTCGTCGTCGACGTCGACGACGAGTTCTCCGGCACCGTCATCGACAAGATGGCGCTACGCAAGGCCGAGATGACGGACATGCGCCCGTCGGGCGGAGGCAAGACCCGCCTGACCTTCTCGGCGCCGTCGCGCGGCCTGATCGGCTATCATGGCGAGTTCCTGTCCGACACCCGCGGGACCGGCATCATGAACCGGTTGTTCGAGAAGTACGGGCCGTACAAGGGGCCTATCGCCGGCCGGCAGAATGGCGTCCTTATCTCGATGGAGCAGGGCGCGGCCGTGGCTTACGCGTTGAACGCTCTGGAAGAGCGCGGCGTGCTCTTCGTTTCACCCGGTGAAATGCTCTACGAGGGCATGGTCATTGGCGAGAATGCGAAGACGCAGGATCTCGAGGTCAATCCGCTGAAGTCGAAGCAACTCACCAATTTCCGCGCCTCCGGCAAGGATGAAGGAATTCGTCTGACGCCGCCGAAGCGGATGAGCCTGGAGCAGGCGATCGCCTACATTCAGGACGACGAGCTGGTCGAGGTGACTCCAAAGGCCATCCGGATCCGCAAGCGCTACCTCGACCCGCACGAGCGCAAGCGGCAGGCGCGCAAACTCGAGGCCGCCTGACCGTCGCCAGCAGGTTCACGCTAAATTCGTTCGAGTAGCGGCAGTACGCCTGTTACGACTGTCGGGTGAGAGATGCTTTGGCTGATACGGAAGACGCGGCCGGAACGTTTCGTACGAAGCTCGACCGCTACCGGGTCCTCTTCGATTCGATGGACGAGGGCTTCTGCATCATCGAGTTCCTCGATGGTCCGCATTGCCGCTCGCGCTCGCGATGCACTCAACAGGTCTGCGGCATCGTAACGAAATCGAACTCGCCGCGTTGAGGCGCCGTGCGCCTGTGGACTGCAGCAAAGCCCCTCGTGATTGCCGCGGCTGCGGGTCTTCCGCTTGCCGGGATCGCGGCCTTCCTGTTCGTGAAATCGGGGGTCTACGATGTTGGCGCCGCCAAGCGGCACACCAGGCTCACCGAATGGCTGACGCACGAAACGATGATCCATTCGGTGCGCCTCCGCGCAGAACGACTTGCGCCACCTTCTCATACTTCCGCAGACGAGGTGGTCGCCGGCTATTGTGCCTATGAGACTCACTGCGTCGCCTGTCACGGAGCTGCAGGTGTCGCGCGCGAGGCCTGGGTCAGCGGAATGGAGCCACAGCCACCATATCTGCTCGATGCGACTGAGCAATTCACGCCGGGTGAGCTATTTTGGATCGTGAAGAACGGCATCAAGATGACCGGGATGCCGGCCTGGGGCAGTTCCATGTCCGACCGGCAGATGTGGAACATCGTTGCCTGGCTGCAGGTAAGCCGAAACCTGCCGCCCCAGACCTATTTGCGTTTGCGAGTGGAGCGTCGATGCGCTGCTACGGGCGAGACTTCGCCAGCTCCAGGACCACTTTCCATTCCTCCTCCCTGACCGGGGCGACCGACAGCCGCGATTGCCGGATGAGTTCCATGCCGGCGAGCCTGGGCTCGGCCTTGATGGTTGCCAGACTGACGGGAGCGAGGGGCTCGACCGGCTCGACCCGTACGGATACCCAGTTGGCGTCCTTCGGATCCGGCTGTGCCTCGCGGGTTACGCGCATGATGCCCACAACGGCCTTGTCGGACATACTGTGATAGAAGAAGGCCTTGTCACCAACCTTCATCGCCTTGAGGTGCAGGCGAGCGGCATTGTTGCGAACGCCGTCCCATTCGGTGCCGCCGTCGCGGACCAGGTCCGACCAACTGTAGCTTTCGGGCTCGGATTTCATCAGCCAGTGGGCCACAAGCTGTCTCCATTGTCTCGCTTTGGGATGGTCATCGTTAGCGCGCCGACGAGCCGAGTTAAACCATCGATGAAGCGCATCCTGTGCCTGTGGAAAACTCGAAATAACTGAACGATTTGAAAGGGTTCCTGAATCCATCGCGCGAGTCGGTCAACTCACCGCTCATCGCTTGGACTCGTCCAAAGGTTAACCTATCTGGGTGTCAGCGAACGAGGGCGGTGAGCCATGGCGCGACGAAAGCGCCGGGCTCGCAAGACGGGCGATCCCCGCTGGAGATTGAAGAGCGCTCTTGAAGCGCCTCCAGCGGGTGACGCCCGCCAACGAAGGGCAAACTCAATAGTGGTAAAGCTTCTCGGCGGGCGCGCTGCGTCCGCGGTCATTGGTCTATTCATGCTTGGCGTCGGCTCGAGCGCATCCGCGCAGGACGCGGCGTCGGCAAGTCCGATTCAGGCGGTCGCAAGCACGACCACTGCTGTTGCAGCCAGCAACGGGATCGTCAGCCAGGCAGAGCCCGCACAGTCGGTAACCGTCCAGCTTCAGCCGTCCGTCGCGACGGAGGCGGCCTGGCTCTACAAGGCGGGCTGGCCGCTCTATGCGCTGGTCGACAAATACAGCGTTGGAGCGCCGCTCGACGAGCAGGCGAACTGCCTCGCGACCGCCGTCTATTTCGAGGCACGGGGCGAGAGCGTGGAGGGACAGCTCGCGGTTGCGCGCGTCGTCATGAACCGCGCTGCTTCCGGCCGCTATCCTCCCGACTGGTGCAGCGTCGTCAAGCAGCCGTGGCAGTTCTCTTTCGTGCGGCATGGCGAGTTCCCCTCGATCGACATGGGCTCGAGCGCTTGGGCGCGTGCGCAGGGCGTAGCCCGGATCGCGATCGCCAACGTTGTGCCGAGCCTGCAGCCCGACGTGCTCTGGTACCACGCGACCTATGTCGCGCCGTCATGGGGGCACCGCCTCAACATGGTCGAGAAGATCGGCGCCCACATCTTCTACCGCGCTTAAGCGAGTTAATTTGGAGGGGCTGAAGGCGTCCCGGGCAGCAATGTCCGGGGCGCCTTCTTCATTTCAGCGCAACCGCTAGTCACCCTGGCGATAACCCCGTTCACGAGGGATTCGCACGCGGAACATTCCGCGTAACCATTCAAGTCACGGATTTTCCGAAGGAATGTTCGGGAGCGCTGGGAGGGACGCGCGTGCTCAATATCCTGATCGTCGAAGACGACAGCCAGCTCGCTGTGACGCTCAAATATCTCGTCGAGGACAACCCGCGTTACCGGGTCATCGCGATGGCGCAGGATGCCGAGCAGGCGATCGCTGCAGCGGAAGAATACCAACCGGACCTCGTGTTGCTCGACCTTCACCTTGCGAATGGCACAACGGGCTTCTCCGTTGCCGTGCGACTATACGACTTTGGCGTGCCGTGCCTTTTTGTGAGCGGCAAGGCGCCGCGGTTTCCCATGCCGGATCTCGCGCTTGGTTGCCTCATGAAGCCCTTCACTGCCGAGGACGTGCACCGGTCTTTGGCGGCGGCCGAGGACCTGCTGCGCGGGCGCGAAGCGGTTCGGCCCAAGATGCCGGAAAACCTCACGCTCTACGATCCCAATGAGGCGATGACGGCCGCCGAACCGGGATACATTCCCTCCAAGCGTTCAATCAGGACGCGGCTCGAGCATTGGATCTCGGGCCACCACCACTAGGGGGTTACAGCGTCATCATCCCCTGGCGCGGCTCGCGCATGCCTAGGGTCGTTTCGGTAAGCCTTGCTCCGGCGTCGATCAGAGCCTGTCGGCGGCCCTTGATATCGGCGTTGCGCTGAACGTCTTCGAGCGGGAGCAGCGAAGCGATGCAGGGATGCGCCAGCGTGTGCTCGACAAACGCTGCGGTGCGCGGCCAGCGTCGTCCATCGACGCGGAATCCGGCATAAGCGCCGTTTCTGAAGAAGCTCGCGATGGCGATGTCGGCGACGCTGATGTCGCCGAACAGGAAGCCTTCTGGAGGAAGTTCGCCCTCGAGATAGTCGAGCGCGGCCGGGATGTCCTCGTTGAGCGCCCTGTCGATACGTGCCTGGTCGCCAGCCTTGCCCCAAACCAAGGGATGGACGATTTTCTGGTAAAAGAGGCTCCAGATGAAAAGGTCGCCGAGGCGTGTGTCGGCGAATTCCTCGAACCAGCGCGCCTGGGCGCGATCCTTTGGGGCGGCCGGAAAGAGCGCGTGACCGGGATAGGCGTCATCGAGGTAGGCGCAGATCACGCTTGAGTCGCTGATCGTGAAGTCACCGTCGATAAGCACGGGAATGCGGCAGAGCGGGCTGAGGCGGCGGAACTCGTCATTGCCGAAGAAAGGCGTGATCGGGTCGACCTCGTAGGAAAGACCCTTGAGGTTCATGCACGCGAGAACCTTCCGGACATAAGGGCTTACGTAGCTGCCGATGATGGTGAGGGGCCGGTCCATTAAGACGGAATGCAACCGCTCGCGGCTATCCGCAAGCGCCGGGACTGGACAGCGCACTCCACTAACGCTACAAATGTAGCGCATCAGCTGAAAGGACGCGTCCAATGCGTAACCCCGTTGGAATATTTCTCCTGCCTCTCGCCGTGTCGGCACCGGCGATGGCCGTCGAGGTTGTGCCCGTGCCGCAGTTCCAGGCCATTGAGCTGCGCGGCGGCGGCGAGCTTCGGCTGCGCCAGGGGCCTGTTCAGCGCGTGACGCTCCTCGACGGTTCGAGGCAGTTTACAAACGTTAGTGTGGAACGCGAAGGCAAGCTCAGGATCGACGCCTGCAACGCTCGCTGCCCGCAACGGTACCGTCTGCGCATCCTCGTCGAGAGCCCACGGATCCCGCGGACGCTGGCTGTGTCCGGCGGAGGCACGATAACTGCGAGCTCCGGCACCGCTGAGAAAGAACTGACGCTCGCAGTGAGCGGCGGCGGCTTGATAGACACAAGGGCCGTAGCGGCAGAAGTGGTCACCGCCGCGGTAAACGGCGGCGGGCAGATCAATGCACGGCCGCGCAACGTGCTTACGGCAGCGGTGAACGGCGGCGGAGAGGTGCGATACTGGGGCAATCCCATCGTAACTTCCGCGATCCAGGGCGGCGGGAACGTCCGTCCGGGCGGTTAAGCGGACTCAGGCGAGTTCGACGACTTGAGCTCGGCCGTTATTGAACTGCAGTCCGACTGTGAGGAGCGCCCGGAACTCGTTGTAGCCGCCGGTGCCGGGATGGAAGGCGTGGAAAAAGAGCTGCGGTTTCCCATCGAGGCCCGGGGCGACAGAAGCGTGGCCTGGCGCTGTCCATTCGCGAGTTGAGCGAAGCAGCGGCTCTCCCTGCTTGACGTACGGGCCGAGCGGATGATCGGCGACTGCGACGCCAATGCCATAGGCCGGCGTCGAGAAGTCGTTGCCGGCATAGAAAAGCCAGTAATGGCCGCCCTGTCGGGTTACGAACGGTCCTTCGATCAAATGCCCTTCCCAGTCGAGGTCGTTGGTCAGCACGATGCGGCTCTCGCCGATAAGCGACAAGCCGTCGTCCGCGATGCGCTGGGCTCGAACGGGCGTCGTCATGGCCTCGACGATCGTTTCCGCGGCAAGGCCGAAGCCGACGAGGGCAGCTTTGACGTGCCTCCAGTTGGCAAGGGCCGCCTCGATCAGCGGCTGCATCGCGAAGAAGCGCGTCATCGGCCGCTGGGCATTGGCCCAGGGGACGATCGCCGCCGCGAATGCGGCAGTGCGGCGGTCGCGTTCATCGCGGAACAGCTCGGAGATGAGGACAGGGTGCTTGCGTAGCAGCATTGCCAGCGGGCGCGGCCAGATGCTGTTGGTGTCGTCTTTCCAGAACAGGTAGCGATCGCCCCCCTCGTCGATGAAGAGGTGGGAATCGATGACGCCGCCGCTGAGCGCCGGCTGGCCCTCGTCGTAGCCGAGACCGGTTGTGTTGACCGGCTTGCCGGTGATCAGCGGCACCCCGTTGTCGGTCCACGGGCCGCTTGGTGATGGCGCTCGCGCAAGTCCGATCGCAAGGGCGTTCGTCGACTGCCTCGCGGTGAACACCGTCCAATATTCATCGCCGACCCTTGCCATCTCCGGCGCCCAGAAATCGGCGGTGCTGCGGCCTTTCGCCGCCCATGCCGGTTGTTGCCCTTCGGGGAAAATGAATCCTCTGGTCTCCCAGTGCTCGAGGTCATGGGAATGGAGGATGGGAAAGGCATCCGGGGCATCGTTCGATGTTGCCACGAGCCACCATCCATCGTTCGTCTTGAGCACCGCCGGGTCGCCGTAACCGACGAGAATTTGCGGATGAACGTTTTCCGTCAGCAGGGGATGCCAGCGCAAGCTCGGCGCCGGATGCTCGACCACGTCGGCGAAGACGTGCGGAATGCGTGTGCCGAAGTCCGCGGCAAGGTCCTGGAAGAAGTGGCTGAAGTCCTGCTGGGTCGCGGTGGGGATTCTGTAGCTCGCGCTTCGCCCCTCGAACGTCACGTCGATGGCGAAGCCGTCGCCTTCGGCACGTGGAACGACTGAAAATTCCATGGCGCGGCGGCTTAGGCAACAGGCGCTTCGCTGAGAACCCCTTCCGGGCTGGGCCGCACGAACCTATGGTTGGGTGGTGGGGCAGGCCGATCATGTGTTGGCGATCGATCAGGGGACGACCTCTACGCGCGCCATCCTGTTCGACGCCAGCGCACATGCTGTTGCGGTGGCGCAGCGGGAACTGGCGCAGCATTATCCCGCACGGGGCGAGGTCGAGCACGACCCGGAAGAAATCTGGGAGGGCACGCTTTCGGTCGCTCGCGAGGCGCTCGCCCAAATCGAGCCGGGCCGCGTCGCCGCAATCGGGATTACCAACCAGCGCGAGACGGTCGTTATTTGGGAGCGCTCGACGGGCCGACCGATCCACCGCGCGATCGTGTGGCAGGACCGGCGAACTGCGGATCAATGCGCAAGGTTGAAATCGGAGGGCGCCGAGGCCCTCATCAGCGAACGAACGGGTTTGCTCCTCGATCCCTATTTTTCCGCGACCAAGATCGCCTGGATCCTCGACAATGTGCCGGACGCTCGCAAACGCGCGGAGCGGGGCGAACTTGCCTGCGGCACCATCGACTGTTTCCTGCTCTGGCGGCTTAGCGGCGGCGCGGTGCACGCGAGCGACGTGACCAATGCCGCCCGCACGTCGCTCTTCGACATTTACCGCAGCTGCTGGGATGAGGAGCTATGCCGTCTCTTTCGGGTGCCGGTACTCCTGCTGCCCGAGGTTCACGACAATAGCCATCTTTTCGGCCGGACTGCGCCTGGATTGTTCGAAGCGCCGCTCCCCATCGCAGGCATGGCCGGTGACCAGCAGGCGGCGTTATTTGGCCAAGCCTGTTTCAGCCCCGGGACAATCAAGTCCACCTTCGGCACCGGCTGCTTCATCCTCGTGAATACGGGAGCCGACGCCGTTGCGTCGCAACATCGGCTGCTCACAACGCCAGCTTATCGGCTGTGCGGCGAAACGACGTACGCGGTGGAGGGTTCGATCTTCGTCGCCGGAGCCGCCGTCAAATGGCTGCGCGACGGGCTCGGGGTAATCGCACATGCTTCGCAGACTGACAGCCTCGCGACGCGAGTGCCCGACAACCATGGCGTCTACATGGTGCCGGCGTTTGTCGGGCTTGGAGCGCCGCACTGGGATCCGGATGCGCGTGGCGCAATCTTCGGTCTCACGCTCGATGCGACAGGCGCTCATTTGGCCCGCGCCGCGCTCGAGGCGGTCGCATATCAAACGTTTGACCTGCTTGAGGCAATGACCGGGGACGGGGCACGGCCCTCGGCAATGCGCGTCGACGGCGGCATGGCGGCCAACGAGTGGTTCTGCCAGTTCCTTGCCGATATTCTTCAGTTGCCCGTGGACAGACCGCGGAACCTCGAGACCACGGCCCTCGGCGCCGCATTTCTAGCGGGGCTTGCGACGGGCGTCTGGCCCAATTTGACTGCGATTACGCAAACCTGGCAGCGCCGCGACCGCTTCTCGCCTGCCATGGAGCAGGACCGGCGCACGCGGCTCATCGAG
>Ga0207644_10001043_pt1 | contig 17777 bp, 20 predicted proteins | sample KBSS73metaG_FD_184326 | JGI IMG/M metagenome (GOLD analysis project Ga0207644, IMG submission 184326) | Switchgrass rhizosphere microbial communities from Kellogg Biological Station, Michigan, USA - KBS S7-3 metaG (SPAdes) (version 2) | ecosystem: Host-associated > Plants > Roots > Rhizosphere... | reverse complement strand
ATTAGCCGGTGACTATGCGCCGGCCGAAGCCGGAATGCGTGAGTACCAACGGCTCGCGCGGCAAATGGTGGCTCTCCAGCCGGACAGCATGAAATACCGCATGGAAGAGCAGTATGCCGACGCGGACCTCGGCATCGTGCTTTACGACCAACGGCGGTTCAGCGAGGCGGTCACGCAGTTCAATGCAGCGCTGACGACGATGGAAGCGATCAGCACGGCTGATCCCAACAACAAGGACTATCGACAGGAGGTCGCCGAGGCTCTCGCCTGGCTGGCAGACGCGGAGCGTGCCAATGGTCACTACGACCGAGCGATCCAGATGCGGCAGCGCAACGTCGCACTCTACAATCAAGCGGCGGCCCAGTTTCACGACGTCAAGTCTCGTGAGAGGACGGTGCCGGCATTGCGTGCTCTCGGCTGGCTTTACGCGGAACGCGGGCAAGTTGATCTGGCGGCCGAACAATTCCGGACCGCGATTGCGATCTCGAACGAGCTGCGGGCGATCGAACCGAACAACACCTCCTGGGCGGAGGCCGGCGCGCACGCCCAATTGTTCCTCGCCCGACTACTGCTGGTGACGGGCAAGCGCGCCGAGGCGGCCCCGCAACTATCTGCGGGATGCCAGACCTATCAATGGCTGCTCAACCGTCCGTCCCCACGGCCGGAATGGCGCAAGGCGGTGTTCGCCTGCATGAGCGTCAAGGCAGAACTTGCGCTCAACAATGGCGCGAAGGAGCAGGCGTACGACCTAGGCCAGCGTGCGTTGAAGGCCGCACAGTCGGTCCACACCGAAGACAAGTTCGAAGACGGCTTCAGGACCGCGCGAGCCTATCGCCTGATCGGCGATATCGAGCGCGCCCGCGGCAATGCGGATGCGGCGCGGGCGGCCTGGTCGAGCGGCCTTTCCGCCATACCCGCAGGCGTGCCGCCCCAGCCGGACGAACTGGCGGAGCATGCGTCGCTGCTGCAGCGGCTCGACCGCACCGCCGAGGCGCAGCCGCTGACCGCGCGGCTGAATTCGATGGGATACAGGCTTCAGATGTAGTGCTGAGGAGAGTCTAATGCCCAAGGGTATTGAGTTTACGGCTCGGATGGAAGGGGACGGTGTCGTTTGGGACGACCCGGACGGCAACCCTGCGATCAACCACAAACTTCACGTTCCGAAGGGGAATCCCAAGGACACGATCGACTTCACCATCAAGGACACAACTGACCTTGGCCTGAAATTCGACGACAGCGATGCCTTCCACGTTTGGGAACAGGAGGGGTGTCCGCCCGCGGGTATCAACACGGACCAGATCGAGTTGGTCAACGCGAACCCGAACAAGGTTCGGATCCTTAATTACAACAGCGCGGATCGAACGCTTCACTACGTGCTCAACGTCGTGGGGAAGGACGGCAAGAAATGGCCGTGCGATCCGATCATCAAGAATGACGGAGGGGGATGAGCCAATTGTAGAGTGAGTACGGAGTAGAGGCTAAAGATAGGGGGAAATATGGCTGACCAGACAGTTATCCTGACGCCGGGCCAAGACGGCAATGGCGGGTTTCAGTGGCAGATGGGCTTGAACGGAAGCAATCCTGCCGGTCCGCCTTACCCTGACATCAAAGTCGCTCACGGCCATACCGCGACGATCAGCTTCAGCATCCAAAACGCGCCCGGCGTGACGTTTGCCGGCCAGCCATTCCTTGTCCCTGCCGAGACCAAGGGACTTCATATCGATTCGGCTACCCCAACGGTCCTGACCGTCAAGGACCACAACTTGGGCAAGGAGACGATACCATATACGCTTGCGTTCAATGGCGCGGTGAAGCTCGACCCCATCATCGACAATGACGGCGGCGGGCATTTCTTACCGGACCTCGCTTCGCCGGACGTGGCGTTCTCCGCCCTCGGGGGGTTCGCGGTTGGTGTCATCCTGACGCTGGCCTTCAGGGCAATGTTCAGAAACCGGAGCCGGGTTGAACGCTGACGCACGGATTGATCGAGACGTCGAGGCGTTAAGCGTCACGGGCGGCGCGATCGGTCCGCCGCCCGTCCCGTTCGTCCTTAGCGTCGGCGTCACTGGCCACCGCGCCGATGTCATTCCCGAGGGCGGCTTTGAAGCGCTGCGCGATCGGATCCGGTCGACTCTTGGCCTGATTGCGAACGCCGGCGCCGACCTACTCGAGCTGGAGCGGGACTGCTTCGCGCCCGGTCCGTGCCAACTTCGGTTCGTGTCACCCATTGCCGATGGCGCCGACCAGATCGCCGCCGAAGTCGCGCTCGAGCTTGGCTGGGAGTTGGAGGTCATCCTGCCGTTCGAGCGCTCGGCCTATCGCGCGAGCCTGGGCAATCACGAAGCGCGGACCCGGTTCGACGCGTTGCTTGAGCGGGCGGCATCGCTGCTCGAACTGCCCGGCGATCCGGCAAACGGGCTCGACGCCTACGTCATGACGGGCCGCGCGACCGTGGCGCATTGCGACATCCTCGTCGCCGTTTGGGACGGGCGCCCCCCGCGCGGCCGGGGAGGTACGGGCGAAGTCGTCCAGTTCGCATTGGCACGTGGCACGGCGATCATCCACGTGCCGATCGACGCCGGATTTGAGCCGCGGCTGCTGTGGAGCGCGTTCGACCCGATGGTAGTGACACTAGCCGACGATGCCGAAGTGACGCGTCCGGTCGGCAGGGCGGAAGTGGACGCTTTGCTAACCGCACTTCTCATGCCGCCGCCCAATGACCTGGAGCAGGGCTTCTACAAGCGGTTCGCTCGCGAGCGGCTGCCGCGCATTCGCGCGCGGATCGAATACCCATTGCTGCTGAGCGCCGCCGGTGTACGGCGCTTCCGCGCGCGCGACTTGACCGCGTCTCACGCCGATGCCCAGACGCGCGACGAGTGGCGCCGCTACCGCGCGGGCTGCGCGGAGGCGCACAAGATCGAGGCGCCGATCGGTCTCCTCGAGCATAGCTATAGCTGGGCGGACGGGCTCGCGACGCACTTCGCGCAAACCTATCGCAGCGGGAACATCTTCAACTTCCTGCTCGGCGGCGTGGCGGTCTGCTTGGGCCTCGCCGCTTTCATGGCGCCGAGCCTTCACGTTGAGGAAGCCGCGCTCGAGCTGCTGATCACGCTTGCGATCCTGCTCAACGCGATCATCGGCAAGCGCCAGGAATGGCACAGGCGCTGGCTCGACTATCGCCAGCTTGCCGAGCGGTTGCGGCCGATGCGGAGCCTGAAACTGCTCGGGATCGCGGCGCCCGACCCGCCGGGGACTGAGACCAATCCGGTCCCGAAGCGCTGGATTGACTGGTACGCGAGCAGCATTTGGCGTGCGATGGCGTGCCCGACCGGCGCGATCGACAGCGGCTGCGCGGCACGGCTTGGCGCGGCTATCGCGGCGCACGAGATAGAGCCGCAAGTCGGCTATCATTTGCGCAATGCCGAGCAGATCGAGGCGCTCGACCACCGGCTGGAGCAGATCGGCATGGTGCTGTTCGCGGCGACGGTCCTGGTGACGATCGCAACGGTCGTGGGGCTCGGGCTCGGCCTGCAGTTCGTGCAGGATTACGGAAATTGGTTCACGCTGGTGTCGGCCGGCTTTCCGGCGCTCGGCACCGCCATATTCGGAATTCGTTTCCAGGCAGACTTCGGCGGGGACGCCCTGCGATCCAAGGCGACGGCTGAGACGCTCCGCCAGATCGACTGCGAGCTGCGTAAGGACGTCAGCCTGTCGCGCGCGGCCGACCTTGCCGAGCAGGCAGCGCGGATCATGCTGTCCGACCTCGATGAGTGGCGGCTGGTCAACCAGCAGCGCGACTTGTCGGTCGGTTAGCGCTTCGCTTTTACGAAGGCCGCAATGCCATCGACGAGGCTTGCGTCGATCGGCAAGTCCGGGTTGCCGTAGGTTGCGAGGTTCGACGCGCGATCATCGGCAGCGACGTCCTTCAACACGTGGTTCATCTGCGGGACGAGCATCAGCTTCGCCGCCGGCTGGGCCGCGGCGAGCGCCCGGGCGTCGGCGACCGAAACCTGGATATCTCGCTCGCCCTGGACGATGAGCATTGGCATTTTCGTAGCGGCGGCGAGAGCGGCGGGATCCTTGGCCAGGAGGTCCATGAGGAACGGCTGAACCTTGGCGTTGAACAACGGCAAGAGAGCTGCCGGAAGAGTGGATTGATCCACTGTCTTGCCGGCCTCGAGGCTGTCGAGCGCCGCCATCGCAGGGGGAAGCAACGGTGCGTTGGCCGGGTTGGAGTGCAGCTGCTCGCGGATCGCGGTCCCGAGCTTCCTGCCGGCCGCAGAAACGAGGATCACGCCGCAAAGGTCCTCCGGTTTTTGCGCAGCGGCGAGCGCGACGAGGCCGCCTTCGCTGTGACCCAACAGCCAAACGCATTTGGCGGCGGTGCGCTTTCTTAGGGCACCGGCCCACGCGTGGGCGTCGCCCGCATAATCCGCGATGCTGACCGAATTCGCGTCGGCAATCGCCGCCTTGCTTTCGAACAGGCCGCGCTTGTCGGCGCGCAGGGTGGAGACGCCCTTTGCGGCGAGGGCATCGGCGAGCAGCTTATAGGGCGCTGCCTTGACCCCCATAGGGTTGTTGCCGTCGCGGTCCGTCGGTCCCGAGCCGGGGATGATGACTACCACCGGCGCGCTTTTGCCGGCGTCGGAAAAGGTGCCGGCAATGTCCCCCTTTGGCCCGGGGATGGTCATCGCCGAAGTCACGGCCGCGGCGGCAATTGCGAGAACAAGCATTTCAGTCCCTTTCGCCCCAGCGCCAGCGCCAGCCGCCGCGCGTGGTTTTCGCCAAGATCATGAGAAAAACGACGATCGCGGGCACCATTAGCGCAATTGTCACGATCGGCCGGTCCGCGAACCAGATGCTGACCCCGAAAGCATAGGCGAGGAAGGCGATGGTCAGTGCCCATCCCTGCCAGCTGATCGGCAATCCGGCGCCGTAGCCGTAACGCTTTGGCGCGAACCATTCGGGACCGTCACTCACGATTTCTTCTCCTTGGGCGGGCGGCCGCGCTTGCGCGACGCCGGCGCCTTTAACTTCACCCCGCGTGTCGCGAGCGCTTCTCGAAGCAGGCATTCGACCTGCGCGTTGACGCTGCGCAACTCCGCTGCCGCGCAGCGCTCGACTGCCCCCCACAGGGCAGGGTCGACCCGCAGCGGGTAAGCCTTGCGCTCGTCACCCACGACCGGGCCTCAGGTGTAGAGCGTGCCGGTGTTGACGACGGGCTGCGTCTCGCGCTCGCCACACAGCACGACCATGAGGTTCGATACCATCGCTGCGCGCCGCTCATCATCCAGTTCGACGACGTTCTTCTCGGACAGCATATCGAGCGCCATCTCGACCATGCCGACCGCGCCCTCGACCAGTGTCTTGCGCGCAGCGACCACGGCCTGCGCCTGCTGGCGGCGCAGCATCGCGCCCGCGATCTCCTGGGCATAAGCGAGATGGGTGAAGCCGCATTCGTCAACTGTGATGCCGGCAACGGCGAGGCGCGCCTGAAGCTCGGTCCGAAGCTCGGCGCCGACCTGGTCATGGTTGCCGCGAAGCGTCACTTCCTGATGCTCGAAATCGTCGTAGGGATAGCGCGAGCCAATGGTCCGAATCGCTGCTTCGACCTGGACGCTGACGAACGAACGATAGTCGTCGACGTCGAACAGCGCCTGCGCCGTGTCGACCACGCGCCAGACAATCTGCGCCGCCATCTCGATCGGATTGCCGCGCAAGTCGTTGACCTTGATCTTGTCGGAAATGAAATTGTTGGCGCGGACCGACACTTTCTTCTTGGCCATCCACGGCCAGGTCCAGCGCAAGCCAGTGCTGCGGTCTGTGCCCGAATAGGAGCCGAATAAGGTGATCGCCGCGGCCTGGTTTGGCTGCAACATGTAGAAGCCGGGCATCACGATGATGAAAACGAGCGTAGCGACGATCAAGGTCATCACGTTGAGAGTGCCGCCCGGCCCCCGCGGGAGCGAATAGATCGCAAACGCATCCGCGAAGATCGCGAGCAGGATCACAAACAGCATCGCATATCCGCTGAACGTCGTCGCCGGACGCTCGCTCGTCGCCGTCAACGCAATGACTTTTCCTTCGGCCACTTCTGCCTCCCTATTTAATTGATATCATAATTATATGAAATGAGTCGGTTCGTCAACTGGCGCATGTCCCGCGCGGCGGCTAAGGCGCGCACCATGAGCATGACGAAGTGGCGTTTGGTAATTCATGGTGGCGCGGGTTCCGAGCGAATCGCGCACGGAGGGCCGGAGCATGAGGCCGCGGCGCGGGCGGGGTTGAGCGAAGCGCTCGAAGCCGGATCGACCATACTCGAGCGGGGCGGAAGCGCGGTCGATGCGGTCGAAGCCGCGGCTCGGATGTTAGAAGAAAATCCCTGCTTCAATGCCGGCCGCGGCAGCGTCCTAACCGAGCAGGGCGAGATCGAGCTCGACGCGGCAATCATGAACGGCCGGTCGCGCCAGGCCGGCGCAGTGTCCGGGATCAAGACCACGCGCGCGCCGATCAGCCTTGCACGGCGGCTGATGGAGCATGGGCCGCACGTCTTCCTGGCCGGAACCGCCGCCGACCGGCTCGCCGCCGCGGCGGGGATTGAGCAGGTGCCGAACGACTTCTTCATCCTGCCCGAGCGCCGCCGGCAGTTGGAAGAAGCGCTGGCGGCGGGCAGCAAGGCTGATCCGATAAAGTACGGGACGATCGGCGCGGTGGCCGTCGACGCTGAAGGCAATGTCGCAGCGGCAACCTCGACCGGCGGGATCACCGCCAAGCGCTGGGGCCGGGTCGGAGATTCGCCGCTCATCGGCGCCGGAACCTATGCCGACAATCGAGCGGCCGCGATTTCCGCCACCGGCTCCGGGGAGTATTTCATCCGAGCGGTCGCCGCGCACGAGGTAGCGGCGCGGATCAGGCTAAGCGGTGAGACGCTTCAGCAGGCGATCGATGGCGTGCTTGCCGACATTGAATCGCTTGGCGGCAATGGTGGATTGATCGCGGTCGGGCCGGACGGCGATGCGGCCTGGGGCTTTACGACACCAGCCATGTATCGCGGCATGGCCGACGAGAACGGGCGAACCGTGGGGATCTACTCAGATGACCGATAGGGCAGGTCGCGGCCGAGCCACTCCATCTCGGCCGCGACCCCTTCCCGTTCCGCATTCAGGAACTCCGCTACTGCGTTCCTGAAGCTGCGGTTGGGGATGAAATGCGCGCTCTTGGTGACGACCGGCTCGTAGCCGCGCGCGACCTTGTGCTCGCCTTGCGCGCCGGCTTGCACGCAAGTCAGGCCGTGCCCAATGGCCCACTCTACCGCTTGGTAATAGCAAAGCTCGAAGTGGAGGAACGGCACGTCCTCGGTGCAGCCCCAGTACCGACCATAGAGGGTATCCGGACCGATGAAGTTGAGCGCTCCCGCGACCGGGATGCCGCCGCGACAGGCGAGGAACAGCAAGACCTGGCCGCCCATGCGCTCGGCAACGAGGTCGAAGAACTCCCGAGTGAGATAGGGCCGCCCCCACTTCCGCGAACCGGTGTCCTGGTAGAAAGCCCACATCGCGTCCCATTCGACGGGCCCGATCTCACTCCCGCGAAGGATCTTGATATCGAGGCCGTCGAGCGCCGCGGCACGCTCCTTGCGCAGCGACTTTCGCTTGCGGCTGGTTAGCGAGGCGAGGAAGTCCTCGAAGCTTCCATAGCCGCGATTGAACCAATGGTATTGGACGCCATGGCGGATCAGCCAGCCGCGCCGTTCGCATTCCCGAGCGCCGGCTTCGTCGATGAAGGTGACGTGGGCTGAAGAAATGTCGTTCTGAAGCGTCACCGCCTCGATCGCCGTGAGAAGGTGCTGCGGGCGAGTGCCGAGCAGGCGCGGTCCGGGCACTGGCGTGAACGGCACGGCGACCTGGAGCTTGGGATAATATTGCCCGCCCGCGCGCTCCCAGGCGTCGGCCCAGCCATGGTCGAACACATATTCGCCCTGGCTATGGCTCTTGAGATAGGCAGGCGCGGCCGCGACCAAATGATTGCTGTCGTCTTCGACGAGGATCGGCGCCGGCGTCCAACCGGTGCCGGGCCCGACACTGCCCGAATCCTCGAGCGCCGACAGGAAGGCGTGGCTGAGAAAAGGTTCGCCGCCCGCGAGGCGGCCCCAGGCGTTCGCGTTCAGCCCCGAAACGCCCGAGGCGATCTTGGCGATGATCTCAGTTTCGCGGTCGGCCATCGCCTTCCCAGATAAGCGCATCCACTTGATTTGCCAGCATTTCGCGCTGGTCCGCAGCGCGGACGGTCCAGGTCGCGATCGGCATTTTCCGCCGAAGCGCTTGGGCCCAGCGGGTCGGCACGAGCGAAGTTTCCAGGGCAGCGAATTGCGCGCGCGACATGCGTAGCTTGGTCCAGCGCCTTAGCCGGCTCTCCTTCACGCCGATCACGATGCCGCGCCGGACGTCGGGAGCGTTCCTGGCGAACCACCTACAGACGCCCGGGTCGAAGCTCATCACCGCGGCGTCGACTTCAACCGATTGCAAGCATTCGGCGACACCTCCGCAGAGCAGCCGGCAGGTTCCCCGTTCACTCTTCAACTCAAGGAGGAGTGGAACCTTTCGTCCAACGAGCTCAAGGACGTCAGACAGGCTGGGAATGTGCTCGTCGGTTCCAAGCAGGCGTGAGTTCAGCGTCTCGTGCGAAGAGAGGCTATTCGCGTGCCTGGCCACTCCACAGAGTCGTTGCAGGTCGGCGTCGTGAAAGACGATGGGAACGGCGTCGCGCGCTATTCGCACGTCGCATTCGATACCCGCGCCGGCGGCAACCGCGGCGCGGAATGCCGCCATGCTGTTCTCGGGGACACCGGCGCCGTGAAGGCCGCGGTGAGCGAAGCCGACCGGGTCGGCGAACAGCTTGTCAGGAACGGACGGCGACGATCGCGTCCACTTCGACCGCGACTCCAAGCGGCAGGACGGCGACTCCGACAGCGCTGCGGGCGTGACGTCCTGCCTCCCCGAACACTTCCTGCATCAGCTCGGACGCGCCATTGGCAACCTTGGGCTGGTCGGTGAAAGCGGGCGTGCTGTTGACGAACACGCCGAGTTTCACGACGCGCTCAACGCGATCGAGCGAGCCTAGCGCGGCCTTCATTTGCGCTAGGAGCATAACGCCGCACCGCCGCGCGGCAGCAAGGCCGCCATCGAGGTCTACATCTTCGCCGAGGCGCCCTTTGATCAGGCTGCCGTCTTCGGCAAAGCTGATTTGGCCCGAGATGTGCAAGAGGCCGCCTGCCTCGACGGCGGGAACGTAGGAAGCGACCGGGGCCGCGGGCTGGGGAAGGGTGATTCCGAGTTCGGAAAGTCGCTGGTCAATGCTCATGGCTCAAGCCCCAAGCACTCGGGCGCTGCTGAATCAAGCCTCGCGATGAACGCTGAATCCCGCCCAACTCTGGTTCACCGGCATCAGCTCGACAATGTTAATGTTGAGGTGGGGCGGAAGATTGGCGAGCCACCAGAAGAGGTCGGCGAGATCGTCAGCGGTCATCGGGTTCACTCCACTATAGAGCGCGTCGGACGCGGCCTTGTCGCCGCCGGTGCGGACGATTGTAAACTCGGTCTCCGCCATGCCCGGCTCGATCGAAGTCACGCGCACGCCGGTTCCCGCAAGGTCGCATCTGAGATCGAGCGAGAACTGGCGGACGAATGCCTTGGTCCCCGCGTAAACCGCGCCGCCCTTGTAGGGGTAGGTCGCGGCGACGGACGACAGGTTGATGATCTGGCCCTTGCGCTCGATCAGTTTGGGCAGCAGCACGCGGGTCAGGGCGACAAGGCCCGTGATGTTGGTGTCGACGACCTGCTCGATCCGCTCCCAGTCGGTGTCCGGCAACGGATCGGTCGGCGGCGCAAGGCCGGCATTGTTGAGGAGCAGGTCGATGTCGCTCCACGGCGCCTCCAGCTTCGCCAGGCTTTCGACCGCGGCCCGGTCGCGCATGTCGATCTCGAGCGGATGGAAGGCATCGCCGAGCTCATCTTGCACCGACTTGAGGCGATCGCCGCGCCGGCCCGTCCCGATCACCCGCCAGCCCTCACCGGCGAACTTACGTGCCGCGGCTTCGCCGAAGCCGGCAGTCGCACCGGTGATCAGAATCGTTCTCATTCGCTTCCTTCCTCAAGCAGCGCCCGTGCCTCTACGAGGTCTTGCGGTTTCGCGCCAAGCTCCTCGGCCACGGCAATGAGGTCAGGCTCATGCGCCTCGAGAAAATGCAGGACAGCGGCGAGCAGCGCCGGTTCGCCCAGCCGGCTTCGAAGCTCGTCGGTCCCGATTCCGGTCAGGTCGAGAAAGCGCTGCGCCCGACGCTCATCGCTGAGCGTTGCCGCAAGCGCAGCGAGGGCTAGCGCGACAGGATCATTTGGTATCCGGGGTGCCACGGCCTAGACTGCGCGAGAGTGGGGTAAAGGAAGCGAATTGGCCAAGATACTGATCGTCGAGGACAATGCCCTCAACATCAAGCTGTTCTGCGACCTGCTCGCGGCGCACGGCCATGAGCCCGAGGCGGTTACCGACAGTCGCAACGCGCTTGATGCGGCACGAGCCTTCGATCCAGACCTGGTGATCACCGACATCCAGCTGCCCCATGTCAGCGGCCTCGACCTTATCCGGCTGATCCGCAAGGACGAGGAACTGGCCAAAGTGCCGATCATGGCCGTCACGGCTTATTCGGCGCGGGGCGACGAGGAGCGGATTCGCGCGGCAGGCGCGCAGGCCTATGTATCGAAGCCGATTTCGGTGGTGCGCTTCGCCGAGACGGTCGACGAGCTGCTGAAGTCAGAGTCAGAGAGGCCGAAGAATCTCGACGGGCCGAACGCGCCCGAACAGGCGGACCAGCCGGAAATCGACAATCCGGAGAGCCAGGCGAATCAGGTGGATGACGGGCCCGGTCCCGGTGAGGCCGGCGGGGAAGAAGACGCCTAGGCGCCTTACTTGATCTTCGATTCCTTGAAATCGACGTGCTTGCGCGCGACCGGGTCGTACTTGCGGAAGCTCAGCTTCTCGGTCTGCGTGCGCGGATTCTTCTTGGTGACGTAGAAGAAGCCCGTGTCGGCGCTGCTGACGAGCTTGATCTTGACGGTTGCCGGCTTGGCCATGGATCGATCCCAAAAGAAAAAAGAAAAGCGGCCGCGGCCGCCTTAAGTCGCGGCGTCCCATGGCGAACGAGAGCGATTCTGTCAACCGAAGCAGTGCCGTAACGAGCCGTTAACTCATTTGAGAGAGCCTGCGTTCAATCGGAGGCTTGGTAATGGCAACAGACCCGCTGGCAAAGGTGAGAACCGAAGTGGGGCTGCGCATTGCCGAAATCCGCAACGCCAGTCTCAGGCTCTCACCCCTCGATCTGCATGCCCGGATGGACGCCATCCGCCAGCTTGCCGCCATAAACGGCCTGGCCGCGCTCGAAGGTCTTGCCCGTCATTCGGCGCAGCTTGCGCTGCTTCCCGGCTGCCGAGTTGCGATGCAGTCGTGCCTCGAGCATGTCGAAGAAGCACTCGACAGCCATTCCGATCGCGATCGCACGGTAATCCTCGCCGCCGTCGCCGTCCGCCTGCACTGACACCGTAGCCCCGTTCATGCATTAAGGCGGAATGCGCGCCTTTTCGCAGCTGCTCGACGATCTCGTTTACACGCGCTCGCGCAACACCAAGCTCAAGCTGATCGGCGATTATCTAAAGGAGACGCCCGACCCTGATAGGGGTTATGGCCTCGCCGCGCTGACCGGCACGCTCGACATTCCGGCGGTCAAGGGCGCGGCAGTGCGCGCAATTGCCGAAGAACGCGTCGATCCCGTGCTTCTGTACATGAGCCGCGATTATGTCGGCGACATGGCCGAGACCGTTGCGCTGCTGTGGCCGACGGCGCCGGGCGAGCCGCCGGAAGTCGACGACGCCACGACCAGCATCAGCGAGGCGGTCGACCGGCTTCGCACTGCATCGCGCATGGATGCGCCGCGGGTGCTCGCCAACATGCTCGACCATCTCGACGCTTCTGGCCGGTTCGCGCTTCTCAAGCTTGCCACCGGGGCGCTCCGGGTCGGGATCAGCGCGCGGCTCGCCAAGCAGGGGTTCGCCGACGCATTCGGCCTGGACGTCGAAGCCGTCGAAGAGGTGTGGCACGGGCTCAAGCCGCCCTTCACGGAGCTGTTCGACTGGGCCGAGGGCCGCGCCGAGCAGCCGACCGCCCGCGACGTGCCGGTGTTCCGGCCGTTCATGCTCGCCAATCCGCTCGAAGAGACGAAAGTCTCGCTCGACGATTATGCCGCCGAGTGGAAGTGGGATGGAATCCGAGTCCAGCTTGTCCATGCCGGCGGCGAGACTCGGCTCTTCAGCCGCACCGGAGATGACATTTCCGGCAGCTTCCCCGACGTCGCCGAAGCGTTCCGCACGCCCGGCGTCCTCGACGGCGAGCTGCTCGTCCGCGGCTCCGACCAGGGCGTCGAAGATGTGCACGGCGGAGCAGCGGCAAGTTTCAACGCGCTTCAGCAGCGGCTCGGCCGCAAGAATGTCAGCGCCAAGATGCTCGGCGCCTTCCCGGCCTTCGTCCGGCTCTACGACATCCTGTTCGATGGCGACGAAGACCTGCGCGAGCTGCGCTGGGACGAGCGTCGGCCGCGCCTCGAACGCTTTGCAGAATCGCTCGACGGCGACCGGTTCGACGTCTCGCAACTGATCGAGGCGAACAGCTTTGACAAGTTGGAAGAAATGCGGCTCAGCGCCCGGGATTCGGCCATTGAGGGCATTATGCTCAAGCGCCGGGACAGCCCCTACGTTGCTGGCCGCCGGACGGGCCTTTGGTACAAGTGGAAGCGCGATCCACTGACCGCCGATTGCGTGCTGATGTACGCGCAGCGCGGTTCAGGGAAACGGTCGAGCTATTACAGCGACTATACATTCGGCTGCTGGGCGGAGGACGGGCAGCTGCTGCCGGTCGGCAAGGCCTATTTCGGCTTCACCGATGAGGAATTGAAGTGGCTCGACCGCTGGGTGCGCGGGCACACCGTCCAGCGCTTTGGGCCGGTGCGCGAAGTCGAAAAGGGCCTCGTCCTCGAAGTCGCCTTCGATTCGATTCACAGGAGCACGCGCCACAAGTCGGGACTTGCCATGCGCTTCCCCCGCGTCAGCCGCATTCGGATCGACAAACCGGCGGCTGAGGCCGACCGACTGGCGACGCTGCTCTCGCTAGTAACTTGAAGAGCGCGCGCGGTGCGTTAAGCCTCCGTGCAAAGGGGACTCAGCAATGTTCAAAGCTCTGCTCGCTGGCGCAGCCGCGCTGTCGATTGCCTCCGTGGCCGAGGCCGCGACTTATGCCATCCAGGTCGGCCGCCTGATCGTCGACGCCGCCCAGCCGGCGCGCGGCAATTCAACCGTGATTGTTGAGAACGGCCGCATCGCTCGGATCGAGAATGGCTTCAGCGCACCGCCCAGCGCCATCGTCGTCGACGAGCGTTCCCGGACCGTCATGCCCGGCATGACCGACGTCCATGTCCACCTGACCATGAATAGCGGCGAGCCTTGGTACGCCGGCTTCACCGAGAAGTACTCGAATCCCTACGCAGCGACCGTCGGCTTGACCCACGCGCTCGACATGGCGCGCGCCGGCTTCACGACCGTGCGCGACCTCGGCGGCCCGACCTCGGCGGTAATCGCGGTGCGCGACGCGGTTAGTGAAGATCGCTTTCCGGGGCCGCGGATCAAGGTGTCGGGCGAGGCCCTGTCCATCATCGGCGGCCATGGCGATGCCGCAACGGGCCTGCCGCCGGAACTCGCCGAAGCAGTGAACAAGTCCGAGCTGAACCCCACGGTCTGCACCGGCGCACAGCAATGCCAAGAGGCGGTGCGCCGGCTCGCTGCAGCTGGAGTCGACGTGATCAAGTTTCACGCCACCGGCGGCGTGCTCGACCCGGGCGCGATGGGGTTGGAGCAGCACTTCACCAATGACGAGATGAAGGCGATTGTCGACATGGCGCACGCCATGCACCTCAAGGCGGCCGCGCACGCTCACGGCGCACAAGGCATCCTCGCCGCAACCAACGCCGGCGTCGATTCGATCGAGCATGGCACATATCTCGATCAGGCGGGCGCCACCGCCATGAAGGCGCACGGCACCTATTTCAGCGCAACATTGATGGCGTTCAGCGGCGTTCAGCGCCTGCTAGGCACCGGCAAGCTCGCTCCCGCGTCCGAAACCAAGGCTAAGCAGGTCATGTCAATCTGGGGCCGAGGTCTCAACATTGCGTACAAGGCCGGGGTCAAGATCGCGCTCGGAACCGACAGCGCCGTAGCGCCGCACAGCGAGGCCAACAAGGAGGTCGAACTGATGGTCACCAAGGGCGGTATGAGCCCGCGCGATGCGCTGATCGCGGCGACCAAAGGTGGGCCCGACCTTATGAACCTTTCCGCCGAGACCGGCACGCTCGAGCCGGGGAAATCCGCCGATCTGATCGCGGTCGATGGCGATCCATTGAGCGACCCGACCGCGGTCCAGCGAGTCTATTACGTCATGGTCGAGGGCAAACCGATTCCGATGAAAGGCCAGTGATGCGCACTTCCCTGCTCGCGATTACACTCATGCTGAGTGCGCCTGCTTTCGCCCAGAATACGCCGGCCGGCGACGTTCCGTCGAAGGACGCGAAGGCCGACAGCGCCAAGGCCGAAAAGGATGTGGTGAAGGCCAGCGTCGAAGAGGACGTCCAGCCGGTTCGTCGCTCGATTCCATTGCGCGGCGGGACTCTCGCCTACACGGTCACGCCGGGTCATCTCACCATCCGCAACGACGAGGGCGAGCCGACCGCCAGCATGTTCTACGTCGCCTATACAGCGGCGCCGGCCAACGGCCGCCCGCGCCCCGTCACCTTCCTGTTCAATGGTGGCCCCGGCTCGTCGAGCATGTGGCTTCACCTCGGCTCGTTCGGTCCGATGAAGATCGACGCATCGCTGCCGGAAATGCAGCGGCCCGCGCCGTTCCGGATGACGGCGAACCCCGATACGCTGCTCGACGTCAGCGACCTGGTCTTCATCGACGCGCCGACCACGGGCCTGTCGCGCGCCCTAGGAAAGGCGGAGACCAAGGACCTGGTTGGGGTCGACCATGACCTCGATGCCTTCACGCGTACGATACAGCGCTGGCTGACCATCAATGGCCGGTGGAACAGCCCCAAGTTCATCATCGGTGAAAGCTACGGGACGCTGCGCGCCGCAGGCCTCAGCCATATGCTTGCCGACAAGGGCGTGCAGCTCAACGGCATCACGCTCGTCTCGACCGTCCTCGATATCGGCTTGCTCTTTGGGAACTACGACCAGGCCTATGTGAACATCCTGCCGACCTATGCGGCGGCGGCTTGGTATCACAACCGCATCGCCGACAAGCCGCCGCTCGAGCGCTTCCTGCAGGACGCCCGCAATTTCGCGCGCGGGCGCTACGCCACTGCGCTGCAGATGGGGAACGGCCTCAGCGCCGAGGATCGGCAGGCAGTGGCCGCCGAGGCCGCCCGCTTCACGGGCCTGAGCGCCAGCTATTTTATCGCCAACAATCTGCGAGTGGATCCCGACCGGTTCCGTAAGGAGCTGCTCCGTAGCAGCGGGCAGATCATCGGCCGCCTCGACGCACGCTTCACCGGAAGCAGCCCGGACCTTGCCGCGGCGGGTGCCGACTATGACCCGCAGGACAAGGCGATCACCGGCGCTTGGGTGGCGATGATCAACGACTATCTCTTCCGCGATCTCGGCTACAAGACGCCGCTGACCTATCGGCCGAACAACTACGGCGTCTTTCCGCTGTGGGACTGGAAGCATTCGGCTGAGGATCAGGGACAGCAGACCTCCGCCGACACCAGCGTCGACCTTGCCGCGGCGATGCGCGAAAACCCGAACCTCAGGCTGCTTGCGGTCAACGGCTTGTACGACCTCGCGACCCCGTTCGCCGGCGCGGAATATGACATCGGCCACATGCGCCTGGGACCCGCGGAGCTCCAGAACATTCGCTACACTTACTATGCCGCCGGCCACATGATGTATATCGACCCGCCGTCGGCGCGGCAGCTCCACTCGGACCTGGCCGCCTTCTACGCCGCCGCTCAATAGAAAAAGGGCCGGAGGATCGCTCCTCCGGCCCCTTCCGCCCCTATAACCGGGAGTTAATCGCTCTTCGTCTGCAGGTTCACGGCCGCGGTCTTTCCGCGCCGATCGACTTCGAGCTCGAACTCCAGACGGTCGCCCTCGTTGAGCGTCGGGATTCCCGCGCGCTCAACCGCCGAAATGTGCACGAACGCGTCCGGTTGGCCGTCGTCGCGCTGGATGAAGCCGAAGCCCTTCATTGAATTGAAGAACTTGACTGTCCCACTTGCCTTCTCGCCGGTTAGCTGGCGTTGCGGGCCGCCAGCGCCCGCGCCGGCGCCGCCACCACCGCTACGCTCGACCGGCATCGGGTCGCCCTCGATGCGCAGGTTGGTCGCCGAGATGCGTCCGCCGCGGTCAACGAGCGTGAACTCGAGCGGCTGTCCGTCGGCAAGGTCGGTCAAGCCCGCCTGCTCCACCGCAGAGATGTGGACGAACACGTCCTCGCCGCCATCATCGCGTACGATGAAGCCGAAGCCCTTCTGCGGGTTGAAGAATTTTACGACGCCTTTGCCCTCGCCGACGACCTGCGGAGGCATTCCGCCGCCGCCGCCACCACGAAAGCCGCCGCCACCGCCGCCGCCGCGGAATCCACCCCCGCCGCCGCCGAAGCCGCCGCGGTCACCGAATCCGCCACCACCGCCGCCGTAGCCGCCACGACCGCCACCACCGCCGCCGCCGCCGTAGCCGCCGCGTTCTTGGTAGCTATATTCGCCGAATTGCTGTTGCTCGCCGCCGAAATCGTCGCGCTTGTCGCGACCGCGACCGCCGCGGTCGCCTTTGCGCCCTTTATCGAAACCCATGCACCGTCCGAACTTAAATTAGCCCGCCTACCCCTGAAACCAACGCGCTCGGGCCACATGGCGCAACCGGTCATGGCGCGTAAAACCGCTCACGCACCGCCGTCGCCCTTACAAGAAAAATCCGCGCGGCTCTAGTGACTCAAAACGGGACGGGGCTGGCAAGGCGGGCATGAGCCGGACTAAAGCGGTTCGAAGCCTTGTCCGGGAGAGAGAATTGGCGGTCCATCTTCACGTAAACGACCTGCCCGCAGAGGTGAAATTCGCCGACGGGCCGATTGCCGTCGACACCGAGGCCATGGGCCTGATGCCCGGGCGCGACCGACTCTGCGTGGTCCAATTGTCCGACGGCAAGGGCGACGAGCATCTCGTCCAATTCAAGGGCGGGACCGATTATTCCGCTCCGAATCTGAAGGCTCTGCTGGCCGATTCGAACCGGCTCAAGCTCTACCATTTCGCGCGCTTCGATATCGGCATCATGAACGCCTATCTCGGGATTATGGCCGCTCCGCTTTACTGCACCCGCACCGCCTCGCGGCTGGTGCGCACCTACACCGACCGGCACGGCCTGAAGGACCTCGTAAAGGAACTGCTCAACGTCGACCTGTCCAAACAGCAGCAGACCAGTGACTGGGGCGCGGACGAGCTCAGCGATGCGCAGCGCGATTACGCCGCGAGCGACGTGCGCTATCTTCACCAGCTGAAGGAGAAGCTCGACGAGCGGCTGGCACGCGAGAATCGGACCGAGCTTGCCCAGGCTTGTTTCGACTTCCTGCCGGCGCGCGCGCTACTCGACCTCGCCGGCTGGCCCGAGCAGGACATTTTTGCGCACGAT
>Ga0207644_10001035_pt1 | contig 17819 bp, 15 predicted proteins | sample KBSS73metaG_FD_184326 | JGI IMG/M metagenome (GOLD analysis project Ga0207644, IMG submission 184326) | Switchgrass rhizosphere microbial communities from Kellogg Biological Station, Michigan, USA - KBS S7-3 metaG (SPAdes) (version 2) | ecosystem: Host-associated > Plants > Roots > Rhizosphere... | reverse complement strand
GACGGCTCGACTAGGCAAACTGCGCCGCCCGGCAATTCGGACTCGGCAGAAGTTGCCGTCGATGGACCTGACATACCGGCACAAAGTTCCGGCGGACAGGAAAAAGTGGAGCCTTTTCAGCGCTAGGCAGAATTGGCGCCAGCCTTGCGGCGCAATTTGCCGGGCAAAATGCCCCCGGCGGTCAGAAGGCGGCCGGCCTCCAAAAGAAGGAACCACGCTGTGCCTATGAACAGTGTGAACACCAATGTCGGCGCCATGGTGGCGCTGCAGAACCTCGCTGCGACCCAGAATGACCTCTCGGTCACCCAGGCGAGGATCAACACCGGTCTGAAAATCTCGTCGGCGAAGGACAACGGCGCCATCTGGGCCATCGCCCAGAACCAGCGCTCGACCTCGCAGTCGCTCAACGCGGTCAAGGACTCGCTGCAACGCGCGTCGTCCACCGTGGATGTGGCGCTGTCCGCTGGCGAGAGCGTCTCCGACCTGCTGCTGCAGATGAAGGAGAAGGCGCTCGCCGCCTCGGACGTCACGCTCGACACCAACAGCCGTACGGCCCTGAACGACGACTTCAAGTCGCTCCGGGACCAGATCGCAAAAGTCGTGGCGAACGCAGATTTCAACGGTGCGAACATGGTCAAGAGCAGTGGGAGCCAAATCCAGGCGCTGGCGAACGCCGACGGCAGCTCGGTGATCTCGGTGGCGGCTCAGGACCTGTCACTGGGCGGCTCGGCGATGGGCAGCCTCGCGGCGACCTCTTCGATCGGCACCCAGACCCTCGCCAGCGGCATGATCGCCACCGTGGATTCGGCGATCACGGCGGTGTCCAGTTCTCTCGCCAAGCTGGGTACGGGCTCCAAGGCCCTGCAATCGCACCTCACCTTCGTGGGCAAGCTGCAGGACACGCTGGACGCCGGCATCGGCAACCTGGTGGACGCCGACCTGGCCAAGGAAAGCGCCAAGCTCCAGGCGCTGCAGACCAAACAGCAACTCGGCATCCAGGCCCTGGCCATCGCCAACCAGTCCTCGTCGGTTCTGCTCAGCCTGTTCAGGTAAGCGTAGGCGTAAAGCGTCCGGCCGGCGGGAGCGCGCCTCCCGCCGGCCTTTTGCTCACCTTGACATTCCAGGGCGCCCGTGCGCCCTTCCGCGCCTTATTTCCAGCGCCTCCGAACAGAAATTCCCGCTCCACAAATGCACGCCTATCGCACGCACACCTGCGGCGCGCTCCGCGCCGCGGACACCGGCAAGACGGTCCGTCTCTCCGGCTGGATCCACCGCAAGCGTGACCACGGCGGGCTGATCTTCATCGACCTGCGCGACCACTACGGCGTGACGCAACTGGTGGTCGGCCCGACCAACGCCAGCTTCGCGCTGATCGAGCGGCTGCGCGCCGAGAGCGTGATCCGGGTCGACGGCGAGGTGGTCGCCCGTTCGCCCGAGACGGCGAACCCCAATCTGCCCACCGGCGAGGTGGAGGTGCGCGTCGCCGAGGTGTCGCTGCTGTCGGAGTCCGCCGAACTGCCGCTGCCGGTGTTCGGCGAGCCCGAGTACCCTGAAGAGATCCGGCTGAAGAACCGCTTCCTCGACCTGCGGCGCGAGACCCTGCACCGGAACATCGTGCTCCGCTCCAAGGTCGTGCAGTCGATCCGCAACCGTATGATCGACCAAGGATTCCTGGAATTCCAGACGCCGATCCTGACGGCGTCCTCGCCGGAAGGCGCACGGGACTTCCTGGTCCCTTCGCGGCTGCATCCGGGCAAGTTCTACGCGCTTCCCCAGGCGCCTCAGCAGTTCAAGCAGCTCCTGATGGTGGCGGGCTTCGACCGCTACTTCCAGATCGCGCCGTGCTTCCGCGACGAGGACCTGCGCGCCGACCGCAGCCTGGAATTCTACCAGCTCGACGTGGAGATGAGCTTCGTCACCCAGGAGGACGTGTTCGCGGCCATCGAGCCGGTGATGCATGGCGTCTTCACCGAATTCGGAGAAGGAAAGCCGGTCACTGCCTATCCCTTCCCGCGCATTCCCTACCGGGATGCGATCGCCAAATACGGTACGGACAAGCCCGACCTGCGCAATCCGATCGAGATGCAGGATGTCTCCGAACATTTCCGCGGCGGCGGCTTTGGCCTGTTCGCCCGCATACTTGAGACGCCGAAGAACGCGGTGTGGGCCGTGCCGGCGCCCAAGGGCGGGTCGCGGGCTTTCTGCGACCGGATGAACTCCTGGGCGCAGGGCGAGGGGCAACCGGGGTTGGGCTACATCTTCTGGAGCGAGGACCAGGGCGGCTGGGGCGGGCCGATCGCCAAGAACCTCGGCGCCGAGAGGACCCAGGCGCTGATGAGCGCGCTTGGCCTTGGAACGGGGGACGCCGCTTTCTTCGCCGCCGGCGACCCGGCGGTCTTCCACAAGTTCGCCGGCGCCGCCCGCACCCGCGTCGGGACCGAGCTGAAGCTGGTCGACGAGGACCGTTTCGCCTTCGCCTGGATCGTCGACTTCCCGATGTTCGAGTGGAACGAGGACGAGAAGCGGGTCGACTTCTCGCACAACCCGTTCTCCATGCCGCAGGGCGAGTTCGAGGCGCTGACGGGCAAGGACCCGCTGGAGATCCTGGCCTACCAGTACGACATCGTCTGCAACGGCTACGAGCTGTGCTCCGGCGCCATCCGGAACCACCGGCCCGACGTCATGCTGAAGGCCTTCGAGATCGCCGGCTACGGGCCGGAGGTGGTGGAGGCGCAGTTCGGCGGCATGCTGAACGCCTTCCGCCACGGCGCGCCGCCGCACGGGGGCCTCGCGCCCGGCATCGACCGGATCGTCATGCTGCTGGCGGGCGAGACCGCCATCCGCGAGGTGATCGCCTTCCCGCTGAACCAGCAGGGCGAGGACTTGCTGATGAAGGCCCCCTCCGAGGCCACCAACAAGCAGCTCAAGGAGCTGCACATCCGCAGCGCGTCGCCGATCAAGGTCTAAGCGCAGGCCTTAGCTCGCCTGGTCCTCGCTGACCTGCGCCGCGCGCGTCCCGCAGGTCTGGCAGATCATCGCCTGGCCCTTGCGCACCACCGCGATGTCGCCGCAGGCGGCGCAGACCTCGGCCGCTTCGTAGACGCCGGCGCGGTTCGCCACCGGCAGGAAGACCAGGTTGTCCGGCGTCGCCCCGCGCGAGAAGCCGCGCGAGATGAAACGGCTGGCGGGTTGCGGCTCCGCCTCGGCGTCCAGGGTGACCTCGCCCGCGCCCTGGCCCAGGCCGTCGGCGTTCAAGGCCGCCGGATCGGCGGTGCGCAGGTCGTCGCGGCCCAGGTAGGAGATGCCCAGCTCGCGGAAGATGTAGTCCAGGATCGAGGTCGCCGACTTCACCGTGTCGTTGCCGGTCACCGGCCCCGCCGGCTCGAACCTCGTGAAGACGAAGGCGTCGACGAATTCCTCGAGCGGCACCCCGTATTGCAGCCCGATCGAGATGGCGATGGCGAAGTTGTTCATCAGCGAGCGGAAGGCCGCGCCTTCCTTGTGCATGTCGATGAAGATCTCGCCGAGTTCGCCGTCGTCGTACTCGCCGGTGTGCAGATAGACCTTGTGGCCGCCGACCGCAGCCTTCTGGATGTAGCCCTTGCGCCGGTCGGGGAGTTTCCGTCGCACCCGCTCGCGCTCGACGATGCGCTCCACCACCCGCTCTTCGATCGTGGGCGCGGCGGCGACCGGCTCGCGCACGGGCCTTGACGCCGCTTCCGGCGTGGGAAGATCGAGTGTGAGGTCCGCCGGCGCGGGGGACCGGCGGACGAGGACGGGGAGGGGCGCATCCATCGCCTCGCGCACCGCACCTAGCTCCGCGTCCCAGGCCAGCTCGCGCCGCAGCAGGGGCGGCGCGCCCAGGGCTGGCGCGATGGCTTGGAGCATGGCCAGCCGGGGCGCCTCGCCCATCTGCTCCGCCGTGCGGAAGATGCGCGCCGCAGGTTCGGGGAATGCCTCGTCCAGGTCCGATGTCCCAAGCGCATAGGCTTCCGCCGCCGCGATCTCGGCGGGAGTGAATCCGGCCAGGGCCAGGACGTCGAGCTCGGCGTCGTCGAGCTGGTCGGGCGTCGCGCCCAGAACGTCGCGGACGAAGCCTGCGCCGATCACCGCGGGCGAGAAGGCGTCGGCCAGGCTGGCCGCCAGCGGCAGGGCCGCCTCGGCCGCGGCGATCTCGTAGTCGGTGAAGCCGCGGGTGGTCAGGGCGCGGTGGTCGATGGCGGGCGCCCCCGAAAGCTCCCCCCGGCCGAGCAGGCGGCCGCGCAGCTCGCCAAGGTCGAGGCCAAGGACAGAGGCTCCCCGCAAGGTCGCTTCGGAGAGCACGCGCATGACCTCGCCGTCGCTCGCCTGGGCGGTGGTGACCACCTGGGATACGGGACCGGCGTCGAGGTCGCCCACGCCCAGCCGCAGCGCCAGCTCCGGATCGGAAAAGGCCGCCAGGCCGCCCCTGAGTTTGACGCCGGCGGCCGTGACGGCCGCTTCCGCGGCCTGGTGGAGGGCCAGGGCGGTTTCGCGGCCCGCGGTGCTGTCGTAGTCGATCCCGTGGGCGGCCATCCAATCGCCGAGGCCCGCCAGTCCCAGGATCGCCGCTCCGCCGCCGGCCGCGGCGAGCGCGACCGCCAACCGTCCCGTCTCGGCCTCGAAGCCGGCGACGTCGAAGCCCTGGTCGGTCCAGAAGGCCATCAGGTTGACCCCGCCGCGAACCGCCCGCTCGCTCTCGGCCAGCGCCTCGGCCTGGGCGCGGGTCGGAGCCGTCGCCACTACGCCGGTCGCATGGACGGCGAGGGCGAGGGCCCGTGCGGCTTCGCCCTCCAGCCCGGCGGGCGTCGCGGCGATCGCGCGCAGCGTCTGACCCGCCGCAGCGGGCGGCGCGGCGCGCCATGCGCCTTCGCCGCCGCGCGCCAGGGCGACGGCGTCCAGGATCATGGCCGGCGAGGCCCCTGCCGCGGCGGCCGCGTGGGCCGCGCGCGCCAGGCTCGGGTTGTGGGCAGGATCGGCGCAGGCGGACCGATCGCCCTCGCAGCGCAGCACTGCCTCCATCACCGTCTGGAGCCGCGCAGCCAGCGTCTCGGCGGCCATGGCTGCGGCGGTCTCGCCCCGATGGATGGCGACCAAGGCCTCCAGCGCCTGGGTCGCGCCTGGACGGGACAGGTCGAGCACATCTGGCGAGCGGGCCTGGGGCGCCGCGCAGATCGCCACCGCGCCCCGCAGGAGAGCGGCCGCCAGACCCTCGCGGAAGGAGTCGCGGGCTCCGTCGGCGACCAGTCCCTTGGTCTGGGCGCGCCGCGCCAGGGTCTCGGCGAATTCTTCGATGGCGGCGACGACGTCGGTTTCTCCGCCGGCCCAATCGATCCAGGCCTCCACCTGGGCGTCGGTCCAACCCGCCGGCGCCAGCACACGCACGGCGCGGTCGGCGAGCTCCAAGGTGCGGGCCTCGATTCCGTCCCTGTGCGCCAGATCGTCCATCAGCCGACTCCCACTTGGAGAGCCTAGGCGCGAGGCTCGCGCGTCCGCAATAGATATGGGGGTCGGATCGGCTTTCATCCCCAACATCTTGCGAGCGGAAGGGGGGACGGCCGCGGCTGGACGCTGACAGGGCCGCCGCCTATAGTCCGGCCCGCTTCTCCCAGCCGCCACCGCAGGTCCGTCGTACCGTGTCGTTTCTGAAGATGATCTTCACTTGGTGGAACGGCGCCACCGCCGGCGTCCGCTTCACGATCGCCAAGCGCGGCGTGTTCGTCGGCCAGGACGAGCTCGGCAATCGCTACTTCGAGGCCAAGGATACGCGCGACAGCTATGACGGCCGCAAGCGTCGCTGGGTGATCTTTAACGGCTACGCCGAGGCGTCGAAGGTGTCGCCGGACTGGCATGGCTGGCTGCACCACACCTTCGTCGAACCGCCGACCACCACGCCTCTGCCGCGCCAGGCCTGGGAGAAGGAGCACCTGCCGAACCTGTCGGGCACGATCTACGCCTACCGGCCGAAGGGCTCGATCGCCCGCGGGGGCGAGCGCCAGCGCGCCTCAGGCGATTACGAGGCCTGGTCCCCCGAATAGGCGAGGCCGCCATGTCCCGCGTCCAGACGCGCTGCGCCCTCGCGCTCTTCGCCGGAACGGCGCTGGTGTTTGCGGCGGGGCTTGGGACGGCGCAGCCGGCCGCGCCGACGCCGCCCTCCGCGCCAGCCGCGCCGGCGCCGGCCGCGGCGCAGGAGGAAGCTCCGCCACAGGAGGCCGCCCCTCCGGCTCCGGTGCTTGTGCCGCCGATCTCCGAGAAGGAGATCGAGCCGGCGCCGCCGTCCCCGGCCGCTTCGGCCAAGCCCGCGGCTCCCCCGCGCCGGACGCGCTACGACGTCGCCGTCCTGCAGGCGCTCGACAAGGTCACCGCGGAATCCCTGGTGTTCGCCGCGCCGGTCGGGAAGCCCATCCGCTACAAGGGCCTGATCTTCACCGTGCGCGCCTGCGAGCGGTCGACCCCTGACGAGCCCGTGGCCGATTCCATCGCCTACCTGACGATCGACTCCCAGCCGCGCACCGACCCTGGCATGCCCGCCCCGCTGGTGCGCCAGGTGTTCAAGGGCTGGATGTACGCGTCATCGCCCGGCCTGCATCCGTTGCAGCACCCGGTCTACGACGCCTGGGTGATCAGCTGCAGGGCCGCGGCCCCGTCGAGCCTCCCGCTGCGCTGAAACTCCGCCTGCGTCTCGAGGGCGACCGCCAGCCGGCGGCGGTAATCCTCCCGCACGATCTCCCGGGCGCCGAACTGGGCGAGGTGCTCGGTGAGGAACTGGGTGTCCAGCAACACGAAGCCGCCGGCGATCAGGCGCGCGACCAGATGCACGAGCGCGACCTTCGAGGCGTCGGTCTGGCGGCTGAACATGCTCTCGCCGAAGAAAGCGCCCTTGAGCGCTACGCCGTAGAGCCCGCCTTGCAGATCGCCGTCACGCCAGCACTCTACGGAATGGGCGTGGCCATGGGCGTGCAGTTCGCCATACAGCCGCTCGATCGGGTGGTTGATCCAGGTCTTGGGGCGGTCGGGCGCGGCCTCGGCGCATCGGGCCAGCACCTCGTGGAAGGCGGTGTCGACGCGCACCTCGAAGCGGTCCTGCCGCACCGTCCGGGCGAGGCGTCGCGAGACGTGGAAGCTCTCCAGCGGAAGGATGCCGCGATGCTGGGGGTCGATCAGGAAGATGCGGTCGTCGTCGCGGTCGTCCGCCATGGGGAAGACGCCGCGCTCATAGCAGGCGAGAAGCTCGCGCGCGCCGAACCGGTCCATGCCCCTTCTTAAACCAGAACCGCCTCAGGGTGACGGCTCGGGCCTAGGCCTGGGCCTTCATCCAGTTTTCCAGCCAATGGATGTTGTAGTCGCCCTGCGCGATGTCCGGGTTGGAGAGCAACTCCTGGAACAGGGGGATGTTGGTCTCGATTCCGCCCACCACCATCTCGCCCAGGCAGCGCTGCGTCCGCGCCACGCATTCGGCGCGGTCGCGGCCATGGACGATCAGCTTGCCCACCAAGCTGTCGTAGTAGGGCGGCACGACGTAGCCGGCGTAGAGCGCCGAATCCCAGACGCACGCCCAGGCCTCCGGCGCATGGAAATCGGTCACCAGGCCGGGAGAGGGGGCGAAGGTCTTGGGGTTCTCGGCGTTGATCCGGCATTCGATGGCATGGCCTTCGAACACCACCTCATCCTGGCGGAAGGACAGCGGCAGGCCCGCGGCGATGCGGATCTGTTCGCGCACCAAGTCGATACCAGTGATCGCTTCGGTGACCGGATGCTCCACCTGCAGGCGGGTGTTCATCTCGATGAAGAAGAACTCTCCGTTCTCGTAGAGGAACTCGATCGTGCCGACGCCGAGGTAGCCGATCGCCCGTACCGCCTCGACCACCACCTGGCCGATCTTGGCTCGCGCAGCGGCGTCGATGACCGGGGAGGGGGCTTCCTCCAGCACCTTCTGGTGACGGCGTTGCAGCGAGCAGTCGCGCTCGCCCAGGTGACAGACGGCTCCGAAGCTGTCGGCCACCACCTGCAGCTCGATGTGCCGAGGCGTGGAGAGGTAGCGCTCAAGGTAGACCGTGTCGTCGCCGAAGGCGGCCTTGGCTTCGGCGCGCGCGGTCTGCACCGCCTCCACCAGGTCGTCTTCACTACGGGCGACCTTCATGCCACGCCCGCCGCCGCCCGCGGCGGCCTTGATCAGCACGGGAAAGCCGATCTGAAGGGCCGCCTCGAGGGCCTCTTCCTCGGTCGCGACGCCGCCGTCGGAGCCCGGCACGACGGGGATGCCCGCGGCCTTGACCGCCTGCTTGGCGGTGATCTTGTCGCCCATCAGCCGGATATGCTCCGGATTGGGGCCGATGAAGGTGAAGCCGTGCGCCTGGACGATCTCGGCGAAGCGCGCGTTCTCGGACAGGAAGCCGTAGCCCGGATGGATGGCCTGGGCGCCGGTGATCTCGGCCGCGGCGATGATCGAGGGGATGTTGAGGTAGCTCTTGGCCGCGGGCGCCGGGCCGATGCAGACGCTCTCGTCGGCCAGCCTGACCCACATGGCGCCGGAATCGGCCTCCGAATGGACCGCCACGGTGGCGATGCCCATCTCCTTGCACGCGCGGTGCACGCGCAGCGCGATTTCGCCGCGGTTGGCGATGAGGATCTTGTCGAACATCGGCCTACTCGATGACCGCGAGCGGCGCGCCGAACTCCACCGGCTGGCCGTCGGCCACCAGGATCTCCACCACCCGGCCGCCCTTCGGCGCGGGGATTGGGTTCATGGTCTTCATGGCCTCGACGATGAACAGGGTCTGGCCGGCCTGGACCGTGTCGCCCACCTTGACGAAGGGAGGCGCGCCAGGCTCGGGCTGCAGGTAGACGGTGCCGACCATGGGCGAGGTCACGGCCTCGCCGTTGAGGCGCGGCGCGGCCTCGGCGGCCGCCGGCGTCGCCGGTGGGGCCGGAGCCGCTTGCGGGATGGCCATCTGCACCGTCGAGCCGACCAGCGTCTTGGCGACGCGGACCCGGAGGCCCCCACGCTCGACCTCTATCTCCGACAGGCCGGTTTCAGTCAGAATATCGGCCAGTTGGCGCACAAGGCGCGCGTCGATGGAGTCGGCGGAGGCCTTGGGACTGCTTGCCATTGTGTGTCCTTACGCTGGGCGATCAGCGGGCCAGGCCCGCGGCCGCCTCGACAGCCAGTTCGTAGCTCGCCGCGCCGAAGCCGCAAACTACGCCTGCGGCGGCCAGGGAGACATAGGAGTGATGACGGAACGACTCGCGTTGCGCCGGATTCGACAGGTGGCACTCGACGACCGGGACCGAGATCGACTTGATCGCGTCCAGGATCGCCACCGAGGTGTGGCCGTAGGCGCCCGGGTTGAGCACGACCGCGCAGGCGGATTCGCGCGCTTCCTGCAGCCAATCGACCAGCACGCCCTCATGATTCGTCTGGCGGAACTCCACCGTGCGACCGAGCGCCTTGGCGCGCGATTCGCAGCGCCGCCGCACCTCCTCAAGGGTCTCGCGGCCATAAATATCCGGCTCCCGGGTCCCCAACAGGTTGAGATTGGGGCCGTTCAGCACATAGATCGGTTTGGCCATTCGGCTCCGCCCTCGTTCGGCGCGTTCTTGTAACGGTCGGGCGCGGGGGTCACAAGCAGGCGTCGGAACGGAGACCTATGAGGCTGACGCTCAACGGCGAGACCCGGGCCATCGAAGGGGCGCAGACCGTCGCCGCCCTGGTCGAACGACTTGGCCTCGATGGGCGCAAGGTCGCGGTCGAGCGGAACCTGGAGATCGTTCCGCGTTCGGCTTACGACGCGACCTCGCTGCAGGACGGCGACCGGATCGAGATCGTGCACTTCATCGGAGGCGGCTGAGATGGACGGATCCACCGTGCCGGACGACACCTGGTCGGTCGCGGGCCGCACCTTCCGCTCGCGCCTGATCGTGGGCACCGGCAAGTACAAGGACTACGCCCAGAACGCGGCCGCGGCCGAGGCCGCCGGCGCCGAGATCGTCACCGTGGCGCTTCGCCGCGTGAACCTGTCCGATCCCAGCAAGCCCATGCTGGTCGATTATGTGAAGCCCGACCGCTTCACCTTCCTGCCGAACACGGCGGGCTGCTTCACCGGCGAGGACGCGGTCAGGACGCTGCGCCTGGCGCGCGAGGCCGGCGGATGGGACCTGGTGAAGCTGGAGGTGCTGTCCAACACCAAGCACCTGCTCCCCGACATGGAGGAGACGCTCCGCGCCCTGAAGATGCTGGTGGCCGACGGGTTTTCGGTGATGGTCTACTGCACGGACGACCCGGTCTACGCCCAGAAGCTGGAGGATGCGGGCGCTGCGGCGATCATGCCGCTGGGGGCCCCGATCGGCTCCGGCCGAGGCATCCAGAACTTCCTCAACCTCGGCCTGATCATCGAGCAGGCGGGCGTGCCGGTGCTGGTGGACGCCGGCGTGGGGGCGGCGTCCGACGCCGCCATGGCGATGGAAATGGGCTGTGACGCGGTGCTGATGAACACCGCCATCGCCGAGGCGAAGGACCCGATCCGCATGGCGCGGGCGATGAAGCACGCCGTCATCGCCGGCCGGGAATCCTATCTCGCCGGGCGGATGCCCAAGCGGATGTACGCCGATCCCTCGTCGCCCCTCGCGGGGTTGATCTGACAGGGCAGCGCGCAGGAAGGCCACGCTTTCCGCCAGCACCGGCGACCAGCGCCCCCGGCCAGACGGGCTCGAAGGCCGGGGAATCCCCCAGACGTGCTCAGCTTGACTTCAGCTCGCCCGCCTTAGCCACGGCGATGGCGGCGCGCAGCGCGCCAAGGTCGGCTCCGGCGATCATGGTGTCGCCGACGATGAAGGCCGGCGTGCCTTCGATATGCAGGGCCGTCGCCAGGGCGCGGGTGTCGAGGATATGGCGCTCGATCGCGGGGTCTTGGGCGGCCTGGCGCGTGGCGGCGGGATCCAGGCCGGCGGCCTGGAGCTGCGCGTTCAGGGTTTCCTCGGTGAGCGCTTTCTCGGCCATCAGGCCGGTGTAGAGGCCGAGCGCCTTGGCCTTGGCGGGGCCGGTGAGGCTCACCTTGGCGGCGGTGTCCGAAACCTCGCCGAAGATCGGATACTGCTTGAAGACGAACCGCACGTCGGGATGTTCGCGGATCAGCTCCGCCACCTGCGGCGCCGCCAACTTGCAGTAGCCGCAGCGGTAGTCGAAGAACTCGACCACCGTCACCTTGCCGTTCGGGTTGAGGACCACGTCGCGGGGATCCCGCTCGAGCTGGTCGCGGTGTTTGCCGATGGCGGCGCTGGAAGCCTTCACCGCAGCGAGCCGGTCGTTCTCCTGCAGCTTGGCCGCCACGTCGCGGATCACTTCGGGGTGGGCCATCAGGTAGGCGTGGACGCGCTTGCCGAAGGCCTCGTCGTCACGCTGGCAGGCCGAAAGCATGAGGGCGAGGCAGAGCGCCAGGCCGGCGCCGGTGGGGGTTCTCATGGCCTTTTCAATAAGCTTTCGCCCGACGCAGGGCCAGCGGCGAACCCGCTGCGGGTTTACCAACGCGCGACCACTGTCGGATTAAGGCATGGCCATGAGCGTGGCCGTGGCCTCGATACGACCCTTGCGCCTTCGGGCGCGGACCTAGTCGGCCTTCCTCTCACAACTCGCCGTGCAGCGGATGGGGATGGAGCAGAGGGACCCTAGCGCCGGCCGGGGCGCGGCGTTGATCGCGGGGCTCTCATCCAGGGGGACTCAAGGATTCCGTGAGGAGGAGCCCTCGCGGGCCAGCTCCTTCAGGTCTTCCCGGCTGGGCTTGGACACCAAGACGATGTCGGTCGCGCGCCTCCATTCCGGCGTGTTCTTCGGCAGCTTCTCACGCGCCCGCATGGCGAAGATGCGGGCCTGGGTCACGTCGCCGATCTCGAAGTCGTATTCGGCAGTGGCGAGGCGGGCCAAGCCTTCCTGGCCCAGCTTGTCGTAGGCCTGCGCGAGCTGGCGCCAGGCTTCCGCATTGTCCTCCTCCAGGGTGAGGGAGCGTTTCAGCTCGCTTACGCCCTCCTCGATCTTGGCGCGGTCGTCGAGGGAGATCAGCGTCTGGCCGAGGTTGATGCGCAACAGGGGGGCCTCGGGCTTGAGCTGCACTGACCGGCGCTGTGGGGCTTCCGCCTCCTTTGCGCGGCCGAATTCGGAGAGGACCTGGCCCTTCAGCTCCCACAGGTAGGGGTTCTCCGGCTGCTCCTCCAGCAGGGCGTCGATCAGCTTCAGCGACTTGTCGGGCTCGCGCAGCTGGTAATAGGCGATGGCGCGGGCGTAGCGCGCCGGATAGCTGCGGTCGGCTTCGGCGTAGGTCACGATGGCCGACTGGGGATTGATGAACCCGTCCAGCTTGGCCTTCATGATCTGGTGTCGCGCGATGGCCTCGGGGCTGTCCACTTCCTTGAAGTGGGGCTGCGACTGCACCCGGGTCTGCAGGGAGTCGATACGGTCAGACGACAGCGGGTGGGTCTGAAAGTACTTGTACCGCCGGGCCTCGGCGAAGACCTCCTGATAGCGGAAGTTGTCGAAGAAGTCGGCCAGCCCCTTGCCGGATAGTCCCGCCTTCTCCAGGAGGGTGGCGCCGGCCTGGTCGGCGCGGGCTTCCTGCTCGCGGCTGTAGCCCACCGCCCCGAGCGCGCCGAAATAGCCTGCGCTGCCCACCAGGCCGACCGCGGCGTCAGGCGAACCCGCCATCGCCGCCAGCAGGCCAAGGCCCATCGTCAGCAGGAAGGGCTTCATCCCCGCCGCCTGCATTTCGCCGGAGCGCGCCGAATGGCCGGCGGCCAAGTGGCCGACTTCGTGGGCGATCACGCCTTGGAGCTGGTTGGGGTTCTTGGTCTTGAGGATCAGGCCGGTGTTGATCCCCATCAGCCGGGGCGCGGCGAAGGCGTTGAGTTCCTTCGAGCCGATCAGGGCGATCTGCACGGTCTTCGGCTCTATGCCGGCGGCCCGCAGGATCGGGTCGGCGTCGGCGTGCAGAATCTCCTCGATCTCGGTATCCCGGATCAGGGTCTCCTGCTCGTCCTGCGCCGTGGCCGGCGACGGCCGCGCAAGCACGCTGGCCGAAAGGACGAGGCTCAGCAGCACGCGGCTGAGCGGCCGGACGGGGAACGCCTTGGGGGAAGCCATGCTCGACTCTCTTCGCAGGCCCCCCTCAAGGCCGCCGTAAACCTACAGCGTCACGCGCGGCGCCACCAGCCTCTACGCGGCGCGGTCGGCGGTGCGGTGATCTCCGAAGGATCGGGCGCACGGGGCGCCGGCGCCGCCTCGGCCATCACCGGTTCCGGCTCCGGCGCGGGCGGGGAGGGGGCGGCTTCGGCGACGGCCTCGACTTCGGCTGGTGCGGCCCGCTTGCGCGACCGGCTGCGGCGAGGCGCGGCCGGTTCCTCGGCAGGCTCCGCCGGCGCCTCGGCAACCGTATTGACCGGCGCCTCGGCTGCGATGGGCGCCGACGGCGTGATCTCGCCAGGCGCCTCGTCCGCCACGGCCTCGCCACGGCGTCCGCGGCTGCGCCGCGAGCGCTTCGGCCTATCCTCAGCAGCTGGCAGCTCGACCCAGATTTCCACCTCGTCCGCAGACGAGATGGCGGCCGCGGGCGCAGCAGCGGGCTCGGACCTGGCCGCGACCTCGCCCACAGGGCGGGCCGTCGCCGGCGAAGCCGCTTGCGGGGCCGCCGCGTGCTTCAGGTCCTCGGCCGGGTCGTACCAGACGAACGGGTCGTCGCCGTAGGGCACCCAGGGCCGGGTCCAGGCGAAGACGTCCTGCGGCCGAGCGTCGTCGCGCATCCGCCGGCCGCCGCGGCGGCCGCGGCGCCGACGTCGACCGCCAAGACCGTCGTCCTCGCCCGCCGGTTCGCTGTGCGCCTCCGCCGGAGGCCGCGGGTCGCGCTCCTCGCGCTCGTCGCCACGGCGCCGGCGTCGGCGGCGTCGGCGGCGACCGCCTTCGCCACGGTCGTCGTCTTCGAAGCGGCGGGGGCGCTCGTCCTGCGGCCGAGCGCGGGCTTCCTCTTCGTCGCCGGCGTCCTCCTCGACGTCTTCGTCCTCTTCCTCGTCCTCGTCCTCGAAGACCTCATCGTCGAAGGCCTCGACGGGAGGGGCCGCGGCGGGAGGCGGGGCGATGATCGCGGCGTGCTCGGCTCGGGTCTCGCTCGCGGTGCGCTCGATCTGCAGGTCCGAATGGGCCATGTCGTCGTCGATCACCACGGTGACGAACAGGCCGAAGGTCTGTTGCAGCCGCGCCAGGTGAGCGCGCTTCTCGTTGAGGATGTAGAGCCCCACGGCGCGCGGCACGTTCAGGGTCGCCTCGCCGCCGCCCTTCAGGCCCTCGATCTCCAGGGCGCGGAGCGCCGCCAGCGCGCTGGATTCCACCGAACGGACCCGGCCGGTTCCCGCGCAGTGCTCGCACACGTGGGTGGTGCCTTCCAACACGCCGGTGCGGCGGCGCTGGCGGCTGATCTCCATCAGGCCGAAGGCGCTGATCTTGCCCATCTGCACACGGGCGCGGTCGTCCTTGAGGCAGTCCTTCAGCTTCTTCTCGACGGCCCGGTTGTTCTTGGGCTCGTCCATGTCGATGAAGTCGATGACGATCAGGCCGGCGAGGTCGCGCAGCCGAAGCTGGCGGGCCGCCTCCTCGGCGGCCTCCATGTTGGTCTTCAGCGCCGTGGCCTCGATGTTCCGCTCGCGGGTGGAGCGGCCGGAGTTCACGTCGACGGCCACCAGGGCCTCGGTCTGGTTGATCACCAGGTAGCCGCCGGACCGGAGCGGCACCACCGGCGAATAGATCTGCGAAAGATGGTCTTCGACCTTGTGGCGCACGAACAGCGGGGCGGCATCGCGGTAGAGCTGCACCTTCTTCGCCTGGCTGGGCATCAGCATGCGCATGAAGTCGCGCGCTTCGCGGAAGCCGGCCTCGCCCTCGACCCAGACCTGGTCGATGTCCTTGTCGTAGAGATCGCGGATGGCGCGCTTCACGAGGTCTTCCTCCTCGTAGATCAGCGCCGGCGCGATGGAATGCAGGGTGGTTTCGCGGATGTTCTCCCACAGCCGCAGCAGGTACTCGTAGTCGCGCTTGATCTCCGCCTTGGTGCGCTTGGCGCCGGCGGTGCGCACGATCAGGCCCATGCCCTGGGGCACGTCCAGGCTCTGGACGACGGTCTTCAGGCGCTTGCGGTCGGTGGCGGTGGTGATCTTGCGGCTGATCCCGCCCCCGCGGGCGGTGTTGGGCATCAGCACGCCGTAGCGACCGGCCAGCGAGAGGTAGGTGGTCAGCGCCGCGCCCTTGTTGCCGCGCTCTTCCTTGACGACCTGCACCAGCATGATCTGCCGGCGGCGGATCACCTCCTGGATCTTGTACTTGCGCATCAGCCGTCGACGGCGGCGCGCGACCTCTTCCTCCATGACGTCGTCTTCGTCGTCCGAGGCGGCCGAGGCGCCGTTCTCGTCGTCGTCCTCGTCGTCGGCGGTCGGCGCGGCGCGGCCGCGCGGCTCGTGCTCGTCGTCCTCCTCAGCCTCTTCGCGCAGCAGGGCTTCGCGGTCGGCGACCGGGATCTGGTAGTAGTCGGGGTGGATTTCGTTGAAGGCGAGGAAGCCGTGCCGGTTGCCGCCGTATTCGATGAAGGCGGCCTGCAACGAGGGTTCGACCCTCGTCACCTTGGCCAGGTAGATGTTCCCTCGAAGCTGCTTGCGGCTCTGGCTCTCGAAATCGAAGTCTTCAACGCGGCTTCCCTCGACCACCACCACACGCGTCTCTTCGGCGTGGGCGGCGTCGATCAACATCGTCTTGGTCATAAATCAGATCTCCACGGCGCGCGGCGGGCGTCGAGCCCCTGCGCAGCCGGCTTGTGGGATGAGCGCGCGCCGGGCCGCGGACGACGCCGGAAAGGGCGTGTCGGGCGACCTCGAGGCCAGGAGTGGCTTGAGCTGCGCAGCTCATCAGGTGTGTTCCCAGGCGCGCCTTGGGGGCGCGGATCGGAGGTTGCGTCTCGGCGCGAGGCCGTATGCCGACGCCGGGCGTTCGCGCGACCCGCCCTGCCTCAGGGCCGGGGCGGGTCGCCGCGCCGCCGGACATTGCAACAGCGGGCTGCAAATTGGAAGCGCCGCGAGCATCCGCAGCATCGGAAACGTCCTGTTAACTGCTCGGCTACCCGGTTGCGGCTATATGAGGTCTTCTTTTGGATCGGGCCAGGTCTAGGGTCGGGGTCATGTTGAGTGGAGTTCGGCAAGGCTTTGCGGGCAGGCGCTGGCGCGCCCTGCTCGTGGTTGTCGCGGCGGCCCTGGGGCTGGCCGTGGTGGCCGCCTCGCAGGCCGCCACCGTGGTCTCCGACCTCCTCAAGGTGCGCCTGGGCGGGGACGGCCGGGAAAGCCGCATCGTCCTAGACCTCAGCCAGGCCGCCACGGCCAAGGTGGTTTCCGACGGCTTCGGCGACGGCCGCGTGGAGGTGATCCTGCAAGGCGTCGCCACCTCGGGCGCACAGGGCGCCGGCGGCGGCCTGGTGAAGGCCTGGGCGGCGGACAGCGTCGGCGGCGCGACACGCCTGCGCCTCGACCTGGCCGTTCAGGGCCGCATCAAGCGTCGCTTCCTGCTGCCGCCGGCCGACGGGATTGACCACTACCGCTACGTCATCGACGTGGCCGCCGAGCCCAGCGCCGCGCCTATCCCCGTTCGCGCCCGTCTTGCGGCGCTGCGGCCGCCGCTGCCGCTGAAAAAGGTCGTTGTGATCGACGCCGGCCATGGCGGCCACGATCCGGGCGCACGCGGCGCCGAGGGGATCGAGAAGGACATCAACCTCGCCGCCGCCCTGGCGCTCAAGGAGCGGCTGGAGCGCGGGGGCCGCTACAAGGTGGTGCTGACCCGCGAGGCCGACGTCTACGTCCCGCTGGAGACCCGGGTGCGGGTCGCCCAGAGGGCGGACGCCGACCTGTTCATCTCGCTGCATTCGGATTCAGGGCCGGACGCCAGCCTGAAGGGCGCCAGCGTCTATACCCTGTCCGACAAGGCCTTTTCGCGCGCGACGCGCTTCGTGAAGGCCGACGACTGGTACATGAAGGCCAGCCTCGCCTCCGACCCTGGCGTCAGCGACATCCTCTTCGACCTGACCCAGCGGGCGACCAAGAACCGCTCCGCGACCTTCGCCGAGACCCTGGTCGGCAAGCTCGACGGCCGCGCCCCGCTGCTGCGTCGCAGCCATCGCAGCGCCGGCTTCATGGTGCTGTTGGCCCCCGACGTGCCGGCGGTGCTGCTGGAGATGGGCTTCATCACCAATCCGCAGGACGAGCAGCGCCTGCGCGATCCCGACCAGCTCGCCGAGCTCGTCGAAGGGGTGGCGGACTCGATCGACGCCTATTTCGGCCGTCCGGCCAGGCTCGCCTCCCGCTGAGGTCGCCTGGGCTTGCGGCCTGCCGCCGCGAACTGTGCTGCGCCCGTTGGCGCCCGCCCCGACGCGCGCTAGACCGCCAACAGGCGGGCGGCCCCCGGAGGCGAGCTTAACTTGAACCCCCCTGAAAAGCGGGTCGTGGAGAAGTGGGTCGCCACGGCGGGCGTCGTCGTGCTGAGCGTCATCGCGCTCGCCGGCTTCTGCGCCGCCATCTGGGCGGCCTGGATGTTCCACGAGATGCCGGATGCGGCGGATCTCGCCGACTATCATCCGCCCACGGCCACGCGCGCCTACGCCTGGGACGGCACCCTGATCGGCGAGTTCTCGCGCGAGCGTCGCATCTTCGTGCCCTACGACAGCATTCCGCCGCGGCTGGCCCAGTCCTTCCTCGCGGCGGAGGACCACAACTTCTTCAAGCACGGCGGCGTGGAC
>Ga0207644_10001034_pt1 | contig 17840 bp, 14 predicted proteins | sample KBSS73metaG_FD_184326 | JGI IMG/M metagenome (GOLD analysis project Ga0207644, IMG submission 184326) | Switchgrass rhizosphere microbial communities from Kellogg Biological Station, Michigan, USA - KBS S7-3 metaG (SPAdes) (version 2) | ecosystem: Host-associated > Plants > Roots > Rhizosphere... | reverse complement strand
GCTGATCGGGGGCGTCGCGGCTACCTACTTCTCCTGGCGTTGGGTGTTCGTCGGCGAGGTCCTCGTCGTCGTCGCGATCCTGGCCCTGGCCCGCCGGATGCGGGACACCCCGGCCGAGACCGGGCGGACGTTCGACGTCCTGGGCGCGGTGCTCGCGGCCGTCGGCCTCGGCGCGGTGGTGCTGGGGATCCTGCGCTCCTCCGAGTGGGGCTGGGTGGCGCCCAAGGCGGGCGCACCGGCGCTGCTCGGCCTGTCGCTCACGGTCTGGTTCGTACTGGTCGGACTGGCGGTGACCTGGGCGTTCTTCGAGCGCGAGACCCGGCTCGAGGCCGCGGGCGGAGAGCCGCTGGTCAGGCCGTCGCTGTTCGCCAACCGGCAGATGACCGGCGGCCTGGTGATGTTCTTCGTGCTCTACCTGGTGCAGGCCGGGCTGTTCTTCACCATCCCGCTCTTCCTGTCCGTCTCCCTGGGGCTGACGGCGATCGACACGGGGATCCGGATCCTGCCGCTGTCGATCACCCTGCTCGCCGCCGCGGTCGGCATCCCGCGCTTGCTCCCCGACGCCTCCCCGCGCCGCGTGGTCCGGCTCGGGCTGCTCGCGATGTTCCTCGGCGTCGTGGTCCTGCTCGTCGCCGTCGAGCCGACCGCGGACGCCCGGATCGTGACCGTCCCGCTCCTGCTGGCCGGTCTCGGGATCGGCGCCCTGGCCTCGCAGCTCGGCGCGGTGACCGTCTCGGCGGTGCCGGACTCGCTCAGCCCCGAGGTGGGCGGCCTGCAGAACACCGCCACCAACCTGGGGGCCGCCGTCGGCACCGCCCTCGCGGGATCGTTGCTGATCACCGCGCTCACCACCTCGTTCCTGCAGGGCGTGCAGGACGACCCGGCGGTTCCCGCCCAGGTCGCGGCCGCGGCGTCGACACAGCTCGCGGGCGGTGTCCCGTTCCTGTCCGACGTCGACCTGCAGGCGGCGCTGACGGAGGCCGGCGCCGCCCCCGAGGTCGCCGAGGCCGCCCTGGACGCCAACCGGCAGGCCCGCGTGGACGGGCTCCGGTCGGCGTTGGCGGTGCTGTCGCTGATCGCGTTGCTCGGGGTGGTCGTGGCCCGACGGGTGCCGGCGCAGCCCCCGCGGTCGGTCGGCGAGCCGGTCAGCTGACCGTCAGCCGACCACCCCCGTCCCCGGGCGGGCCAGGAACTCGATCACCGCCAGCACGACGAGCAGCACGGCCACGAGGACCAGGATCGCGACGCCCGTCGGGTTCGCGAGGAACACGAACACCAGCGCGGCGAGTGCGACCGCGCCGATCCGCAGCGCCCGCACGTGCGCCCCGACCCACCTGCCCACCGGCCCGGCCGCCCGGCCCGCGCGGATCCGGCCGATCACCGTGCTCGCCCGCCTGCGCACCCCGGCCGCCGAGGGCCCCGCCAGGAACGCTCCCAGCGCCACGACCAGTGCGAGCACCAGCAGCGCCCGCCCGGAGTCCCGCAGCGAGTCGACGAGGACGTCGAAGCCGGCGGCCGCGGCGACCGCTCCCGTCGGCGGGACCGCGCCCACCAGCAGGCTGCGCGCGACCAGCAGGCCCGCCGCGAGCACGACCAGGGCCACCGCGACGCCGAGCGCGGCCGCGCCGAGCGCGCGGGTCCGCCGCCTGGCCAGGTAGACGCCCACGACCACCAGCAACAGCGTGATCCAGGGCAGCACCGTCGCGACCGAGTCGAGCGTCTCGTAGGCGGCCCGGGCCCGGACCAGCTGGTCGGCCGGGGCGAGGGCGATCGTGGGATGGACCTCGGGGATCGCGCTCGCGACCGTGAGGCCCTCCGCGACCAGGCGCTGCTTCGCCGCCTCGACGAACGGCGCGAGATCCAGGTGCACCGTCCCGTCCCGCACCACGATCGCCTGCCCGTCCCCGGAGAGCACGGTGACCATCTGCTGGTGAGCGAGCCGCAGAGCCTGGTCCCAGGCCTCGGCGAACTGCGGGCTCGCGACGAGCTGTCCCACCTTGTCCCGCACGAAGCCGGTCGCGGCCGTCTCGAGGGCCGGGGTGAAGGTCGTCAGCCGCGTGACGAGCTGGGGCGGCAGACCCTGCGCCGCGAGGGCGGCGATCGACTGGTCGGCCAGGTCCCGGACGTCGACGTAGGTGAAGACGGTCGTGGTGACCCGGTTCGTCAGGGCCTCCTGCACCGCGGGCTCGTCGATCAGCGGCCCGACGGACTCGACGAAACCGTCGGTGTCCGTGACCTGGTAGCGGGTCCAGACCGACAGCAGGGACACCGGCGTCAGCACCACGCCGAGCACGATCAGCACGGCCGAGACCACCGACCGCCACCGGATCCGGTTCCGGCGGCGGGGCGGTGCGGCGCGCAGGGCGGAGTTCTCCTCCCGCAGCCGTTCGAGCTCGGCGCGCAGGACGTCCGGCACGTCGGGGGGTGCGTCCTGCGCCTGGGTCATCTCGATCTCCACTCGTCGACGGCGGGGGTGCAGGCTCCCGCGCCCGCGGTGGCCCCGCGTCACCCGCGCGGGATGAGCCGGCTCACCCGGCCGGGGTGACGACGTCGTCGACGCCGAGGGGTTGGCTCGCCCCTGACCCGACTTGATCTGCCCTGACGTGTCCGGCGAGCGGAGGAGGACGGCCGTGTCCGAGCAGCCGCCGCAGCGCGACGCCGACCTGTCCCTCGGCACCCGCAGGCGGCTCGCGACGATCTCCGTGGCGCGCTCCGCCCTCGCGGTCACGTCGCTGCTGGTCGTCTACTACGCCGCCCCGCTCGACCGGCAGCTCGACGCGGGCACCTGGCTCCGCTTCGGCGCCGGCCTGCTCGGGTTCGCCGCCGTCGCCCTCTGGCAGATCCGGTCGGTCGGCCGGTCGGGGTTCCCCCGGCTGCGTGGAATCCAGGCCGCCGCCACCGGGCTCACCCTGCTGATCGTGCTGTACGCCGCCACCTACAGCCTGATCTCGGTCAACCGGCCGGACGCCTTCTCCGAGGCCCTGAGCAGGACCGACGCGCTCTACTTCACCGTCACCGTCTTCGCGACGGTGGGTTTCGGGGACATCGCGCCCCGGTCCGAGCTCGCCCGCGTGGTCACCACGACCCAGATGCTCGTGGGGCTCCTCGCGCTCGGCCTGGTCGCCAAGGTCCTCTGGGGCGCGGTGGAGACGGCCGTGCGCCGGCGCGGGCCGCGCCTGGCGGGCGAGGTCTCGGGCCCGCCCGCCGACGACGGTCGGCCCGCGGTGACCGCCGCGGGACGGACCACGGAGAAGAGGAATCTGTGACGCCGGGCTGGAAGCGGGTCCGTCAGTCCGTCAGGACCTCGATGTAGCCGTCGGTGCCGTGGACCCGGATCCGGGCGCGGTCGGGGATGAGCCGGGTGGCGTTCTCCACCGCCACGACGGCGGGCAGGCCGTACTCCCGGGCGATCACCGAGCCGTGGGTCATCAGGCCGCCCACCTCGGTCACCAGCCCGGAGATCCCGACGAAGAGCGGGGTCCAGCTGGGGTCGGTGTAGGCGGTGACCAGGATGTCGCCCGCATCGAGGTCGGCGTGCGCCATGTCCGTGACCACGCGGGCCCGCCCCTCCACGGTCCCTGCGGAGACCGGGAGCCCGGCCAGGGCGCCCTCGGGGAGGTCGTCGCGCCGGTAGGAACCGGTGACGATCTCGCCGTCGGAGGTCATGACCCGGGGCGGGGTGAGCTCCAGCGCGGATCGGTACTCCTCCTTCCGCGCGCGCAGGAGGTCCTCGTCGACCCGCCCGGTGCGGGCGGCCTCGTGGAACTCCTCGAACCGCAGGAAGAAGACGTCCTCGACCTCGCGCACGACACCGGCCGCCACGAGCCGCTCGGCCTCGCGCAACAGCGCCTGTCGGTACAGCGAGTAGCGGCGGATCATGCCGTACTTGGGGTACTCCCGATACCCGCCGAAGACCCGGACGCGGTCGATCATCCGCTTGGTCTCGGCGGCCTTCCGCTCGCCGTCCGGCAGGGCGCGCAGCCGGGTCAGGACGTCCTGCTCGAACTCCCACGCCTGCAGGCGCCCCTGCTCGAACAGCCGTTTCCCCGCACCGGGCTCGTGGTTCCGAACGTTGCCGAGCAGGGTCGACACGAGCATGGTCGGCTGTTCGCTCCACCGCGGCCTGGTGATGTCGATCTCGCCGGGGCAGCGCATGCCGTACTCGGCGAGGAAGGCGCGGAGCGCGTCCGCGGCCGCCGGGTTCAGCGCGTCGAGCCCGTCGAGCGAGCCGGTCTCCAGGAGGGCCACCGACGCCGGGTCCGGACGCAGGAGGTCGGCGACGTCCAGCAGCGCGAGCCCCATCTCCGACGTCACGTTGTGCGGGACGGACTGCGAGAGCGTGTCCGCAGGGTTCTGCTCGCCCAGCCAGTCCTGGAGCCGGTCGTCGAGCCACCAGACCGCCTCCATCCCGGCCATGAGCGCCTGGTGGCTGCGCGCGTCGAACAGGACCCGGCGCAGCTCCTGGAGGTCCTCGACGAGGAAGTCGAACAACGCGGGCCCGGACAGCGAGCGCAGCTCGTCCGCCGCCGCGGCGACGGAGGCCCGGTTCTGCGCCACGAGCTCGGTGACCAGGTCCGGATCGGCCTCGATCAGGTCCGGCTCCGCCTTCTCCGCCGCGGGGACGGCGGGCGCGAGCTCACCGAGGAAGCCCCGGTCGAGGACGGTCCGCAGTGCGTCGGCGACCAGCGGATCGGCGTTGCTCCACCCGTCCAGGAAGCCCGTGCGGGTCGCCGGGGAGGTGAGGACCGCGGCGACGTCGACGAACAACCGGCCGCCCGCCTCCGCCATCGGCCGCGGCGTGGTCCGCTGCCAGAACGAGAGGCCGAGCGGCTTCATCGGGTCGGTCATCATCTGCTGGTGGCCGACCGAGAGGTAGACGTGGGCGGCGCCGTCGTCGGTCGGCGGGACGGGGAACAGCGTGGTGATCGGCCTGCTCTGCACGACCGCGAAGTCCCCGTCCACCAGGCACCACTCGATGTCCTGCGGCCGCCCGAAGTGCGCCTCGATCCGCCTGCCCAGCGCCACCAGGCGCAGGACCTGCGCCTCGGTCAGCACCGGCTCCCCCTGCCGCTCCGGCTCGATCGGCTCCTCGCGGGTGCCGCCACCCGGCAGCGCGTACAGCGCCCTCCGCTGCGTGCCGACGGTCGTGGTGACCACGTCGTCCGCCCCCACGGAGTAGGCGTCCGCGGTGACCACACCGGACACCAGGGTCTCGCCGAGCCCCCAGACCGCGTCGACCGTCGCCACCCGCCGGTTCGACGTCACGGGGTCGGCCGTGAACAGGACCCCGGACGCCTCCGGCGCCACCATCTCCTGCACGACGACGGCCATGTGGATCCGGCGGTGGTCGAAGCCCTCGTGCAGGCGGTAGCTCACCGCCCGCGCGGTGAACAGCGAGGCCCAGCACCGGCGGACGTGGTCGAGGACCGCCGCCGCCCCCACCACGTTCAGGTACGAGTCCTGCTGGCCCGCGAAGGAGGCCGTCGGGAGGTCCTCCGCGGTGGCGCTGGACCGGACCGCGTAGGCGGTGTGCTCGTCGACCCGGGCCGTGACCGCCTCGACCAGGTCCGCGGGCAGCGGGAGCCCCTCCACCGCCCGGCGGATCTCCGCACTCGCGGCCTCGATCTCCGCCCGGTCCTCCGGGCGCAGGCCCGCCAACCGGTCCAGGACCAGCGCCGGGGCCACGATCCGCTGGAAGGCGCCCACGGTCACACAGAACCCCGGCGGCACCCGGACCCCGTCGATGCGGGCCAGCTCGCCCAGGTTGGCGCCCTTGCCGCCGACCTCGGCGACCTGCGTCCGACCGATCTCCCCGAGACCCACCACGTCACTCACTGCCACTCCCGTTCCCCCTCGCTCCGCGTGCGACGGCGAGTATGGACGGAAGAACAAATCCTCATGAGGGCGCTGGATCTGTTAGACAGTGAGAGTGGGAGGGGCTCTCACCCGCCGGTGAGGATCCGCCAGGAGTGCGGGGGCAGGGCCAGCGGGTCGTCGGCGGGCTCCGCCGACTCCACGACCGCGCCGTGGAGCTCGTGGGGGAAGCGCTGCGGGGCGTCGTCGACCGACAGCAGCAGGACGAGCCCGGCGCCGCCCTCGCGGGGGACCGAACGCAGCGCCAGCGTGGTGTTCGTGACGTGCTCCACGGTCGTCCGCGCGTGGACGAGCCAGGGGTGGCGCCTGCGCATCCCGATCAACCGGGCGTGCAGCTCGTGGGTGGGGGCACCGAAGGGGGCCAGGTCGGCGGGGGTGTCCGGGAAGGGCGGGCGGACGGCGTCGTCGCCGTGCTCGCGGTCCTCCTTCACCCCGGTGAACGCCTGCTCGTCGCCCGCGTAGACCGACGGCACCCCGCCGACGGTCATCAGCACGGCGACGGCGTGTCCCAGGTGGGCGGGGTTCGTGAGCCTGCTGGCGATCCGGGTGACGTCGTGGTTCCCGAGGAATGTGAGCGGCGTGAAGGTGTGCAGCAGGTCCTCGTGCCTGCCCAGGTTCCAGGCCAGCTCGTGCAGGTTGGCGTCGTTGAGCGCGCTCCAGGTCGACTTCCACAGCTCGTACTGGGTCACGGAGTCCACACCGGACTCGGCGACGAACTCGGCGTAGTCGCCGTGGATGACCTCGCCGACGAACCAGGCCGCCGGATGCCGCTCGCGGACCACCGGGAGCACGGCGGCCCAGAACGAGGACGGGACCTCGTAGGCGGCGTCGAGGCGCCAGCCGTCCGCCCCGCGGTCCAGCCAGTGGACCATCACCGACGCGACGTACTCGCGGACCTCGGGCGCCTCGTGGTCGAACGCGACGAGCAGGTCGTGGCCCTCGAACACCACGGGCCGCCCGTCCTGCCAGCGGAACCAGCGCCCGGCGGCGGAGTCCGGGCCCTCGGCCAGGGCCTGCCGGAACCGCGGGAAGTCCCGGCCGACGTGGTTGAACACGCCGTCGAGCAGGAGGCGCACCCCACGGGACCGGCAGGCCGCGACCAGCCGGTCGAAGGCGGCGTCGTCCCCGAGGCGGGTGTCGATCCGCAGGTGGTCGACGGTGTCGTAGCCGTGGGTGCCGGAGGCGAAGACCGGGCCGAGCGCGAGCCCGTTGGCCCCGAGGTCGACCAGGTAGTCCAGCCAGGGTTCGAGCCGGTCCAGCCGGGGGACCGGTGCGGCGTCGGCGGGCAGCGCCGCCGGCTCCGCGCCGAGGAACCCGAGCGGGTAGACGTGCCACCACACCGCATGGTCGATCCAACGGTCCATGGCCCCATCCTCGCGGACGGGGCCCCGTCCGGCTCGGTCCGGCGCGGAGGGTCAGGCGGCCTCGCGCAGGGCGACCGACGGTCCGGCCGCCACCGCCTCCACGGTGAAGCGCACCCGACGACCGGTTCCGCCGTCCACATCGGACCCCGTGGTCCACTCGAGCTCGGCCCGGCCGGACAGGTGCAGGGTCTCGCCGGTGGCGAAGTCGAGGAAGAGCAGCGCGGCCTCGGGGTCGACGGCGAGGTTGCCCAGGCTGTTGAACATGTTGTTCCCCGGGAAGTCCGGCCACCACAGCGTGGTCTCGTCCGTGACCCGGACCAGCCCGGTCGGCCCGCCCCGGTGCGACGCGTCGGCGCCGCGGGTGGGGTGCACCGTGCCCAGCAGGAACGTGTCGGCACGGGCGATGAGGTCACCGTCGGCCGGGGCGAGTGCGGTCCCGGTCCGCACCGCGGTCGCGGGAGCGGCGGTCGGTTCCAGGTCCCGGGGGTGGATGAAGCGCGGGCAGTTGCCGTAGGCCTGTTCCGCCTCGACGGTCAGCACGCCGTCCCGCACGGCGGTGAGGGTTCCGTTGATCCGGGCGCGACGGCGGTGGGCCGCGTCGAGCACGAGGACGCCGACCGGCTGACCGGGGGCGAGGTCCGCCAGCGGGTCCCCGGCGCGCGGCACCGCGTGCACCTGCAGCTCGGTGGTCCCGCGGACGCGGAGGAAGCCCGGGTCGCCGCTCAACGCCGTGGTCCACAGGCGGCCTGCGCGGTCGCGGGCGGTGAGGACCAGGAAGGTCTGCTCGGCGAGGAACCGGCCGATCCCGCCGCGCAGATCGGCGGCCTCCAGCATGCCCGCGAGGCGTACGGCGTCCTCCTGGACGCCGGCCCGGCGCTGGACGGCGAGCTCGCCCGCATGGAAGCCCTGCTGCTCGGTCACGACGCGCTCCTAACGATTGTCGGGCACCTCAACCATTAGCAGACTGCCATGCGCGGCCCCGAGATGCAATGGCAGACTGGGCCGCATCCATTAGGAAGGGGTGCGGTGGTCGTCGTCGAGCTGTTGAACACCGTCTGGGCCGACCGGACCGGGGTGCACGACGCCCTGGCCACATCGGACCAGGCACGGGCGTGGCTGGCCGCCCACGTGCCCGAGGATCCCGACGCCGTCGACGTGCCCGATCTCCGCCTGCTCCGCGACGCCCTCCGTCGGCTCGCCGCGGACCTGACGGACGATCCCCGGCCCGCGCACGAGGGCTCGACGGTGCCCACCCGCGCCGCGGCGGTCCAGGTGGTCGACCGGCTCTGCGCCACCGCCCCCACCTGGTCGGCGCTGGTCTGGGAGCAGGGTGCCCCGCCGCGCCGCGAACCCCGCAGCGACGCGCAGGCGGGCCGGGTCGCGCTGGCCTCGCTGGCCGAGCAGGGCGTCGCGCTCGTCACCGGGGAGGTCGAGCTCCGCGCCTGTCTCGCGCCCGGCTGCGTCCTCTATTTCGTGCGCGACCATCCGCGTCGGGAGTGGTGCTCGGCCGGGTGCGGCAACCGGGCGCGGGTGGCCCGCCACTACCGCCGCCACCACGCCCCCGAGGCCGGCTGACGTCCGGTCGAGGCGCCGCGCGCCGGACGGGGTGCGGGGCGGGACCCTCAGGTCGCGCGGAGGTCCCGGAGGCGCTGCAGCTTGCCGACGGAGCGCTCGAGGGTGTCGGGATCGACGACCTCGCAGGTCACCGACACCCCGATGGTGTCCTTGACCGCCTCGACCAGCTCGGCGGCCGCCGCCGACCGCCGGTCCGCGGTGGTGTCCGGGCGGGCCTCGACGCGCACGGCGAGGGCGTCCATCCGGCCCTGGGTCGTGAGCACCAGCTGGAAGTGCGGCGCGAACCCGGGGGTGCGCAGGACGATCTCCTCGATCTGGGTCGGGAAGAGGTTCACCCCGCGCAGGATGATCATGTCGTCGCTGCGGCCGGTGATCTTCTGCATCCGTCGCATCGCGGGCCGCGCGGTGCCGGGCAGCAGCCGGGTGAGGTCGCGGGTGCGGTAGCGGATGATCGGCAGCGCCTGCTTGGTGAGCGAGGTGAAGACCAGCTCGCCCTCCTCGCCGTCGGCCAGCACGGTGCCGTCGAGCGGGTCGAGGACCTCGGGGAGGAAGTGGTCCTCCCAGATGTGCAGCCCGTCCTTGGTCTCCACGCACTCCTGCGCCACGCCGGGGCCCATGACCTCGGAGAGGCCGTAGATGTCCACGGCGTGCATGTCCATGCGCTCCTCGATCTCGGAGCGCATCTGCTCGGTCCACGGCTCGGCGCCGAAGATCCCGACCTTGAGCGACGTCGTGCGGGGGTCGATGCCCTGGCGCTCGAACTCGTCGAGCAGCGTGAGCATGTAGCTCGGGGTCACCATGATGACGTCCGGCGCGAAGTCGCCGATCAGCTGGATCTGGCGCGGGGTCATGCCGCCGGAGACCGGGATCGCCGTGGCGCCGAGCTTCTCGATGCCGTAGTGCGCGCCGAGCCCCCCGGTGAACAGGCCGTAGCCGTAGGCGTTGTGCACCTTGTGGCCCGGGCGCCCGCCCGCGGCGCGGATCGACCGGGCGATCAGACCGGCCCAGTCGTCGATGTCCTTCGCGGTGTACCCCACGACGGTGGGCCGCCCGGTGGTGCCCGACGACGCGTGGATCCGCCGGACCTCGGCCTGCGGCACGGCGAACATCCCGAAGGGGTAGTTCTCCCGCAGGTCGGCCTTGCTGGTGGTGGGGAACCTCGCGATGTCCGCGAGCTCGCGGCAGTCCGACGGGTGCACGCCCGCCGCGTCGAAGGCCTTCGTGTAGTGCGGGACGTTCGCGTAGGCGTGCCGCAGCGTCCACTGCAGACGCTCGAGCTGGGTGGACCGCAGCTGGTCGACGGACATCCGCTCGCCCGCGTCGAGCAGCTCGGGGGGTGGGGCTTCGCCGAGCCTGCGCGACGACGCCGTTGTCGTGGTGGTCATGCTCCGCCTTCCTGCGGGGCCTTCTTGGCGACCAGAGTGAGGACGTCGTAGCGGGCGACGGACTCGCCGTCCTGACGGGTGACGTCGGCGTCCCAACGCACCTCACCGTAGCCGGCGGAGTCGCGGGGGGTGATCTGCTTGCAGGTCAGGGTGATGGTGAGCTCGTCGTCGAACCTGACCGGGGTGAGGAACCGCAGGTCGTCGACGCCGAAGTTGGCCAGCACGGGGCCCGGCGCGGGATCGACGAACAGGCCCGCGGCGAAGGAGACGACGAGGTACCCGTGCGCCACACGCTGTCCGAACAGCGGGTTCGCGGCGGCGGCCTCGGCGTCCATGTGGGCGTAGAAGGTGTCGCCGGTGAACTCGGCGAAGTGCTCCACGTCCTCCTGGGTGACCCGCCGCGGCCCCCCGACGACGGTGTCCCCGGGCCTGAGCTCCTCCAGGTGCAGCCGGAACGGATGCACGTCCGTCTCGCGGCGCTCGGCGCCGCTGACCCAGCGGCCGGTGATCGCGGCGAGGGTGTCCGGGTCCGCCTGGACCGCGGTGCGCTGCATGTGGTGCAGGACGCCGCGGATGCCGCCCATCTCCTCGCCGCCGCCCGCGCGGCCGGGGCCGCCGTGGACGAGCTGGGGGAGCGGGGAACCGTGGCCGGTGGACTCCTGGGCGTCCCGGGCGTTGAGCACCAGCAGCCTGCCGTGGAAGGGCGCGGTGCCGAGCACGACCTCGCGGGCGAACGCGGTGTCCGCGGTGACGACGGACCCGGCGAGGCTGCCCTGGCCGCGGGCGGCGTAGTCGATCAGCTGCGCGGTGCTCTCGTACGGCAGGATCGTGGAGACCGGGCCGAAGGCCTCGACCTCGTGCGGCTCGGCCCGCTCCGGGTCGCCGACCAGCAGGATCGGCGAGAGGAAGGCGCCGCGGTCCGCGTCCGCCCCCTCGACCTCGACCTTCTCCGGGTCGCCGAAGACGATCCGGCCCGCGTCGGCCAGCGCCTCGACGCTGCGGCGGACCTCCTCGCGCTGGTCGAGCGAGGCGAGGGCACCCATCCGCCCCTCGGGGCCGACGGTGGTCTTCGCGAGCCGGGCGGTGACGGCCTCGACGACGGCGTCGACCTGCCCCGCGGGGACGAAGGCGCGGCGGATCGCGGTGCACTTCTGCCCGGCCTTGACCGTCATCTCGGCGACGAGGCCCTTGACGAAGAGGTCGAACTCGGCCGTGCCGGGCACGGCGTCCGGGCCGAGGGCCGAGAGGTTGAGCGAGTCCGCCTCGGCGGAGAACCGCACCGAGTTCCGCACGATCGCCGGGTGCGCGCGCAGGGTCCGCGCCGTGGACGCCGAGCCGGTGAACGCGACGAGGTCCTGGCCGGTGAGGTGGTCGAAGGTGTCGCCCAGTGAGCCTGCGACGAACTGCAGCGTGCCCTCGGGCGGGAGTCCGGAGCCGATGACCAGCTCGACCAGCTTCGCGGTCAGCGCCGCGGTGGGGGTGGCGGGCTTGACCAGGCTCGGGACGCCGGCGAGGAACGCCGGGGCGAACTTCTCCAGCGGGCCCCACACGGGGAAGTTGAACGCGTTGACCTGCACCGCGACCCCGTGCAGCGGGGTGAGCAGGTGCTGGCCGAGGAAGGTCCCGCCGCGGCCGAGGGGCTCGACGGCGCCCTCGACGTAGACGGTGTCGTTGGGCAGCTCGCGCTTGGCCTTGCTCGCGTAGGCGAGCAGGACGCCGATGCCGCCGTCGACGTCGAACTTGGAGTCGCCGAGCGTGGCGCCGGTCCGCGCCGAGACCGCGTAGAGCTCGTCGCGGTGCTCGCGCAGGTGCTGGCCCAGCGCCTTGAGCAGGGCCGCGCGCTGGTGGAAGGTCAGCGCGCGCAGTGCCGGGCCGCCGACCTCGCGGCCGTGGGCCAGGGCGGCGCCGAAGTCGATCCCGGTCGAGGAGACCCGGGCGATCTCCTCGCCGGTCACCGCGTCGAAGACCGGCCTGCCCTCGTCGGGCGCGGTGTGCCAGTCGCCCGAGACGTAGCTGCGCAGCAGTGGGGTGGTCATGGAGCTCCCTCTCAGACGGTCTCGGCGTCGAGGCCCGGCCTGCGGACATCGGCCCGACTCCGGGCGGCGGAGGCCTCGGTCCTGCCCATGCGGCCGCTCGGCTTCCGATCGGTATCGACAGCGGCGAACGATCGTTCGGTTGTCCGGGGAGGCTAGCATGAGCCCGTGGAGACCGACAGGGGCGATATCGCCGGTGCCCGCCGACCCGTCCGGCCGGTGGGCTGATGGCGGCGCCGATCGAGCCGCCCGCCGAGCCGCCCCGCGGCGCCGTCCGGCAGACCCGTCGCGTCCGCGGCACCACGGGCGAACGACGGCCCGTCTACGACGCCCAGTCCCTGCTGGCGGTGGCCGTCGCGGAGTTCAACACGCGGGGCTACGACGCCACCTCGATGGAGGACCTCTCCCGGGCCGCGGGAATCACGAAGTCGTCCTTCTACCACCACGTCAGCGGCAAGGAGGAGCTCCTGCGAGCCGCCTTGGCGCGGGCGCTGGACGGGCTGTTCGGCATCCTCGACGAGCCCGCCTCGCAGGCGGGTCCGGCGCTCGGGCGGCTGCAGCACATCATCGGCCGCCAGGTCGAGGTGCTGACCACCGAGCTGCCGTACGTGACCCTGCTGCTGCGGGTCCGGGGCAACACCGAGGTCGAGCGGTGGGCCGTCGCCCGCAGGCGCGCGTTCGACGCCACCCTGGCCTCGCTGGTCGCCGAGGCGGTCGAGGACGGGCAGGTCGCCGCCGGTGTCGAGCCCTGGCTGGCCGCCCGGCTGCTCTCGGGCACCGTGAACTCGATCATCGAGTGGTACCGGCCGGGCAGGCCCGGTTCGGAGCTGCTCCCCGGCCAGGTCGTGCGGATGGTCTCGGAGGGCATCCTCCCGCCCGCGTGAGGGCCGGGGCCGGGCTTGCGCCCGCTGTCGGGGTGCGTCATCATCAGACGAACGAACATTCGGTTATGGAGGTTCGCGATGACCGCGACCGACGAGCGCTCCCACCACGCTCACGAGTCCGAGTTCCAGGCCACGATCGACGCCGACCAGCGGATCGAGCCCCGGGACTGGATGCCCGACGCCTACCGCAGGACCCTGATCCGGCAGATCGCCCAGCACGCCCACTCGGAGATCATCGGGATGCAGCCGGAGGGGAACTGGATCTCCCGCGCGCCGTCGTTGCGGCGCAAGGCGATCCTGCTGGCCAAGGTGCAGGACGAGGCGGGCCACGGCATGTACCTCTACGCCGCGGCGGAGACCCTGGGCGTGGACCGCGAGGAGCTCACCGAGAAGCTCATCGAGTCCAAGCAGAAGTACTCGTCGATCTTCAACTACCCCACGCTGACCTACGCGGACGTCGGCGTGATCGGCTGGTTGGTCGACGGCGCCGCGATCTGCAACCAGGTCCCGCTCTGCCGCTGCTCCTACGGGCCCTACGCGCGGGCGATGGTGCGGATCTGCAAGGAGGAGTCGTTCCACCAGCGGCAGGGCTACGAGCTGCTGCTGGCGATGATGAGCGGCACCGAGGCGCAGCGCGCGATGGTGCAGGAGTCGGTGGACCGCTGGTGGTGGCCGTCGCTGATGATGTTCGGTCCGGCCGACGGGGACTCGCCCAACACGCAGCAGTCCATGGACTGGAACATCAAGCGGCACACCAACGACGAGCTGCGCCAGCGGTTCGTCGACATGTCCGTCCCGCAGGCCGAGGCGCTGGGCGTCACGCTGCCGGACCCGGACCTGCGGTGGAACCCCGAGCGCCGGGCGCACGACTTCGGTGAGCCGGACTGGTCGGAGTTCAAGGCCGTCGTCAGCGGCGCGGGCCCGGCGAACGCGCAGCGGCTGGCGCACCGCCGCCGCGCGCACGAGAACGGGGCCTGGGTGCGCGAGGCGGCGCAGGCGTACGCGGACAAGCACGCGGACGAGCACGCGGGGGTGTCGGCATGATCCCGAGCGACGGCGAGCAGGACGAGCAGGCGGCGGACGTCACGGAGAACGTCACGGCGGAGGGCGGCCACGGCGCCGTCCCGACGACCGGGGTCGAGTCCGGACTGGGCGAGCGGCCGAGCCGCCGGACCTGGCCGCTGTACGAGGTGTTCGTGCGCGGCAAGCGCGGGCTCAACCACGTCCACGTCGGGTCGCTGCACGCCGCGGACGACGAGATGGCCCTGCACAACGCCCGCGACCTCTACACCCGCCGCAACGAGGGCGTGTCGATCTGGGTCGTGAAGGCGGCGGCCATCACGGCGTCGAGCCCGGCCGAGAAGGACCCGTTCTTCGCCCCGAGCGGCGACAAGGTCTACCGGCACCCGACCTTCTACGCGATCCCGGAGGAGGTGCCGCACCTGTGAACGAGCACGTGCACGAGCTCGAGCACGACGCGACGAACGCCTACCAGTCGCTGTCGGAGACCACCGAGCACGACGACCCGCGCTGGGCCTTCGGCAGCGGGTTCGCGGACGGTCTGGGTCTCGGGGAGGCCGAGATCACCGCGCCGGTGCCCGAGGGCGTCGATCCCGCCGACCTCGCCGCCTACTGCCAGATGCTCGGCGACGACGCGCTGATCTACAGCCAGCGCCTCGCCGAGTGGGTCGCCGACGCGCCGGAGCTGGAGGAGGAGGTCGCGCTGGCCAACATCGCGCTCGACCTGCTCGGCCAGGCCCGGGTGCTGCTCTCCCGGGCCGGGCACCTGCTCGGCGGGGACGAGGACTCGCAGGCCTACCTGCGGGTGGAGCACGAGTTCCGCAACGTCGCGCTCACCGAGCAGTCGGACGACCTGGACTTCGCCCGCGCGATCGCCCGCCTGATGATCTTCTCGACCTGGCGGCTGGCGCTGCTGCACCGGCTGCTCGGCTCCGCCGACCCGGTGATCGCCGCGGTGGCGGGCAAGGGCGTCAAGGAGCTGACCTACCACCGCGACTACGCCGCCCGCTGGACCCTGCGGCTCGGCGACGGCACCGCGGAGTCGCACCGGCGCATGCAGGCCGCGCTGGACTGGGCGTGGCCGTACGTCGAGGAGCTGTTCCGGACCTCGGACCAGGAGCGTCGCCTGATCGCCGCCGGAGTCGCGGTCGATCCCGCCGACACGCGCGAGGAGTTCGACGCCGTCCTGGCCCAGGTCGTCGAGCGGGCCACGCTCACCCGGCCGCAGGTCCGCCCGACCGGCACGATCGGCGGACGCAGCGGCAGGCAGGGCGTGCACACCGAGCGGCTCGGTCACCTGCTGGCCGAGATGCAGAGTGTCGCCCGCGCGCACCCGGGGGCGACATGGTGAACGGCGGGGTGAACGGCGGGGTGATCTCTCACGGCGCGCGCGATGTCGTGGCGGAGGTCGTCGATCCCGAGATGCCCATGCTGACGTTGGACGACCTCGGCGTGGTGCGGTCGGTCGAGGAGTCGGCGGACGGCGTGGTCGTCACGATCACGCCGACGTACTCCGGCTGCCCGGCCATCGAGGTCATGCGGGACGACATCCGGGCCGGGCTGACCGCCGCCGGGTACGCCCGCGTCGAGGTCCGCACCGTGTTCTCGCCCGCCTGGAGCACGGACTGGATCAGCGAGGCGGGGCGGCGCAAGCTCGCCGAGGCGGGCATCGCGCCCCCCGGCCGCGCCCCGGTGCGGGCCGCGGGCCCGATCCCGCTCTCGTTGGGAGCGCCGTCCACCCAGGTCCGGTGCCCGCGATGCGGTGCCCCGTCGACCGAGGAGTTCTCCCATTTCGGCCCGACGGCCTGCACGGCGCTGCGACGGTGCCCGTCGTGCGCGGAGCCCTTCGAGCACATGAAGGAGATCTGAGGTGAGCACCACCGCCGCAGAAGTCGCGGACGTCGAGACCGGCTTCCACCGGCTGACCGTGTCCGGGGTCGAGCGGCTCTGCGACGACGCCGTGGCCGTCACCTTCGCCGTCCCGGCGGAGCTGCGGGAGACCTTCGCCTTCCGGCCCGGCCAGTTCCTCACCCTGCATCGCGAGGGCGAGCGCCGCTCCTACTCGATCTGTGCCCCGGTGGGCGCGCAGCCGCGGGTCGGGGTCCGCCGGGTCGACGGCGGGCTCTTCTCCGAGTGGCTGGTCGACCGGCTCGAGCCCGGCGACGAGATCGAGGTCGGCCCGCCCGCGGGCACCTTCACCCCCGAGCTCGCCGCGGGCACCCACCACGGTCTGGTCGCCGCCGGGTCCGGCATCACGCCGGTGCTGTCGATCGCCGCGTCCCTGCTCGCCGCGCACCCGGACACGTCCGTCACGCTGCTCTACGGCAACCGCCGCACGGACACGGTGATGTTCACCGAGGAGATCGCCGATCTCAAGAACGCCTACGGCCCGCGGCTGCACCTGCTGCACGTGCTGTCCCGGGAGCCCACCGAGGCGGACATCGTCAACGGCAGGCTGGACGCCGACCGGCTGCGGACCCTCCTCGGGGCCCTGGTCGACGTCGAGGGCGTGGACCACTGGTGGCTCTGCGGCCCGCTCGGGATGACCGAGGACGCCGTCGCGGTGCTCGGTGAGCTCGGCGTGGACCGCAAGCGGGTGCACCGCGAGCTGTTCTACGTCGACGAGCCGCCGCCCGAGGTGCACCGCGCCGAGGACGACACCACGGCCACGGGCGAGGGCAGCCAGGTCACCGTCGTCCTCAACGGACGGTCGACCGAGCTCACCGTGCCCCGCACCGTGAGCGTCCTCGACGCCGCGCAGAAGGTCCGCGGCGACCTCCCCTTCGCCTGCAAGGGCGGGGTCTGCGGGACCTGCCGCGCGCGGGTCACCGACGGCGAGGTCACCATGCGCCGCAACTTCGCGCTGGAGGACGAGGAGGTCGACGCGGGCTTCGTCCTGACCTGCCAGACCCTCCCGGTCTCGGAGAAGGTGACCGTCGACTTCGACGCCCCCTGAGGCCGTCAGGCGCTGCCGAACCACCTCGGCAGCGCCGCGAGGAGGGCCTGCCGGTCGTCGCCCGCCCAGGCCACGTGGCCGTCGGGGCGGAGGAGGACGGCGGGGACGTCCAGCTCCTCGCTGACGTCGACGACGTGGTCGACCCGGTCCGCCCAGCCCGCGACGGACAGGTCACCGGTCTGGTCGAGCAGCAGCCCGCGGCCCTCGTGGAGCAGCGAGTAGAGGCGGCGTTCCTTGAGCCCGATGTCCTTCAGTCGGGTGCCGACGAGGGGATGGCCCGCGCCGAGGTCGTAGCGGACCGCGGTCCCGATGATCTTCTCGGTCAGGAGGCGGCTCACCCCGTCGATGTCCATCAGCTCCGTGACCAGCCTGCGCACCGCCTGGGCGCCGGGTTCGAGGGACATCAGCTCCATCTGGGCGCGGGTGTTGTCCAGGACGTCCGCGGCCACCGGGCGGCGTTCGGCCTCGTAGGTGTCCAGCAGGCCCGCCGAGGCCCGGCCCCGGACCGCGGCCGCCAGCTTCCAGCCGAGGTTGAACGCGTCCTGCACGCCGAGGTTGAGCCCCTGCCCGCCCGCGGGCGGATGGGTGTGGGCGGCGTCGCCCGCCAGGAACGCCCGGCCGCTGCGGAAGGTGTCCGCGAGCCGGGTCCCGTCGCCGAACCGGGAGAGCCAGCGAGGGGAGTGCGCCCCGAAGTCGGTGCCCGCGGTCGCGACCAGCTGCCGCCGGACCTCGTCGAGCGTGGGCGGGAC
>Ga0207644_10001033_pt1 | contig 17842 bp, 21 predicted proteins | sample KBSS73metaG_FD_184326 | JGI IMG/M metagenome (GOLD analysis project Ga0207644, IMG submission 184326) | Switchgrass rhizosphere microbial communities from Kellogg Biological Station, Michigan, USA - KBS S7-3 metaG (SPAdes) (version 2) | ecosystem: Host-associated > Plants > Roots > Rhizosphere... | reverse complement strand
AGCGGCCAGAAACTTGATTTCAGGTTAGGCCGTCAGACCATCAGCGCGAGGATGATCCCGGCCAGCAGGAGGCCGGCGAGCAGGACGTCAAGGCGCTCGCTCACGAGCGGAACGAACTCGGAATCTGGTGCCACTTTTGGTGCCGTTTTCTGGCACCAAGCCCCGATTCGCCCCGTTTTTGTTCTTGCGGCGACCCGGCGGAAATGCCTATAACCCATTGGCCGATAAGGGCACGGGGCGTAGCGCAGTCCGGTAGCGCGCCTGCTTTGGGAAGATACCGGGTATCCACCGCAAGCCCCTCAATTATCTAGCGTTTTCGCCCCAGAGACGAGCCTTGGTGCCACTTTTGGTGCCATTAAACTTGCCGCTTCCATCGCCGCGCGCACCTGAGCGGTGTCCGAATTGGCGTAGCGCGCGGTCGTCGCGATGTCGGCGTGCCCGAGCATTTCCTTTACGACGTTGAGGTTGCCGCAGGCGGCAAGCGTGCGGGTCGCCGCGGTGTGGCGCAGATCGTGGAAGCGCAACGCCGGCAGGCCGATCGCCACGCGCGCTGCCATCCAATCCTTACGCCAGCCATCGTGCGTGAAGGGGTAGCGGGCGCCCTTCGCCTGCATCACGCCGTGGTGCGGGTCGTGGCGGTTGCGGCGGCAAATGTACGTGAACACAATCTCGCGGTGCCGCCCTTGCTCGCGAGCCAGTAGGAGCGCCAATGCCTCGGTCAGCGGCAGCACCAGGAGCTTGCCGCCGGGCCGGCGCGACTTGACCCGGAAGGTCAGCGTGCGGCCTTGCCAGTCGATCTGGTCCCAGCGCAATCCGATGGCGTTCTCCAGCCGCACCCCGGCGATTAGGGCAAATTCAATGAGCGGCCAGTAATCCGGCCGCAGCACCTCGAATAGCGCGGCTTCCTTTTCCGGCGACAGGATCGTCTGCGCCTTGTCGGGCTCCGGCAGGAAGACCCGCGCCCAGGCGATGTCGGGGACGGCGACCCGCCAGTGCTTGGCGGCGATGATCACCGAGCGCAGCAGCCCGATCTCGCGGTTGATCGAGGCGTTGGCGCGGTCGCGCAACTCCATCCTGCCGGTCTGTTGGTTGCGGGCGCGCCGGACGCGCCGACGGGCAACGTAATCCTCTAGGTCGCGGGTGCCGAGGCGGGCGAGCGGCGTCTCGTTGCCGAGCTCGCGGATCAGGGTTTGGCTGTGTCGCTTGATGTCGCCCGCGCTCCTGACGTGCGCGCCGCGGGTTTCCCAATAGCGCCCGAGGGCTTCGCCGAGCGTGAACCGCGCGCCCGTCGCATCGGCGGCCGGCTCTCGACCAGCCTGGGCGGCGGCGAAGACGGCGGCGGCTTCGGCCTCGGCGGCCTCGCGGGTGTCCGCGCCAAGGCGGTCGCGAAATCGACGACCTCGGAATTGGAAATTACAATACCAGCCGTCTCGGCCTGGCCGCTGTTTGACGAGTGATTTTCGCCGCAAGGTCCGCGCTCCTGTTGCTGGAGGTAGTTCGCCAGATCCGATGGTTTGAACTTGCGGCGGCTGCCGACCAGCACATAGCGCAGCCGGCCCGCCTCGATCTCCTGGGTCAGCGTCTCCGAGGTGATGCCGAAGGCGCGACAAACCTCGGTCTGCGGGATCAGGAGCCGCCCGTGGGTCAGATCCACGATCCGCTCCCAGAGGTCGGAGTCGATGCTGGCTGTGGGGGCAGCCATCGGGGGACACCTCCGTCGGGTATTGGCCCGGGAGAATATCCTAAATTTTTACGCATAACAGCCCATTTGTGGGCGTCGCCGGATTTTTTTGGACGGCGGCACTTGCGCAGAATTTTACGCGCGGTTAGCGTGGTAAGTGGTCAGATTGTCGCAGCGGTTGGGGCGAAATTTGATGTTGGAAGCCCAAATGGATCCCTGGACGCTTCTGCTGCAGACGATGCCAGAGGCCCCAACAGAACCCGGCGTTTGTCTTGGTCCCTGCCTCTTGCTGGTGAAACACCATAACGGCGAACAGGGCTTTATTGTCGGGATCTGGAACGGCAGCGTCTGGTGTGACCTGGATTGGGAATTGTTGGAACCTATTCGCTGGGCGCTGCTTCCTCGGCCGGAATCTTTTCCCGAAATACCTGCCGCACGGCCTTGATGACCTTCGCCACGACCTCGGGAATGTCGTCGTCCCGACAGTGCTGCAGCGTGCAGTAAGTCGCGATGGCGAGGCTCACCGCGACGGCCAGGTCCTGATCCGGCGCGCGCAGCCCCATCAACACGGCGGCGTCGGTTTTTAGTATTTCGGCGAGTTTGAAGATGCCGGCGACGTTTCGCCCGTGCTGCGGCGGCTTGCGAAAATACTCTTTCGCGACCTTGGCTTCGACGGTCACCGTGTGCAGGGTCTTGCCGAGCTCCGCAGCGCGGATCTCGACCCGGCGCACAAAATCCTCATCGCACCACTGCATGGCGCATACCTACCACCGCGCGAGAGACCGCAACAGTAAAATTTTGTGCAATTTGGCCGGCGTTGGCGAGAAACGACGGGCTTGAACCTCCTAAAATTTTACGCCTATGATGGCGGCCATGACCGCAGCCGACCTTCTGACGCTGGCTCGCCTCTATCTCGAGGCCACCGGCGTCTCGCGCTCCCACCTCGGTGAAGCCAGTTGCGGCAACCGCATGATCTATTTCCGGCTGGAAGCCGGGTTCGGCTGTCATAGCCGGAACCTGGAACGTGCGCACGCCTGGTTTGCCGAGCATTGGCGGCAGGATACCGGGCTGGCGTGGCCCCAGGGCATCCCCAGGCCCCGCCGGCCGCGAGCAACGCCAAACCCCGACGCCTCGGCCCTAGTTTAACGCGGCTCCGCGCCGCAGCCTTTATGGAGTCGACCGTGGCCCAATCGCTAGCGTCCGCCGCCGAGCCTGACGTGGTGCGGCTGCTCACCGAGGCGCTGGAGCACGCGTGGCTCGACGGCGCGGATCGATGACCGGCCGCACGCCAGCCTGCGAAGACAGCGCGGCCATCGCCGCGCGGCTGGCCGAGATCCAGCGCGCCCGCATGCAGGCAATCGCCGGCTGTAGCTGCCCGCAGCGCGACACCAACGGCAACGTCGTGCACACGCCGCTATGCCCGCTGCGAGCTGAGCCGGCCAGCCAAATGGAGATGGCGCGCGAAGCCATCATCCGGGCTCGGGAGCGGCAGCGGCGCACCGCTGACGATTACATCGCCGAAGGCATCGCCGCGAAATACGCGCGCCACCGGGTGCTGTCTTGAGCGAACTGCTCGACAACACAGAAAATCTCGAACGGGTCATGCAAGAGCTTGGCGACATCCTCCTGCGCCACCTCGGCGTATTGCCGGATGTGGCGCTGGTCCTGCGTGTCGGCGAGCAATGCCGAACTCTGTTCGCCGCCAATCCGCTGAACGTCATCCCCGATGAAGACTTCCGCCTAACGCTGGGCTCGATGCTTCAGCAGGCTGTCGCACAAAATCTGCGCCGACAGGCGAGGCATTAGATGACCGAGCCGCTGACACCCGAAGAAGACGCCCGCGACTCGCTGGAATCGTACAACGACGCCATGCGCGCCATCGGCGAGCGGGTGAAGGCAGGTGCTTCGGTGCCCGCTTTCCTGCGGAGCGGGTTGCCGGCTGAACCGCGACAGGCGAAAGCGTATTTCGCTGCGGTCGATGCTTTTATTGCTTACGCCACGAAACTGAAAGACTGGCCCGCGGTAGAAGAGGCCATCGACCTGAAGGTTGGGGAGCAAGGAAAGTTCGTCCGCTGGTGGGATGAGGTCGTTCGTTCACAGGGCGAGGCCAGGAAAGAAAACCCCGATCTGCGTTTTCTTTCGGTCGATCAAGCCGAACGACGGACTGACATTAAGCAGCAACAGGTCTCGCGCTGGGGCAAGAGCCTGGCCGATGCCGACAAGTACCGCACGCAGCAAGTCCTCGCGGCCTATCGCAAGGCTGGGCTGGAGCCTGACGCAAATCACCGTGCCGAAGGAACCGGCGAGAACGAGTGGTTTACGCCCGCCCAATACATCGATGCCGCGCGCGAGGTCATGGGCGGCATCGACCTCGATCCAGCAACGCACCCCGCGGCGCAAGAAACCGTCCAAGCAGATGACTTCTTCACCGCCGCTGACGACGGGCTGACGCAGGAATGGCATGGCAAGGTGTGGCTCAACCCGCCGTATGCGCAGCCGATGATCGCGCAATTCGTTGAGAAGCTGGTGGCTGAAGTATCAGCCCGCCGCATCGAGCAGGCGATCATGCTCACCCACAACTACACCGACACGGCATGGTTTCATCACGCCGAGGCTGCGGCCGACATGATCTGCTTCACGCGCGGCAGAATCGGCTTTGTAGACATTGATGGCGTTGCCTGCTCGCCAACGCAGGGACAAGCCTTCTTTTATTATGGGCGACGGGCTGAGCGCTTTCGCGACGTGTTTTCGCAATTCGGCTTTGTCCGATGAAGCTGGAAGAAACGCCGGAATATAAGCGTGGGCGCAATGGCGAGATCCTGATGCACGCCTTCGCCATTGAGCATGGTTGCACAGCCTTCGATATCGGAGGCACGGCTCACGGCCAAGCGCCACTGCTGAACTCGCGGCATAGAAATATTATTGCGCCCGACGCGTTGCACATTCGCAACTACCCGATCTGGGCCGAGTACAAGACGAAGACAAACGCATTCAATTGGAATGGCGGTTCACGCGACCACGAACACCGGATGCCGCCTTGCCTGGCACACGGGGTTCAAACGCGGGCTTATTACGACTACGAGATTGCCAATCGGCAGATGCCCGTCGTGTTGTGGTTCCTCACGCTTAACACGGGAATGTTGCACGTCGCCTCGCTCGATGAACTCGGCGAGCCGTTCGACTCAGTCGACCCCGCCTATCCGATTGTCAATTGGCCCATCTCGCGAATGAAGCGGGTAGCGTCATTTGAACAAAAGCGAGTTTTGCAGTTCGTGAACCGGCCGCCACGGCAAAGCCTGCCAACGGCCGAGCAGCGAAAGGAACTGTTGCGCTGGTTGCGCCCGGTGCAAGTCGAGTTTGACGGATTCATCGAGCACTTTCTTACGGTTTGCGAGAAGCGCTGGGCATCGCGAGGTGCGGCGTGACCCACGCCCCGATCACCATCTTCGGCCTCGACCCGCTCTGCCTGGTGTTGTTCGCGCTCGGCTGTTTCCTGTGGATTGAGGGTGGCAAAACCCGGAGCCGGCGATGATCGTCCACGCCTTCTGGAGAGACGCAGGATGACTAACTCACACGGTCTCCGCTACCGCTGGTGGGTGCTCCGCGGGGAAATGTCAGACCCTGAGGCCCCTCGGCACCATTGGGTAACATCGGGGATAGCTCTATTCGTCTGCCTGCCCGCGCTGAACTCTATCGGCCTCTGGATTGAGGCTGGCAAAATGAAACGCCGGGCGTTGGAGGCCCGGCGCTTCGGAGGAGGATGCGATGCGTACTCATCGCAAACTCTCGCTTCACACCATCGTGATTCTGCGCGTCAGAATCAAGGTGGGGCGCTAAGCGAGGATGGTCAACCCGGTGCTTGCCGGGTTGGCCTCCCCCGGAGCCGGCCGTGATTGTCGCGGGCGCAGACCCCGGCGCCGACGGCGCAATCGCCTTCCTCGACGCCGAGACGTGCCGTGTGTTGCGCATCGTCGACATGCCCATGGCAGGCACCGAACTGATGGTCCGCGACTTGGCGAACGAACTGCTCGCCGCGCTGGACGAGCGACGCTGCGGGCACCTGTGGATCGAGCGGCAGGCGCCTTGGGCCGGCGGCGAGCGCCGCATCGGCGCCAGCTCCGCCTTCGCCCTCGGGCAGCGTTACATGGCCATCAAAGCCATCGCTGCCTGCCACGGCTGGCCCCTCTCGATCGTCACCGCCGCCAAGTGGAAAAGCCACTTCGGCATCAAGGCCAGCAAGAGCCTGGCGCTCGCCGCCGCCGGCCGCCTCCTGCCCGAAGATGCCGGCCTGTGGACCGCCCGCCGCGGCTACTGCACCCGCGCCCGCGCCATCGGCCGCGCCGAGGCCGCCCTCATAGGGCTGTACGGCATACGGACATTCCACACCGTTGCACGCGGGCAGGCGGCATGAGCGCGTGGGTCGATGGCTACCGCGCCGCGCTCGCCGATGTCGGCCGGCTGTCACTGAGTCGCCGCCTCGTACATCCAGATTCCCTTCGCGAGAAAGCGCTCACCGAGCTGCTCGCCGACCTCGCCGCCGACGCGCTGGTCATCGAGCGCGAGCAGGACAACCGCCATCAGCGTCGCCGGCTGCGTGCCGCGCGCGAGGCGATGCTGCCGCTGGACGAGGCACCATGAGCCAGTACGACCGCGACCTCGCCACCGCGATCTATGACGAACTGACCAGCGAGGCCAGCGTCGACGAGGCGCTCGACATCTGGCGGTTCCCCTTCCACGAAGCCCCCAGCGACAGGCGGCGGATGTGGCTCGCGCTACAGGCAGCCGCTGCCGTCGCCATCGACGCCGTGCTCGCCCGCCGGATGCGCGAGGCCGCCCGCACCGGGCCGTGGGGCGACTACGACGAGGAGGAAGGCTACCCCTGGGTGATGCTGCCGCGAAAGCGCACGCCATGACCGAGCCGGCGCGCGAAGTCCGCGAGATCGAATCCACCGGGGCCTGGCTCGACTGGAGGCGTTCGGACATCACCGCATCGCGCTTGCCGGCACTCTTCGGCCTGCATCCATACCTGTCACTGCCGCAACTCGCCGACATCATACGCGGCACCACGGGCACCGGCACGACCTCGGTGCCCGATTCACCCGCCATGCGCCGCGGCAGGATACTGGAGCCAGCCGTGGCCGCCGCGCTCGCCGAGGAGCGGCCAGAACTGCCGCCGCTGGTCAAAGCCACGACCTATCACCGTGTCCCCGAATGGCGGCTCGGCTGCACGCCCGATTACTGGTGCGGCGATGACGGGCTGGTGCAGTGCAAGACCGTCTCCCCGCAGCAATGGCAGGCATGGCACGGCAAGATCCCCACCGGCTACGTCATCCAGACGCTGTGCGAGATGATGGTCACTGGCCGCGCCTGGGGCCTCCTGGCGGTGCTGGAAGTCTCCCCGTCCTATCCGCTGCACGTCGTTGAAGTGCCCCGCCACGCCGCCGCAGAACGCCGCATATTGGATGCCGTCGCCGCCTGGTGGGCCGCCTTCGATGCCGGGGAGATCGCCGGCACCGCGCCGAGCGTCGAGCTGGAAGCCGAGTTGGACGACGGCTCTTTTGTAGACCTTTCAAAAGACAACGCGCTGCCCGCCATCCTCGACGAGCGGCAATCGCTGAAAGCCACCACCAGCGAGGCGGAAAAGCGGCTGAAAGAACTCGACTACGAAATCAAGAACCGGATGGGCCGCGCGTCGCGCGGGTGGCTCCCCGGCTGGGACATTTCCTTTGCTACGCAGCATCGCCGCGAGACGGTGCTGGCCGCTCGTGACATACGGGTGCTGCGCGTGCGCGCCGTCGATGAACAGGAGACTACCGATGCCGCAGACTGACCTGACACCTGCCGGCGCCGATATCATCGAAAGTGTCATCACCAAAGGCGACCTCGCCAGACTAACGCCAGGTGAGCGCGTCGTGTATTACAAGCAGGTCTGCGATAGCGTCGGGCTGAACCCGCTCACCCGGCCGCTGGAGTTCATCACACTCAGCGGCAAGCTCGTACTGTACGCACGCCGCGATGCCGCTGATCAACTCCGCAAGATCAACGGTATATCGGTCGAGGTCGTCAGCCAAAAGGTCGATGGCGACATGCTCACCGTGCACGTCCGCGCCAGTGACAAAACCGGCCGCAGAGACGAAGACTTCGGTGTCGTCAGTATCGTCGGGCTGCGTGGAGAAGCGCGTGCCAACGCGACACTGAAATGCATCACCAAGGCCAAGCGCCGCGTTACATTGTCGATCGCCGGCCTCGGCTTCCTCGATGAAACGGAAGTCGATGACATACCGGCACGCGAGCGGGTCGTTCCCCTGCGGCAAATGCCCTCCGACACCACCGAAGCGCTCGACCAGTTCGCCGCCGTAACGGGTGACGCAGAGCCCATACCGCCGCGCGACATCCTGGCAGAAGCGCGCGATGCGGCCGAGCGCGGCACGGCGCAGTTCCGCAGGTTCTGGGCCGATCTGTCAGCCGCCGAGCGCGACAGCATCCGAGCCCATCTGGTCGAGTTCCAAGCCGCTGCCAGAACCGCTGACGACCCGTTCGGGCTGGCTCCACTATCATCACCAGAACAGCCGCAGGATGAGATCCCCATAGCTCAACCCGCGACTGGGCCGGCGCCGGTTGTACCCCCTTCCGACGCCGGCCAACCCTATGCGACAGGCGACGTTTTCGCCGAACTCGACTACCAGGCCCGCGCTGCCACAAAGGACGGCGCGAAGGCATTCGAGGCCTGGTGGAAAACCCTGCGCCGCGGTGACAAAGATCTCCTGCAGGCGTTCCGGCCGGAGTACGACCGCCTCGCCGCCGAGGCCGATGCGTCATCGGGGCTGCGGCTGTGACCTGGCCCGCCGCATACCGCATCGCCGATGACGTGGCCCGCACCATTGCGTTGTGGCGCGCGACGGGGTTGACCGCGGGCGAGGCGTGGCGGGCACTCACCGGACGCTGGGTGCTGACAGTCAGTTGGCCAACCGTCGAGGCGGCGATGATCCGCATCGCGCTGGGGCGGCAAGCCGGATCGCCTGTGGTGTCTAAGCGGCGTCTTGCTGCCAAGGTGCCACTATCACCACTACCACCACTGCATTTCACCGACGACCCGGTGGCAGCCCGTGACCACGGCTCGCCGGGGCGGCCGTCGCGCCCGCCGCCGCTCGGCTGGTGAAACTCGGGAGGAGTGACGATGTCGCAGGCACCGATGATGCCGATCTATCCCGACGCGCTGCTCGGCGACACGCTGCACCTCAGCGCCGAACAGCTCGGTGCCTACCTGCTGCTGCTGTTCGCAACTTGGCGCAACAACGGCAAGCCGCTGCCCGACGACGACCGGAAGCTGGCCCGCATCTGCCGGTCGACCACGGCTCACTGGCGCCGCGCCCTGCGCCCCACCGTGATCGAGTTTTTCCAAACCGATGACGGATTCTTGCATCAAAAAAGGCTCGAATCAGAGTGGAATTTGGTTCGCGAAAAGATCGAAATTAACAAACTAAACGGGGCCTCGGGAGGTGCCGCTACCGCATTGAAATGGCGTCAATCAACCATAGGCGACCGCTACACCGAACCTACCAGCGAACCGAAGGGCGAAAAGGAGGGCGAACGCCCTACCAATCCAGATCCATATCCAGAAAAGAAGAGAGAGAGCCTTGTGGATAGAACGAGCTTGTTGCCGCGCGAGGCCGAGCCCGACACCGCGACGAGGCCCTCTCCCAAAAGTTTAAAAAAACTTCAGGAAAGCGAAGTGGAGCCGCGGCAACAGCTCGCCGAGGCGCCCGAAGGCTGGCTGGCGGAAGCGGAAGCCGCCCGAGACGAAGCCGGGCTCGAACCCGTCAACCTGCCGCTCGAATGGGCCAAGTTCGCCGCCCGAGCCGAAGGCCCCGTCGAGCGCCGCCGCTGGATCGAGTGGAGCTTGCGGGCATGGGTGGCCCGAGAACCGCAGCGCTACGCGAGCGGCACCCGTGGCCTCGGTTCCGCCGCCGAAGCCGTGGCAGAAACCCCGTGGGCTGCCCGCATGCGCCAATGGCACCGCGAGGGCTGGTGGCTGCCGGCCTTCGGACCTCGCCCCGGCGAACCCGGCTGCTTCGTGCCGGCGCAATACCTCGCCGCCGAGGCCGCCGAATGATCGCCGACCCCTCCGCCGAACGCCGGCGGCACGACCGCATCACCCGCGCCGCTGGAACGATCGCCGACACCGATGGGTGCATCGGTGCCCCGTGGCTGGTCGAGTCCATGCTCGGCCGGATGGAACGGCGTGGCGATATCGGCAGCCGAGAGCGCCATGCCGGCGAGGAGTTCAGTCGCCTGTTCCAGCTTGCGCATCTCGATCCACTGCGGGCCGCTGACATCGTGCGGGAAGGCCGAGGCAATGGCGCTGGTCCGCACGGCAGCGAGCGTGCCCGCCGCCGCATCGTCGCTGCAATGGACGCGCTGGGTGGGCACGGCAGCCCCTGCGCCACCGCCGCATGGTTCGTCCTGGGCTGCGAATTGTCCATGCGCGAATGGGCTATGCGCGAGGGCTGGGGTGGCCGACCGCTGCGGGAAGAAGTGGCCAAGGGCACGCTGGTGGGTGCGCTCGGTGTGTTGGCAAAGCACTTCGGCGTTTGAATAATCCTTGACAGTTCTCCGATATGGCGTATTCGCATTCGCTAGGGTGTGAGAGCCGTCACTCAAATCAAATTGATTTTCTGAAACGCCGTGCTCAGCAGGCCGCCGCGCATCGGTATCGCGCCGCCGCGCATCCCGACCTCCGATAGCCGGCGTGTCCCACCACCACCCAAGACTGCCGACCCGATCTACTACAGCCGCGAATGGCGCAGCCTCATTGCTCGGATCATCAGGGTCCGTGGCCGCCGCTGCGAAGACCCTGCCCATGTAGGGCTGCACGACCCCAAAGCCCGCTTGTTCGGTGACCACATCGTCGAGCTGCGTGATGGTGGCGAGCTACTCGATCCGAGCAACGTGATGTTGCGATGCGGCTCATGCCATACGCGCAAGACGATCGAAGTGCGACGCGAGCGAGCGCAACGCGAATCCTCGCCCCGATTGTAACAGGGGGGGGGGCGAAAATCGAGGCGAGGCCGGCCGAGCAACCGCGCTTGGTGGCACGCGCAGATTTTTTCCTTGCGGAGCTTAAAAAGGGGTTTTCGTGAACGCGTGGCCGGCAGATCGGGTGGAGCGTCGGGCGGTCGCCGGGCTTGTTCCGGCGGCGCGCAATGCGCGCACCCATTCGCCCCAACAGGTGGGGCAACTGGCCGCGTCGATCAGGGAATGGGGTTGGACGGTCCCGGTGTTGGTCGACGAGGGTGGCGAGATAATCGCCGGGCATGGCCGGGTGTTGGCGGCGCAATTGTTGGGGTTGGGCGAGGTTCCGGTGATGGTGGCGACGGGTTGGAATCCGTCGCAAATCCGGGCTTACCGGATCGCCGACAACCGGCTGGCGCTCAACGCCGGCTGGGATGACGATTTGCTGCGGCTTGAATTTGGGGAGTTGACCGGGCTGGCGGCCGATCTTGTGCCGCTGACCGGGTTCACGATTGAGGAGATTGAGGGGCTGACGGTGCATGCCCTCGATGGCATGCCGGAACTACCCGATGGTCCGAAGCCGCCATTTCAAGCGGTCACCTTCACCTTGCACGAAACGCAGGTAGGGGTGGTCACCGAAGCCTTGCGCCGCGCGAAGGAGGCAGGGCCATTCGAGGAAGGCGTGAACGCCAACGGCAACGGCAACGCCTTGGTCCGGGTTTGCAAGGCCTATGTCGGCTAAGGCGCTACGGATCGCGCCGATTAACGCGGTGGATGCGCGGGGATGTGTGCGCCGACACCATTACAGCGGCAAGGTCGTCAACAATTCGCAGTTACACCTTGGCGTGTTCTGGAACGGCAACCTCGAGGGGGCGATGCAGTTCGGCCCGTCCTTGGACAAGCGGAAGCTGCGGGGGCTTGTAGCCGACACGCCGTGGAACGGATTTATCGAATTAAACCGGATGGCTTTTTCCGAGCGCCTGCCACGCAATAGCGAAAGCCGGGCGCTGGCTATCGCGTTTCGGCTGATGCGGAAACATTACCCGCACCTCCAATGGGTTGTTTCTTTCGCCGATGCGGCGCAAAGCGGCGACGGCACGATCTACCGGGCGGCGGGCTTTGTGCTGACCGGGATCAAGCGCAACGACCAAATATGGATATCGCCCTCGGGCGAGCGCTTTGCCCGGTTTTCGTTAACTGACCAAAGCAGTTTGCAGCAGCAGCAATCGGCCCGGCGGGTTGTCTCGCGTAAAACCGTCACGAAGGGGCAGCACATTCTAGCCGTCGATGGTGCCGCCTCGATGCGCCCTTATGTTGAGGCGGGATGGGCGCCGATCGAAGGCTACCAACTGCGCTATGTGTATTTTTTGGATCGTGCGGCCGCCGCACGATTGACCGTGCCGGTGATCCCCTTCGCCCGGATCGACGAAATGGGCGCGGGCATGTACCGGGGCGAAGCGCGCGCGAAGCAGGCGACGGAAGCGCTCCCCGTTTCCGGCGGCGGGGCAGCACCGACCCGCGCGCTCCAATAAAAGGAGGTTTCTTGCCAACCACACCATCACGCCGCAGCACGGTCGCGCACCAACCGGACGAGCGCTCGCGCCGCACGGTTGAATCGATGACCGGCTTTGGCATTCCGGCGGAAGACATTGCGCGGGTTATCGGGATTTCCCGCGATACACTGGACCGGAAGTACCGGCTTGAGCTCGACACCGGGACCGTTAAGGCCAACACGCAGGTCGCGCAACACCTGTTCAAGATCGCGACGGGAACAGGCCCCGGCGCAACTGCGGCCGCGATTTTCTGGCTGAAGGCGCGCGCCGGCTGGAGCGAGTACGCGCCGGCGCCGGTCAGTAGGCCGCACGCTGAACCGCCACTGGGCAAAAAGGAGCAGGCGCAGGTCGCGTCCGAGGAAGCCGGGCGCGGCAACGAATGGGGCCACCTGGTCCACTAGCCAATGATGTCTCCCTTCGCCCTGCCCGATTGGGAAGTTCGGTTGCGGCGGGGGCAGACGCTGATGCCGCCGTTGCCGTGGCTCGCCAGCGCCGAGGCGGGTCGGGCGGTGGCGATCTTCGACAAGCTGCGGTTGCCGGATGTGATCGGGCGGCCGGCGCTGGCCGAGGCGGCGGGCGAGTGGTTCCGCGACATCGTGCGGGCGCTGATGGGGTCCATCGAAGACGACGGCAGCGAGCGCCAGGTGCGCGAGGTCTTCTGCCTGACCCCGAAAAAGCAGTCGAAGACAACCTATGGCGCGGCGCTGATGGTGACGGCGCTGTTGATGAACCGGCGGCCGCGGGCCGAGTTTCTGTTGATCGGGCCGACCAAGATCACCGCCGACCTGGCGTTCGACCAGGCCGCCGGGATGATCGAGGCCGACCCGGACGGGTTTCTGCAAAAGCGGATGTTTGTGCAGGAGCACCTGAAGACGATCACCGACCGGCGCACCAAGGCGCAACTGCTGATCAAGACATTCGACGCCAAGGTGCTGACCGGGGTGAAGCCGGCGGGCGTGTTACTCGACGAACTGCACGAGATATCCAAAAGCGCGCGGGCGGCGCGGGTCATCGGCCAGATCCGCGGCGGGATGCTGCCGATCCCGGAGTCGTTCCTGGTGTTCATCACGACGCAATCGGATGAGCGACCGGAAGGCGCCTTTCTGGCCGAGCTACAGATGGCGCGGGACATTCGCGACGGGCGAGCCGCCGGCGCCATGTTGCCGATCCTCTACGAATTTCCGCGCGACATCATGACCGGCAGCGGTTGGTCGGACCCGCTCAACTGGCCGATGGTGATGCCGAACCTCGGCCGCTCGGTGACGCTCGCGCGGCTCGAAGACGAGTTCGCCACCGCGAAGCTGAAGGGCAACGCCGAACTCCGGCGATGGGCCTCGCAGCACCTCAACGTCGAGGTTGGCCTGGCGCTGCGCTCCGACCGCTGGGCCGGGGCGGATTACTGGCCGGGCCGGGTCGAGCCGGGGCTGACACTCGACCGGCTGCTCGACCGCTGCGAAGTCGTGGTGGTCGGGGTCGACGGCGGCGGGCTCGACGATCTGTTCGGCCTGACGGTGCTCGGGCGCGAGCGCCAGGAAAGCGACGTCGACGAGGGCGAGGGCGAGATCCGGCGGGTGCATCGCTGGCTGTCGTGGTCGCATGCCTGGTGCCACGAGGGCGTGCTCGACCGGCGGCAGTCGATCGCCGCCGTGCTGCAAGACTTCGCCGCCGCCGGCGAGCTCACCATCGTCGACGACGAACTCGCCGACCTTTCGGCGATCGTGGCGCATATCGAGGCGATCAAGGACCGCGGGCTGTTGGCCTGCGTCGCGGTTGATCCGGCCGGCATTGGCGAATTGGTCGACGAGCTGGCGGCGATCGACGTGACGCTCGAGAACGGCATGCTAATCGGCGTCGGGCAGGGTTATCGGCTAATGGGCGCCATCAAGACCGCCGAGCGGCGACTGGTTAGCGGCGCCTTGGTGCATGCGCCATCGGGGTTGATGGATTGGTGCGTCTCCAACGTCAAGATTGAGCCCACCGCAACCGCGATCCGCGCCACCAAGCAAAATGCTGGCGATGCCAAGATCGACCCCTGGGCGGCGCTGATCAACGCCGTCGACCGCATGTCGCTGAACCCGACCGCCGCGCCGGTTTTCGACGCGCAGGCAATGATCGCCTGACGAGGCATACGGGAAACCACGCATGACCCTGGTACGCAAAACCGCCGCCGGCAAGGTGAGTGGAAGCCTCAGCTATGTGCTGAGCGACGCCACGGTGGACCGCTACGGCGACGTTATCGAGCCGAGCGGGTGGATGCTCGACAACTTCCGCCGCCATCCGGTGGCGTTGTTCAACCACAACCCCAGCCAGGTTGTCGGCAACTGGCGCAATGTGCGGGTAGAGGGCGAGCGGCTGCTTGGCGATTTCGAGCCCGCGCCGGCCGGCACGACGCAGATAGCGGATGATGTTCGCCGGCTGATCGAGGCCGACCTGCTGGCCGCCACCAGCGTCGGTTTCCTCGGCATCGAGTCGGAGCCCATCGACCCGCAGCGGCCCGGCGGCGGCACCCGCTACACCAGGCAAGAGCTGCTTGAGACATCGATCGTATCGGTGCCGGCCAATCCGGCGGCGCTGCAACTGGCGCGATCCCTCGGGATCTCGGCCGACACCATAACCTTGGCCTTCGGCACGCCTGCCGCAACCGGGCCGGGATTGGTGACGAAAACCGGCACTCCTGCCGCGATGAAACCCGCATTGCGGGGCACTCCCATGACAGACCAACCGACCATCAGTCAGCAAATCGAGGATCGTCAGAACCGGCTTAACGCGGCGCGCGACAAATTGTTCGAGGTGACGCGCGACCCCGATCACGACATCGAGACGGCAAACGGGCTCAACGCCGAGATTGCCGAACAGGAGCAGCGGCTGTCCTCGCTGCGCAGCACCGAGCGCTCGCTGGCGTTGCGGGCTCAGCAGCAACCGGCATCGGCGGCACTGACGGCGCCCGCGATCAACCGCCGGCCGCTCGGGTTGCCGGTCAAGGAGCGCACACCCGGCGATTTGTACGCCAACCACTGCGTCGCACGTTTTATTTCCGTCGCCAACCGGATGCCGATCGAGCAGGTGCTGGCCGAGCGCTACCCCGACGACGAGCAGACGGCGCTAGTCACTCGCGCGGCGATTGCCGGGGCGACCACCACAACGGCCGGATGGGCGTTGGAACTGGTGCAGGTCGGGCAGGGCGAGTTCGTCAACTCGTTGATGCCGACCCAGGTGTTCCCGCAATTGTCGGCGATGGGCGTGGCGCTGAATTTTGGCCCGAATGCCGGGGCTATCAAGATCCCTAGCCGAGCCAATACGCCGAGCATCGGCGGCAGCTTCGTGGCCGAAGCGGCGCCTATCCCGGTGCGCCGGTTGGGCACGACGAGCATCACCCTCTATCCGCACAAAGTGGGCGGCATCAGCGTGATGAGCCGGGAGATTGCCGCCTACAGCAACCCTGATATCGAGGCGCTGATCCGCAGCAGCATCATTGACGATACCGCGATCAACATCGATGCGCTGCTGTTGGATAACGTTGCGGTCAGCACCACGCGGCCGGCGGGGTTGACCAACGGTGTCTCGACGCTGACCGCCACGGCTGGCGGCGGCTATGCGGCGTTTTTGGGCGACTTGCAGAAATTGACGGCGCCGTTCTACGCCGCCAATGCGGGCCGCAACCTGGCGCTGCTGATGAACCCGGCGCAGCGCAATCAGCTCACCTTCGCGCCTGGGCCGAGCGGCGTTCCGTTCGGCTGGAGTGAGCAATTCACCAATATGTTTCGGGTGATCACCAGCACCAGCGTGGCGGCCGGCGCGGTCTACATGATCGACGCCGCCGATTTTGTCAGCGTGTCGGGTGCGCCGGAATTTGATGTCAGCGAGATGGCTACCGTTCACATGGAGGATACGACGCCGCTTCAGATCGCCAGCGGCGCGCAGGGTTCGGGCGTGCTGGCGACGCCGACGCAGAGCATGTTCCAGACGGCACAAATCGCCATAAGGATGCTGGCCAATGTTAATTGGGCCATGCGGCGCAGCGGCATGGTGCAGTTCATCGGCAGCGGCGTGTCGTGGGCATAAGCACATTGCGTCAGGCGGGGCTTCGGCCCCGCCATTTTCATGGGTGGGCAGATGGAAAGTAGAGAGCGCACGGTGCCGCGGCAGCCGCGCGAGGAGGCTGATCCGCAGGATGTGCCGCAACCGACGCAAGCACGCGCGGATTACCTGAAGGAAAGGGTTCACACAGGTGATCCCGGCCCGCTGGCCGCGCCGCTGAATGTGGACGTGCCCGCCGTTTCCGGCGACGGCACGGTGGGCGCTACACTGAACTGCACGATGGGCAACTGGACCGGCGAGCCGGCGAGCTACGCCTATCAGTGGAAAAGCGACGGCACGGACGTTGCCGGGACCGGCAACAGCTACGTCGTTGCAGCCGGCGATGCCGGGCACAGCATCACCTGTGTCGTTACCGCGACGAACGACGCCGGCAGCACCGCGGCGCCGCCGTCGAATGCGGTGGCGATTGCTGCGGCAGGCACCGAAACCGAGACACGGAGGAAATGATGGAAAGCACCACCAGGGCAACCGGCGGGCGCACGACGGCGGCGACAACGCCGCCGGAAGGCGATCGGCTGGCGCAGGATCGGGCCTTCAAGGAAGCCACCGACAAGGAGATCGCCGAGAGGCTCTCCTCACCGCCGGAGCCGCCGACGCCGACGCAGGAGGAGGCCGACGCCGCAAAGACAGGCACGCTTGGGGAACAGCGCGACGTAAAGCCGGCGGCGTCTGGCGCGGGGTACACGACCCGCTGATGGCGAACTGGCTTACCCGCGCCTTCGGTTGGGGCGCGCCGGTTCCGGAAGGCGCGTACCGGCCGGGGCCATACATGCTGTCGAATGGCTGGCTCCCCGCCGGAAGCCCGTGGAACTATTGGCAGCTTGGGCAGAACGTGCAGCCCTACGGCTCGCGCTCGGCGATGCTGGAGGCGTGCATCAGCGCGTACAGCCAGACCGTGCCGATGTGCGCCGGCGATCACTGGCGCCGGCTTGCGAATGGCGGGCGGGAGCGCGTCACCAATTCGGCGCTGTCGCGCATCATGCGGCGGCCGAACGATTACCAGTCGATCAGCGACTTTCTCCTCAACCTGACACGCCGGCTATACGAGCAAGGCAATGCCTATGCGGTGGCGGCGCGGAACGACCGGGCCGAAATCACCGAATTGCACCTGATGCGAACCGGGGCGGCGGATATCGCCGAGGACGGCAGCATCTTCTACAGCCTGTCGGGCAACGAGATCATCGAGCGGCGGCTCGATCTGTCGCGCGGCGTGCCGAGTCGCGATGTGCTGCACGTCCGGCTGCACACGCCGCGACACCCGCTGAAGGGTGAATCACCTATCCTTGCGGCGGCGCCGGCCTTGGCGATGAGCAATGCCGCGCTGCAACAGCAAGTGCAGTTCTACATCAACCAGAGCCGGCCGAGTTTCCTGCTGACCACCGATGTGGTGATGAAGCGGGAACAGGCGCAGGAGCTGCGCGCCTGGTGGAATGAGCAGTCGCAGAGCGAAAATGTCGGCGGCACGCCGATCCTGACAGCCGGCCTCAAGGCGCAGCCG
>Ga0207644_10001027_pt1 | contig 17865 bp, 15 predicted proteins | sample KBSS73metaG_FD_184326 | JGI IMG/M metagenome (GOLD analysis project Ga0207644, IMG submission 184326) | Switchgrass rhizosphere microbial communities from Kellogg Biological Station, Michigan, USA - KBS S7-3 metaG (SPAdes) (version 2) | ecosystem: Host-associated > Plants > Roots > Rhizosphere... | reverse complement strand
TGGCTCACCGACATCGGCTTCGACGCGGCGATCGACTACAAGACGGGAGACACGCTCGAGCAGGTGCGGGACGCGGCCCCCGACGGGGTGGACGTCTTCTTCGACAACGTCGCCGGGGAGATCCTCGACGCCGGGTTGGCCAACCTGCGCCGGGGCGCCCGCGTGGTGATCTGCGGCGGGATCGCGAACTACAACACGGGGAGGCCCCCCGAGGGTCCCCGCCGGTTGAAGTCCTTGATCACGTCCCGCGCGTCGATGGCGGGTTTCCTGGTCCTCGACTACGAGGACCGCTACCCCGAGGCCGTCGCAGGAATCACCACGATGATCGGCGACGGCTCGCTGGTCGCCCGGGAGACGGTCGTCCCCGGTGGCGTCCGTGCGTTCCCCGAGACGCTGCTCGGTCTCTACCGCGGACTCAACATCGGAAAGCTCGTGCTCGAGATCTGACCCCGGGGTCGCGGGCCGTGAGTCCGGCCCGCGACCCACACCCGCAACGAGGTAGCTCATGTCCAACGGAGGACACATGGAGAAGCTGTCGGCCCGACAACGCCTGCTCGTGGCCGTCGTGATGCTCACGATGGCCAGCGAAACCCTCGACATCGCCGTCCCCGGGATCGTGTACCCGCGGCTGATCCAGGAATGGGGCATCCCGATCGCGGCGGTCACCGTCTCCGTGACGGCCGCGGGCCTGGCGATGGCGGTCGGCAGCGCCGTCGGCGGCCCGATCGCCGACCGCTTCGGCCGCAGGCTCGTGATCCTCGTCGGGGTGCCCCTCTACGGCGTGACCACGATCCTCATGGGGTTCGCCACCTCGATCGAGATGTTCACGGGCCTGCGCCTGCTCGCCGGCCTCGGTCTGGGCGCGGTCATGCCCGTGCTGCTGGCCTCGGTCGCCGAGGGAGTGCCGTCCGGCAGGCGCGGTGCGATGGTCTCGTTGGCCTTCGCGGGCACGGGGATCGGCTCGATCGTGGCCGGCCTGCTCGCGTCGCTGGTGGTGCCGACGGCCGGCTGGCCGACCCTGCTCTGGGTCTCCGGCGCGATCCCACTGGTGTTGCTGCCCGGGCTGGCCCTGCTCCTCCCCGCGTCACCCGCGACCGGCCCGACGACGCGCGACCGCGCCGCGGTCGCACTGGTGCTCGGCAGGCCGATGCTGGTCACCACCCTGCTGATCTGGTTCTGCTCCTTGATCAGTGCGGCGAGCGTCTTCCTCATCCTCAACTACCTGCCCCTGGTCGCCGAACGGGCCGATCTCGGCATCGCACAGGCCGCCGTCCTGGTGGCCGCGTTCGGGTGGGGCGGGCTCGTCGGGCAGCTCGTCGTGTCCTACGCGCTGCAGCGCATCGACCGGTTCCGACTGTTGGCGGCCCTGTTCGCGGTGGCTGCCGCAGCCGGTTGGGGCATCGCGCTGCTGGGCCCGGTGTTCGGGCCGCTCGTGGTGCTCGTCGCCGTCCTCGGCTTCACCCTCTCCGGCTCGGGTGGCGCCATGTACGCGGTCGGGGCGCTGGCCTACCCGCCGCGAGCCCGGGCCACCGGGATGGGTCTGGGCAGCTCGGTCGGCCGACTCGGCGGCCTGACGAGCGGGATCCTCGGCGGGGTGATGATCGGTGCGGGCTGGAGCGCAGGCGCGATCTTCGGCGCCCTCGGTCTGCCGCTGCTCGCCGCCGGGGCGGCAGTGCTGGGCCTTCGCGCCCGCCGCCCCGCCCCGGAGCCCACCGTGGAGCCGGTGGACCGCGGCACGGAGCGGCCGACGAGCTGAACGCGGCGCGCGTGCGGGCTCTCTGCGAACGTGCGCCCGTCGAGGCCTCTACCCCTCGGCGAATGCCGTGAGCCCGATGTCGAGCAGCAGGTCGACGGTCTCGGTGGCGTGGTCGAAGCCCGGTCCGACGGTCATCCCCTGCAGGTGACGGGCATGGATTCCCTCGAGTACGCAGGCGAGCTTGAACGCCGCGAGCCCGAGGTAGAACGCGAACTGCGACAGATCCCGTCCGCTCACGCTCGCGTAGCGTCCGATGATCTCCGACTCGGTCGGGAAGCCGGGCGCCACTGCGACGTCGGCGATCATCGGGCCCGGGTGGTCGGCCAACCTGTGGTAGATCACCAGCAGGGCGAGGTCGGTGAGCGGGTCGCCCAGGGTGGCCATCTCCCAGTCGATGACAGCGGCTGATCGTCCGTTCTCGTCGACGAGCACGTTGTCCAGACGGTAGTCACCGTGCACGATCCCGGTGGGCGACTGGGTGGGCACAGCTGCCGCCAGCCGCCGGTGCAGCTCATCGGCCGCGGGCAGGTCGCGTGTGCGCGAGGCCTCGAGCTGGAGATGCCAACGCGACACCTGCCGGGCGAGGAAACCGTCCGGGCGCCCGAAGTCGGCCAGTCCCACCGCCGCCGGATCGACGCGATGCAGCGCGGCCAGCGTATCGACGAGGCCCCAGGCGATCGACCGGGTCCGCTGCGGCCCCAGCGGCAGCAACTGCGCGGCCCAGCGGTAGGCGACGCCGTCGACGTACTCCATGACGTAGAACGGCACACCGAGAACCGCGACATCGGTGCACATCGCACCCACCCGGGGCACCGGCACGTCGGTGCCCTGCAGCGCGGTCATGACCCGGGACTCCCGGCCCATGTCGTGCGCGGTCGCGAGCACGTGTCCCAGCGGCGGCCTCCGCACGACGCGGGTCCGGCCGTGCTCGTCGGTGACCCGGTAGGTGAGGTTGGACCGGCCACCCGCGATCAGCTCGCCGGTGAGCCGCGCGCCCGCACCCGGAACCGCGCCGGCCAGCCACGAGCCGAGGCGGGAGAGGTCCAGACCGGGCGGGTCTTCCCCCACGACCGGTGTGGGGTCTGCCGGCGCGGTCACCGCGGCAGTCGTGCGTCGTACGCGACGCGGCCGATGGTGGTCCCGTCGGCGAGCCGTTGGACACCGGCCGCCACCTCCGCCAGGGTGAGCCGCTCGCTCACCAGTGGCGCGATGGCGCCCTCGGCGGCCAGCTCGGTCAGGCGGCGATGACACTCGCCGACGGCGCCCGGATCGAGTGTGGTGTAAAGGCCCCAGTGCAGACCGAGGATCGAGTAGTTCTTCACCAGGGCGTGGTTCAGCGCGGTCGACTGAATCGTGCCGCCCGCGAATCCGACCACGACGATGCGGCCCTCGAACGCGATGCACTTGGTGGATCGGCGATAGGTCTCGCCGCCGACCGGGTCGTAGATCACGTCGGCACCACGTCCGCCGGTCTCGGTCTTCACGATCTCGACGAAGTCCTGCTCCCGGCGGTCCACGACCACGTCGGCACCCATGGCGCGGGCGACCTCCGCCTTGTCGGGGCCACCCACCACGCCGATCACCGTGGCACCGGCGGCCTTGCCGAGCTGGACCGCGGCGCTTCCGACCCCGCCCGCGGCCGCGTGCACCAACAGGGTCTCTCCCGCGCGCAGCGCGGCCCGGCGGTGCAGGCCGAACCACCCGGTCTGATACCCGATGAGGAGCGAGCTCGCCGCGGCGTCGTCGAGCGCGGGGGGCGCGGGGAAGGTCGTGGCCGCGTCCATGAGAGCCAGCTCGGCGAACCCGCCGGCGGGCAGGGCCCCGGCACCGATCACCCGGTCCCCGACGGCGAGGCCGGACACGCCCGCTCCGACGGCGACCACGTCGCCGCACAGCTCGACTCCCGGCACGAACGGCGGCTCGGGCTTCACCTGGTACTCACCACGGCACATCAGGACGTCGGAGAAGTTGGCCGACGCCGCCCGCACGCGGACCACCAGCTGCCCGAGGCCCGGCGACGGCTCGGCCAGGTCGACGAGGCGCATCACCGCCGCAGGCTCGCCCAGTTCGGAGATCTGCCACGCCCTCATGCTCCGGCCCCCCGCACGCCCTGGCCCTCGTCACAGTCCCGCACAGCCCGACCTCCAGGTTACTAAGCGCTTGCTTATTCTCCGCTCGTCTAGACTTGGCCCCTCGGGAGACAGGGTCAACGCCAGCGATGATGATCTCGATCACACCGGGACGGGACACGTGACCAGCGCCAAGGACCGCTCCCGCAGCGATGCCACGCGCACCCGCCTGCTCGAGGCGGCGACGGCGGCGTTCGCCGACCGCGGGTTCCACGGCACGACCACGCGCGACATCGCGTCGGCCGCCGGGATGAGCCCCGCGGCCATGTACGTGTACCACCGCTCCAAGGAGGAGCTGCTCTACCTGATCTCCCGCGCGGGGCACGAGCGCACGCTCCGGCTGATGCGTCGGACGATCGCGACGACCGACGGACCGGTGCGGCAGCTGGCCGCGGTGGTGCACGAGTTCGCCGCCGACCATGCCCGCGGGCAGACCACCGCCCGGGTCGTGAACTACGAGCTGGCCGCCCTCGACCCCCGGCACCGCGAGGAGATCCAGGCGCTGCGGCACGCCGTGGCAGCCGAGTTCCGCGGCCTGGTTCAGCGTGGAATCGACAGCGGAGACTTCCACGTCGCGGACGCCGGGATGACGGCCAGCGCCCTCATGTCGCTGGGCATCGACGTGGCCCGGTGGTACCGCAGCGACGGGAGTTGGTCGCCCGACGACATCGGCTCCTACTACGCCGATCTCGCCCTACGCATCACGGTCGGGCACGTCGGGCCTACATGACACCGCGTCGCTGGACGTCATCGCCGGCTGTGCGGCACGATCAACAGGTATCAGTCGTATCAGTGCAGGTCAGCGACTCCTGACAGCCCACAACTGGCAGAGTCGGCACCAGTTGGAGGCCACAGGAGGCCACGCCGTCAGCAACAGGTCGGAGTCACCTGTCTGGTCCCCGGGATCACTCCGCCCCGTTCGCGCCACCGAGCCGCTGACCGTCCCACCAGGCGGCCCAGAGCCCTGCGTACACACCGCCCGCGGCGACCAGCTCGTCGTGCGTCCCGGCCTCGACGATGCGCCCATGCGCCAGGACGACGACCCGGTCACACACCGCGGCCTGGGAGAGGCGGTGGGCGATCACCAGCCCGGTACGGCCCCGGAGAGCGGCCTGGGCGGCTCGGTCGAGCAGACCGGCGTGGGTGGAGCCGGCTTCGGCGGTCGCCTCGTCGAGGATCGCCAGCTCCGGGTCGGCGAGCAGCAGGCGGGCCAGGGCGAGCTGCTGCGCCTGGGCGTCGGTGAGGGGATGCCCGCCTATGCCGACGACGGTGTCCAGCCCGTCGGGAGCCAGGTCGAGGAGCGGGGTGGCGCCGGTGGCCGCGAGAGCCGCGCGGAGGTCGCGTTCGGTGGCCGCCGGGGCGGCGAGGGTGAGGTTGTCCCGCAAGGTCCCCGCGAACACGTGGACCTCCTGCGTGACGACCGCGGTGCGGGCCGGGCGGGTCACCGTGCCGGCCGTGGGGCGACGGATGCCGGCGATCACCGCCGCGAGCGTGGTCTTGCCCGCCCCGGAGGCGCCGACGACGGCGACGTGCCTGCCGGTGGGGAGGTCGAGGGTGACGTCGTCGAGCACACGCGGGCCGTCGTCGTACCGGAACGCGACCTCGCGGAGCCGCACCGCGACTCCCGCCTCCGGTGCCGATCGCTGCCCCTCCGGGCCGTGCGGCCCGGTCGGAAGGGTGACGACGCCCACCATGCGGCTCAGGGAGGCGAGAGCGGACTGCAGGGTGTCGATCACGAACATCAGCTGGTTGACCGGCCCGAGCAGGCGCAGCACCACGAGCATGGCGGTGGTCGCGCCCCCGACCGTCGAGGCTCCGGCGTCGACGAGGAGGACCCCGACGACGAGCACGGCGGCCAGGCTCAGACACTCGCCGAGGTTGAGCCGGGCGTTGAACCTGCTCTGCACGCGGCGGGCCCGCAGCGCCTGCACCGCGACGCGCCAGGAGGCAGCCAGGACGACGTCGTGCCGCTGTTCGGCGAGTCCGAAGCCGAGCACGGTGGCGTAGCCACGCTGGGACTCGACGATCTGCTGGGCGCGGATGCTCATCGCCGCGCGTTCGGCGCGGTACACCGCCGGTCCGGTGCGCAGGTACCAGCGCAGGGCCAGCGCGTAGACCGGCAGCACGACGACGAGCGCGGCGGCATAGGGCCACTCCAGCGCCCCGAGCCCGACGAGCGACACGACGACGGTGAACGCGGCTACCGTGAGAGCCGGGACCACCGCGGGGACGGCATCGGCCACGGCGGTGACGTCGTCGCTGGACCGGGAGATCAGGTCCCCGGCGCCCGCGCGTTCGACGACGTGCTGCGGGAGCCGCAGGCCGTGATCGACGAGCTGTTCCCGCAGACCGGCCAGGATCTGGTGGAAGACGCGCGTGGCCAGGACGATCGTGACCGCCGCCCCAGCAGCGCCGAGGACGGTCGAGCCCAGCATGACCGCCGCGAGCATCAGGACGGTACCCAGGTCGGCGGTGCCCGCCTGCACCCGGTCGACGAGCACCCCGATGGCCACGGGAACGACCAGGTCGACCGCACAGCCGGCGATCCCGGCCACGACGACGGCGGCGATGCGGAGCCGGTGTCCGCGGCAACCACGCCACACCTCCCGCGCCGTCTGCGCTCCGGAGGCGACGGGCAGCACAACGCTCGTCGCAGTCACGGGGCCTCCGCCCGGTCGGGTACCGACACCTCGGCGAGCAGGTCCACCACACGGTCGCAACAGGCCAGCAGTGCCGGCGACGAGGCGATCAACAGCGTCGAGCGTCCGGTGCGAACGGCACGCAGCCGCTCGGCGATCAGCTGCTCGGTCACCGGGTCCACGGCGGTGGTCGGTTCGTGCAACACCAGGACGGGCGCCTCGGCCGCCAGGGCCCGCGCGAGCGCGACCCGTTGGCGCTGGCCACCGGAGAGCCGGGCACCGTTCTCACCGACGGGGGCGTCGAGGTCCGTCGCGAAGTCGTCGCAGGCCGCAGCCCGCACTGCGGTGTCCAGGCGATCAGGGGCATCCAGGCGATCGGGTTCCGGCACGGCGCTCGCGGTGGTGAGGTTGTCGCGGATCGTGCCGGTGAACAGCGTCGCCCGGTGCGGCGCGACGGTGACCCGGGAGCGGTACTCGGCAGGGCTGAGCTCGTGGGCCGCGAAGCCGTCGAGCCGTACCTCGACGTCCCGGTCCCCCTCCGCCGTCAGCGAGGCCGGGTTCAGCAGGGCCTCGGCAATGCGTGCGGCGGTCGGGTCGGCAGCACGCACCCCGACGAGCTCACCGGGTTCGACCCGGGCATGCCATCCCGCACCGGCCACCTCCAGCGTGGGCACCGTGGACAAGGGTGCCGGAGATCCAGCCGGTGCAGGCCCGTCGGCGGCCCGGAGAACCTCGAGCAGGCGTGCGGCGGAGGCACGCGAGCCCGCGAGGTTGGGCACGGAGAGCCGCGCGATCGACTCGACCTGCGGCAGCAGTGCCTGGGCGAGGCCGATGGCGGCGATCAGCTCGCCGACGCTCAGCTGCCCGCTCACGGCGAACCACCCCGCCAGTCCGGTCACCGCGAGGACGAACCCGCCGGTGACGACGCCCGAGCCCAGGAGGAACCGCCCGAGCAGCCCGGCGTTGCGCTGCGCGCCTGCCAGCGCCGCCCTGCTGGCCTGCCGGTAGCGCGCACCGGCCTCGGCCTCGGCGCCCATCCCCTTGAGCACCCGGTAGCCGGCGACCAGGTCCGTCGCCCGCCCGACCGTGGTGGCGACCAGGGCCTGGTACTCGCGGGTGTCCCGGGACAGGCGCTCGCTGAGCAGGCCCATCAGCCAGACCGACATCGGCGCCCCGACCAGCACCACGAGCCCGAGCAGCCAGTGCATCACCAGCAGCGACGCGGCGATGAACCCGATGGTGAGGATCCTCGCGACCGGCATGATCGCGAGGAGCACCCCGTTGGACAGGCGTCCGACGTCGTTGGTCATGACCGACACGACCTCGCCACCCGGTGCCCGGGCGGCTGCACCGGCGGGGTGCAGGACCCGGGTCGAGAGAGTGGCCCGCAGCCGATGCCCCACGAGCTGCACCGCGGAGACCGTCAGCCGCAGCGACAACCCGGCCGCCGCCGTCAGGGCGGCGTACAGCGCGACCAGCACCCCGAGCCACAGCCCCAGCTGTCCGGCGTCCCCGGTCGTGAGCGCCCGGTCGATCGCGACGCCAATCACGACCGGGACGGCCGCCTCACCCACCTGCCACACGATCGCCAGCAGCGTCGCCGGAACGGTGCTCCCCCGCACCGACCCGATCACGCGCAGGGCGAACCGGCCGGGAGTCGTCTCCGGCCCGACGGCGAACGGCCGTACCGCCTGCGGCTCGGCGGGCACCTGCCACCGCACCGGCAGCCGGGACGCCGAAGCCGTCCGAGCCGCCGTCACGACCGCACCGAGCGCCGGTCCCGGCCCCACGGCACCACGTGCGGGGTGCCGGTCACCGGATCGGGGACGACGAGGCAGCGCAGCCCGAAGACCTCCTCGACGAGCTCGGCGGTCACGATCTCGGACGGCGTCCCCTCCGCGACCACGTCGCCGTCCTTCATGGCGATCAGGTGGGTGCCGTAGCGGGCGGCCTGGTTCAGGTCGTGCAGCACGGCGACCAGGGTGTGTCCGACCTGGTTCAGGTCGGCGAACAGCTCCATCAGCTCGATCTGATGGGCGATGTCGAGGAAGGTGGTCGGCTCGTCCAGCAGCAGGACGTCGGTGTGCTGCGCGAGCGCCATCGCCACCCACACCCGCTGCCGTTGCCCGCCCGACAGCTCGTCCACCGGGCGGCGGGCCAGGTCGGTGACCGCAGTGCGGCGCATCGCCTCGAGCACGGCCTGCTCGTCGGCCTCGGTCCACTGCCGGAGGAACCCCTGATGGGGGTACCGGCCCCGGGCGACGAGGTCGGCCACGGTGATCCCGTCGGGCGCGATCGCGGCCTGCGGCAGCAGCCCGATCCGCCGCGCCACCTCCTTGGTCTTGAAGGAGGTGATGTCGGCACCGTCGAGGACCACCTGCCCGGTCGACGGTCTCAGCAGGCGCGACAGCCCGCGCAGGAGGGTGGACTTGCCGCACGCGTTCGGGCCGACGACGACCGTGAACGACTCGTCGGGGATCGCCACCGACAGCTCGCGGGAGATGACGCGCGTGTCGTAGCCGATCGTCGCCGAGTCCATGCGCAGACGTGAGCAGGCCGGAGTGGTCACAGGCGTCTCCTGGCTTCGGTGAACAGCAGCCACCCGAGGTAGCCGCCGCCGAGAACGACGGTGATGATCCCGACCGGCAGCGGGGTGGGCGCCACGTGCTGGGCGAGGTAGTCCGCCGACAGACACAGCAGCGCGCCGACGAAGGCGGCGGGCGCGAGGGTGATCCCCGTGGTGCGGGCGAGCCGGCGGGCGATCTGCGGTGCGACCAGGGAGAGGAACGCGATCGGCCCCGACGCGGCCGTGACCGTCGCGGTCAGCGCCACGCCCACCAGGACGAGACCGAGGCGGGCCCACGAGACCCGCACCCCCTGGGCGGCGGCCGCGTCGTCACCCAACTCCAGCTGCCGCATCGGCCTGCTCGACAGCCCCGCCGCCGGCAGGAGCACGAGAGCACAGGCGCCCCCGACGGCCACCTGGGTCCAGGAGACCCCGTTCAGCGACCCGGCGCGCCAGGCCGCCGCGGCCAGCGCCTGCTCCAGGTCGGCCTTCAGGATCAGCCAGACGTTCAGCGAGTCCAGGACGGCCGAGACGCCGATGCCCACGATGATCAGCCGGAAGCCCTGCACCCCCCGTCGGTAGGCGAGCAGGTACACAGCGACGGCGGTGGCCATGCCGCCCAGCACCGCCCCGCCGACCAGCTTCCAGAAGGTGCCGCCGACGACCAGGAGCACCACCAGCGCGCCCGTGTAGGAGCCCTGCGCGAAGCCGATGACACCGGGATCGGCCAGCGGGTTACGCAAGATCGACTGGAAGATCGCCCCGCTCACCCCCAACGCGGCGCCGAACATCACCGCCGCCACCACCCGCGGGAGCCGCCACTCGACGACGATCTCGTGCACCAGCCCGGTCTGCCCGCCTGCCAGCGCCGATACCACCTGCCCTGGGCCGAGCCCGTACGAGCCGGTCATCAGGGCGAGCACCGCCAGGGCGGCGGTCACGAGCGCGAGCACCAGGCAGACGACGACCGAACGCAGGTCGAGCCGCACCGCGACCCGCCCCCGCCGCACGGTCAGCACCCCCCGTCCGAAGTCGACTCGCCCCCGGCTCGTCGAGCGGGTTCGTTCGGACACTCCCGTACTCACAGCCCGCTCGCCTTCCTCCGGCGCGCAAGCAGAATGAGGACTGGGGCGCCGACGAACGCGGTGACGACCCCGACCGGGATCTCACCGGGCCGGATCACCACCCGGCCCAGGATGTCGGAGGCCAGCAGCAGCGCGGGGCCCAGCACCGCGCTGTAGACGAAGATCCAGCGCTGGTGCGGGCCGACGATCCAGCGGGCCACGTGCGGCACCATCAGCCCGACGAACGCGATCGGCCCGGCGATCGCCGTCGCACCCCCGGCGAGCAGTGTGAGCGCGAGGATCGCGAGCACGCGGGTGCGCAGAAGGCGGACGCCCTGCGCAACGGCCGTCTCGTCGCCCAGCGCCATGGCGTTGAGCGAACCCGACACCGCAACGGCCAGCACGAGCGCCACCGCGAAGAACGGCAGGACGGGCCACACGACCTCGAGCGGGCGCCCCGCCGTCGAGCCGGCGCTCCAGGTCCGCAGCATGTCGAACGCGGCCGGGTCGGTCAGCTGGAGCGCGTCCCGGGCGCCGCCGAGGACCGCGCCGACACAGAGCCCGGCGAGCACCATGAACACCGGCGACGAACCCTGCCGCGTCGACCCGAGGGCGAGCACCATGAGCGTGACGACCAGCGCGCCCGCGAACGCGAACCACAGGTAGCCGTGGACCTCGCGCACGCCGAACAGGCCCACGGCGACCGTGACCGCGAAGGACGCCCCGGCGTGGACGCCGAGGAGGCCCGGATCCGCGAGGGGGTTGCGGGTGAGCGCCTGGATCAGCGCGCCCGACAGCCCGAGCGCGACGCCGACGACCAGACCCACGACCGTGCGCGGCAGCCGGTAGTCGCGGACCGCGAACCAGTCGATGCCGCTCCCCGAGCGAACCAGCGCGTCCCACACCACGGACGGCGCGATCGCCGTCGAGCCGACCATGACGCTCAGCACCAGCAGGACGGCCAGCGCCACGAGCGCGACGACCAGGCCCAGCAGACGCACTCCGGGCAGGCGACGACGCGGCCCGGGCACCTCGGAGCCCGGACCGCCCCGTCGGACGGAGAGAGCGGTCACCCCCTGGCCGGGAGCGTCGCCAGCGCGCCGTCAAGCGACTCCAGGTACCGGATGACGGAGCCGTAGGAGTTGTTGCCGGGGCAGAAGACTCCGACGGCGTTGCCGGAGGTCACCTCGGGCAACGCCTTCCAGGTGTTGGTCTCGACGACCGGCACGAAGGGCTCCGTCGGCTTGCCCACGGCGTCGACGGGGTAGGTGATCACGTCGTACTTCGACAGCTCACCGATCTGCTCGAACGGCAGGGCGGTCCAGGCCAGGGGGTCGGCGCCCTCGGCGGCCTGGGGCAGGTTCAGGCCGACCTCGTCCCTGGCGATCTCGGAGCAGCCGATGTCGGCGATGGCGAACGTCCCGGGATCCGACGACGAGTAGCGGGTGACGTCAACGAACGTGGTGCCGTCGATGATCGTGCGGTACTTCTGCTGCAGCGCGGTGCGGAGCTGCTCGAACTCCGCCTTCTGCTCGCTGAGCGCGCCGGTGACGTTGCCTGCGTCCGCGACCCCGTCAGCCAGCTCCTTCCACTCGGCGTCCAGGCTGTAGTAGACGGTCGGGGCGATCGCCGTCAGCTGTGCCTTGAGCGACTCGAACTCGGACTCGGGCACCTGGACCAGGATGAGGTCCGGCTTCAGGCCGGCGAGCTGCTCCATGTCGACCTCGTCGGCGCTGGAGGCGAGGATCGTGGCGGACGAGTACGTCGCCTGCTGCTCGGCGGGCAGCCGGGCGACATCGGAGTCCGACTCCGCCGTGACGGCGATCGGCTTCCCGCCCAGGTCGATGAACGGCAGCGTCGTGTTGCCGATCGTGGCGACGCGTTGGGGCGCAGCGGGGACCACGACAGCGCCGTTGCCCGCCTGCACGGTGCGGGTCGCGGCGGCCGGAGCGGCGGGCTCCTGCGCGGTGCCTCCGCCGCACGCCGTGAGGACGAGCGCCGTGCTCATCAGGGCAGCGGCCAGGGCGGCGCCGCGTCGTGCCAGAAGGGTCATGTCTGCTCTTCTTCGTGTCGGGGGAGGGATCGGTGCGTGGCGGGACGCGTCAGTTCGTGGACCGTGGTGCCCCAGCCGACGGTGTGCGTCGCGCTGCGTTCGAGCCCTGCGCGGGCGATCACGGCGTCGAGCTCGGCGGCCGTGCGGAGGCCGGAGCCGTGCACGGCGAGGGCGAGCAGATCGGCTTCACCGTCGTGTTCGTCGAGGTCGTCAGTGTCGAAGAGGTCTTCGATCACCAGGACCCGGCCGCCGGGCAGGAGGTTCTCGGCCGCGCGGCGCAGGGCGTGCGCGGCGTCGGCATCGGCCAGGTTCTTGAACGCCCGGATGACGAACACGGCGTCGGCGGCGGGGCCGGGTTCGAAGACGGACTGCTCGACCACGCCGACCCGGGCGCGCTGCCGCTCGTCGGGGATGGAGTCGGGCAGGTCTCGGCGCAGCCAGTCGGCCTGCGCGGGCAACGCGCAGATCGTGATCCGCAGGTCGGGGTGGGCGGCGACGAACTCGCGGGCCTGGGCGCCGGCGCCGCCGGAGTGCAGCACCAGGTGCCGGACACCGGCGAGGATCTCGGAGGTGGCGATCGGCTCGGCCAGCGTGGCCTGGAACCTCGCCAGCCGCCCCAGGTAGCGGTCCTCGTAGTCCTGCTCGGTCCGGACCTCGGCGTAGGTCTGACCGGTGACCGAGGCGTAGGACGAACGGCCGGTTCGGATCGACTCGGTGAGCCCGCGGATGCCGAGCGTCTCGCGCCCCACCACCCCGGCGGGGTGCAGGTGGTCGATCATGAAGTCGACGGTCAGGACCTCGCCCGCCGACGTGAGGTCGTAGTTGCCCGGCCCGGTCTCGGTCAGCAGGTCCAGGGTGTGCAGATAGCGCAGCAGCTTGCCCAGCGCCCGCTCGTCGGCGCCGGTCTTGCCTGCCAGGTCCGACACGGTGGTCACGCCGCGGGAGATCAGCTCGGGAATGTCCAGCTCGACCGCGGTGCGGATCGCCACCGGGGCGACCAGCTCGGTCAGGTCGTGGACCTTCTCCATCGGGGTCCTCGTCCTCGCGGGATCGGGCACCGCCCCGTCGGTCTCCAGCGCGACGACCTCGCCGCGACGCCAGTACCCGCTGAACTCGATGTCCTGCTTGGACATCCCCCGGTCCTCGACCAGATGACGCCGGAGGTCGCGCACCGCCGCCTGTTCCCCGGCGAGCCATGCGAACGGCTCACCGCCCCACCAGGCACAGTTCCGGACCGCGTCGATCAGGAGGTCGCTCGCCCCGACGTCCGCACTGGCGCGCGCCAGCCAGGTCACCTCGACTCCCGGCAGCTCGCGCAGCTCCTGGCGGTGCCCGTCCTCGGCGACCTCGATGAACACCTGCGCCCTGGTGCCCTCGGGAAGCTCGTCGAGCAAGCGGGCGATCGCCGGGATCGCGGAGTCGTCCCCGGCCACCAGGAGCCAGTCCGCATCGCGCGGCAGCGCCCGCGACGAGCTCGGGCCGAAGAAGTGGATGCGATCGCCCACCTGGGCGCGGTAGGCCCAGGTGGTACCGAGGCCGATGCCGTGCCTGACGACGTCGGCGTCCAGCTCGCCCGCCTCGGGCGCCCAGCGTCGGACGGTGTAGAGCCTCGTCAACGGCCGCGGGTCCCTCGGGAGGTCCAGGCCCTTCGCCCGCTGCACCGGCAACACCGGGCGGTCCTGGCCGGGGTAGCGGAACACCAGCCGGATGTCGTCGTCGAAGCCCGTCGAGTCGAACGCCGGCTGCGCGAAACCGTTCTCCGAGGTGAACTCACCCAGCTGCGCACCGGCCAGCGTGATCCGCCGCATACCCGGCGTCAGATCCCGCACCCCGACGACCTCGACCTCCCGCAGGGTCAGGGGGCGCACCGTGATCCGGCGTGAGGTCTTCGGCATGCGGGGACCGCTCCTTCCGGACGCGACGGGGAGTGAAGGGCTCGACTGGAGGACGCGCTGATGGTAGGCAACCCTTACCTCCCGTGGTGTGCGCAGATCGCCATATAGTTAGGATGTGAGGGCATGAACGTCCCGGACGTTCCGCCGCCGGGCACGAGCCGGCCGCCGTCCATCCCTCGGGTGCGATCGAGCGGCTCCTGGGACCAGCCCGAGCATCTCCTGCTCTGGGTCCGTACGGGCTCGGCGTGCATCCGGATGGGCGACAGCCCCGAGTACCGGCTCGCCGAGGGCGAGGGTGTCTGGATTCCGGCGGACCCCGGCCACCACTGGACGGTCGTCACCGAGCCGGGCACGGTCGCCTTCCCGCTGTTGACGCATCCGAGTCTCGCCGCCGAGGCCGTGTCCGAGCCGAGACGGTTCGTGGTCCCCGCCGGCTCGCAGGACTGGCTGATCCAGCACTTCAACCTCATGGTCACACCGCTGACCGGCCACGGATACTCCCAGGGCGCGCTCGTCGACCTGCTTCGCGGCTCCGGTCGGCGACCACCGCCCCCACGCGCGGACAGCCGGCTGGACCCGGTCGGTCCGCCGATCATGCCGAAAGCAGGCGGGGCCCGGAAGGTGGCCGACGCGCTACTGCGGAACCCCGCGCTCGACCTCACCGTCGACGAGTGGGCGGCACAGGTGCTGTCCAGCCCACGGACCCTGTTGCGCGACTTCCGCGCCGACACCGGGCTGACCTTCGAGCAGTGGCGGCTGCGCTGCCGGTTGAGCGCGGCCGTGGAGTTCCTGGCCGCCGGGTTCGGTATCGACCAGGTAGCCGCACGGGTGGGCTTCGCCACCCGCAGCGGATTCACCCGCGCGTTCAGGCAGCAGTTCGGGTCGACCCCGCACGAGTTCAGCCGCACGCTCTCCGCGAACCCCGCCGCCCGTGACCACTCCCGACGCACGGCCGCCGTGCGTCGGGCCGACGACCTGGTGACGATGATGCGGGTGGGCGGATCGCGCCGGACGCACCGGGGCTGCTCCCCGCGACCCGCACGGCCCTGCACGCCAACGAGTCCCACGTGCTCTGCTGGGCGTACCGCGGTGGCGGATACCTGGGCGTCGGCGACCGTCGTTACGAATGGGGTCGGGGCGTCGCGACCTGGATCCCGGCGGGCGTGGAGCACGTCACGGGTGTGCACCAGGACTCGATCTCGCTGCCGATCGGGGACGCCGATGCAGGCGACCTGCGGCTGACCGAGCCATTGCAGGTCCAGTTCTCGCCCGACTGGGACGACTACCTCCTGTTCTGCTCCATCAGCGCACGCACCCCGCTGCGGCCGGACGGCTACGACCCCAGCCATGTCCTCGACCTCTTCGCTGACCAGGTCACCGCGCAACGAGCGCTGTCGCTGCCGATGCCGACCGACTCCCGAGCACGGGGAGCCGCCCTGGACTACCTTCGCCACATCGGTACGTCCGGCGGGTCAGAGCCCGAGGTGCCCGCCGACATCCACCGGGCATTCCGCGAACAGACTGGCATGAGCTTCTCCCGGTGGCGCTATGCCGCCCGCATGCGCATCGCCCGGGACATGCTCGCCGGCGCTGCCAAACCCAGCACGGTCGCCCGCCGCCTCGGGTACGCCCACCTCCCGACCTTCAGCTCGGCCTTCACCCGCTTCCACGGCCTCTCACCGCGCGAGTACCAGGAGCGCGAGACCAGGAGTGCCTGACCGATGCGGCCCTCTCCACCGGCAGGGGTCGGCCACCGCGCATCAGGTTCGGCGGCTGGTTCCCCGCCCGCTCGGGCCCATCCGAGCCGTCGACGCCGCCGCGATCGGGCCGCGGCGTTCAGCGACGAGGACGCCACCTCACGCCGCCTGTGTCGACGATGCGCAGGCTGAGCTACGCACACCGGAGGCCACGAGATCCCACGGCCAGCCGCAACACGAAGCGCTGACCTGCGAAAATGGAGCCGCCTTGGGGAGTCGAACCCCAGACCTACGCATGACGAGGCAACCGATGTACGTCGCTCAGGGCTCTACCAGCACTGATCGCGCCTCTCCCGATACTCAGGACGCTGACGTTGCAGGTGGATCTCGGGTCCCATGCCCTAAGCCATGCCCGACCCCGCGCCATCCTCGGAGCTCACCAATCCGGATGCGTACTCCACAGGGCCGCGAGCGCCGTGGCCCGGGGCAGCAGTGTCCGCGCCGACGGGCCCGCCTCCCAGGTTCGCCAGTCCCCGGCAAGGAGGTCGAGGGCTCGCAGCTCCGCGGCCATCGAGCTCAGCTTCGACTCGTAGTCCGAGTCGGTCGGCGGGCTTCCGTCGATGCTCCACCCGAAGCCCATGAGCGCCACCACCCGAGACATGAGTTCCTTCGTCGACAGCGGACCGGACGCCGCGAGGACCGCCACGGCCGTCGTCCCCAGCATCTCGGGAAACCCGCCCGGTTCGAACCAGCGACGCAGGCGGCGAACGACTTCGCGGTCATCACCGGTGGCGCGGGTCGGGCTCAGCACCCCACGGGCCAACCGAGCCAGCCCGACCTTGCGCAGAATCTCGTGCAGTACAGCCAGTGGGGGAAGGTCTTCCTCTATCGACGCCGGCCGGTCCAGCGAGTACCACTCCGGCCTGCGCTCCTGCACCGCCCGCACGACCGCCCGCGGCAGCCGCCCGCCCGGAGTCAGCTTCACCCCGCTCGCGAGCGAGTCCAGCACGATCCGCACGCTCTCCGGCACCTCACCCACTGTCTGCCGGATCAGCAGGCTCGTCGACTCCTGGTCGAAGACCGGAAGCTCGCCCGCCCATTCCCGCAGGTGCTCGTACTCCTCGTGGCTCGGGTCGGCGAGCACCTCGAGAAGGTGCTCGTACCCCGGCACGCCACCACAGTCCTCCGGCGGGCAACCACCTTCACCCTCCACACATGCGGGTAGGTCGCCGCCCTTACCGAGCACCTCGACATCGTGCTCCCAGCTGTCGCCGAAGTCGTAGAGGTACTCGAACCGTGTAGGGAGGTCCCGCAACCGGGCCACGGCTTCGTCGCGGGGCTGCAGCTCGTCGTCCCAGTCAGGGTCTGGCACGCCGTACCGGGACCCATCGGCCTCGAACATGTGGAGGTGGCTGTCGGTCCAGCCCAGCGCGACCTGCAGCAGATCGTGGAGCTCCGCCAGCGTCACATCGGCAGGGACGTCGATCACCCGGACGACGGCGGGTTCGACGTGACGCATCCTGATCCGCAGCCGGGTCGTCCGCATGGGCGGCACCGTACCGACGAACCGTCGACACGATCACGGCGCCCGCTGAGGAGGAACCGGTCCTGATCCTCCCGCGTCGATCAGGCCGTCGAGCAAGAGGCGAAGCGGTACGACGTCACCACGGTGAGCCTGCTGCGACACCCGCACGTTCTCCTGCGGATCCATCGACGCCCACCGCAACCGCCACCCGGCATCCGCCGCGAGCTGCGCCAGAAACGCCCGCTGCGCGCGACCGTTTCCCTCCCAGAACGGGTGCAGAGCATTGACGTCGGCAAACAGGTCCGCCAACTCCTCGACGAACCGCGCACGACCCAGGCCGCGCAGGAACCCACGGCCCGCCAAACGACCGAAGACATCAGCAGCGAACGACTCGATGAACTGCGGAAGGCAGAACACATCGCCCTTGCCGATCACCACCGACCGACGCTCGCCCGCCCAGTCGTAGACATCTCCGAAAATGAAGCGGTGGAAGGCCTGGAAGTGCGCGAGGTCGCGGATCAGCGGCACTCACTTGCGGTAG
>Ga0207644_10001026_pt1 | contig 17873 bp, 17 predicted proteins | sample KBSS73metaG_FD_184326 | JGI IMG/M metagenome (GOLD analysis project Ga0207644, IMG submission 184326) | Switchgrass rhizosphere microbial communities from Kellogg Biological Station, Michigan, USA - KBS S7-3 metaG (SPAdes) (version 2) | ecosystem: Host-associated > Plants > Roots > Rhizosphere... | reverse complement strand
CGATCGCCTCGATCCCGAGGGCCCGCTCCCGGGACGGCTCCTGCGCGGCGGCCCGACGAGCTGAGCCCTCGTCGGGCTCGGCGTCACCGACCGTCGTAGGCGCGCTTCAGCTCGGCGATGTCGAGCTTCTTCATCTTCATCATCGCCGCCATGACGCGGTCGGCGCGCTTCGAATCCTTGTCGGCGATCATGTCCATGAGGACCGTCGGCACCACCTGCCACGAGACGCCGAACTTGTCGGTCACCCAGCCGCACTCCACCTTCTCACCGCCCTCCGAGAGCTTGTCCCAGAGCGTATCCACCTCGCCCTGGGTCTTGCAATCCACCATGAGCGAGATCGCCGGCGTGAACTTGAACTGGGGCCCGCCGTTGAGCGCCATGAAGTCCTCTCCCTCGAGCTGGAACAGGACGGTGAGGACCGATCCCTTCGGGCCGGGGCCGGCGTCACCCCATCGCGTGATCCTGGTGATCCGCGAGTTCTTGAAGATGGATACGTAGTACTGGGCGGCCTCTTCGGCCTTGCCGTCGAACCACAGGCACGGAGCAATCTTCTGCATGACGACCTCCTTGTCGATGGCCCCCTCCCTCGATGGTATCTCCCACAGCGGGCCATTTCACGGAGGGGGGACGTGCGCGAAGGTCTTCGCGACGATCCCCCGCTCTTCCTCGTCTGCGATCGCCGCGATCGCGGTCTGCGCGGACGCATGCGCGGCGCGGTGCAGCTCCCGATCGCCGGCCTTCGCCGCGGCGTGCGCCGTGACGGCGTGCGTGAAGGCGATCTCCCAGTCCGGTGATTCGCGGCCCAGGAAGTAGGCGCGCATCTCCCGCGCGTAGGCGAGCGCGCGCGGACCGTCCTCCAGAAGCGCGTGCACCTCGGCGAGGAGCATGGTCGCGCGCATCCGGTTCAGCTCCGTGCCCACCTGGCCCCAGTGCCAGGCCGAGGCGTGCGCGGCGTCGAGCATCTCGAGATCCTCGCCGGGGGTTCGCGCCGCCTCCCGCACGGAGAGATCCCAGGCGCGGTTGTTGGAGGCCATCGCCATCCGACGGTGCGCGGCGGCCTCCGCCTCGGAGGCGGGATCTGGGTGGAGCGGGGCGTCGGCCATCGTCGGCGGCGCTCGGGACGGTTCAGTCCGGCAGCGGACGTCCGGCCAGGACGCGGTACGCCTCGCGGTAGCGCTCGGCCGTCCCGCGGACGACGTCGTCCGGGAGCGAGGGAGCGGGAGGGTTCTTGTCCCAGCCGATCTTGACGAGGTAGTCGCGCACGAACTGCTTGTCGAAGCTGGGCGGGCTCGAGCCCGGGCGGTAGCTCTCCCTGGGCCAGAACCGGGAGCTGTCGGGCGTCAGGACCTCGTCGCAGAGCAGGATCTTCCCGTCGAGCGTCCCGAACTCGAACTTCGTGTCCGCGAGCAGGATCCCCCGCTCCTCGGCATGCCGCGCCCCGAGCGTGTAGATCTGCAGGGACAGCGCGCGGAGCTTCTCGGCCATGGTCCCGCCGACCATCTCGACCATGCGGTCGAAGGAGATGTTCTCGTCGTGGCCGGTGTCGGCCTTGCGCGCGGGAGCGAAGATCGGATCGGGGAGCCGGTCCGCGTCGCGCAGGCCAGGCGGGAGCTTGGTGCCGGAGGTCGAACCGGTCGCGAGGTAGTCCTTGTATCCCGATCCCGTCAGATAGCCGCGGACCACGCACTCCACGGGGAACATCGTCGCGCGGTGCGCGAGCGTCGTCCGGCCCTCCAGGATCGCGCGGTACTTCGCGGCGGCGGGCGGGAAGTCCGCGGCGTCGACGCTCACCATGTGCGAATCCACGACATCCTTCAGGAAGGTGAACCAGAACGCCGAGAGCAGGTTGAGGACGCGGCCCTTGTCGGGGATCCCGCTTCCGAGCACGTGGTCGAAGGCTGAGATCCGGTCCGTGGCGACGATCAGAAGCTGGTCGCCCGCATCGTAGATGTCGCGGACCTTGCCGCGCGAGAGGAGCCGCAGCTCCGGGATGTCGGTCTTGAGTACGAGCGTCACGCCGATCCTCCAAGGGAAAACGCCATCGTAGACGACCGGCGCCGGGAGCGTCAATCGTCGATAATGCCGGACGATGGAGGCGGCGAGATTCCAGGGGCGGGCGGCGCTCGTGACCGGAGCGGGCACGGGGATCGGACGCGCCGTGGCGCTCGGGCTTGCCGGGGAGGGCGCCGCGGTCGCGCTTTGCGGCCGCCGCGAGGAAGCCCTTCTGGAAACGGCGCGGCTCCTTACCGGAGCCGGCGGACGAGGGCGCCCGCTTCCCATGGACGCGCGGCGCGAGGAGGAGGTCCGGGGCGCCTTCGACGCCGCCGAGTCCGCGCTGGGCCCGGTCGAGGTCGCGGTCGCCTCCCATGGCGTCAACACGCTGGCCCGCGCCGAAGAAATGGCGATCGAGGCGTGGAACGACGTCCTCGCGACGAACCTCACAGGCGTCTTCCTGGTCGCGCGCGAAGCGGCGAGGCGGATGCGGCCGCACGGGACCGGACGCATCGTCATCGTCTCGTCGGTCTCGGGACGCCCGGGCTACCGCAAGTTCCCCGGCTTCGCGGCCTACGCCGCGTCGAAGTACGCGCTGACCGGTCTGGTGGAGGTCCTCGCCGCGGAGCTCGAGGGCAGCGGCGTCGGGCTCGCCATGCTCTGCCCGGGGGGAGTCGACACGGAGATGTTCCGTGCGACCTTCCCCGGCGCGCGCGCGGCGCTCACGCCCGAGCGTGCCGCCGCCGCCGTTCTCGATCTCGCCGACCCGGGCGCACCGGCTCCCGGGGGCGTCATCCTCGATCTGACGTGAGCTAGCTTCTGAGGGGAGGGGCTGTCGCCCCGCCGGCCGCCGAGGCGGCCGCCGTCTCGTCCGTTCCCCCGGACGCGACCGTCTCGAAGGCAGGATCCAGCACGCGGGCGAGCTCGGATGAGATCTCGTCGAGCTCCATTCCGTCTTTCACGAGAACCTGGCACGCGAGGCCGCTCTTGACCGCGCCTCCCGACTCCCGGTAGCGGATCCGGTCGTTCTCACAGTCCCCGTTCCAGCAAAAGGGTCCGTACGGGACGCCGGGGGCGAGGAACTGGAAGCAGCGCAGCAGGATGTTGTTCTCGGGAACCTCGAACCAGCGGTCGCGAATGCGCACGCGCACCAGGCGGGTATACGGCCGATAGATCGAGGGATCGGACATGAAGGGGGCCTGGGACGAAATGTAGGTCCCGGCCCCCGGGCGATCAACCCGCGCGCCGCACGGCGGCGCGCGGAAACGCGCTTATTTGAACTGTCCGAAGCGGAACGAGAGGGCGGCGTTGACCTCCAGCGTGTTGAGGTCCTCGTCGAAGATGCTGGCGATCGGAACGATCTTCGCGTTGACCTCGACCGCGAACCAGTGAATGGGAATCCACCGGAGCCCGCCCCGGACACTCGTCATGAAGGAGTTGCTGTCCTCGACGTGCAGGCTGGGCACGGGAACCGCGGGACCGCCGGTGCGCATTTCGGCGCCCTTCCACGTCACGTCGGCCGTGGCGTTGCTGATGCCGAGCTGGATCCCGATGAAGCTCTCCCAGTGCTTGCTGCCGAGAGGAATCACCTTGGTCAGGCCGAATTCGTACATCTCCATCTCGAAGTCGCGCTGGTCCAGCACGGCGTCGCGGAAGACGCGCTGTTCCGCCTGCTCGAACTGCTCGTTGTAGATGTTCGCGAAATTCTCGTTGAGCACGTCGTCCGACGCGAGCAGCCCCTCCCACTTCGTGTAGGACGCCGTGAGCAGGAAGTCGCGCGTGGGGGCCCAGCTGAAGCGGCCGACCCAGTTGCTGACGTCCTTCAGCTTGGGCCCGTTGAGGACCGAGGCGGAGCCCTTTTCGATGCTCACCTCGAAGCGGTGCGGTACGGCCTCGTCGGAGGATTGCGCGACGGCCGCACCCGCGGCGAGGAAGACAAGGGTGACGAGAACAGCGATCCGCCTCATGGAGCCTCCACAGGGGCCCGCCAGGGTAGCCGGCCTTATTGGGAACAGCGGCGTATTTTGAAGAGGCGGGAGCCCGAAGTCAACCCGTGCGGCGGCTCGCTGCGGAGAAGGAACAGCGCGCCGAAGGGGCCCATGAGCGCCCGGGGAGCCACATCATCGCGGCGGCGCCCCGTGCAGCAGGAAGAGCGCGTCGCCGGTGACCCGGAAGACACCCGGCAAGGGAGCCGAGATCTCTCCGTCGAGCTCGCACGGGATGCGCGCGTCGTCCACGGCCCGCAGCGCGACTTCCTTCACCTTCCGGTAGGTCACTCCTCGCGTGGACCTTTGCCGACCCGCCAGGACGGAGAAGAAGTAGCGGACGCGGTCCCGCATGAGGCCGGACTCGAAAAGGACGAGATCCAGCAGCGGCTCCTCCATGCGCGCCTCGCGCGCGATCCGCAGGTTGCCTCCGTAGCGCGCGCAGTTCGCGACGAACCCGAACGCGCACCGGACGGTCTCTCCCTCGAAGGAGGCCTCGATCGTCGGAAACGGATAGCGGCCCGACCGCAGGAGCGCGGCGCTCACATAGTCCCGAAACCCGACCTTGCGTCCCGCCTCCTGCGCGGTCCGCAGCGCATCCTCCAGACAGAAGGCGTCGTATCCGACCCCCGCCACGATGAGAAACGCGCGCTCTCCCCGCCAGCCGAGCGCGACGGGGGCGGGCTGCGCGCGTGCGATCCAGGCGCACGCTCCGGGGACGTCGAGGGGCATCCCGAGCTCGCGCGCGACGATGTTCATGGTTCCGAGCGGCATGACACCCAGAGCGGCGCGCGTCCCCGCGAGGCCGTTGAGCACCTCGTGCACGGTGCCGTCCCCGCCCGCCGCGATCACGAGGTCGAACGTGGCGGCGGCCTCGCGCGCCGCCCTCTCCGCATCGTGGGGCCCCGCCGTGCGGTAGAACTCCGCGCGCAGCCCCACCGAGGCGAGCGACCGGACGGCGCTCTCCGCGCGTGCGGCAGGCCCGAACCCCGCCGCGGGGTTGGCGATCAGAATCGCGCTGCGGCCCACGCCGCCCTTCCCCCTCCGAGGATCGGCACCGTCGTCGTATCTACCGGATCTGCCCCTGCAGTTCCTTGGCCTTCTTCAGCGTGGCGGCATCGGCGATCTCGAGCCTGAGGCAGGTCTTGACCAGGCTCTTGGCCTTGCCGGTGTCCCCCTTCTTCTGGTAGGCGAGCGCCGCGTCGTAGTGCACGTTGGCGAACGCGCGATCGACCGAGCCTTCGAGCAGCGCGGTGCTCGCGGACTGCTGTTTCATGGTCTCCGCGCCGGCGAGCGACTCCGCGCGAGGGATCACCGCCTCGAACTCGGTGATCGCGGCGTCGACCTTCCCCGTCTCGCGCAGGGCGATCCCGCGCCAGTAGCGCAGGTTGACGTCGAGGAAGGTGTAGCGCCGGTTCGGATAGATCCAGCTCTCCTGCGGGTGAAAGTTGGGGAAGGCCTCGTCCGCGCTCTGGATGATCGGGAGCGCCTCGTCCCAGCGTCCCGCCCGCACCAGGAAGGCGCCCAGCTCGGCGAGCCCGTACGCGTTCTTGGGATAGATCCGCACCAGCTCCTTGAGGTCCGCCTCGACGTCGGTCGTCTCGCCCTTGAGGATGTGCTGCATGGCGCGCAGGTAGTGGGCGAGCGCGCTCGAAACGAGCTGCTCGGCCGTCTTCGCGGTCGTCGAGAGAGGCGCGGCCGCCGCGTAGGCGGCCGCCGCCCGGTCCGGGTCCCCGAGAGCCTCCTTGGAGCGGCCGAGGATCACGAACGCGAGGGCGTCGTTCGGGTTGGCGGTGACCACCACTCCCGCGTCGTTCGCCGCGCCGCCGAAGTCGCCCGAGCGGAACTTCAGGTAGGCCAGGCGCGAGCGCGCCACGGGATGGCCCGGATCCACGCCCAGCGCCTTCTCGAAGTGCAGGCGCGCGGTGGCCAGGTCCCCCGCCTGGAGCGCGAGGAGGCCGGCGTTGGTCTCGACGTCCCCCTCGCGGGGCGGGGCCTTGGGAGGCTTGGGAGCAGCGGGCGGAGTCGTGGGCGCGGGTGCGGCGCCCGGGACCGGAGGCGCGGGCGCCGCGGGTGGCGTCCCGGCGGGCGGAGTCGCGCCCGGAGCCGGCGGCTCGCCGCCCGGGGCGGGAGCCGGCGAGGGATTGTCGGGGGCCGGCGGCGGTGCGGGTGGAGGGCTCGGTGGAGGCGGCTCCGAAGTCGCGTCGGCGCCGGCATCGGCCAGGAGCGCCGTCTCCCGGCCCTTGTCGCGATCGGGACCGCCGGGGCTCGCCGCGGCGGCGCCAACCGTCAGCGTCAGCGCCAGAGCCAGTATCGGCGCTGCGATGACGGCCCGATGAGGGCGTCGTTCCGAGAGTGATGCGTCCGCGGTGTGTGCCACGACCGGTCCTCCCCGGGAATCCGTGCTCCCGCGAACAGAGTGCCAAAGGAGAGAGCGCTTCATGCTCGGGACGTTAGCACGTCGTGGACGAGTACGCCTCCGACGATCGTCGCGACCGGCCCGCCCTTCAGGCTCCATCCGTCGAAGGGGGTATTGCGCGCCTTCGAGCGGAAGGCCGAGGCGTCCACGACGACGGTCCGCGCCGTGTCGAGCACCGTGATGTCGGCGGGGGCTCCGGGGGCCAGGCGGCCGCCGGGGAGGCCCAGGATCCGGCTCGGTCCGGCGCTGAACAGCTCGACGAGGCGCGGAAGCCCGATGAGCCCGCTCGCGACGAGCCGGTCGAGCGCGAGGGAGACCGCCGTTTCCAGCCCCACGATCCCGAAGGGCGCGCGGGAGAACTCGACGCTCTTCTCGTCCGAGTGGTGCGGCGCGTGGTCGGTGGCGATCGCGTCGATCGTCCCGTCGGCGATCCCCTCGAGCAGGGCGCGCCGGTCGGCTTCGGTGCGCAGCGGCGGGTTCATCTTCGAGCGCGTATCGAAATCGCGGCAGGCCTCTTCCGTGAGCGCGAAGTGATGCGGCGTCACCTCGATCGTGGCCTTCACCCCGCGCGCGCGCGCGTCGCGCACGAGCGCCACGCTGCCCGCGGTCGAGGCATGGGCGATGTGGACGCGCCCTCCCGTCTCGCGCGCCAGCGTGAGGTCGCGGAAGACCATGACCTCCTCCGCCGTGTGGTTCCATCCCTTCAGGCCCAGGACAGTGGACACGATCCCTTCGTTCACCACCCCTCCGTCGGAGAGGTCCAGGTCCTCGCAGTGGTCGATCACGGGGATGTCGAACATCGACGCGTACTCGAGGACCTTGCGGAAGAGCATCCCCGAGACCACCGGCCGTCCGTCGTCCGAGACCGCCACCGCCCCGCCCGCGACGAGGTCGCCGATCTCGGCGAGCTCCTCTCCCTTGAGGCCCTTGCTGATGGCCCCGATGGGATAGACGCGGACGCAGGCCTTTTCCCTCGCGCGCGCGCGGATGAACTCGGTCACCGACCGCTCGTCGTTCACGGGGACCGTGTTGGGCATGCAGGCGACCGCCGTGAAGCCGCCGGCCGCCGCGGCCCGGGCCCCCGATTCGATCGTCTCTTTCCACTCCTGGCCGGGCTCGCGCAGATGGCAGTGCATGTCCACGAACCCGGGCGCGACGACGAGTCCCTTCACCGCGAGCACCTTCGCGTCCCCGGGCGGGATGTCGTGCGCCACCTTGACGATCGCGCCGTCCTCGCACAGCACGTCGAGGACCGCGTCGGTCTTCGTAGCCGGGTCGACGACCCGTCCTCCCTTAAGCAAGAGCTTCATGCGAAGCGCCTCCCGCGAGCAGATAGAGGACCGCCATCCGGACCGCGACCCCGTTGGTGACCTGATCCAGGATGACCGAGGCGGGACCGTCGGCGACGTCGCTCGCCATCTCGACGCCGCGGTTGATGGGCCCGGGGTGCATCACGATCGCGTCGCTCTTGGCGCGGCGGAGGCGCTCCTCGGTCAGGCCGAAGAGCTGGAAGTACTCGCGGATCGAAGGGAAGAAACCGCGCTTCTGCCGCTCGAGCTGCACGCGGAGCATCATCACGACGTCGCAGCCCTCGAGCGCGGCGTCCAGCGAGGTGGTGACCGTCACGCCCATCCCCGCGAGACCCAGCGGCAGCAGCGTCGGGGGTCCCGCGACGACGACCTCGGCGCCCATCTTCTTCAGGAGGTGGATGTTGGAGCGCACCACGCGGCTGTGCGCGATGTCCCCGATGATCGCCACGCGCAGGCCCGCGAGACGGCCCTTGCGCTGGCGGATGGTGAAGGCGTCGAGCAGCGCCTGGGTCGGATGCTCGTGGGCGCCGTCCCCGGCGTTGACGATCGACGAGCGGCACACGCGCGCGAGCAGGTGCGGCGCGCCCGGCTCGGAGTGGCGGATCACGATGAAGTCCGGCGCCATGGCCTCGAGGTTCTTCGCCGTGTCGATGAGGCTCTCCCCCTTCACCAGGCTCGACGTCGATGTCGAGAAGTTGAGGGAGTCGGCGGAGAGACGCTTCTCGGCGATCTCGAAGGAGCTGCGCGTGCGCGTCGAGGGCTCGACGAAGAAGTTGACGACCGTCTTGCCGCGCAGGGTGGGGACCTTCTTGATCTCGCGCTGGCTGATCTGGGCGAAGCTCTCGGCGGTATCGAGGACGAGGGCGATCTCGCCCGCGTCGAGCGGCTCGATGCCGAGCAGGTGGGGGCTCTTGAGGTTCATCGTCCCTCCCCCGCCGCCTTCTTCGGGACGAGGAGCACCGCGTCCTCCCCGTCGGTCTCCTTCAGGTGCACGTCCACCGATTCGCGCAGCGAAGTGGGGACGTTCTTTCCGACGTAGTCGGGGCGGATGGGCAGCTCCCGGTGGCCCCGGTCCACGAGCACGGCGAGCTGGATCGCGCGCGGACGGCCCAGGTCGATGAGCCCGTCGAGCGCCGCCCGGATGGTCCGGCCCGTGAACAGGACGTCGTCCACCAAGACGACGATCTTCCCCTCGATGCCGAAGGGGATCTCGGTCTTGCGCAGGACCGGGTGATCGCGGATATGGTCGAGATCGTCGCGGTAGAGGTTGATGTCGAGAACGCCGACGGGGACCGCATGGCCTTCGATCTCGCGGATCTTGGCTCCGAGGCGGTTCGCGAGCGGGACGCCGCGCGTCTGGATGCCGACGAGGCAGAGACCCTCCGAGACCTTGTTCTTCTCGAGGATCTCGTGCGCGATGCGCGAGAGGGCCCTGTCGATGCGCTCGGCGTCGAGGACCTGGGCGGGAGCCTTGGAGTTCTCTTCGGGGGTCATCGCCCGCCCTCCTCGAAATCGCGCGTGGACAAAAAAAGAGCCCGCGTGTCGATGCTCCGCGGGCGATCGGTGCGGCTCGTCATGTCGTGTCCTTTCGAGTCTCTCGGACTCGGCTTAAAGGCGCAGTGATTATACAGCCGCGCCGGGGCGCGGCAACAGGAAATGTGCGTGTGCTATCATCCCGCGCAGATCCATGCCTTTCGATGTCGTCGGCCGCGTTCTCGACAATCAAGACCTCGGGGGCGGCTATTTCCTCACCACCATCGATGCACCGGCAATCGCGGGCGTCTGCGAGCCCGGCCAGTTCGTCATGGCGGGATCGACCGATCCCACGGAGCTGCTCCTCAGACGGCCGTTCAGCGTCTGCCTCGTCGGGCCGGGCGGGGGCGGCGCGCGCTCGGCGGTCGCGATCCTCTACCGCGTCGTCGGACGCGGAACCGGCTTCCTCTCCCGTCTCGTGAAGGGGGACGGCGCGGCGCTCCTGGGTCCTCTCGGGCAGGGATTCTCGATGCCGCGCGCGGGAGAGACGCCGGTCGTCGTCGCGGGAGGGGTCGGGATCGCCGCCTTCCCCTTCTTTCTGGAGCGCCTCGCCGCCGCCGGCCGTCCCGCGGACCTCCTGTACGGCGGGCGCACCGCGGCCGATCTGCCGATGCTCGCATGGCTGCGCGCGCGCGCGGGGTCCGTCGCCGTGACGACGGACGACGGCTCTTCGGGGGCTCGCGGGCTCGTGACGGGGCCGCTCGAGGCGCGTCTCGCGGACCCGGGAGCGCGCCGCGACCGTCTCTACGTCTGCGGTCCTCATCCCATGATGAAGGCCGTCGCGGCGATCGCCGCGCGCGCGGGAGTGCCGTGCGAGGTCGCCCTCGAGACGCCGATGGCGTGCGGCTACGGCGTCTGCGTGGGCTGCGTCGTCGAGGTCCACGACTTCCACGGCGAGTACGGGCGCTACCGCCGGGTCTGCGTCGACGGTCCGGTCATGGACGCTTCGGAGATCCGCTGGTGAGCGCCGTGCGCCTCGAGACGGAGATCGGGGGGGGCCTGCGCCTGAAGAACCCCGTCCTCACCGCCAGCGGCACCTGCGGCTACGGGCTCGAGCTCGACCCCTACATGGACCTGTCGCGGCTCGGCGGCATCGTCGTCAAGGGCCTCTCCCCCGCCCCGCGCGCGGGCAATCCTCCGGTGCGGATCGTCGAGACTCCGTCGGGGATGCTCAACGCGATCGGTCTGCAGAACATCGGCGTGCGCGCCTTCGTCGAAGAGCGCCTCCCCCAGCTGCGCGGGCGCGGCACCGCGATCGTCGCCAATATCTTCGGCGAAAGGGCCGAGGACTACCGCGAGGTCGCCGAGGCGCTGGCCGCCGCGGACGGGCTCTCCGCCATCGAGGTCAACCTCTCCTGCCCGAACACCGCCGAGGGAGGGATGATCTTCGGCGTCGATCCCGCCTCCGTCGAGCGCGTGACGCGGATCGTGAAGGACGCCAGCCGCGTCCCCGTCCTCGTGAAGCTCACGCCGAACGTCACCGACATCACGGAGATCGCCCGGGCGGCCGTCGCGGGGGGCGCCGACGGGCTCTCCCTCATCAATACGTTCGTGGCGATGGTCGTGGACATCGAGCGGCGCGCGCCCGTGCTCGCCAACGGCACCGGCGGGCTCTCGGGCCCGGCGATCCGTCCCCTCGCCGTCCATCTGACGCACCAGGTCGCGCGCGCCGTGCGCGTCCCGATCGTGGGCATGGGGGGGATCGCGTGCGGGCGCGACGCGCTGGAGTTCCTGATCGCCGGGGCGTCGGCGGTGCAGGTCGGCACGATCACGTTCGCCTCCCCCGGGGCGCCCCTGCGGATCCTCGATGAGATCGAGGCCTGGTGCGACGCGCGCGGGGTCTTGGACGTGCGCGAGCTGATCGGCTCGCTGCGCCCCTGGCGGGAGAGCGCTTCGTGACGCCCCGGGAGCGCATCGTGGTCGCGCTCGACGTCCCGGACGAGCGCGAGGCCCTCGCCTGGGCGAAGCGGCTCACCGGCCGCGTCGGGTACTTCAAGATCGGTCTTCAGCTCTTCACGGCCGCGGGGCCTTCGCTCGTCTCGCGGATCGCCTCCGAGTTCGGTCCCGTCTTCCTGGATCTCAAGCTCCACGACATCCCGAACACGGTGGCCGGCGCGGTGCGCGCCGCGGGGAGTCTCGGCGCGTCGCTTTTGACGGTCCACGCCTCGGGGGGAATCGCGATGCTCCGCGCGGCGTCGGAGGCCGCGAGCGCCGCCTCCCGCGCGCCGGGCGCGGCCCCGATGCGCGTCCTCGCGGTGACCGTCCTCACGAGCCTCGGGCCGGACGATCTCGCCGCGGCGGGGATCGTCCGCGGGCCCAGGGCGCAGGTGCTCGCGCTCGCGGACCTCGCGTGGCTGGCGGGATGCGACGGGTTCGTCGCGTCCCCGCTCGAGACGGGCGCGCTGCGCGAGACATTCGGGAGCGCCCCGCTCCTGGTGATCCCGGGGATCCGTCCCGCGGACCCCGGCGGGACGCGCCCGGGGGGGCGCGACGACCAGGCCCGCACCGCGACGCCGCGCGACGCGCTCGACGCGGGAGCCGATCTTCTCGTCATCGGACGTCCCGTCCTGGGCGCCGCCGATCCCGAGGCGGCCCTCGCCGCGATCGTCGCTTCCTTGAGCTGAGAGTCGCCCGGGACGGACGGCCGCGAGAGGCTCCGAGCACGGCACCGCCTGGGGCGCCGCGTGCGGCTCCGCCGCGGCTCAGGCGCCCGGAGTCGTCGCGGGGACCAGCGCGCGGCGCGGACGGCGCGGGGCGCGCGCGGCGGCGGCCCTCACCGGGGCGCTGATCTGGGCGAGGCCGCCCTCGGCGAGGTTCACGCTCACCAGCTTCGAGATCCCCGGCTCGTCCATCGTGACGCCGTAGAGCGTGTCGGCGGCCTCCATGCTGCGCTTGTTGTGCGTGATGACGATGAACTGCGTCATGTGCGCGAACTCCTTGAGGAGCCGCGTGAAGCGCCGCACGTTGGATTCGTCGAGCGCCGCGTCCACCTCGTCGAGGAGGCAGAACGGCGAAGGCTGATAGCGGAAGATCGCGAAGAGCAGGGCGATGGCCGAGAGCGCCTTCTCGCCGCCCGACAGGAGCATGAGGCTTTGCAGGCGCTTGCCCGGCGGCTGGACGTTGATCTCCAGACCGCAGTCGAGAGGATCCTCGTCCTCCATGAGGCGGATGTCGCCGCGCCCGCCGCCGAAGAGCAGGGTGAACGTCTCGTTGAAGTTGGCGCGGACCGCTTCGAAGGCCTCGATGAAGCGCTCGCGCGAGGTCCGGTTGATGCGGCGGATCGTCTCCTTGAGCGAGTCGATCGCGTCCGTGAGGTCCTTCTCCTGCTTCTCGAAGAACATGTGGCGCTCCTCGAGCTCCTGGAACTCCTGGATGGCGAGCAGGTTCACCGGCCCCATCGCGTCGATCTTGGAGCGCAGGCCCGCCGTCTCGGTGTCGAGCGCCGCGAGGTCCACGTCGGGCTCCTCGGCGACGCGCGACAAGAGGGCCGGCAGATCCTCGTCCAGGGTCGTGCGGCAGCGTTCGTCGAGGTGGCGCAGCTCGGACTCGGCGACCGCGGCGGCCATCTCCGACCGGCGCCGCGCCTCGCGCTCCGCGTCGAGGAGGGAGCGGGCCTCGCGCGCCCCCTCCTCGAGGGCCTCGCCCGCGGCGTCCGCGTCGCGCAGCGCTTCCTCGGCCGACGCGAAGGCGCTCTGCGCTTCGGCGTGCGCCGTCATGTGCGCGGCGAGCCGGTCGCGCGCCTCGACGGCGGCCTCTTCGGCCGCCGCGGCCCGCGCCAGGGACTCTTCCCGGCGCTCGCCCGCCAGACGGCGCGACTCTTCGATCTCGGCGATCTCTCCCGCCAGGCGCACGACCTCTTCGGCCGTGTGCCGGCGCCTCTCGCGCACGGCGGCGCGCGCGAGCCGCTCCTCGGCGAGTCTCCCGGCGAGCGCGTCGGCCTGCTGGCGCAGCGCGTCCATCTCCTGGCGCCGTGCTTCGAGCGCGAGGGTCTCCAGGGCCAGGGCGTCCTCGAGCTCCTTGTGGGCGGCCGCGTCGGCGACCTGCTGCGCCTCGGCGGACGCGGTCTCGGCCCTCAGGGCCACGATCTCTTCTTCGAGGACGATCGCGCGCTTCGCGCCCCGCTCCTTCTCCGCCGTCAGGCCGCTCTCGCGCTCCTGGGCGAGCGCGGCGCCGCGCTCCGCTTCCTGGAGTTGACGCTCGGCGTCCTCCAGGGCGCGCCTGGCGCGGTCGCGCTCCTCTTCGAGGAGCCGCTTCGACTCCTCCGCGGCGGCGAGCGCCTCGAAGGCCTGCTGGCGCGCGGCGCGCGTCGATTCGAGCAGGCGGCGCCGCGCGAGAAGCCCGTCCTCGCTCCCCACGCCCCGGCCCCCTTCGATCGTGCCGTCGCGCGCGACCACCTCTCCTGCCGGCGTGACGTAGTCCCGCCCCGGATGGCGCCTCGCCAGATCGAGCGCGGCCCGAAGGTCCTTCACCAGGACCGCGCCCGCGAGACGGCGCGAGAGGAGATGCGAGATCCCGTTCGTGGTCGAGACGCCCTCGGCGAGGCGGCCCAGGACTTCCGGCTCGGAACGCAGTTCGCCGAGATCCGCCGGGCCGTCCGCGTCCGTCAGGGCCGCGATCTCCTCCGGCGCGAAGACGGCGCGCCCGGCCTCCGCGCGGTGAAGATCGCCGACGAGCGACAGCGCGCTGTCGCCCGTGGGGACGACGACGGCCGCGAGGAACGCTCCCAGATAGCCTTCCACCGCCCTTTCGGACTCGGGTCGCACCTCGAGGAAGTCCGCGACCACACCGCGCACCGCCCCGCCGCTCCCCTGCTGCCCCGTCAGCAGCCACCGCGCGCCGGCGCCGATCCCCGCGAGACGGTGCTCGACGGCCTCGAGCGAAAGCACGCGCTCGTCGAGCCGCGCGAGGTCCTCGCGCTTGGCCGCGACGCTCTCCGCGAGCCCCTTGAGCGACTCTTCCAGTTCGCGCGTCTCGCGGCGGCAGCGCTCCGCGCTCTCCTGCGCGGTCTCGCGCGCGCCCACCGCGTTGCGCCCGTGCTCCCGGGCCTCGTCGGCGCGCGCTGAGAGGTCCCGCTCTTCGCGGCGCGCCTCGTCCAGCTCCGCGTCGAGGCGCAGGGCGCGGGTTCCCAGTCGCTCGATCTCCTTCTGGAGATGCGCCAGCGTGTTCGCGATCCCGGCGAGGCGCGTCGCCCCGCTCACCTGCTCGGCGCGCCGCGACTCCAGGAAACGCTCCGCCTCGCCGGCGCGATCGCGGATCCCCGCTTCCTCTGAGCCGAGCGAGACGAGGGCGGACTCGAGCCGCGCCAGGTCCTCGTCGATGGCCTGGAGCGCCTCTTCGCGCGAGGCGCGAACGCCGGCGGCCTCTTCGAGACGCACGGCGGCCGCGTCCCTCTCGGCCTCGAGGCGCGCCGCCTCGCGCCGCGCCTCCTCGGCGCGGCCCGCCTCTTCGCGGATCGCGGACTCCTCGTGGTCGACCTCGCGCGCGAGGCGGTGCATCTCCTCGCGGGCGCCGGCGATCGCCGCCTCCAGACCGCGCCGCGCCTCGCGCGCCGCTTCCAGCTCCGCCTCGTGGCGGGCGAGCGTCGCCGCGGCCTGCGCTTCGCGCTCCTGCGCCTCGGTGAGCGCCGCGCGCGCCCGCTCGGCGTCGGCATGCAGCGCGCGGGCCCGCGCCGCGAGGATCCGGGACTCGAGCCCGCGCAGCTCGTCCCGCACACGGCTGTAGCGCCGCGCCCGCGCGGCCTGTCGCTTGAGCGCGTTGATCTGGCGGCGCACCTCGAGGATCACGTCGTGGATCCGCAGGAGGTTCGCCTGCGTCGCCTCGAGCTTCAGCTCGGTGAGGTGGCGCTTCTGCTTGTAGCCGATGATCCCCGCGGCCTCTTCGATCAGCTGGCGCCGGTCGCGCGGCTTGGCGCTGAGGATCGCGTCCACCTTGCCCTGCTCGATGACCGCGTAGGTGGTCGCCCCGACGCGCGCCGTCTGGAGCATCTCGTGGATGTCGCGCAGGCGCACCTTGCGCCCGTCCAGGAGGTATTCGCTCTCACCGGAACGGAAGAGGCGCCGCGATACGACCGTCGTGGTCTCCCCGCTCGGCAGGTCCCCCGCCTCGCCGCGGAAGTGCAGCGACACCTCGGCCATCCCGTGGGGTCCGCGCGACTCGGTGCCGGCGAAGATGACGTCCTCCATCCGGCCGCCCCGAAGGGTTTTCGCGCTCTGTTCGCCGAGGACCCAGTGCAGGGCGTCGCCGATGTTGCTCTTGCCGCACCCGTTGGGTCCCACGACCGCCGTGATCCCGCTCTGGAAGCGGACGTCGGTCCGGTCGCAGAAAGACTTGAAGCCGTGGATTTCGAGGTGTTCGATCTTCAGCATGGGAAGGCTCCGCCGCGCATTCTAGGGCAAAAGGCGGGAGGAGTGAAGGCGGAAAAGCACAATTCGTTGAGAACGTTTTCCCGGCGGGCCCTAGATCTTGGGTCCAGCGCCGAAAGCTCAGGTAGTGCTTGAGGTGTGCGGATCGGGCAGGCTGCCCCCTTCACGGGCGGGGCGCGACGGGTTTCCCTACCGGTCGCGCTCGATCACGAAGTCGAGCACCGAGTGCAGGGCGTCCCTGTAGCGGCTCGCGGGGAACAGATCCAGATGGACGCGCGCGCGCTCGGCGTAGCGGATGGCCTTCTCGCGGCCCTCTTCGAGACAACCCAGGGCGCGCAGCGGCTCGAGGATCTCTTCGCGCGGGACCCGCGTGAAGCCGCGATCCGCCATCACCGTGCGCACCAGCTCCACGTGCCTGGGATCGCCCCGGCGCAGCAGGTAGATGAGAGGGAGGGTGAGCTTGCCTTCGCGCAGATCGTTGAGGGTCGGCTTTCCGAGCGTCTCCTCGTCGGCGGTGAAGTCCAGGAGGTCGTCGACGAGCTGATAGGCCATTCCCAGATCGAGACCGTAGTTCTCCAGCGCGCGCTGCTGCTCGGGCGTGCACGGGGCGAGCATGGCCGGGACGCGGCAGCAGGTCGAGAAGAGCATCGCCGTCTTGCGGCGGACGACCTCGAGGTGCTCGTTCTCGTCGATGTCCAGCCGGCCGTTCTGGTCCTTCTGGATCATCTCGCCCTCGATCATCCCGAGGGTCGTCTCCGCGAGCAGCGACAGGATCCGGAAGTTCTGCCCTTCGATGGCCAGCTGCATCGCGGTGATGTAGAGGTGGTCGCCCATGAGCACCGTGAGGTGGTTGCCCCACCGGTGGTTGAGAGACTCGCGCCCGCGGCGGATCGTGGCCTCGTCGATGATGTCGTCGTGCACGAGCGTGGCCGTGTGGATCAGCTCGAGCGCGGCCGCGAAAAGCACGTCCTGGACGCCTTCGTAGCCCGCAACGCCGGAAGCCAGAAGGAGCAGCGCGGGGCGCAGGCGCTTGCCGCCGCTCCCCGCGACGTGGCGTCCCATCGTGGAGACGATCTCGACGTTGGACCCGAACTCCTCGTCGAAGCGCTCGTTCACGAGCGCCAGCTTGTCGCCGATGAGCGCGAAGATCTGCTCGCGGGTCATCGCCGCGCTGGGCGGGCGGGCGGCGGTCTTGCCGGCTCTCTGGGATTCGGGGATCAAGATCTCTTCGTTTCTCGGTGCGCGGTCAGGAACGGTAGTTCGTGAACTGAATGTCGAAGTCCAGGTTCTGCTCCTTGAGCGTCGCGATCACGCTCTGAAGCTCGTCGCGGCTCTTCGCCTTGACCCGCAGCTGGTCGCCCATGATCGTCGGCTGCGCCTTCATCTTGAGGCCCTTGATGATCTTCACGATCTCCCGCGCCTGGTCGGTGCCGATCCCCTCCTGCAGCGTCACGGACTGGGTCACGGTGCCTCCCGAGGACTCTCGCGGCTCTCCCAGCTTCAGCGCCTTGAGCGGCACGCCGCGCTTGGCGAGCCGCTGGTTCAGGATCTCGAGCACGCTGCGCAGACGGAACCTGTCGTCGGCGAGGATCGTCAGCTCGCTGCCGCTGCGGGTGACCTCGCTGACGCTACCCTTGAAATCGTAGCGGGTCCGGACCTCTTTCATCGTCTGCTGGACCGCATTGTCGACTTCCTGGAGGTCCACCTTGGAGACGATGTCGAAGGAGCATTCCGATGCCATGAAGACGCTCACTCTAGCAGAGGGCGGGCGCGCCGATCAAGGCGCGTTCGCGGAGCCCGGAGGCGGCCCTCACGGCTTGCCCGCGTCCGCCGACGGGGCCCTGGGACGGACCTCCGACGAGGCGCCCCCCGTGAACCGGAAGAGCGCATCGGAGAGGCCCCGGTCCGGGCGCAGGTCCTCGAACTGAAAGCGCAGGCGGTTGCCCCCCGGATCCACGATCACGGCTTCGAGGATCGCGAGGTCCGAGCGCCGCACGCGCAGGAGCAGGTACTCGTACTCGTCGGAGAGCGTCACGGGGTCGAGCCGGAGAACCGGGGCCTGAGGCTCGACCCCCTTCTCGAAGCGCGCATTGAACGCCCGGCTGAGGGCCTCCCCTCCGGAGAGGAGGGCGCCGATACCGGAAGGTCCGTCTCCTGCACCGAGATCGTAACGGGAGACCTGCGGATCCCCTTCGATCGCGATCTCGGCCTCCTGGCCGCGGACGCGCACGACCTTGCGCTCGGGGTCGGTGTACTCCCAGCGCCACAGGTC
>Ga0207644_10001024_pt1 | contig 17886 bp, 15 predicted proteins | sample KBSS73metaG_FD_184326 | JGI IMG/M metagenome (GOLD analysis project Ga0207644, IMG submission 184326) | Switchgrass rhizosphere microbial communities from Kellogg Biological Station, Michigan, USA - KBS S7-3 metaG (SPAdes) (version 2) | ecosystem: Host-associated > Plants > Roots > Rhizosphere... | reverse complement strand
CGCGTAGGCGATCTGAGCGCCTTCTGTACGCGCCGCTGAGCGGCGGAAACACACTGGTGTGAGTAAGGGGCGCGGGGAAGCCGGGAATGGCGATTCCCGGCCCTGAGAAGGCCGTGGGAGCTAGATGGCCTTGGCCTGGTTGCGCAGCTCATGGGCCAGCACGTCGGAGAAGGTGAAGGTCCCCGTCGGCTGGTCGTTCTGCCCGAGCAGGTACAGCCGCTTGACGGCGACGAGGATCCCCTCGGCCACCACGTCCCGGAACGCGTGGTCGAGCAGCTTCTGCCGGTCGCCGATGTGCGTGAGGTAGCCGAGCTCAACCCGGACCGTGGGCATGCGGGTGAGCCGCAGCAGCTCCCACGTCCGCCCCTGGCTCCCGCAGTCCAGCATCGCGGTCCGGGTGAGGAGCTCGCGTTGGATCAGCCCGGCCAACGCCTCGCCGACGGTGGAGGTGACGCCGGAGCCGTTGCCGAAGTGGAAGGTCGCGAGGCCCTGCGCGTGGACGCTGCGATTCGCGTCAGAGTGAAGGGAAAGGACGAGATCGGCGTTCGCCTCGTTGGCGAAGGCCGCGCGCTCGGAGTCCGTGGGGCAGTTGTCCTCCCGGCGGGAGAGCAGCGCCTCCATCCCGGTGGCCGACATCCGCCCGACGAGCCGACGCGCCAGATCCCACATGAGGTCCGCCTCGCAGACCCCGGAGGCCTGCACGCCGCGGTCCAGGCCGCCGTGGCCGGGGTCGACGACGATCCGCTTGCCGCGCATCCGCGGCCCGGCGCGGCGAAGCAGCTCCTGCTCGCGCAGCAGACCGGGGCGCCCGCCGGTGACCTTGCGGCCGAGCTGGCGCAGCGCGCGCAGCGTGGCGGGGCCACAGACGCCGTCCGCGGCCAGGCCGTAGTCACGCTGGAAGTCGCGCAGCGCGGTCTCGGTGCGCTCGTCGAACACACCGGACGGGCGGCCGGGGTCATAGCCCAGCTCGAGCAGGCGGGTCTGCAGCTGCCCGACGTCGTCCCCGCTCATCGGCGACGACACCAGCAGGGCCAGCATCCGGTCCCCCAGGCTCCAGCCCGCCTCGCGCAGCGCGCGGTAGGTGTCCGGCCCGACGATCCCGTCCGTGATGAGCCCACGGCGCTGCTGGAAGGCCTGCACGGCCAGCTCCAGGTCGACGTCGAACAGATCCGGGGCGACGGGGCCGGGCGCGGCGGCCAACAGGCCGAACCGACGCAGCGTGTCCCTGATCTCGACGACCGCTGTCCCACGGTCACCGCGGCGGAGCAGCTGCATGCACCCCTCGCTCGGTCTCGACGTCGCGGACCGTTTCCCGGTCCAGGCCGCCGACCATTCTGCACCGGTCGGCCCCGGACGGGGGACAGCGGCCCCGGCATGGGCGTGTCCCCGCCGTGAACGGCGGGGACACGCGCCGGACGGCCGGGCCGTCGGAAGGAGGATCGCCGGACGTGCGAAGAGATCGGCGACCGGCCGTATCCTCACAGTCGGGGGCTCCGCCCCCGACCGCCCCCGGAAGGTCCTCACTGTCGGGGGCTCCGCCCCCGACAGTCCCCGAAGAACATCCTCACAGTCGGGGGCTCCACCCCCGACCGCCCCCGGAAGGTCCTCACAGTCGGGGGCTCCGCCCCCGACCGCCCCCGAAGAACAACGGCAGGACAACGGCGCCCAGGAATCAGCCCAGGTAGTCGGAGAGGTCGTTCAGCAGAGCGGCCTTCGGCTTGGCGCCGACGATCGTCTTCACCGGCTTGCCGTCCTGGAACAGGATCATCGTCGGGATCGACATGACCTGGTACTCCTGGGCGGTCTTGCCGTTCGCGTCGATGTCCAGCTTGGCGACGGTCAGCGAGTCCTTGTGCTCACCCGCGATCTCGTCCAGCACCGGGGCGACCATCTTGCACGGCCCGCACCAGGTCGCCCAGAAGTCGACCAGGACCGTCTTGCCGCTCTTGAGGACGTCGTTCTCGAACGTGGCGTCGGTGACGTCCACGGTGTTGTTGCCCATCTGCGATTACTCCTTCTGTCGTGGTCTCGGCGTAGATCTCGGCGCGTGTCTCAGTGCACGGCTCTCAGTGCACGGCTCTCAGTGCACGGCTCTCAGTGCACGGCCGCGGCGACGTCCGCGGAGTCGGAGCCGTAGCCGCCGCCCGCATGCTCGGCGTCGATCGGCTCGTCGGCCAGCCAGCGCTCGGCGTCGATGGCCGCGGAGCAGCCCGACCCGGCGGCGGTGATCGCCTGCCGGTAGGTGTGGTCCACGAGGTCACCGGCGGCGAACACGCCGGGGATGTTCGTGTAGGTGGTGGGGGCCTGCGTCTTCACGTAGCCCTCGTCGTCCAGGTCCACCTGGCCGCGGACCAGCGCGCTGCGCGGGTCGTGCCCGATGGCGACGAACATGCCGCTCACCTCGAGCAGCGACTCCTCGCCGGTCACGGTGTCCTTGAGCTTGAGCGCGGTGACGCCGTTCTCCCCGACGACCTCCTCCACGGCCTTGTTCAGCTGCCAGTGGATCTTGGGGTCGTTCTGGGCGCGCTCGAGCATGATCCGCGAGGAGCGGAACTCGTCGCGGCGGTGCACGATCGTGACCGTGCGCCCGAAGCGGGTGAGGAAGGTGGCCTCCTCCATCGCGGAGTCGCCACCGCCGATCACGGCGATGTCCTTGTCGCGGAAGAAGAAGCCGTCACACGTGGCACAGGCGGACACGCCGCGGCCGAGCAGCTCCTGCTCGCCGGGGATGCCCAGGTACCGCGCCGCGGCACCCATCGCGAGGATCACGGCGCGGGAGCGGTAGGTCACGCCGTTGGCGATGACCTCCTTCACCTTGCCGGTCAGCTGCACGGACTCGACGTCCTCGGAGCGCAGGTCGGCGCCGAAGCGCTTGGCCTGGCCGCGCATCTGCTCCATCAGCTCGGGGCCCATGATCCCGTCGGTGAAACCGGGGAAGTTCTCCACCTCGGTGGTGGTCATCAGGGCGCCGCCGAACTGGCTGCCCTCGAAGACCAGCGGGGCGAGCTGGGCGCGCGCGGCGTAGACCGCGGCGGTGTACCCGGCCGGTCCTGACCCGATGACGATCAGGTCGTGGATCTTCTGCTCGGTGGTCACCGGTGCCTCACTCCTCGTCCGACGTGCTGGCCTGCTCAACACGATCCTAGAAGCGGGCATTCCCGCACTCGTCCCGGTGGTGTGGGGCGAGTCACCCGCCCACGGTGAGGTCGGCCAGGGTGCGGTCGCATCCGCGCGTCGGGACGACCGCGCGGACCACCCCACGGTTTCCCGTCGCCATGACGAGAAGGACGCCGTCCACCCCGTCGACCCGGACCGGCCTGCCGGCGAGCAGTGGACCCCCTGGTGCCGTCGTACCGGCTCTGATCAGGCACGACGCCAGCTCGGCCGGGTCGGCGAGCCCGCCGACGTCCATGGTCTGCTCGGCGAGCACCCGTCCCGCGGCGGACGCCAGGTCGGTCGGTGGGGAGGTGGGCGCGGGTCCGGTCAGCACCACCCCGACGAGCGCGGCGGCCGCGGCGCTGAGTAGGAGGGCCCGTCGGCGTCGCGGACCGTTGGGCGGGACGGGTCGGACCCGGTCGGGGTCCGGGCGCGGCGCCGGGGCGGGCGGCACCTCCCCCGCGGCCTCCCGGTCGACCGCGTCGAACCCCGCCGCCAACGCCCCGGCGACGGCGGTCGGCATCCGCTCCCGCGGCAGGGCGGCGAGCTCCGCGCGCGTCGCCGCCAGGGCCCCCAGCACGTTCGCGGTCCCCGGGTCCCCGGCGGCGAGGATCCGCGCCGCAGATTCCTCGTCCGGGAGTCCCGCGTCCGCCTCAGCGAGCCGGGTGAGCCATCCGCCCGCCGTCATCCGTCCTCCCGTAGGTGTCCGAGCAGCGCGGCGAGCCGGATCCGGCCGCGCGCACACCGGCTCTTCACCGTCCCCACCGGCACCTCCAGGATCGCCGCCGCCTCCGCCACCGGATATCCCTCCACATCGACGAGAACGATCGCGAGCCGCTGGGGGACGGGCAGGTGGCCCAGCGCGTCGACCACCGCGAGCCGGGTCGTGGCCTGCTCCGCCGGGTCGCCGGGACCGGGCAGCAGATGGTGTCGGCGCCCGAGCACGGTGTGCGGCCGGGACCGGTCGTGGCGGATCCGGTCGATGCACTTGTTCACCACGATCCGGTGCAGCCAGGTGCCCACCTCGGACTCCCCGCGGTAGTCCGCCGCGCGCCGGTAGGCGGCGAGCAAGGCCTCCTGCACCACGTCGGCGGCGTCGTCCGGGTCCCGAACGACGCGCAGTGCCACCGACCAGAGCCGGTCGCCGTAGCGGCGGACCACCTCGTCGAACGCCCGGCGGTCCCCGGCCTGGAACGCCGCCAGGAGCGCACGGTCGGAGCGGGCGTCGAGCAGCACGCGCCGGACGCTAGGAGCGCCCCGCCGACCCCGTGGCCGAACGGCGGGAACCGTTCACGACTGTGAACGACGGCGAACGACGGCGAACGAGTAGGGCCTACGCCCCCGCGCGGGAGAAGACGATCTCGTCGATCTGGCTGACGTACGACTCCCCGCCGCCGCCGAGCTTCGTGATCCACACCAGCAGGTGCTGCACGGGCTGGCTGTCGGCGAGGGAGATGGTGGTGGTGCCCGCCTCCAGGGTCTCCCGGGTGAGCAGCGTGGTCTCGCCGAGGTCCGCCGTGGCGCTGGGAGCGGACCGGATCTCGACCACGGTGCCTGCGCTGGGCGACTCGACCGTCACGCGGGAGAGCTGCTCGACGCTCGCGAACGACGCCATCAACCCGACGCCGGGCTTCAGCGCGGGCAGCTGCTGCCGGTAGGTGTAGGTGGACCAGGCGGTGCCCGGGTCGCCGTCGACGGCGCGGTCGACCTCGTCGGCGTTGTCCCGGTCCCCCTGGTCGTCCACGACCTCCATCGCGACGCCGGTGATCGGCACGCTCTGGGCGGGCCCACCCGGCACCGCGCTCGCGGCGTTCTGCTCGCCGACCACGATCGCGGGAGCCGACGGCTCGACGAACAGCGAGCCGATCTGCACACCCAGGTACCCGAGCACGGCCAACACCGCCGCGGCCAGCACGCCCAGACCGATGGCCAGCTTGCGCCGCCGCCGCGGGTCCCTGGGCTCGGCCTTGCGGGTCTTGGCCTGCCAGACGTCGTTCGGGGCGGCCGCGACACCGTCGTGGTCCGGCGGGAACAGCGCGCCACGGTCGTCCTCCGCGACGACCTCGCCGATCATCCGGTGGACCGCGGCGGCGGTGTGCACCCGGCCGACTCCGGCCGGTTCCACGGGGGGTTCGGCGGCGGCGAGCGCCGCTCCGCACACGGCGTCGAGCTCGACGGGGACACCGGGGCGCAACGACGACGGCGGGACGGGCGAGCCGTCCGCCTCCCGCTTCGGCGACGGCAGGCCCGCCCGGGCGGCGTCGGAGCCGGAGAGCGGCCAGCGCGAGGTCAGCAGGGTGTAGAGGACGGCGCCGAGGCCGCGGACGTCGTCCGCGGGCGAGACGCCGGGGCGCGGCAGCACGAACGCGACCTGCGCCCGCCCGTCCCCGGTGATCCGGATCCGCTGCGGGTGGTCGGTGCCCAGGACCAGCCCGCGCCCGTGCGCCTCCTCGGCGGCGGCGGCGAGCTGCTGGACCATCCGGGCGGCGCGGTGCGGCTTGATCAGCCCGTCGGCGACGGCCTCGGTCAGGCTGCGGTCCGCGACCCACTCGGTCACGGCGGCGCCCAGCACGTCCGACGGGACGCCCGGCGAGCCCGCGGCCAGGACGTCCAGCAGGCGGGCGCAACCCTGGTGCTCGAAGCCACCGGACCGCAGCGCCCGGACGATCATCTCCGCGGCCCGCGCGGTGCCCTCGGGATCGTCCCGCCCCTCGTCCGCCTGCCTGCGGCGCAACACGGTGAGCCCGACGTCCCGCTGCAGGACGGTGTCCTCGGCGCGCCAGAACTCGGCGCCCGCGCTGAGATCGGAGCCGACCCGCGCGACGAGCCGGTAGCGGCCGGCGAGGATGGTCCCCGCCCCGCTGCCCGCTGTGGAGCGGACCGGGCTGGGGCGCACCGGGCCGTCGTCCGGGGCGACGGCGGGACTCGGGATCGGCGGCGCGACGGCCGGCAGGGTGGAACCCCCGCCGGACACGGCCTTCTCCCCCGCCTGCCCGCTCACGACCCGGTTCCTCCACCCCGTGCGGATCTGCCACCCCCCGCGATCCGCCAGCCTACGGCAGATCGCGCTCCGTGGACGACATCCCGCGCCGCGTCACGTGCGGCCCGACGACGGGGACCTCGGGCTCGCGTCTGCCCTCGCCGGAGGATCGGACCACCGCTCGGACCTGCGTCGATTCGTCCGCGGGCCGCGGGGCGGGGCGCACGGCGGTCGGCGGGGGCGGGGCCCCGGGCCCGCCGGGGCCGCCCGGACCGCCGCCCGTTCCCCCGTCCGGACCTGACCCCGAGCGGTCGCCGCGGATCCGCCGCCAGATCCGGCGCCCGGCGAGCAGCACCAGCAACACGCCCGCGGCACCGGTCAGCCAGATCGTGACGGTCCCGTAGACCGTCGACCGGACCTGGAGCCGGGTCGGTTCGCCGAGCGCCCCGCCGTCGGGGGTGCGGACGGCGGCCTCGACCGTGAACTGGCCCGCGCGCAGGACCTCCGTGTTGACCCTGACCTGCACGCGGCCCAGCGGCGGGACGCGTTGGACGGGGATCGGCGCGACCCGCAGGCCTGCTGTACTCGTCAGTTCGACGCGAACGGTCATCGTGATCGGCAGCCCGTTCGCGACGGTCAGCGGCACGGGGGCGTCCCGGGTGCCCAGCGAGAACGGGCCGGGCGGCTGCAGCACCCGCACCGAGCCGACGAGCTCGCCGATCCGGGCGGTGACCAGGTCGGCCTGGGCGGCGGCCTCGTCCGGCCTGCCGCGCCACTGCGCCGACGCGCCGCGCAGCAGCCCGCGCAGCAACGGGTCGAAGACCTGCTCGGGCGGCGCGCCCACTCCGGACTCGTAGTCCGCTGCGGCCCGCAGCCGCTCGACGTCGTCCCGGGCGGCCGTCAGGGTCTGCACGACGGCAGGCGGGATCTCGTCCGCCCCGACCCGCACCGGGTAGACCAGGCGCTCGCGGTCCGCGTCCGGGGCAGGCCCCGCGGCGACCGAGGCGCCGAGCGCGCGGGGCTCCACCGCACCCGTCGAGATCAGCCTGCCGACGCCCTCCAGCAGCGCGCCAGCCCCCTGCCCGTCGATCCGCCACTCGTGCGGCGGGGCGAGCACCAACGGGCCGACGGCGGGGTCGGCGGTCAGGGCGCGGAAGGCCAGCGCGCCGAGGGCGTCCTGGGTGCCCAGCGGCCCCGGCCCGCCCGCCGGGCTGCGGCTGGCGGTGGTGTCCCCGGCCCCCGTGGCGGCCTCGGTGAGCAGCGGGTCGGTGAGCACGGCGGTGGTGGCGGTGCCCTCGTCCGGGTTCGCGACGGGCAGCACGCCCGCGGTCCGCGCGGTGCCGCCCTGCTCGACCGAGTCGGCGGCGAGCACGACCGCCGAGGACCCGTCCTCGGCGCCCGCGACGTCGCCGAGGGTGGGCTCGTCGAGCGCCCCGGCGACCGGCCAGACGGTGTCGGCGAGCACCGGGGTGCCCAGGAGCTGGCCGGCGATCCGCCTGCCGTCGACGACCGCGCGTTCGGCGAGGTCCGACGCGCCGGAGCGGACCAGGGCGACCAGGTCGGCGTCGCTCTGCGGGAGGGCGAGGACGCAGCTGCCGCGCAGGGTGGCGGCGGTCTTGGCCAGCCAGGTCCGCGCGGCGGTGGCGCCGGACCCGGGCGTGAGGGTGCCGTCGGGCGCCCGGACCTGGTAGCCGTCGGACATCAGCGCGGCGGTCTCGACGAGCTCGGGATCGACCGCCACGCACACCCCGGCCCGCAGCGGCGACCCGACGGGCGCGCGGGTGGCCAGCGCGTCGACCAGACCGTCCAGCCTGCCGCCCGCGGCGAAGGAGGTGGCGAGGTCGTCGTCGGTGAGGGTGACCGCCTCCCCGGGCACGGTCGGCAGCCGCCGCGGCGGGTCGACCAGCGGGTAGAGCACGGTGGACGGGTGCGCCTCGGTGGCGGCGGCGGGCTGGCCCGGCACGCCCAGCACCGGCAGCAGCATCCGGACGGCCGCCATCCGCGACCGGGTGCCGTCCCGGGTGGCGTTGACGTTGACCAGCAGCGCGTGGACGCCGGTGCGGCTCAGGGCGAGGCTCGTCGCGGCGGGCCCGACGAGCGGCACGGCGAGGGTGACCGGGGTGGACGCTCCCGGGGCGAGGTCGGGCAGGTCGGTGAAGTCCGGTGTGACGGCGTCGGCGGCGTCGTCCCCGGCGAGGGCGTCCCGGACGGCCGCCTCGGTGCGCAGGGGGTCGCTGCGCTGCACCCGCACCCCGATCCCGGTGACCGCGGTGGTGCCGGTGTTGGTGAGCTGCCCGCTCACCACCAGGGCCGACGAGTCCGCGGTGACGATCCGCGGGTTCGTGCCGGTCAGGTCGAGCCGCAGCCCGGTGTCGCGCTCGGCGACCGGGGCCTCCGGCTCGGCGGCGGCGGGGGCGGCGCCCAGCAGGAGGACGGCCAGCACCGCGAGCAGCGCCGCGGCCGCTCTCACGCGGTCTCCTCCAGCAGTTCGGTGGCCCTGCGGATCAGCCTGCGCTCGTCGGCGTAGGCCAGCCGGGCCTCGAGCTCGCCGAGCGGCACCCAGGCGACCTCGGCGACCTCGACGTCGTCGTCGCACAGGTCGCCGCCGAGGGCCCGCATCAGGAAGTGGTGCACGGTCTTGTGCACGCGGCGGTCCTCGGCGACGAACCAGAAGTCGATCGTGCCCAGGGGTGCGACCACGCGCCCGATGATGCCGGTCTCCTCCTCGACCTCGCGCACCGCCGCCTGTTCGGCCGTCTCACCGGCCTCGATGTGGCCCTTCGGCAGCGACCAGAGCAGCCTGCCGCGCCGGTCCAGCCGGCCGATCACCGCCGCGCGACCCAGCTCGCGGTCCACGACGAGCCCACCCGCCGACGTCTCGTCCACGGTCCGCAGACGGCGGCGCCGCTCGGTGGGACGTCCCGCGCGGCGCCCTCCGGAGCGGCCGCGGGAAGAGGACATGCGGCGATGGTAACGAACCGGGGGCCCCCGGGCGGGTTCCGCGCGAACCCGGTGCGTCACGCGCGTGGGCCGGGCCCGCGACGGCGCCAGGGAGCGACGCCTACACTGGCCCGCCGTGTCTTCCCCGCTCGTGATCGCCGGGCCCGTCGTCGGTGTGAATTCCGCCGTGGATCCCGCCGTGGACCCGGATGCGCTCCGCCGCGCCCAGGAGAATGCCCTCGTGGAGCTGCTCGACATCCCCGCCGTCGCCGCGGAGCTCGGTGAGCGCTTCCGCGCGGCCGGGCACGGGCTGTACCTCGTCGGCGGGAGCGTGCGGGACGCGCTGCTCCGTCGCGGCGGCACCGACCTGGACTTCACCACCGACGCGCGGCCCGAGCGGATCCTGGAGATCGTCGACGGCTGGGCCGAGGCGACCTGGGACACCGGGATCGCGTTCGGCACCGTCGGGGTGCGCCGCGGCGACGAGACGCTGGAGATCACGACCTTCCGTGCGGACTCGTACGACCGTCGCTCGCGGAACCCGGTCGTGCAGTTCGGGGACACCCTCGAAGGCGACCTCGTCCGCCGCGACTTCACCGTGAACGCGATGGCCGTCGAGGTGCACACCGAGCCGGGCTCGCGCCGCTTCGTGGACCCCTACGGCGGGCTGGCCGCGCTGGCCGCGGGGATCCTGGACACCCCGGCCGCACCGGAGGACTCGTTCGCCGACGACCCGCTGCGGATGCTGCGTGCCGCCCGGTTCGTCTCGCAGCTCGGGTTCACCCCGGCCGACCGCGTGGTCGCGGCGATGACCGCGATGTCCGGCGAGCTGACCCGGATCACCCGCGAACGCGTCCAGGCCGAGTTCTCCAAGCTGATCATGGGTGCGCACCCGCGCCGCGGCATCGAGCTGCTCGTGGACACCGGGCTCGCCGAGCACGTGGTCCCGGAGGTCCCGGCCATGCGGCTGGCGATCGACGAGCACATGCAGCACAAGGACGTCTACACGCACTCGCTGGTCGTCATGGAGCAGGCGATCGAGCGCGAGACCGCGGGGCCGGACCTGGTGCTGCGGCTCGCCGCGCTGCTGCACGACGTCGGCAAGCCGCCGACGCGGCGCAAGGAGGCCGACGGGCGGGTCAGCTTCCACCACCACGAGGTCGTCGGCGCGAAGATGGTGCGCAAGCGGCTGCGCGAGCTGCGCTACCCGAAGCACGTCGTCGACGACGTCGCCCAGCTCGTCTACCTGCACCTGCGGTTCCACGGGTACGGCAAGGGCGAGTGGACGGACTCGGCCGTGCGCCGGTACGTGACCGACGCGGGCCCGCTGCTGGACCGGCTGCACAGCCTCGTCCGGTCGGACTGCACCACCCGCAACCGTCGCCGCGCCGCCACCCTGCAGCGCTCCTACGACTCGCTCGAGGACCGGATCGCGGAGCTGCGCAAGCAGGAGGAGCTCGACGCGATCCGCCCGGACCTGGACGGCAACGCGATCATGGAGATCCTGGGCATCCCTCCGGGCCCGCTGGTGGGCAAGGCGTACAAGCACCTGCTCGGGCTGCGGATGGAGCAGGGCCCGATGACCCGCGAGCAGGCCGAGGAGGCGTTGCGCGCCTGGGCGGCCGAGAACGTCTGACCCGGAGGGCGACCACCCTGGGCGGCCGCCTGAGGTTGCACGTTTCGTGCTGTCAGCGCTGCATGATCGCGGATTACGTGCGCTCAGCGTTGCCGCCGCCGCCCTGCGAGCACGAAACGTGCGATCAAGAAGCCTGCGCTCAGCGCTGCCGCCGCCTGAGATCGCACGTTTCGTGCTCTGAGCGCGGCATGATCGCGGGTTCCGTGCGCTCAGCGCTGCTGCCGCCGCCCTGCGAGCACGAAACGTGCGCTCAGCGCTGCCGCTGCTGCCGCCGCCGCCAGCACGAAACGTGCGCTCAGCGCTGCCGCCGCCGCCCTGCGAGCACGAAACGTGCGCTCAGCGTTGCCGCCGCCGCTCTCCAAGCACGAAACGTGCGCTCAAGAAGCGCTGCGGGCCTGGCGGCGGAGCTCCAGGTCGTGACCGAGCAGGCCGAGGAGGTAGATCGCCGCGGCCGAGCCCAGCAGCCACGGCGAGTCGCCGTCCGGGGGGCTGAGCAGGGCCGCGGCCCCGACCGCGAGGACGTAGCAGGTGTTGAACAGCGCGTCGTAGAGCGCGAAGACCCGCCCGCGCATCTCGTCCGCGGTCTCCTCCTGGATCGCGGCGTCGGCGCACAGCTTCACCACCTGCCCGGCCGTGCTGAGCACGAACGCGCAGGCCAGAACCGTGGGCAGGGTCGTGAAACAGGCCACCGTCACCTGCGTGACGGCGGCGGTCACCAGGCCGGCGCGGATCGTGGTCGCGCGGCCGAGTCGATGGGTGAGCCAGGGGGCCAACAGCGCCGCCAGGCCCAGCCCCGCAGCCGCCGCGACCACGACCTGCCCGACGCCCGCCAGGCCCGCCTTGAACGGCCCGATGTCGTGGAAGGCGTACCGGAACAGCAGCAGCGACAGCAGCGTGCTCATGCCGAACGCCAGGCGGTGCGCACCGACCGCGCTGAACGCGGCGCCGACCGTGGGCACCCGCAGGACCGCGCGGGCCCCGTCGACCCAGCCGTGCGCGACGGCGGAGATCCCGCTCCGCTCCTCGGTCCCGTCCGGGCCGAGGGCACGGCGGGCGAACCCGGCCGCCACGACGGCGGCGACCGCGGACCCGACGACGGCGAGCGCCGCCGTCAGACCCGAGCCCGCGTCGCCGGACCCGACGAGCTCGCGCACCCCGATCGCCGTCGCGCCGCCGATCGCCGCGGACGCGGCCCCGGCGGTCGCCGCGACGACGTTCGCCTCGACCAGGTTGCGCGGCTCGACGACGTGCGGCAACGCGGCCGACAACCCGGCCCCGACGAACCGGCTGACCCCGACGACCGCGAGCGCCCCCAGGTAGAGCGGCGGCCCGTCCACCCCGCCCGCGACGGCCGCGGCGGTGAGCAGGATCAGCACCCCGCGCAGCAGGTTCGCGACGAGCAGCACGCGCCGCCGGTCCCAGCGGTCCAGCAACGCGCCCGCGAAGGGTCCGATGATCGAGTACGGCAGCAGCATCACCGCGAGCCCCGCGGCGACCGCGAGCGGATCCGCCTGGCGCTCCGGGTTGAACAGCACCGCCCCGCCGAGCGCGGCCTGGAAGAACCCGTCCCCCCACTGTGCAGGCACCCGGGTGGCCAGCAGGCGCCGGAAACCCCGTCCACGCAGCAGCGCCCGGACGCCCACCTTGCGGGTGACCGGAACCGGGTCGGCGAGGGGCACGGGTTGGAGCGTACGTCCCCCGACCGGGGTGCGAACATGGACGAGTGAGGGACGAGCGCCCCGGCCGACAGGCCGCCCCCCCGGTCGGCCCGGGCACCCTTCTCGTGGCGGCACCGGGCCTCACCGACCCCAACTTCTCCCGCACCGTCGTCTACCTGGTCGAGCACCGCGGACACGGCAGTCTCGGGGTGGTCCTCAACCGGCCGTCGGAGGCGTCGGTGCAGGAGGTCCTGCCTGCCTGGTCGGCGCTCGCGGCCGCACCCGGCAGCGTCTTCGTCGGCGGCCCGGTCGACGGCACCACCGCGCTCTGCCTGGCGATCCTCAAGCCGGGCGAGCGCCCGGACGGGCTCACCGGCGTCGTCGCGGTGAACGGGCCGGTCGCGCTGGTGGACCTGGACAGCGACCCCGCTCCCCTGATCCCGAGGGTGCGCGGGGTGCGGGTGTTCGCCGGGTACTCAGGCTGGGACGCAGGCCAGCTCGACGGCGAGATCGCCCGGGGCGACTGGTTCGTCGTCCCCGGCCTGCCGGACGACGTCACCACCGGCAGGCACACCGACCTCTGGGGCCGAGTCCTCCGCAGGCAGGGCCCGCCGCTGGCACTGCTCGCGACGTTCCCGGTGGAGATGGGCCTGAACTAGTCATACGTACGTCTTAATCAGACGTACGGCGTAGCGTGGGCGGATGCGCCCCACCGTTGTGACACCCGGAGCCGGCCAGGAGTCGGTCTGGGACTACCCCCGGCCCCCGCGGGCGGAGGCGGTCGGGAAGCGCGTCGTGGTCCGCCACGGCGGCACGGTCGTCGTCGACTCGACGGACCTGGTGCGGGTCCTCGAGACCAGCCACCCGCCGACCTACTACCTCTCGCGCACGGCGTTCGCCGAGGGCGTCCTGCGCCCGGACGACCGGACCACCTTCTGTGAGTGGAAGGGGAGGGCGCGCTACGTGAATGTCGTGGTGCCCGGTGCGGAGCCGCTGGCCGCCGTCGGCTGGTGGTATCCCCGGCCGGACGCGCGCTACCCCGAGCTCACCGACCGGGTCGCGCTCTACGTCGCGCCCTTCGACGAGGTCCTGCTCGACGACGAGCGGGTTCGCCCACAACCCGGCGGCTTCTACGGCGGCTGGGTCACCGCGGAGGTCGTCGGTCCGTTCAAGGGAGGCCCGGGGAGCTGGGGTTGGTGAGACCCTGAGGGTCCGCACTCGCATCCCGGAGGCCGCCATGCCGCGCCCAGTCGCTCGAGCGGTCGTGGTCGCGGTGGTGGCGTGGTGCTCCGTCGCCTGCGCGGTGCCCGTCGCCGGGACCGCGCGGGCGGAGCCGCAGCGGACCATCGACGGCACCCGGCTCGAGCAGGAGGTCCGGGACTTCCTGGCCGCCGATCCTGCGACCGCGCCGCTGGCCCTCGCGAGCGTGGAGTGCCCGCCGCAGGCTGTGGTGGACCCGCGGACGGTGCTGTTCTGCCAGGTCGTGGGCGCGGGGCGGGTGCGGTCGATCCCGGTCACCGTCCTGGACGCGGACGGCGACTACCGGATCAGCCAGCCGTTCTGACGTTTGTCTTATACGAACGTATGGATGATCTCGGCGGTCAGGGCTGCGGGCGGCAGCCCGCGACCAGGTCGCACCCGGCACAGGTGCCCGCGCAGCCTGCGGGCTGGTCGACGGCGCGGGAGGCCGTCTCCAACTGGGCGGCCCGGTCCCCGAGCGCCCCGCCGACCCCGGCGAGCACCAGCGACCCGACCACGCCCACCGCCGTGACGATCCACGCCAGCACCGTTGATGGACCCGCGACCAGCGTGAGCCCGGCGAGCAGGCTCACCGCGCCCGCCGCGCCCAGCGGCGGTGCTGCGACCCGGTTCGCCGACACCCAGGCGGGGGCGGACTCGAGGGTGGCCGCCGTGCGGACCCCGAGCCACCGGTTGCGCCGCAGATTCGACCGTGCCCCGAGCACGGCGACCGCGACGAGCGTGAGCCCGGCGAGCACGAACAGCACGGCGAGCACGAGGCGGAGGGTCGTGGGCACGGGACCAGCGTAGACAACGCGGCGAGCGGCGGGCCGGGCGAGCGCCGCGACGGGGTCGGGACCGCGGCGCCGACAGCCGCGGCGGCCCCGAGCGCCGGGCTCCCAACCCCGTCGCAGCCCGTCGGCCAGCGGCGTTACCCTGGGAGATGCGCTCGGCGGCCCGTCGCAGGCACGTTCGCACTTCTTCCGCGCCGACGCGGACCGGACGGTGACGGGGCGGCGCGCCAGGTCCATCAGCCGAGCCGCGGCGACGCGGCTCCTCCTCGAGGTGAGCGATGAGCACGGACAGCACGACGGTCGCACCCGGCGAGGCCCCCGCCTCCCCGCCGTACCGGTACGACGCCGCGCTCGCCACCGCGATCGAGCGCCGCTGGCAGGACCGCTGGGAGGCCGAGGGCACGTTCCACGCGCCCAACCCGGGCCAGCCCGGCTCGGAGAAGCCCAAGGCGTACGTGATGGACATGTTCCCGTACCCGTCGGGGTCGGGGCTGCACGTCGGGCACCCGCTGGGCTTCATCGGCACGGACGTGCTGGGTCGCTACCTGCGGATGACCGGTCACAACGTGCTGCACCCCATGGGCTTCGACTCCTTCGGCCTGCCCGCCGAGCAGTACGCGGTGCAGACCGGCACGCACCCGCGCGTCACCACGGACGCCAACATCGCCCGGTACAAGGAGCAGCTGCGCCAGCTGGGCCTGGCCCACGACCCGCGCCGCTCGATCGCGACCACGGACGTCACCTTCTACCGGTGGACGCAGTGGATCTTCAGTCAGATCTTCGAGTCCTGGTACGACACCGCGCTGGACCGGGCCCGGCCGATCGCCGAGCTGGTCGCGGAGCTCGAGTCCGGCGCCCGCCCCACGCCGGACGGCCGCCCGTACGCCGACCTGCCCGAGGGCGAGCGCCGCGCACTGGTCGACTCGCACCGGCTGGCCTACATCTCCGAGGCGCCGGTGAACTGGTGCCCCGGGCTGGGCACCGTGCTGGCGAACGAGGAGGTCACGGCGGACGGCCGCTCCGAGCGCGGCAACTACCCCGTGTTCCGCCGCAACCTCAAGCAGTGGATGATGCGGATCACCGCCTACGCGGACCGCCTGGCGTCGGACCTGGACCGGGTCGACTGGCCCGAGTCCGTCAAGGCCATGCAGCGCAACTGGATCGGCCGCTCCGAGGGCGCCGCCGTGCGCTTCGCCGTGCCGTCGGCCACCCACCCCGCGGACATCGAGGTCTTCACCACCCGTCCGGACACCCTGTTCGGGGCGACCTACATGGTCCTGGCCCCCGAGCACCCCCTGGTGGACGCGCTGGCCCCCGCCGCGTGGCCTGCGGACACCGACTCCCGCTGGACCGGCGGCGCGGCCACCCCGGCCGAGGCGGTCGCCGCCTACCGGGCCGCCGCGGCGCGGAAGTCCGAGCTGGACCGGCAGGAGAACAAGGAGAAGACGGGCGTCTTCACCGGTGCGTTCGCCGTCAACCCGGTGAACGGCCAGGAGATCCCGGTCTTCGTCGCCGACTACGTGCTGATGGGCTACGGCACCGGCGCGATCATGGCCGTCCCCGCGCAGGACCAGCGGGACTGGGACTTCGCCACGGCGTTCGGCCTGCCGATCGTCCGCACGGTCGACCCCGGCGACTGGGAGGGCGAGGCCTTCACCGGCGACGGCCCCGCGATCAACTCCGCGAACGCCGAGATCAGCCTGAACGGGCTGGGCGTGGCCGAGGCCAAGCGCGCGATCATCGACTGGCTGGCCGCGCAGGGCACGGGATCCAGCGTCGTGCAGTACAAGCTGCGGGACTGGCTGTTCTCCCGGCAGCGCTACTGGGGCGAGCCCTTCCCGATCGTCTGGGACGAGTACGGCCCGATCTCCGTGCCCGACTCCCAGCTCCCCGTCGTCCTGCCCGAGATCGACGACTACTCCCCCAAGACCTACGCCGCCGACGCCGCGGACACCGAGCCCGAGCCGCCGCTGGGCCGCGCGCAGGAGTGGGTGGAGGTCGAGCTGGACCTGGGCGACGGGCCGAAGAAGTACCGCCGCGAGACCAACACGATGCCCCAGTGGGCCGGTTCGTGCTGGTACTACCTGCGCTACCTGGACCCGGAGAACTCGGAGCGGTTCGTCGGCGCCGAGGCGGAGAGGTACTGGATCGGCAAGGAGCCGGAGATCTCGCCGGTCGACCCGGGCGGCGTGGACCTGTACGTCGGTGGCGTCGAGCACGCGGTGCTGCACCTGCTGTACTCGCGTTTCTGGCACAAGGTGCTGTTCGACCTGGGCCACGTGAGCAGCGAGGAGCCGTTCCGCAAGCTGTTCAACCAGGGCTACATCCAGGCGTACGCCTACACGGACGCGCGCGGGCTGTACGTGACGGCCGAGGAGGTCGTCGAGGGCCCGGACGGTGGTTTCACGTGGAACGGCGAGCCGGTCACCCGTGAGTACGGGAAGATGGGCAAGTCCCTCAAGAACGTCGTGACGCCGGACGAGATGTGCGACCGCTACGGCGCGGACACCTTCCGGCTGTACGAGATGTACACCGGCCCGATGGAGGCCTCGCGCCCCTGGTCGACCCGGGATGTCGTGGGGCCGCAGCGGTTCCTGCAGCGGGTCTGGCGGAACCTGGTCGACGAGGAGACCGGTGCGGCGCGCGTCACCGACGAGGAGCCGCGGCCGGAGACGTTGCGGGCCCTGCACAAGGCCATCGCCGGAGTCCGCGAGGACTACCCCGCCCTGCACTACAACACCGCCGCCGCCAAACTGATCGAGCTGAACAACCACCTGACCAAGGAGTACCCCGGTGGGGCGCCGCGGTCGGTGGCGGAGCCGCTGGTCCTCATGCTGGCGCCGCTGGCCCCGCACATCAGCGAGGAGCTGTGGTCGATCCTGGGCCACCCGGAGACGCTGGCCTACGCCGACTTCCCCGTCGCGGACGAGCGGTTCCTGGTGGAGGACACCGTCGAGTACCCGATCCAGGTGAACGGGAAGGTCCGCTCCCGCGTGACCGTGCCCGCCGACGCGGACCGGGCCGCGGTCGAAGCGGCGGCGCTGGCGGACGAGAAGATCGTCGCGGCGCTCGACGGCGCGGCGCCGAAGAAGGTCATCGTGGTGCCGGGCCGGTTGGTCAACGTCGTCCGCTGACCCGCCCGCCCGTTCTGATCGTTCCGGGCGGGACAGGACGGTGGTCGCAGGAACCGTCGTGTCCCGCTCGCCGGTGCTGATCATTCCGGGCGGGACAGGGCGGTGGCCGGAGGAGCCGTCGTGTCCAGCTCGCCCGTGCTGATCGTTCCGGGCGGGGACGGCGGTCGGAGGAGCGGTCGTGTCCCGCTCGCGCGTGCTGATCGTTCCGAGTGTGACTCGACGGTGGTCGCAGGAGCCGTCGTGTCCCGCTCGCCCGCTGATCGTTCCGAGTGTGACGGGACGGTGGTCGCAGGAACCGTCGTGCCCCGCTCGCACACCTGATCGTTCCGAGTGGGACAGGACGGGGGTT
>Ga0207644_10001023_pt1 | contig 17896 bp, 12 predicted proteins | sample KBSS73metaG_FD_184326 | JGI IMG/M metagenome (GOLD analysis project Ga0207644, IMG submission 184326) | Switchgrass rhizosphere microbial communities from Kellogg Biological Station, Michigan, USA - KBS S7-3 metaG (SPAdes) (version 2) | ecosystem: Host-associated > Plants > Roots > Rhizosphere... | reverse complement strand
GGGTTCGAGATGGCCTTTTCGGCGGCTTCGATGGCGCGGTTGTCGCCGTCGGCTTCGCCGGTACCCATCATTGCCTTGCCCATCTCGCTCATCACCGAACGGACGTCGGCGAAGTCGAGGTTGATAAGGCCCGGCATTACCATGAGGTCGGTGATCCCGCGCACGCCCTGCTGAAGGACCTCGTCGGCCATTTCGAAGGCCTGCTTGAAGGTGGTTTCCGAATTGGCGAGCCGGAACAGGTTCTGGTTCGGAATGACGATCAACGTGTCGACGTGCTGCTGGAGCTCGGAAATGCCCGAATCCGCCGAACGGCCGCGGCGCGCACCTTCGAAAGCGAAGGGCTTCGTCACCACGCCGACGGTCAGGATGCCCTTGTCCCGCGCAGCCTTGGCAATGACGGGCGCGGCGCCTGTGCCGGTTCCGCCGCCCATGCCGGCCGCGATGAAGCACATATGCGCGCCTTCGAGTGCATTCTCGATCTCGGCGAGCGTCTCTTCGGCGGCGGCTCGGCCGATCTCGGGCCTGGAACCTGCGCCAAGGCCCTGCGTGATCTTGAGGCCAAGTTGAATCCGTCGGTCAGCTGTCGAGGCGTTAAGCGCCTGCGCGTCCGTGTTGGCGACGATAAAGTCGACGCCCTGCACGTCGGCTCCCATCATATTTGCTATGGCGTTACCGCCGGCTCCCCCAACGCCGATCACGCTGATCCGCGGGCGAAGCTCGTCGACCTCCGGCCGGACGAAATCGATGCTCATGTTCCCAAACCTCCCCCAAACACTGCAACGCGTTGAGCTACCGGGATGAATCTTTGAATCATTGCGAGTCGCAAGCCAAGGGAAAAAGTTAACACGGACCAAAAAAGTGGGGATGAGTGTCGCTCGAAAGACTCACTTATCCACAGCCGCGCCAACGCAGCACACCGCCAACGGCTCCGCGAGACGCGGCAAGTGTCCCTATTCGGCCGCGACTGGGGGGCCGGACTGGTGCGCATCCTGACCGACCACACGGTGGAACAACCGCCCGATCCGTGCCTCCATGGAGATCGCGATCGAGAAATAGGCAGGGACGAGGAGCAGGGTCAGGATCGTCGAGAAGATCAGCCCGCCGATCACCGTGATGCCCATTGGAGCACGCCAGCTCGAATCGCCGCTCAAGGAAAGTGCGATCGGAAGCATGCCCGCAACCATCGCAACCGTGGTCATGACGATCGGCTGCGCGCGCTTGTGGCCAGCCTCCCAGATGGCTTCCTCCTTGGGCATGCCGTGATTCATCATCTCGACGGCGAAGTCGACGAGCAGGATCGAGTTCTTCGCCACGATGCCGAACAACATCAGGAGCCCGATGAACACCGGCAGCGACAGGGGTTGTCCCGCGATATGCAACGCGAGCGCCGCCCCGAGCGGGCAAAGCCACAAAGACCCCATGTTGACGAACGGAGACAAGAATCTCCGGTACAACAGGACCAGCACCGCGAACACGAGCAGCACGCCGGCGAACAAGGCGATGATGAAGTTGCGGATCATCTCTGCCTGCCACTTGGTCTGGCCGAGATTGAGCCGCGAGACGCCCTGGGGAAGGTTCTTTACCGACGGCAGCGCCTCAATCTTCTTCCACGCCTGACCGGTGACGAAACCTGGCGCCAGATCGGCGCCGACGGCCGTCCGGCGCTGCTGGGCGGTCCGCTGGATGCTGACGGGTCCCGCGCCGAAGCTGATCTCGGCGACCGAGCGCAACGGCACCGAGCCCCCGCTGGAGGTCGGCACCGGCAGATTCTCGAGGACGGAAATGTCACGCCGCTGCTCCTCGGCCAGTGAGACCTGGATCGGCACCTGTCGGTCGGAGAGCGAGAATTTGGCGCTGTTTTGCTCGATGTCGCCCAATGTCGCGATCCGGATGGTCTGGCTCAGCGCGGCGGTGGTCACGCCGAGGTCGGCGGCGAGGTCGAAGCGCGGCTTGATCACGATTTCAGGGGTCGCAAGATCGCCCGCGGTGCGCGGCGCGCGAAGCTCGGGCAAGGTCTGCATCTCGGCCGCGATCCTGTTTGCAGCCGCTTCAAGCTTCACCGGGTCGTCGCCGCCGAGATAAAGCATGATGTCGCGCGAGGAGCCGCCTGGCCCACCGCCGTTCTGACTCACGAAATTGACTCGTGCGTCGGGAATTTCGGCAAGTGCCGGGGTGAGCCTCCGTTCGAACTGAGTGCTCGTCACCGTGCGGTCTTTCTTGAGCTTCAGCTCGAGCGAGCCGCTGCCGACGTTGATCCGCTCGAACGCCTGCTCGACAGCCGGGTCCTCCCGGACCACGTTCGCGACCTTGTCGATGACCGCCTCGGTCTGCTCCAGGGTCGAGCCGGGCGGCAGGCTTACCTGGACCGTGGAGGTGTCGAGGTTGATCGGCGGCTGGAAGGTCATCGGCAAGGTCGCGATCAGGACGAAGGTCAGAATCAGCGCTCCGAAACCCGCCCCCACCATGACCAGCCGGTGGTCGAAACGCAGACTCTTAATCTTGCCCCACAGGCCGGGGTTCCGGAGCGAATAGGCATGAGACTTGGCGGTGTTCAGCGACCAGCTAAGCAACGCGAGATATTTTTCCATCGCTTTGCCAGAGGCGTGCGGCTGCTGGCCATGCGAGCGAAGGAAGTAAGCAGCGATCAGCGGCGTGATCATGCGCGCCACGAGCAAGCTCATCAGAACCGCCATGACAACCGTGAAGCCGAACGCCTTGAAGAACTGGCCGGAAATGCCCGGCATCAGCGCGACTGGGAGGAATACGGCGACGATCGACATAGTGGTCGCGAGCACCGCGAGACCGATTTCGTCGGCGGCATCGAGTGCCGACTGATAGGCGGATTTGCCCATGCGCATGTGCCGGACGATGTTCTCGATCTCGACGATCGCATCGTCGACGAGGACACCCGCGACGAGGCTCATCGCCAACAGCGACAGGCCGTTGAGGTTGATGCCCAGCATGCTCATGAACCAGAAGGCCGGGATTGCGGACATCGGGATCGCGAGCGCCGAGATTGCCGTGGCGCGAATGTCGCGGAGGAAGAGCAGGACGACGAAGACGGCCAGGACAGCGCCTTCCAGCAGCCCTTCCATCGCCGATTTGTACTGGTTCTTCGTATAATCGACCGAATTGTCGATTTCGGAGAAGCGGATGCGTCGATCGTCCTTCTCGATCTTGTGGAGTTCCTTCCACACATCGTCGTAGACCGAGACGTCCGACGCCCCCTTGGCGCGCTGGACGTTGAAGCTGATCACCTGCCGCCCGTTCAGCTTCGCGAGGCTGCGCTGCTCCGAATAAGCATCCTTGACCTCGGCGATGTCGTTCAGGCGCACCATCCGCCCGCCTGGTAGCGAGATCTGCGTTTGGGATAGGTCGTAAGCGGTCGGCGCGTTGCCGAGGACGCGCACCGATTGCTCCGAACCGGCGACCTCCGCACGGCCGCCTGCCGCATTCATGTTCAGCTGGCGGAGCTGCGTGTTGACCTGGGTAGCGGTGAGACCCTGCGCATGGAGCGCGGCAGGATCGAGGATAACGCGGATCTCGCGATTGACGCCGCCCTCGCGCGAAACTGCGGCGACGCCCGTGATCCCGCGGAGCCGCTTGGAGACATTATTGTCGAGGTACCAGCTAAGCTGCTCGAGCGTCATTTCCGTCGTTTCACCGGCGATGAAGACGATCGGCGCGCCGGATGTATCAAAGCGTTGGACCTGCGGCTCGAGGATTCCCTCGGGAAGGTTGCCGCGAACCTGGGCAACCGCGTTGCGTACATCGTTGACGGCACGATCGACTGGGGTGCCGATCTGCAATTGTACGACCGTCTGGCTATTGCCCTCGCTGACCGAGCTATTGATTTCGTCGACGCCATTGACCCCGCGCACGGCCGCCTCGATCTGCTGCGTCACCTGCTTTTCCATCTCTGCAGGCGCGGCGCCGGGCTGGCTCACCCCGACGATGACGACAGGAAATTCGATGTCGGGGTTCTGGGTGATCGTCATCCGGCTGAACGAGACGATTCCCGCAAGCATCAGGCCCACAAAGAAGACGATCGGCGCTACTGGGTTTTGGATGCACCACGACGAAATGTTGCGGAAATTCATTGGACCTCATTCAGGGGCACGATCGTGACGGCCTCCGTAGAGCCGTCGACGGCGACAAGCGCAAGAACGCCCGGGTCAGGAATATTGCGCCAATCGTCCAAACCTAACGGAATTTAAACCATAGTTGCGCCAGTGCTGGAGAACACAGGAGCATCGCGTGGAAAGCATTAGGCGCATACTTCGGACAGGAGGCAACTCCGGCCAGGAAGAATCGCGTCCTCAGTCCGCTCGCGCGGAGGCTCTGATCCAGGAATTCGAAAGCAGCGAAAAGGGCTGGTTCTGGGAGACGGACCGGGAAGGGAATCTCTCCTACGTCAGCGAAAGCGTTGCGCGCGCACTCGGAAGGGAAGCGCCAGACCTGCTGCAGCGCCCGTTCACGGACATCATTTCGTCCGAGAGCGCCGAGGGAAATTCCACGTCCGAACGGACGCTCGGCTTCTATCTGTCGTCCCACGTCGCCTTCTCGGACCTGATCGTCCGCGCCAAGACCAAGAACGAGATCTGGTGGTCCATTTCCGGCCGACCGGTCCACGACGACATCGGCCGCTTCTTCGGTTTCCGTGGATTCGCATCCGATCTTACCAAGATGCGGCAGTCGGAAGTCGAGCTGGATCGCTTGGCGCGACAGGATTCGCTGACCGGCCTACCCAATCGCGAGGTGCTCCGCCGCGCGCTCGACGACGCGCTGATAAGTGCGGTCCGCCGGAAGCACCGCTGCTCGGTGTTTCTGCTCGACCTCGATCGCTTCAAGGCGGTCAACGATACTCTGGGGCATCCGGCGGGCGACACCCTGCTTCGACTGGTGTCTCTGCGGCTTCGCGAGGTGATCGGCGATCTCGGCCAGGTCGGCCGCCTCGGCGGCGACGAGTTCGAAGTCGTTCTGCCCGCCACGTCGGACAAGGACACGCTGTCCAAGCTTGCCCAGGGAATCATCGACAGCCTGTCGCGGCCCTACACGATCAACGGCACCGTCGTGTCGATCGGCGCATCGGTGGGCATCGTCACATCCGATTATGACGATCGGACCTCCGACGACCTGATGCGAGACGCCGACCTCGCGCTTTATGCGGCGAAGGCTGCGGGCAAGGGATGCTTCCGCTTCTTCGCGCCCGAGATGCATGAGGCGGCGCGCGACCGTCAGCTGATGGAATCTGACCTGCGCGTCGCGCTTGAGAAGGGGCAGCTTCGGCTGGCTTACCAGCCCTGCGTCGATTCCTCGAGCGAGGCGGTGACGGGCTTCGAGGCGCTGATCCGCTGGGATCATCCGGAGCACGGGCCGGTAAGCCCCGTCCAATTCATCCCGCTTGCAGAAGAGATCGGGCTGATCAACGAGATCGGCGAGTGGGTGCTGCGTACCGCCTGCGCCGAGGCGGCGAACTGGCCCGCTCACATTTCGGTCGCGGTCAACCTTTCGCCGGTGCAGTTCAAGTCCCATGCCCTGCCCACCATGGTGCGCATGGTGCTGAGCGATACGAACCTGTCCGCCAAGCGGCTGGAGCTGGAGATCACCGAGGGCGTGTTCCTCAGCAACGACGACCATGTCCACGACATGATCGGCAGCCTGAAGGCGATCGGGGTGAAGCTGGCGCTGGACGACTTCGGAACGGGCTATTCGAGCCTCAGCTATTTGCAGCGCGTGCCCTTCGACAAGATCAAGATCGATCGCTCCTTCGTGACCGGGGCATCCGATCCCAAAGGACGCAACGCCGCGCTCATTCGGGCGATGGTCGGCCTTGCCTCCGACCTCAAGATGCAGACGACCGCCGAAGGCGTCGAGACCCAGGAAGAGCTGCAGTTGGTCCGCGACCTCGGCTGCTCGCTCGTACAAGGCTATATCTTCGGCAAGCCCATGCCGCCCGAGGAAGCGCGCGAACTGGCGGCAAAGGGGGCGGCGACACTGCCCACCCAGTTGCCGCCGCGCGAAACGCGCATGCGCATCATCCGCGCAGCGCTTCTCCATTATCAGGGGAGCGTGAAGGGAGCCCGCCTTCGGAATATTTCCAGCGGCGGAGCCCTGGTCGAATGCCGCGAAGAAGTTCCGGTCGGAGCGCATGTCCAGCTCGACTTCGCCGCGGGCGGCCTCATCGATGCCGAGGTCCGTTGGACCAAGGGCACCCAGTTCGGCTGCCAGTTCACCGAGAAGTTCGACCTGAAGCTGTTGCAGCCGGTCAAGCCGACGGCAAAGTCACCACCCGTCCTTGTCCCCAAGTACAGGTCCGGCGAAGAGCCGGCTTAAGGGAGCCCATCAGTCCAGTTCGATCTGCTCGATCTTCGGGACGCCGAACGCCCACCACAGGGCACCGACTGCAGCAACGGCGGCGGTCAGAAGGAAAGCGCTCTCATAGCCGTAGCGATCTATGATGAAGCCGGTGAGCGGCGGGCCAAAGATGCCGGAAAGATTGCCGAGTGAATTCTGGAAGCCGACCCAAGTCCCCGAGGCGCGCGGACCCGCAAACATCTGCGCGACCGCATAAAGATTCATCGACAGCGACGCCGAGGCCGCTCCCGCAAGACATAGCAGGATCGCGATCGTCACCGCCGAATGGGCGAAGGCGAGGCTGAAAATCGCGAAGGCCGCGAGCGACTGGCTGGCGATCATCATGCCGCGCCGGCATGCCGCCTCCGATCGGCCCGATCGCGTCCAGCGATCCGAAAGACGTCCGTAAACGAAGGCGCACGCGGCCTGCACCGCATAGCCTAGCGATGCGAGATAAACCCATTCCGTTTTCGAAAAGCCGCGCGACTCCGTCAGGAACAAGGGAAGGAAGGCGAGGAGGAAATAGAAGCAGTAATTGCCGAGACAGTGGACGATCGACATCGACCACAACGACCACTTCGAGAGCAGCTTGCCAGCCGGAACCTTCGCATCGTCCGCATAACCCGTCGTTGGCAGGGTTGAGACCGCCTGGCGCCAAGGGAGCAGCCACAGCAACGTCACCAGTCCGAAAACGAAAAACATCGATCGCCATCCCCATTGCGCGACGATGAGGCCGCCGACGAGCGTCCCCACCGCCGGCCCCAGCGCTAGGCCGGTGGCGACGATCGCGTTGGCGATTCCGCGACGCTCTGCAGGAACATGCCGGGCGATGATCTTGGAGCTTCCGGGAAATGCGAGGCTCTCGCCGACGCCGAGCATGATCCGGAGGGCGAAAAGCGAAGCGAAGCCGCCGACGAAGCCCATCAGCAAGGTGCTTCCAGCCCAGATCAGGATCCCGAGGGCGAGCAGTTTGTAGACGGAGAAACGATCGCACAGCCAACCGGAGAAGAGCTGCACGGGCGCGTAGACCCAGAAGAAAGCGGAAACGGCGAGGCCATAGGCTTCATTCGAGAGGCCCAACTCACCTTTGAGCGAAGGCGCGGCCGTGGGTAGTGCGCCGCGGTCGACGTAATTAAGGAAAATCGCGGTACCGAGTAGCAGGACGAGAAGGTTCGCAGAGGTTCTCGCGCCCTGCCTCATTACTGTCGTTGCCAAGTGCCCCCTCCCCCGAAGTCGAACCCTAGTAACCGCCCTTCATCGCATTGATCAGCCGTCCGAACATTCCCTTCGCGGGGGACGGACGGATCGAAGGCCCCGCAATGTCCCGGATATCCCCGCGACCACTGGCAGCCAGCAGAGCAAGGCCGACCAGGGACGTGAACGCCGGCCCGCTATGCGCGTCGGGAAGGCCCGTGATCTGCTTCGGCCGACCGACCCGAACGGCGCGCCCGAGGACGCCCTGCATGTAGTCGGCAACATTCTTGAGTTCAGCGCCGCCACCGGTAAGCACGACCTGGCGACCCACGGGCCCTGTGAAACCGAGGCCTTTCAACGCCGCCTCGATCTCATTGGTCAGTTCCTCGACGCGCTGGCGGATGACCATCATTAGCTGGGCGCGAGTCATCTTCATCGGTTCGGCGCCCGGCTCCGCGCCAATCTGCGTCGCCTCGATCATCTCATGATTGTCGCGTGGCGAGGTCATCGCGGAGCCGTAGAAGCATTTGAGCCGCTCGGCGTCGCGCCGCTGGACGGCGAAGGCCGCGGCGATGTCGTTGGATATGTCGCGGGCGCCGAGCGGGATGGAGCGCAAGCCGACCATCATCCCGCCGAAGTGAACGGAGACGTTGGTCACTTCCGCACCCATTTCGACGAGGGCAACGCCAAGCTCCCGCTCCTCATCGCTGAGGCAGGCGAGCGCTGCGGCGATCGGCGATGCGACGATCGCTCGGACGCCGAGGTGAGCCTGGCGGATCACGGTGTCGATGTTGCGGAGCGGCGACGGCTCCGCCGCGATGACGTGAATGTCGACGCCAAGACGGCTGGCATGGAGGCCGATCGGCTGCTGGACGCCTTGCGCGCGATCGATCGTGTAGAGCGCCGGGTGAGCGTGAAGGACGACTTGCCCGTTCTTGTCGATCGCTTCCTTGCCGGCACGAAGGAGCTGGTCGACGTCCGCCTGCTCGATCGCATGACCGCCGAGCTCGACCTCGACGTTGGCGACGTCGCTGACGAGGCCGCCGGCGCCGTAGCTGGCCCAGACATCCTCGACCGTGAGGCCGGACATGCGCTCGGCAAGCTCGACCGCTTCGCGCACGGCGAATTCGCTGGCGGCCATGTCGGTAATGAAGCCGCGCTTGACGCCGCGGCTTTCGCGTTGCCCAGTGCCGAGGACAATCAGGCGGCCGTCGTCCTCCTCGCGGGCAATGATGGCGCTGACCTTGGACGAGCCAATGTCGAGGGCGGCAATCAGTTTCTGGTCGTCAGCCTGGGACACTTGCCAGTCAGCCCTCTCGCGCGGGTGCAGGAGCGATCGGCTCGCCGGGCGCCCGGGGCAGGCGCACAATCATCTTTCCCGGAACACGCAGGTCGAAGCGGATCAGGCCGCGTCCGAGGAGGCCGCTTTGCTTGTCGAGGCGCGCGAACTTCATGAGCGCCGCCTTGGCCCCATCCTCGCCCTCGGGAAGCGCGACAGTCTCGCCGGACTGGAAGTTGAGGTCCCACCGACGACCGCCAATCCAGGTTGCCGACGTCAATTGCGCCTTCAAGGTCGGCACCGCATCCATCAGGCGGCCAAGCTGCTTCGACTGCGCATTCGCGCCCGTCCCGATAAGCAGTGGAAGGTCCGGCATCTTGTCGACCGGGACGCGATCCAGGACCACGCCGTCGGAATCGATGAGGGCGAGCTGTCCTTGGTTCTGCCACAGCGCGGCCGGCGACCGCTCGACGATATCGATCACCAGTGTGTCCGGAAGCCGCCGCGAAACCCGGGCGTCCTTGACCCAGCCATAACGGAGAAGGCGATCGCGGATCTCCGAAACGTTGACCAACGCCTGCGGAGCCTTGGCCGCACCGCCCTCGTCCGCGGCGCGGCGCAATTCGTCGGTGACGACGGCATCGACGAGACCGCGGTTCATGTGGTTGATGCCGGAAATCTGGTAGCCGCTGACCCTGAAGCCCGCTTTGCCAACCGCCGATCCGGCCGCCCTTTCGGCTTTAGCCGGGATGTCCAGGGCGACCGCCACGACCAGCCCGATGACGAGAACGAACGAGCCGAACACAAAGCCAGCAACCTTGTTCGCTCGCGCCTGATCGACCGGAAGACGCTTGGCTATCCTTTTTGGCACCGCTACCTTGGACGGTTTCTTCGCCTTCGCGCGGCCGGCGCCGCCCCTGCGTACGTGAGCCACGCTCATTGCAGCGCCTCCGCAATCAGGCCCTCGACGAGCTCTCCATAGCTCGTGCCTTTGTGCCTCGCCTGTTCCGGAACGAGGCTGAGCGGAGTCATTCCGGGCTGCGTATTCACTTCGAGGAGGTAGATGCCCGCCTCGCCTAGCTCGTCGTCCCAGCGGAAATCGGAACGCGACGCGCCCTTGCAACCGAGCAGCCGGTGGGCCCTTGCTGCCATGTCCATCATCGCCGTCGCAATCTCGTACGGGATTTGGGCCGGGCAGACGTGCTGGGTCAGCCCGTCCGTATATTTGGCGTCATAGTCGTAGAAGCCGGCCTTGGGCTTGAGCTCGGTGACGGCGAGCGGCTCGCCGCCGATCACGGCGACGGTCAGCTCCCGGCCCTTGATGAAGGGCTCGGCCAGAAGCTCGTCGAAATGGAGCCACGGCCCCTCGACGTCCTTGCCAATGGGATTTCCGTAATTGCCGTCGTCGGTGACGATAGCGACGCCGACCGACGAGCCCTCGTTCACCGGCTTTACGACGAACGGGCGCGGGATCGGGTCTTCCTGGAAGAGGCTCTGGCTGGTGACCACCCGGCCACCCGGCATCCGGACGCCGTGGGGGACCAGCACCATCTTGGTCAGTTCCTTGTCGATCGCGATGACCGACGTCTCCAGTCCGCTGTGCGTGTAGCGCACGCCCATGAGATCCATCATGCCCTGGACGGTCCCGTCTTCGCCCGGCGTCCCATGAAGGGCGTTGAACACGACGTCGGGCCTGAGCTCGGCCAGCCGCGCGGCGACGTTCCGGTCCATGTCGAGCTCGGTCACCTTCGACCAGCCACGCTCGCGAAGCGCCGCAGCGACGCCACGGCCACTCGTCAGCGATACCTCCCGCTCCGAGCCCCAGCCACCCATCAGGACGACAACGTGAAGATCCTTGTTCATTCCTTGCCGACCCGCTGGATTTCCCATTCAAGCATGATGTGGGTTTTCGCCTCGACCCGGCGCCGGACTTCCTCGCCCAACGCCTCGATGTCCGCACTTGTCGCGCTACCGAGATTGAGGAGGAAATTGCAATGCTTTTCCGAGACTTGGGCGTCGCCCATCTGGAAGCCCCGGCAACCCGCCGCATCGATCAGCGCCCAGGCCTTGTGGCCTGGCGGATTCTTGAAGGTCGAGCCGCCGGTGCGGCTGCGCAGCGGCTGCGATTCCTCGCGGGCGCGGGCGATGGCGTCCATCTCGGCGCCGATCGCTTCCGGATCGCCGGGTGCGCCGCGGAACACGGCTTCGATAACAACCGCTCCCGCCGGGACTTCGCTGTGACGGTAGGTGTAGCCGAGCTTCTCTGCCGGCCATTCGACGACCTCGCCGGAGCGAAGCACCAGGCGGGCTGAGACGAGGATGTCACTGACCTCGCGGCCATAAGCGCCGCCGTTCATCCGGACGAACCCGCCGACCGTCCCCGGAATTCCGCGCAGGAATTCGAGGCCGGCGATGCCGTGATCGCGCGCGTTCGACGACACAAGAATGCCGCTCGCTCCGCCGCCGCAGCGCAGCGTGGTCTCGTCGAGCTGTTCGATGCGGGCGAAAGGCTTGCCGAGGCGGACGACGACACCAGCGACGCCGCCGTCACGAACGATGAGGTTGGAGCCGAGGCCCAGCGCCATGACCGGCACCTCCGGGTCCAGTTCGCGCAGGAATTCGACCAGGTCCTCTTCGTCCGTTGGTTCGAGCAGCCATTCGGCTTTGCCGCCGCTCTTGAACCAGACCAGGGGAGCGAGCGGAGCGTCCGCGGTCAGGCGCCCGCGCACCTGCGGCATGGCGGAGACCGCGCTCACTTCTTGCTCCTCGAAGCGCAAACGCCTTCGGCGAGCGAACCGGCCCATTTGGTGATGTCGCCGGCGCCCATGCAGATCACCATGTCGCCCTCGGCCGCGAGGTCGCGAAGCTCCCGGCAGAGTTCGTCCAGATTCTCAACGGTGCGCACCATGCGGTGGCCGTGCGCCCTAAGCCCGTCGACCAGGGCAGCGGCGTCGACGCCTTCGATCGGTTCCTCGCCGGCAGCATAAACAGGAGTCACGAACACCACGTCCGCGTCGTTGAACGCATTCTGGAACTCATCCATCAGGGATTGGAGCCGCGTGAAGCGGTGCGGCTGCATCACCGCGATCACCCTTCCCTCGGCGCCCTCCCGGGCAGCAGCGAGCACGGCGCGAATTTCAGTGGGATGGTGAGCGTAATCGTCGATGATGATCGCGCCGTCGGCCTCACCGACCTTGGTGAAGCGGCGTTTGACGCCCTCAAACCGTTCGAACCCTGCAACAATTGCTTCGTCCGAAATTCCTAGTTCGAGAGCGACTGCGATCGCGGCCAGCGCATTCTGCACGTTGTGACGGCCCGGGATGGGGATGTGGACGGCCAGGGACCGGCGCTCCCCTTCCTTGTCGAGGATAAGAACGTCGAAGGTGCTGCCTCCGGGAACCGGAGTCACATTGTCGGCGCGCACGTCTGCGAGCGCTGAGAAGCCGTAGGTCACGATTCGGCGGTCGCGGATCCTGCCGATGATGTTCTGGACTTCCGGATGATCGACGCAGAGCACGGCGAGACCGTAGAAAGGCACGTTTTCGACGAACTCGACGAACGCGTCCTTGACGGCGTCGAAGGTCCCATAATGTTCGAGGTGCTCGGGATCGATGTTCGTGACGACCGCGATCGTGCCGTCGAGCCTGAGAAAGCTGCCGTCGCTTTCGTCCGCCTCGATCACCCACCAGTCGCTCTTCCCGAGGCGGGCGTTGGAGCCGTAACGGTTAATGATCCCGCCGTTGATGACCGTCGGATCCACGCCGCCGCTGTCGAGCAAAGCCGCGATCATCGAAGTCGTCGTCGTCTTGCCATGAGTGCCGGCGACCGCGACGGTCTTCTGCATCCGCATCAGCTCGGCGAGCATCTCGGCCCTGCGCACGCGCGGGAGCCGGCGCTCGGCGGCTGTCTGGAATTCCGGATTATTCTCCTTGATCGCCGTCGAGCAGACTATGACGGCTGCGTCGCCGAGATTGTCCGGCGAATGACCGATCGCGACCGGGATACCAGCTTTCCGCAGCTTCTCTACGACATAGGAATCCGCTGCGTCGGAGCCCTGCACCTTGTAGCCGAGCTGGTGCATCACTTCGGCGATGCCGGACATGCCGATGCCGCCAATCCCGACGAAATGGATCGTGCCGATGTCGGTGCCCAATGCCTTCATCATGCGGGCATCGCTCCCTCGGGAGCTTCGGCAATCACACGCGGCGCGAGCCCGACGGCAACAGGCGCAGCGCCATGGCCGATGCGCTCCACGAGGTCGGCGAGATCGCGCGCCGCATGCGGGCGGCCCACCGACAGCGCCCGGGCCGCCGCATTGTTGAGCGCGACCGGGTCCATGGCCAGCGCCTCGATCTGCCGGGCGAGCACCTCCGGCGTGAAATTGTCCTGGCCGATTGCTCGCGCGCCGCCCGCCCTGACCATTTCGCGGGCGTTGGCGGTCTGGTGATCGTCCGTCGCGGCCGCAAAGGGGATGAGGATCGCAGGGCGTCCGGCCGCTGTCAGCTCAGCAATGGTGGAGGCGCCGGCCCGGCCGACCATGAGATGGCAATCGGCAAGCTTGGTCGCCATGTCCTCGATGTACGTCATCAGCTCGGCCGGAATGCCGAGATCCGCATATTGCTTGCGGACCCTGTCGATGTCGTCGGGACGGCATTGCTGGACCACCTGGAGCCTTCGCCGGAGCGACGGGTCGAGCATGCCGAGGCCTTCGGGCACGATCTCGCTGAGGATGGTCGCGCCCTGGCTGCCGCCGGTGACGAGGATCTTGAGCGGCGCCACCTCATCGAAGGGCGGGAACGGCATTTCACCGAGGCGCGTGATCTCCTCGCGCACCGGATTACCGACGAGCACGACCTTGTCCTGATATTTGGGCTTCAGCCGGTCGATTTCCTCGTAAGCCGTGCCGATCGCTTCGGCTTCGCCTGCCAGCAGGCGGTTCACGCGGCCGAGCACGGCATTTTGTTCATGAAGGACGGTCGGGATCCGCCTCGAGCTTGCGGCAAGCAAGGATGGAAAGGCCGGATAGCCGCCAAAGCCCACCACGGCATCTGGCCTATGCTCCCGATAAAGCCGCTTCGCCTGGCTCCTTCCCTTCAGGACTGAGCCCGCAGCCTTCAGCCAGCCGATCGGGCCGCCTCCGATACGCCCGGCGGGAAGGATGTGTACAGGCACGTTCTCGAACAGCCCCGGAAAGCGGGCACCGCGCTCATCGGTGATCAGCAGGACGCCATGGCCCCGGCTCCTGAGTTCCGCGGCCAGCGCATGGGCTGGAATCATGTGCCCGCCAGTGCCCCCGGCGGCCAGGACGAAATTCATGCGGTCAGCGACTCCCCGCTCCACTTCACGACATAGGGCGAGCGAGTGAGATACGGATTCCGGCGCGTGAAAGCGAGCAGCAAGCCCATGCCGATCGACAGCGCCAGCATCGAGCTGCCGCCGTAACTGATGAACGGCAGGGTCATGCCCTTGGACGGCGCGAGCTGCACGTTGACCATCATGTTGATCAGGGCCTGCAACCCAAACTCCACAGCGAGGCCTGCAGCCGCAAGAATAGAGAAGCTGTTGTCCTCGTCCAGGAGCTTGATCAGCACTCGCGCCACGATGCCCAGATAGAGGCACGCAATCGCGAGGCAGGCGATCAACCCGAACTCCTCGCCGATGACCGAGAAGATATAATCGGTGTGCGGTTCCGGCAGGCCGAACTTCCGCGTGCCGCCGCCAGGGCCCATGCCGAACAGGCCGCCGGCGGTGAGCGTGCGCATCGCGTTCTCGGTCTGGAAATTGTCGCCGGTGCCGAACAGGAATTCGTCGATGCGGGCTGTAGCGACGTCGTAGAAGAAGTAAGCCAGCACGATTCCGACCAGACCGGCTGCAGCAAGCCCGAGCAGGATGCGCATGTTGAGCCCAGCCAGCGCGAGCATAGCGATCCAGACCGCGCAGAAGATGATCGTGCTGCCGAAGTCCGGCTGCTTCATCAGGAGGAAGGCGATGGTGCCGACGATGGCTGCCGAGATAGGATAAACGGGCAGCGACTTGTCGGCCTCCTTCAGGCTCAACAGCCACGCCATGGCGATGACGAAGAACGGCTTCAGGAATTCCGACGGCTGCACCTGGCCGACCCCGAATTCCACCCAGCGGCGGGCGCCATTATGCTCCGGCCCCAGCACCGGCACGAAGATCAAGAGAACGAAGAAAAAGGCCGCGCCGAACAGCGACAGGCGCCGGGCCCGGTCCTTCGACATCATCGAGATACCGATCATCACCGGCACCCCGATCGCGATCCACGCGAGCTGGCGCCAGAAATAATAGAGCTCGGAGAAGCGGACGTTGCCGCCCGAATAGCGATGGCCGGCCGCCGGCGAAGCTGCTGCGACGGCAATCAGGCCGATAGCAATCAGCACGGTCACGAGCAGCAGCAGGACCTTGTCGATCTCCCAAAACCAGCGCCCGATCGCGCTCGTGTCAGAGCGGCCGTAGCGGTCCGGATCGATGAGCTTGGCCTTCTCCTTGATCTGGCCGGAAATGCTCTTGATCATAAATCCCCCACCAGCGCCCGGAAGCGGTCGCCCCTGTCCTCGAAGTCGCGAAACTGGTCGAAGCTCGCGCAGGCCGGCGACAGCAACACCGTGTCGCCGTCTTCCGCCTCCGCTGCCGCTGCTCCCACCGCCCGCTCCAGCGTTTCGCACTCTGCCACGGCCATGTGCGGGGACAAGAGGGCAGCGAACAATTCGCTCGCTTCGCCAATGGTATAGGCCTTGAGCACATGGCCGAAATGCGGAGCGCATTCGTCGAGACTGTCGGTCTTTGCCTGCCCGCCACAAATCCAGCGGACTCGCTCGAAGGCGGCGAGTGCCGGAGCGGTCGCGGTCGGATTGGTCGCTTTGCTGTCGTTGACGAAGAGGACGCCCTCCTTGTCGCGGATCCGCTCCATGCGGTGCGGGAGGCCTTGGTATGTGCGGAGGCCTTCCTCTATTTCCCCGTCGCCAATGCCGAGAGTTCGGCAGGTTTCGATGGCAGCCGCTGCGTTTTGCGCGTTGTGCGGACCCTGCAAGGACGGCCAATTCGACTGGTCCAACCCTGCGTCAGTTCGTCCGCGCACGATCGAGCCGCTGGACATGGAAATCAGCCGTTCCTTCGACGCCGCATAATCTTCGAAGCTGTCGTACCGATCGAGATGGTCGGGCGTGACGTTGAGCAGCACCGCGATGTCGCAATCCAGGCTCTGGGTCAGGTCGATCTGATAGCTCGACAACTCGAGCACGTAGACCCCGCCCCTGGGCAGCGGATCCTGGGCCAGGATCGGCAGACCGATATTGCCGCCCATCGTCGTCGGCACGCCCGCGGTCTTGAGAATGTGGTAGATGAGCGCGGTCGTCGTCGACTTGCCGTTGGTGCCGGTAATTCCGACCACCTTATGAGACGGAAGTTCAGATCGGGCGCGGGCAAAGAGCTCGATGTCACCGATGATCTCGACGCCGGCATCGCGGGCGCGCTGCGCAATGGGATGGCGGTTGAGCGGGAGTCCCGGGGTGACGACGAGGCCGTCGAAATGGCGGAGGTCGGCCTCGTCGAGATTTTCGATGCGCGTACCGGCGGGAGCCTTGGCCCTCGCGTCCTCCTTCGCGTCCCAGGCGGCGACTTCCGCACCGCTGGCGATCAGTGCGGCCGCCGTCGCAATCCCCGACCGCGCCAAGCCGTAGACCGCATATCTCTTTCCGGCGAAGGCCCTCGCCGTGATCACCTGAGCTTGAGGGTCGCGAGGCCCGCGAGGGCAAGGACGAAGCTGATGATCCAGAAGCGGATCACCACCGTCGGCTCGGACCAGCCGAGATGCTCGAAATGGTGATGGATCGGCGCCATCAGAAAGACGCGCTTCCCGGTGCGCTTGTAGACAGCGACCTGGATGACGACGCTCAGGGCCTCGACGACGAACAGGCCGCCGACGATCGCGAGCACGAATTCGTGGTGGGTCGCGACGGCAATGGCGCCCAGCGCTCCGCCGAGCGCGAGGCTGCCCGTGTCGCCCATGAAGACCGCCGCGGGTGGCGCGTTGAACCAGAGGAATGCAAGGCCGGCGCCGACGATCGCCAGGCACAGCACCGTGAGGTCGCCGGCGCCAGGCACGTGCGGAATGCCGAGATAGCTGGCGAAGCGCGCATTGCCGACGAGATAGGTGATAAGGAGGAAGGCAATGCTGGCGATGATCACGGGCATGGTCGCTAGCCCGTCGAGGCCGTCCGTCAGGTTCACTGCATTGCCGAAGGCGACGATCACGAACGCGCCGAAGAGGATGTAGAACCAGCCGAGATCGACCACCGTTTCCTTGACGAACGGGAGATGAAGCCCGGTTCCGCCTGTCCTGACGATGAGGAAGGTCGCAACGCCCGCGATCAGGAATTCGAGCGCCAGCCGCGTCTTGCCCGACAGGCCCGCGTGATGCGCTTTCCGCACCTTGTCGTAATCGTCGAGCCATCCGATCAAGCCGAAACCGGCCGTCACCAGCAGGCACGCCCAGACATATTGATTGCGAAGGTCCATCCACAGCAGGACGGAGATCGCGACGGAGGTCAGGATGAGCAGGCCGCCCATAGTGGGCGTACCGCGCTTGGCGAGATGGCTTTGCGGTCCATCGGCCCTGATCGGCTGGCCCTTGCCCTGCTTGGCCCGCAACCAGCCGATCAGCCAGGGACCGAGCAGCAGCCCGATCAACAGGGCCGTTGCGCTAGCCGCTCCAGCTCGGAAGCTGAGATAGCGGATGAGGTTGAGGATGCCGGGAAAACCGAGTTGCTCGGCGATCAGGTAGAGCATGCGGGTTCCTTTGCCATGCTCTCCACAAGTTTCGCCAGCCCGACGCTATTGCTTGCCTTGACGAGCACCGCGTCGCCGGGGCGGATCATCCGACGCAGGCTGTCCGTTGCTTCCTCGACGCTATCCACGCGATCGACCGGCACGCGATCGCCGAGTGCCTCATCGAGCGGACGCATCTCGTCGCCGATCAGGATCAGGCGATTGACTTGGGCTGCCAGGACGGCGGGCGCGAGGGCGGCATGAAGGTCGGCACTATGC
>Ga0207644_10001021_pt1 | contig 17910 bp, 10 predicted proteins | sample KBSS73metaG_FD_184326 | JGI IMG/M metagenome (GOLD analysis project Ga0207644, IMG submission 184326) | Switchgrass rhizosphere microbial communities from Kellogg Biological Station, Michigan, USA - KBS S7-3 metaG (SPAdes) (version 2) | ecosystem: Host-associated > Plants > Roots > Rhizosphere... | reverse complement strand
TCGTGCGAGGCGATGATTGAGGCGTCGGCGTAGCGTTCCTGCGCATGGGTTTCGGCTTGGCTGGTTCAGTCAGCGTCACCTCGATCGAATTCGTCTTTCCGGTGTTCAAGTCTTTCGGGGACGGATAGCCCTTCGCGATCAGCGAAGGGACTTCCACCACGATTTCTCTCTGCCTGCGCAATTTCGCGAGCCGGTCGGCTTCAGCTTTTCTTTCGGCGGCCAGCGCCTTTTTATCGGCAGGACTTAGATTCGTGGCTTCGGTTGGTTTCGACGTGGACGATCGTTTCGGGCGCAGTGACATTGCATTCAACGCGTCGAGCGCCTGCGTCTTCTCTTCCTCGCTCAAACTATCAAACTCGCGTCCGTTCGCGGTGAACGCCGCACGCAAGTTTTCCTCTGTGTTTGTGTTTAAGCCATACACGTCGCGATAGATGTGTAGCTTTCCGTCTTCCACAACGATGGTTTCGTAGCGCAGCTCAACCGGCACCACTTGCGCGAGCTTCACGGCCTGCGTCCGCGTTGGGTGTCTGAGATATGAAAGAATCTGGTCCGACGACAACGGAGTGTTGGTCGCATCCGCCAAAACCTTCGCAAAGTCCTTCACCTGCTCGTTCGTCATGCCCACGCATCCGTGTGACGCAAAGTTGCCAATCTTCGCAAGGGCTTTGCCACCGTGAATCAGATTAGCGCCGCCAATTGGAATCTTGATTGGCCCGAGCGGGTTACCTTTCGCGCCAGCAGGTACGACCTCGCCGGGATTCGACGCCCAAGACTCATTCGGCTGCGTCCAGGTTGGATTGAAAACAATCATCTCAGCCTTACGAAAACCGCGCGGCAATTGAAATTCCGGATAGCCAATGCCGATCTTGTACGACTTGACCAAATTGCCGTCGCGAAACAGATCCATGCGAAACGCGGGAATGTTAACGACGATCCGAGTGTCCTCTGGGACTGCATTCGGTCCAGTCAACATTGTGGGCGCGGCTTTTTCAGCTGGTGGTTTTTCGGGAGTAGCCGTTTGCGTCTTTGCTTCGGCCGTCGCGATTGCGGAAGCCGGTGATGACGGCCCACGCTGACAAGCGACTGACGACAACGTAATGATAACGGCAACTAATGCGAGCGTAATGGGGGATTTCATAACACCTAATTAACTCTCTTCGCGCAGTATAACCTACCGGCGCAACCACGGATGTTTTTTGTGGCGCGCCACACCACCACGACGAAGCACCGGCGGCATTTTGCGTCGCAGACCCCGAAGTATGAATTTTTCTGCGCACTCTGCGAAACCTCTGCAATTTCCTCTGCGGTTAATCCCAAGCTTACAAAATGCAACCGCAGAGGAAGAACTGAGTTCTTCGCTGAGGTACGCAGAAAAACCCGAATTAGCGCACTACCCCGAGCCCAAACTCCTCGACAGACTGGGCGAAATCGGTATAATGGCGCGCGTTCGCGAAGCAACTCCCCGCAGCAGTCAGAAAACCAAACGATTTAGCAGATTCCAGTCCTTTGGAGGAAGCGCATGGCCGGTGCTGGCGCAGTAGCCGAAAACAAATCGACCGGGTTTATTCGCGGTCTAGGTTTGCTTGATTCGACGATGATCGTTGCCGGATCCATGATTGGCTCCGGCATTTTTATTGTCTCAGGAGGCATTTCCAAACAAGTCGGATCGCCCGGTTGGCTGTTGGTCGTTTGGCTGGTAACCGGACTGCTCACGATGATGGCCGCGCTTAGCTACGGCGAGTTGGCGGCCATGATGCCCAAGGCCGGGGGCCAGTACGTCTATCTGCGCGAAGCGTTCTCACCCATGTGGGGCTTCCTCTATGGCTGGACCCTGTTTCTCGTCATTCAAACGGGAACTATTGCCGCCGTGGCGGTCGGCTTCGCCCGCTATCTCGGAATTCTCATACCGTCGATCGGCGAAGAGAAGTATCTGATCGCGCCAAAACAACTCTTCGGCAGCTATGCGATTTCGCTTTCCACAGCGCAAATCGTTGCGATTCTCATGATTATCCTGCTGACGTTCATGAACACGCAGGGATTGAAACTTGGGAAGCTGGTCCAGAATTCGTTCACCACAGCGAAACTCGCGGCGCTGTTTGGGCTGATCGTTCTCGGAGTTTTATTTGGACTTATCTGGCACAGCGACGTGGCCCGCGCGAACTTTGGAAACTTCTGGCAGGTGCGCGGCCCACTCGATGATTTTGGCGGCGGACTAACCGCAGCCGCGACATTTGGATTGTTCGTCGGCATCTGCGTGGCGCAGACAGGGTCGCTGTTTTCGGCGGATGCCTGGAACAACATCACCTTCACCGCCGGCGAAGTAAAGAATCCGCGCCGCAACATTCCGCTCGCGCTGGCGTTCGGCACCGGCATCGTCATCACGTTGTACCTGCTGGCCAACGTTGCCTACCTGGTTACATTGCCGTTCGACAAAATTCAGGGCGCATCGCGCGTCGCGTCGGACACTGCGAATGTAATCTTCCCCGGCAAAGGCGCGGTCATCATGGCCGTCGCGTTCTTGATCTCGACGTTTGGTTGCAACAACGGATTGATTCTGGCTGGAGCACGCGCGTATTACGCGATGTCGCGCGACGGATTGTTCTTCCGGAAATCGGGAGTACTGAATCACAAACATGTGCCCGGATGGGGATTAGTGATTCAGGGAATTTGGGCGGCTCTGCTCGTGTTGCCGCGCACGGTGAAGGTTGGCGCAGCTGGGACGGTCACGTATGGGAATCTTTACGGCAACCTGCTTGATTACGTGATTTCCGCCGCGCTCATTTTCTACATCCTGACAATCGCTGGAATTTTTCGTTTGCGACAGACGAGGCCGAATGCCGAGCGGCCTTACAAAGCTTTTGGTTATCCCATAATTCCTCTGCTTTACATCATCGGCGCAGCAGTAATATTAGTAGTGCTTTTCATTTATCAAACGGCGACAACCTGGCCCGGACTGATAATCGCCTTGAGTGGAATACCAGCCTACTTAATTTGGAAGCGAGTAGGCACCGCGATGCCCGAAGAGGGTTCCGTGTCTGAAGGCGCCGCGGAAGCGCAAGGCGAATACTAAGCGTTCGACAAACTTTAGTTTGTCGTTTTATTTCTAATTTCGCGTCACCTATAAAAGCGACAAACTGAAGTTTGTCGAATAACTTCGGAGGACGACTGATGGCTAGTCAATTGTTCAGAACGAAACCGCTCAGCATGCTACTCGCGGAAGAGGCGGGCAGTCACCGCTTGCGCCGCGTCCTGGGTCCCGTGCAACTGACGGCCTTGGGCGTTGGTGCGATCATCGGTACCGGCATTTTTATTCTCACCGGTGTCGCGGCGCATGACCGCACTGGTCCGGCATTGATGTTGTCATTCGTGATGGCTGGGCTTGCGTGCGTGTTTGCGGCGCTGTGTTACGCGGAGTTTGCCTCGATGGTGCCGGTTGCGGGGTCGGCTTACACCTATGCGTACGCAACGTTGGGCGAGTTGTTCGCGTGGATTATCGGCTGGGACTTGATTCTCGAGTACGCAGTTGGCTCAGCGACAGTGGCCCACGGTTGGTCGGCGCACTTTCAGGAGTTCATTCCGATATTTCACGAAGGCCTGTCGTGGATACCGGCGAAGATACCCGAGATCTTTCGTTCCGCCCCGGTCAATTATTGTGTGAACGTGGATGTCAAAGGCGGCTGCCCGCACACGGGTTTTGTGTCCACGGGCTCCTGGTTTGACCTGCCGGCCATTCTGATAACCTTCATTCTGACGATCGTTCTGGTCAAGGGAATCAAAGAAAGCGCCAGCTTCAATGCCGTCATGGTGGCCGTCAAGCTGGTTATCGTGCTGATGGTTATCGGTATCGGCGGCTATCTGGTCCTGACCGTGTACGGCACGAGCAACTGGCACCCATTTGCGCCGTATGGCTATACGGGTGTGAGCTTCTTTGGCAAGACGATTCTCGGTGGCCACGCGGCAGGAGGTGAGCCACTGGGTATGTTCGCGGGCGCCGCGATTATTTTCTTCGCGTACATTGGCTTCGATTCCGTATCGGTCCACTCAGAGGAAGCGCGCGAACCCGCGAAGGATGTTCCGAAAGGGATCATCTATTCACTCATAATCTGCACGATCCTTTACATCGCCGTCTCGGCAGTGCTGACCGGCATGGTTCCCTACAAAGAGATCAATATCGACGCGCCGGTTGTCGATGCTTTCAAGCGCGCCGGACTCGTATGGATGCAATACCTGGTCGCCGCCGGCGCCATGACTGGAATTACGTCAGTGCTGCTGGTGATGATGTTGAGCCAGCCGCGCGTCATGTTGGCCTTGGGACGTGATGGCCTGGTGCCCAACAGTTTCTTTGGCGATGTTCATCCGAAATGGCGCACGCCCTGGAAATCAACGATCCTAACCGGAGTGTTTGTCGCGGTCATGGCCGGTCTAATCCCACTGAGCATTCTGGCGGAAATGACCAGCATCGGAACTCTGTTCGCGTTTGTGATCGTTTGCGGCGCGGTGCTGGTGATGCGCAAGACGAATCCCAACGCGAATCGTCCCTTCCGCGCGCCATTTGTTCCGCTAGTTCCAATCCTCGGAATCGCCACTTGTCTGCTGCTGATGTTCTCGCTGCCTTACGAGAACTGGGTGCGTTTAATTGTCTGGCTCCTGGTTGGATTAATAATCTACTTTGCGTATGGCCGGCGCCATAGCGTCATGTCTCGGCACACAGCGCATGAGATCGGCACGCACGGCTTATCGCCGGCGGGTCAAGCGGTTGGCGATCCTGATGCGCCGCCCAGCAGTCCCGCGGATCCGATCGATTCGCGCATTAAAAAGTAAACCGTAACCCTGATGGTGAACTCGGGCTGGACGATCAATTCGTTCAGCCCTCTTTTTTTGAGTCTCGGGACCGAGTCCTCACATTTGACCCAACCGTTTGCTCGGCCGCGTCAACGATTCAGTTTGATTTGGAATTTTGGTGCCGGAGGAGAGACTCGAACTCTCATGAGGAGTGAACCTCGCCAGATTTTGAGTCTGGTGCGTATACCAATTTCGCCACTCCGGCTTGCAGAACCGACTCTTTCGGACGGTGTCAGGCCATATTAGAGAGGCGAGACTTGAACGTCAACTTCTCGAGTAAACAGCACACTGTTCGCTCTCACCGCGCTCGAATTCTTATGAAAACAGGACGTTTGAGGTATTGCAAAAATGTGTTGGCCAAGCGCTAGCCCGTGTTGTACAATCCTGAGGCCAGTCTAAGGCTGGCGATCCTTCTGTCTTAAGCGGCGTCCTGGCCCGCGCCGAATTGGTTCACAAATATTGCGCCTCTCGGCACTGTCGAATCTATGCCCAAGTCCGTGCACCCTCGCCTCCTAATAGTCGATGATGAAGCCGCCGTGCGCGGTGTGCTTCATGATCTACTCGAACAGTCGTATGACTGTGCGGAAGCATCGTCGGCGGAGGAAGCTCTATCCATGCTGCGCGTCAATCCGTACGAACTCGTGATTAGCGACATCACGATGACGGGGATGAGCGGGCTGGAAATGATCCCGCACATCAAAACCATCTCGCCCGAAAGTGTCATTGTCATGGTTAGTGGCGTGCAGACCATCGAGAGCGCAATCAATGCGCTCCGTCTGGGTGCCTTTGACTATCTGATGAAGCCGTTCGATCTGCGCCAGGTCGAGGCGGTAATCGAGCGCGCCTATGATCACCATCAGCTGATCGTAGCCAAACAGCTTTATGAAAATCACCTTGAGGAGTTAGTCGACGTTCGCACAGCAGAGTTGGATCAGGCGCTTGGCTCGCTCGAGAATGCATATCGATCTACTTTGCAGGCTTTGACGGCTGCGCTCGAAACTCGCGACGCTGAGACACATGGCCATTCAGAGCGGGTCGTTACTTTCAGTTTGCGTCTGGGTCGTGAGTACGGTTTGAACGCGCAGGAAATGAAAGCGCTTGAGTTCGGTTCGTTGCTGCACGACATCGGCAAGATTGGCGTACCCGACGCGATCCTGCGCAAACCGGCGAAGCTTACTGAGGAAGAGTGGGAGCGCATGCGCGAACACCCTCTGCATGGTCAGCAGATTCTGCGCGACATAAAGTTCCTCGAAGGCGCAGCGCGAGTGGTAGCGCAGCATCACGAGAAATGGGACGGCTCGGGTTATCCGCTGGGACTGAAGGCCGAAGAGATTGATATCTGCGCACGCATCTTCGCGGTGGCCGACGCCTTCGACGCCATCACCAGCGACCGAGTTTATCGGAAGGCGCAGTCATACGACGCCGCGGCGCGCGAGCTCGACGATTGGGCTGACCGCCAATTCGATCCGAAAGTTGTTGAAGCATTCCATCGCGTGCCCAGAGAAGATTGGGAAGAGCTACGTCGGCGGTCGCTGATGAGAGAGCGCACTGCGTCGGATTGGACACCAGTCGGACTTTCGATCGAATCGAAGTTGAATGCGCCGGTGAGTTAGAGCGTTTTCGAGTTCAGCCTTAAATTTGCTCTATCGCAAATTGAAGCCTGCACTTCAAGATTATTCCTGAGCCGGAACTACATATCCCTTTCGGCTTCTCAGGTACAGGCCCACGCGACGCGATGCAACTTCGACACGCCGGTATTCCCCTGGTTTGGCGACTGACAAAGGTCGCGTCGGCCGATAGGTGATCACGTACTGCGCGCCGATGTCGCGAGTGATTGAATCGGCCTGCGCCAGCAAATTTTCCGGTGTTTCGGAGATGATGATTCGCCCGCCACTGTCTTGAGCAATCTCTGTCAGTTTTTGCTCTGCGTCTTTCGTGGCGCGCTCGTATTCTTTCTTCTTCCGTCGCATCGCCACGTCCGTATCAATCGATCCGATTTTGAAAACGGGAGTACGTGTGGCACCCGGCGGCAACGTTGGGTCGCCATTCGCTACCGGATTGCTGGCGGGATTGCCATCGCGTTGTACGCCATCACCTCCGCGAACCACCTTGTTATTCGCTTGCAGCGTCGTGCGCGAGAGAGCCGTGTAGCTGATGACGTGCACCGTCACCTGGACAGAATTCAATTGTTTTATCGCCTCTGAGAGTGAAGTGCGACTGCCGGGAGTTTCCACGCCATCCGTGACCAGAACGATGTGTCGTGTTCCTGGCGGCGTGTCTTTAAATTGCGCTGAGGCCGCGGCAATCGCATCCGTCAGCCGGCTGTTCTTGCCGGCGATCAATTTTCCCTTAGGCTCAAGTATTTTTGCCAAGGCGGCTCGGTCAGTGGTCCAGCCTTGCAGGAGTTCTGGACGCGTCGCGAATTGCATGACCGCGATTCGATCTTCCGGATGCAACGACCCAATCACTCGCGTGGCCAAAGTGCGAGTCAAATTCGTGTCCTTCAGCCCGAGCGTGTTACCCACATCCAGCAACAACAAAACATTCGTTGGGAGATGTTGGATACTTCTGATTTGCTGCGGCTCGCCGTCCTCCAGCACTAATACTTCATCCGCTTGGAGAGCGGCATCGTAATGGCCGCCCGCGTCAGTCGCAACCACGGGCAGGCGAACTTCTTCGGTAAAAACGCGAACTCGCTCCTGCTCGTCAGTTTTAGGCGTTGGCGATGGCTTGGGAGTCTGTGCCGCGGCCACTGTAGCAAACAGAGTTATCAGCGAAAGGATGATGAAAAGCCGCAAGTATTGACTCCGAAAGAAGATTACTGAATCGCAGGGGTTTGATGCGTCTCTGTGCGCTGTGACGTTGCCTGAGCCGGTTAGCCTTGTGATTTTCGAGCTTGGGCCTGAACCGCGGTAATGGCGATTGCATCCACGATGTCTTCAGGTTTGCAGCCACGCGAAAGATCATTAGCCGACCGATCCAGACCTTGCAAGATCGGACCGATAGCCGTCGCGCCGGCCAGCCGCTCAGTCAATTTGTAGCCGATGTTGCCCGCTTGCAGATCGGGAAAGATCAACACATTCGCGTGTCCGGCCACGCTCGAGCCGGGCGCTTTCGATTGCCCAATCGCGGGCACCAGCGCCGCGTCAGCTTGCAGCTCGCCGTCGATTTCAATTTGTGGCGCGCGGGCGCGCACCGTCCGGGTAGCCTCAACGACTTTGTCGATCAATTTGTGTTTCGCCGATCCTTTGGTCGAAAACGAGAGCATGGCGACGCGCGGTTCGGCGCCAAGCAGCGCTCGACATGAATCAGCCGAGGCGATCGCGATCTCAGCAAGTTCCGCCGCGCTCGGCTCGATGACTACGCCGCAGTCGGCATAAATCATTGCTCCGTTCGATCCGACATTTGGATCACGCGTGACCATGAGAAAGAAACTAGAGACCAGCTTGAATCCCGGACGCACGCCGATGCAGTGCAGCGCCGCGCGCACCGTGTGCGACGTCGTGTTCGTGGCTCCCGCGACCGATCCATCTGCGCGACCTGAGCGCACCATTAGGTTTCCGTAGTAAAGCGGATCGCGCAAAGCGTTGCGCGCTTCATCGATCGTCATGCCCTTGGCGCGACGAGCGTCGTAAAGTAGCGCCACCATCTTATCGAAATCGCTCGCGCGCTGATGATCGATCACATCGACTCCGCCCAAGTCTGCGTTCGCTTGACGCGCGGCATCGCGAACTTTGTCTTCGCTGCCCAAGACAGTAATTTTCGCGAGCCTTTGACGGGCCGCGGCGCTGGCGGCAATCACCGTGCGCGGATCGTCGCCTTCAGGCAGCACGATATGCTGCGGGTTCGCCGCCGCGCGCTGATGAATTTGGTCGAGAATGGACACGATGCCTGTCAGTGGTCAGTGGTCAGTGGTCAGTTGTTCAGTGGCCTTTGCTAGTAGTCAATAACGAGAAGAAATCTATCACGACTCCTCAAACGCCCGAAAGGTTGCGGCCAGGCGGGCGGTACACTAGACTTTTGACGACGAACCAACTGAAGAGCTAACCCGTATTTACAACTAACGGCTGACTACTGACAACTGACTACTAACGAATCATGCCCAAACTAAAAATTAAAAGCCGCATGAAGAACCTGCTCATGTTCCTCCCGAACATGGTGGCATTGTGCGCTCGCCTGATGGTCGATAAGCGCGTGCCAAAGACGGAACGGGCGCTGTTCGCGGCGGCGGTGATTTACGCCATCATCCCTTTTGATTTTCTGCCGGATATGATTCCGTTTCTTGGGCAGGTTGATGATCTCTTTCTGATCGCGCTGACAGTGCTGCGTTTGATTGACCACACTGACGACCTTGTGGTGCGCGAACACTGGCGCGGCGGCGGTGACATCGTGGCGCTGGCCCAATCGGCAGCGACGCTGGCTCCAATGCTGATGCCGAAGCGCGTCGCGCGCGTCTTACTCGCGAGAGTCAAACCCACTGCCGAAGGAACAGGACTGCTTCTGAAGAGTACGAAGTTCGAACCGCTATTCGTTGCCGAAGACAAGTCCGAACGTCATGAAGGACGAAGCGTTGACGCTGACAAAGCGCGTCGCCGCCGTCGCATTCGCGAAGTAAAATCTGCGTGAGTGAGAGAGTCAGATTAGCCTTCAAGTGACCAAAGGGTGAAAGTCCCGTTGAAGCCTTTCATCTCAACTCCGTCTTGCCGCCCCCATTTCAGCTTGGTGTGCTGCTTCGCACCACTGCTGTCTAAGTCTGCTTTGGCTTGATCGCTCAACCAAATCTCGGGTCCCTTGATCGCGCTCACGACGCGGGCAGCAAAGTTGACCGTACCTCCAAAGACATCGTTTTCCTCCACGGTCATCGATCCGATGTGAATTCCGGCGCGAACTCGCACCTTCTCGTGGCCGGGTTTCGTCTGCAAAGCGACGGCATAATCCAAAGCCTTCCCAACTGATCGAAAAGCAGCCATAAAACTATCGCCGATGGTTTTAATCTCGCGCCCATTGTACTGGCCGATCAGCTTTCTGCTCTGCGCGAAATGCTCCTTTCGAAGTTCGTTCATACCAGCGTCCTTGAGTTCCTCTCCTAACGCAGTCGAACCAACAACGTCAGTAAAAACAATCGCGAGGGTTACGCGATCATCGCCCGCCCATTCTGTAAATCCGGGCGTGCTCGTCTCTCCGCGCGCCGATTCAACAAACATTTCAAAGGCACGTTGACGATCCGCAGATCGATCCATCGCCTCAACTTTCGAGGTGAATTTAAGCCGCTCGATTGGTTCGGCAAGAGAAACTTTTACTCCGCACGGACAATCGAAGATCTTCTTGCCTTGGTCCCTCAGAAGCTTCACATAGTCGTCTGGAACTGGGTGACCATTCGAGCAAATGAAAAATCGCACCAATTGAACTGTACCATTCAGCGCATGGCGTTGAGCGTGGGCCTGAACAAACTCCTCGAAATGGAATCGTGTCTCGTCGCTAGGTTGTTGGCCTTCGTGCTGATCGTAGAAGATCACCAAACGTCCGCGAGCTTCTTCGAACTCATGCAAATACAACCCGCATTTGCCTCCCGCCTTCGCTGTAAAAACCGCTGCGTTGCGCCACATTTCGGCGCGGCCCGTCGTAAAGAGTCCGCTGTGACCGAGTCGCACAGCCAGCGTCGAATACAGGCTTTGCACCGGACCGTCAAAAGTCAGGGCCAGCGCTTTTCCCTTTGGTTCGGGCGCGGCTTCATAGTCGCGATTGAATTGCGAAGGAAAGACAATGTAACGACCGTCGGCAGCGCTTTCCCTGAGTGCTAGGTCGTGCCGTGCCAACTCCTCTACCGTGGCGTGCAGGAGCAACTGTTCCTGGCCTCGATCGAAAACCTTTTGTTCTTTCGGGACGTAGAATTGTCCTGCCAACGCCGCCTCTTCCGCGATGGAGCCAAGACCGTCCGGCTCTTCCTTAGCCCCATTAACCATTGCTGAGGCGTAAGCATCCAGTAATTCGGGCTGCAGCAGCACATAGTCGCCAAAACTCAACCGTCTAATAAGATCGCGGTTTTCCAATCGTCCGATACACGTTTCGAATTGATCCGACAAACTAGTTTCGGACTTCACTACCTTCGGGTGAGCGCGAGCGAAATCGTCGTAAAGTTGACTGACAGGCGCGACTAGGCGGCCAGTCTTTTTAGCTTTCATGAGAGATGACTTGATGTCGGCAAACAAAACTGAGGAGGAGACTTCGGGCAGATCGTTCCATGGGATTCCCTCCTCGATCGCCTGCCGTAGTTCTTTTATCTGCCATCCTTCCTTCGCGCTTGTTTCGAAGTAGCCATCAAATTCAAATTCTTTGAGGAGCGCGTCGAGGCGTTCCTTACTTACCGAGACCGTGCCGCGGTCATTGCGCGCTGAGACGAGGAACTTCTTCATTGGCACCCGCGATCTCTGACGTTGTTGCGCAAGGCGGAGCGCACGGTCCCAGTGACGGACGCCCGCGAGCGGATCGGTTTCGCTCCGAGCATCAAATACCACTAACGCTACGGCCACTTCATTCAGGTGCAACTGATGGATTACTCGGTAGCCCGGCTGTCCGGCCAAATCCCACAGCAGCGCTTCGCGGGTCTGTCTCAAATTCTGGCCCAACAGGACTTGCTGCGAACAAAAAGTCCAGACTTTACGTCCAGGAGTAGAATCAGTTTTCTTGTACCGTTTACCGTTAAGAACTAGGCTGAGCCCCGATTTGCCGACTCCAGTATCACCCAACAAGACAATCTTCGCGTTGACATAATGGCTGGTCTGGATGGCCTGAGGCTGGTTAAGCAGCGCATTAAGGTTCAGTTCCCATATATGAATAACCCCTTGAGTTGTTGTCGGATCCCAACCAACCGTTGCTAGGAGAGGCAATTGAGGATGAAATGACAGACCCCCCGATTGCCAACTTGGCAATTGCGCCCTTGGGATCGTAGCAAGGGGTAACCCATTATCAGCTCGCCAAAGGCGAATGTCTCCGTCCGAACCAATAGATGCGAGCAATTTGCCACTCGATTCAAAAGCTAACCAAAGGACCCAATCGGTGTGACCCTCAATCAAATTCCGTCCACCTGAATCTAAGTTCCAAAGCGTTACCACGCTGTCGGAGTCACCGATTGCGATAACAGTTCCTGTCGAAGTGAACGCAACGCAGTTCACATATTGCGCTGAGACCTCGTTGTACTGCAGCAGCTCGCCAGACCTGACGTCCCAAATTCTGATCGATTTGTCATCTGCACAACTTGCAAGCCTGCGTCCCGTCGGATCAAATGGGACGCTATTGACGGCGCCCGCATGTCCCTCGAAAACGCGTACAGACTCTCCGGTGTGCGGATCCCAGAGGCTAACGGTTCCGTCAGCACTCCCGGAGGTAAACACATTGTCCGAGGGGCTAAACGCAACACTGCGAATACGGCTATTCTTTTTTATAGTCTTACGCAATTCGCCACTAGCAACATCCCACAACATGATAGTCCCATCTTCTCCCCCGCTTGCTAGTATTGTTGCCGTCCGATCGAATGCTACGGCATTGACCTCGTCTGAGTGACCGACTAAGGTCCGCAAACATTCGCCGGTTTCCGCATTCCACAGCCGAATCGTTTTATCCGCAGAAGGGGAGGCGAGAGTCATCCCATCTGGCGACCACGCGATACGACCAATCCAGTCCTTGTGTCCGACGAGTGTGCGCAATAGGGTTACACCTAGAGGCAATTTCGCTTCAGGACGTTCGATTACGCTTTTTTGTTCTTTCTTCGCCATGGTGGGACAGGGGCTTGAGTCTTGCCTCATCTAATAACTACTAGATTTTCGTTCTGGTAACTGGGTTCTCGATCATCTACCTCAAAGGGTGGTTGGCGATCAACATATTCATACAGAATGTCGCGCTGCTGCGGAATGAACCCGGCTTCTTTGATGAGGTAGCACAGCGTTTCTTCGGTCGCTCGATTATGCGCGCCGGCGGCGGACACAACATTTTCTTCAATCATGATGGAGCCCATGTCGTTCGCGCCCATGCGCAAAGCAACCTGGCCCAGACGCAGCCCCTGCGTCAGCCATGAAGATTGGATGTTGTCGATGTTATCCATGAACAGACGCGACACGGAAAGCATCTTCAGATAATCCATTCCCGTCGGCTCTTCTTTGATCTTGCGACCGAGCGCCGTGTTCTCGCGCTGGAAAGTCCAGGGAATGAAGGCGAAGAAGCCGCCTGTCTCGTCCTGAAGATCCCGAATCCTCTGCAGATGACGAACGCGGTGCTCAATTCGATCTCCAATGCCGAACATCATCGTGGCTGACGAACGCAAACCCACATTGTGCACGGCGCGCATGACGTCCAACCATTCCTGCGTGGTGCATTTCGTCGCCACGCGTTTGCGCACTTCATCGTCCAGAATCTCCGCGCCGCCGCCCGGAAGACTGTAGAGCCCGGCATCCTTCAAACGCCGCATGATTGTTTCGTAATCCAAGCCGGAAATGAGGTGAATGTTGTGAATCTCTGGCGGCGAAAAACAGTGCAACTGAAATCCCGGATACTTCGCGCTGAGTGTCCGCAGCAGATCTTCGTACCACTCGATGCCGAAATCGGGGTGCAGCCCACCCTGCATCAGGACGCCGGTTCCGCCCAGCGCAATGGTCTCGTCGATCTTCTCGCAAATGGAATCGATCGTTTGCACGTAAGTGTCGGGCGCGCCGGGACGGCGATAAAACGCGCAGAAAGTGCAGACAACGTTGCAGACGTTCGTATAGTTAATGTTCCGGTCGATGATGTAAGTGACTACATTATCAGGATGCTTGCGCTGGCGGATTTCGTCCGCCGCCGCGCCGATTTTCGCAATGTCGTACGATTCGAGCAGCGCCGTGCAGTCCTCAGCGCTGAGCCTTTGGCCGTCGACAACGCCGTCTAGAATTGGTTGAATATCAGTTTCCGGCACGGCCGTAGTCTAATTCAGTTAGTAACCAATAGTACAAGCCGGTCGTATACGAAACCAGAAGCTCGACTAACAGCGATACATCCGAATATTTCATTGGACGCTTTCCCTGATGACCACCTCGGACCCACGACTTCGGAAGATCGACATTCATACCCACTATTATCCGCCGGTTTATTTTGACCGGATTCGCGAGCTTCCCTCGGATTTTTCCTTCGGCCAGAGCCCTTCAGGACAAACAATCATTACGTATCGCGGCGCGCGATTCTTCGGGGTTAGGCCGGCAATGACTGATGTCGCTCTGCGTTTAGCAGACATGGATCGCGTCGGCATCGACGTTGAGGTTGTATCGCTTTCGACGCCCAACGTTTTCTTTGCCGACGCGCAGCATCAGCCGCAAATCGCGCGAATGGTCAACGATGCCTACGCCGAATTGATCGTTCAGCACCCACAGCGGTTCAAAGCATTCGCTTCCATTCCCATGGATTCACCTGACGAAGCGCTCAGCGAGCTTCATCATGCGATTGACGAACTGAAGATGAACGGCGTGATTCTGTTAAGTAACGTCGGCGGCAACGCGCTGACTTCTCCGCAATACCGGCCGTTCTTTGCAGAAGCGAATCGGATGAAGCTCTGCATCCTCCTGCATCCGATGCTGCCTGCGAACACCGATCCGTTTCGCGAATACGTGCTCGGGCCGATTGTCGGATTCATGTTTGATACCACTCTCGCCGTTGCGCGCATGTGCTATGACGGAATGTTTCGTGATTTTCCCGACATTCGCTGGATCGTCGGACACCTGGGCGGTGCAATTCCGTATCTGATGGAACGTATGGACAACGGCTGGCGCGACTTTCCCGAATGCCGCGCGAATATCGATGAGCTGCCGAGCACTTACCTGAAACAGCTTTACTACGACACGGTGAATTTCAATCCACACATGTTGATGATGGTGCGCGACATGATTGGCGCCGATCGCATGTTGATGGGCAGCGATTATCCGCACCTGCTCGGATCGATCGACCGGGCCGTCACTTCCATTCGCGAACTGGACATCTCGGAGGCCGAAAAAACTCAAATCTTCAGCGCGAACGCTCTCTCGATTCTCAATAACGTTTAATCGTGCCGGTTTTGGCGTAATTCTTCCTCGTACTATTCTTAATCAAGCATTATGAAACGTCTGTTATTGGTAACTCTGATTACGATTTCGTGTGGCGTGTCGTTGTGCGCCCAGAAGAAATCGAAGATACCAAGCAAGAAAGCCGCGCCCTCCTCAACGGAGAGCGAGTTGTCGCAACTGCGTGATCGTTACATCGCGACAACCAAGGAATACAAAGCCAGTCTGCAAAAGCTGCTCACGCTATACGAGGAGAGTCTCAAGAAAGCCGACTTGCATCACGAGAATTCGCAGAGGCTGTTTGACCAGGGACTGCTTTCCCAACGCGACCTGGATGAATCGGCACGGGCGATCACGGACGCCAAATTGAAGATCTCTTCCGTTGAGCAACAGATTGCTGGAGCAGACACGCAGATTGCTCAGGCGCTGGTGGAAATTGAAACAGAGAAGCAGATGAAGAAGCTCGGGCCGGCTCGCAAAGGCGGCCTGGTGCAGACGACTTCATTTATTCGCTTCACTGGCGCGGGTCATTGGCTGTTGGGCCAGGCGTCGGCGATCGAAAGTTTTTTTCAGCAGGCGTTTAAGCGGCCTCTGCCGATTGCGGTGTTCGGACAGGGAGCAATTCACAATCAGTGGCGGCTGGATCATCGCAACGCCATGGACATTTCTTTGCGGCCCGATGAACCGGAGGGCCAGGCGTTGATCGATTTTCTCAAGCGCAACGGAATTCCTTTTTCGGCTTTTCGCACGGCGATTCCGGGCGTCGCGACGGGGCCTCACATTCACATCGGCATGCCGTCGCATCGATACTGATGCTAATCAATTCGCCTCACTGATAATGACTGCATCACGAGAGTAATTGCTGCGGGAAACTGCGAGCTGCTTTCCGTCACGCGACCAGGCAAACCCCGTCATGTAGAGCTCTTTGAAATCCGTCACTTGTTTTGGCGCGCCGCCATCAATCGGCTGCGCCCAAATATTCGTGACGTTATTCGTATTCGTCGTGTAGAGAATTGCAGTTCCGTCATTTGACCAGTTGGCCTTCGTTACGACGGTGGTCGCCGGTTCAAAATTGAAAGTCTTGAGAGGTTCGCCGCCTTCGAAGGACATTATGGCAATCCGATTTGGGGGCGTTAACGGATCGGCTGACTCAGTGTAGAGGAAAGCAAGCAGCTTGCCGTCAGGCGAAATCATCGGGTAACTCGAACCTCGGTTTACGATCTGAACTGGCTCACCGCCGTCTATCGCCACCTTCCAAATCGTGGGCCTGCCCGAATTAAGCGTTGAATAGACCACCCACTTACCGTCGGGTGAAATCTCTGGATTCGAGTCAGACGTGCCGTGGGTGAGTTGGGCCGGGCTGTTTCCGTCGGTCGTCATGCGCCAAATATTGGCCTGACCAGCGCGCGTGGAACTGAACACAATATAACGGCGATCGGGCGATACCACCGGACTGACGTTGATGCCCGAGTTCGCAGTCAGCGCGCGCCGATTTGTCCCGTTCGCATCGCTAATCCACAAGTTAACTTCGTTTCCTTCGGCGGACGCGAAAATGATCCGGCCATCCGCCGTCCAAGCCAGGCTGTTTCCGAGTGATGAGTACGACCCGATGTTTCCCACCGGTAATTGAACGGCACGCGACGCATCGCCCTCGGGTGTAATCCAGATGGTCACTGCTCCGGTGCCGACGATGTTGACGAACATTTTGCCATCAGCGGACATACCAATTGCTCGATGCTGATCGAGATCGTTCGTGATGCGGCGTTTCTGTCCGTCGGGGTATGACAAAAACCAGACTTGCGCACCGGGTCCCCCGTTTTCACCGGCAATTACTATTAAGCCGCTCATGTCAGGTAACCACTCAACCTGGCCGCTAAACAACCAGGGGTCTGGGGTTAAGTTGACCTCAGGCCCGCCGTTAACCGGAAAAGCGACGACCTGGCTGCGCGCGCCGTCAAAGGTGGAAACGCCTGCGGTGGCCACACTAGCTGCGATCAACTTACCGTCTGGCGACCACGAAGGCGTGGCGAAAAAAACCGGCGCAAGTCTCTCAGGTTTTTTCTTTACTGCCAGAGCTCGCTCGTCGCTACCGTCGAGATTGGCCACGATGAGCGCGCTTTCGTTTTCGGTGGGATAGCTGGCGCGCAAGAATGCAAGGTGTTTTCCGTCAGGAGACAGCGTCACGGCACTGTCAATTCTTTCCAGGAGCTTGACTGGCGTGCCACCCAGAAGCGGCAAACGATAGAGGGTGCCGGAATCGAAGTTGCGCTTGATGACGTAATAGAGGTCGTGATCATCACGCGAGACTGTGAACCCAAAAATTCCCACTTGCTCCGGCGGCACCACTACTTTGTCATTTGGAGTGCTGACTTGCCGGATCCAAATACTTTGGTACCCAGCATCGCTGTATGAATAGACCAAGTATTTCCCGTCGTGGGACAGCCGCGCGTCGATCACTTTCCCTGAGTTTGTGACGCGAGCGACGGAGATGGCTTGGAAGTGCGCACGCGTCGGACGGTTCAGGAGTTTGTAGAGCCCAAAGGCGCCCGCGGCGAGAACTACCAGTCCCGCCAACGCGACGGCCGTGAAACGAAGTCGTTGCCGTTTCAGCTCGACGCTCAGAGCCTGACTGATCATGGTAGCGTCTACCGCACCATCGGATGTTGGCACGGTGGCCACTGAAGTACTCGCAGTCGCGACTGCGCCTGACTTATCAACGCTGACGCCGGAGCCGGTCGATTGAAGTCGCGCGTGGAATTCCAAATCCTGCTTCAGCGTTTTGAGATCGAGCAGCAGATCGCTGATGACTTGATATCGCTCGTCTCGATTCTTCTTCAGCGCCTTCGCCACAATGCGCGTCAGCTCGGGAGGAGCGTCTTCCAGCAACTGCGAAACCGGCGGAGGCTCAGTCTTCAAGATGCTCGCAAGGACGTCGCTCGGCGTTTCGCCGTCGAAAGGTTTCCGGCGCGTCACCATCTCGTAGATGACCGAGCCCAAACTAAAAATATCC